>Ga0207703_10000014_pt1 | contig 304317 bp, 241 predicted proteins | sample KBSSwiS12_FD_184304 | JGI IMG/M metagenome (GOLD analysis project Ga0207703, IMG submission 184304) | Switchgrass rhizosphere microbial communities from Kellogg Biological Station, Michigan, USA - KBS Switchgrass S1-2 (SPAdes) (version 2) | ecosystem: Host-associated > Plants > Roots >... | reverse complement strand
CGTCTTACCTGTGGTAGCGCCTTCCTACGGGCTGTGATCATGGACCCCGGATATGTTCCCCTCACCGCCGGACGAGGGTCCCGAACAATACCCGCCGCCCTGCGAGCGGCAGTGATCGCCCGAGATAAAATTTGCACCTTTCCGGGCTGTCGCCGACCCGCAAACTGGGCCGACGTGCATCACATTAAGCACTGGAAAGACGGCGGCGAACACTCGCTTCAGAATTGCATTCTTGCCTGTTCCGTCCACCATGATTTTATTCATTACGAAAACTGGCTCGTGCGGATTGGTGACGCCGGGATCGTCGAATGGCGACCACCCATTTCCTGGGGCGACCGGCCCTGGCGAACAAATCGCATCCGGACGGCGCACGACCCCTACGCGGCTTACGCCACGGCGGCGGCCTGACCCGCCGGAACGACCAGACCGCGGCGGTCAGACCGCCGTCATTAACAGCCAGCAATAGCGGCTGTCAACCACATCTCGCGCGCCTTTGTCGGACTGTCGATTATCCCCACAGTCCTGCTGGGCTACCGGGACGGGTCTGGAATATCGTCGGCGATGCCGGCGGCGAGTGGATGCCGGGCCCGCGACCGCGACAGGAAGCGGACTACACAGAGACACGGATAGCCCACCGGTTGGCACCGGCCCGCGCAACCGGCCCGGCTCCAACCCGGGCTGGCCCTGATACTGGGACCGTGGCATCCCCCGATCCCGTCACGCTCCTGTCGATCGGCGGTTCCGCGGCCGCGTCGCTGGTGGTCTCGATCCGGCGGGAGGACATCCAGCGCCCGTGGGGCGACCCGTGGTTCCGCAATCCCTGGTTCGACACCGCGATCGCGGTGAAGGCACACCCGTTCGCGGGGACGCCGCGGACGGTGTTCACACTGGCCGACCGTAGACCAGGCGTCCGCGATGACCAGCGCGCCCGGATGGCGCATCAGCAGCGCGCGCAGCCCCTCCTCGCCGAGGCGATAACTGATCGAAACCAGTGGTACGCCCGCCCGCGCGGCCGCGGGCAACGCGACCGGGAACGCGGGGCCGTTCACGGCCAGGTAGACAACCGCCTTCGCGCCCTGCGCGCGAACAACCCCGGCGCCGCCGATCGCCAGGTTTCGCGGCCGCGCCGCCGTCAGCCCCTGCCGGCAGCTACCTCGTGATCAGTCACGGTCCGGCCGACCTCGCGTCGGAGTCCCTGAGCTTGTCGAGACCTACCGGGCCCGTGGCATAAGTGGGACGGCGCGCGGCCGGGCCGAGATCGCCTCGTTCTTCGACGGGCTCGACCTGGTCAAGCCGGGCATCGAGGTCCTCCACCGATGGCGGCCCGACGACACCGTGCCCGCCGGCCTGACCGACGCCGAGGTCAGCGCCTACGGCGGGATCGGCCGCAAGGGCTGACCCGTCCCGCCACTATTCTCCGGGAGACATTCATCCGGAGTGCGGGGGGCCGATGACGGGTGCGGGGCGGGGCGAGCGGGTCGCCGGGCGTTATCTACTTCAGGAACGGCTGGGCGCGGGCGGGATGGGAACGGTGTGGCGCGCGCTCGACGAAGCGCTCGACACCGAGGTCGCCCTCAAGCAGGTCCGGCTGCCGGGTGGCCCGGATGATCTGGAGCGAATCGAGCGGGCCCGGCGGGAAGCCCGCAACGCCGCCCGGCTGCGGGACCATCCAAACGTCGTCGCGACGTACGACGTGGTCAGCCACGAGGGCCTGCCCTGGATCGTCATGGAGCTGGTTCCGTCGCGATCCCTCGCCGACGTCATCTTCGCCGACGGTCCGCTCGACGAGTCGGAGGCCGCGCGCGTCGGTCTGGCCGTGCTCGACGCGCTCGTTCACGGCCATCGGCGGGGCATCGTCCATCGCGACGTGAAGCCCTCGAACATTCTCCTGGTCACGCCCGCGAGCGATGGCGACATGGTCGGCGCGCCGGTTCGGCTGGGGGATTTCGGTATTGCGAGCCACGAGTCCGACACGACGATCACCGTGGCCGGCACCGTCGGCACACTGGACTATCTCGCGCCGGAACGTTTCGACGCAGGCCGGGCCGAGCCGGCCAGCGACCTCTACGCGCTCGGCGCCTCCGTGTTCGAGGCGATCGAGGGCCGCGCGCCGTTCTCCCGCGGAACGACCCAGGCGACGATGAAGGCGATCCTGACCGGTCAGCACTGGCCGTTTCGACAGGCCGAGGCTCTCGCGCCGCTCGTCACCACGCTGCTGGCCACCGATCCGGCCGGCCGCCCAAACGCTCAGGAGGTCCGCGCTCGCCTGGCGGAGGTGGCCGCACCCCTGAGCGTCACCGCCGCGACGACCGGCTCCATCACCGCCGCCGATCCCACCAACCCGGAGGAGTCGCCGCGGGGCGCGAGCACCCGCCGGGTCGGAACCGAACCGCCGGCGCTCCAGCCCAGCCCGGCGGCCAGGCGACGACGTCGGTCGTCCCGACGCCGCGCGCGGCAGCGGGGCGGGACGAGCCGGCGGCTCCGGAAGAGCTTGGGACACCCCGCCGGCGGCGCCTGTCCTGGTCCAGGCCGGCGGCCGTCGTCCTCAGCGCGCTCGCGCTGGCCGTGGCGCTGGCGGCGCTGGCCGTGGGGGTTGCCGACCTTACACGGGGGCCGGAACACGCCAGCGCCGCGGCGTCCGCTCCCAGGCTCAGCCACGAGGAGCGCGCCCTCCCGCGGAAGATCTCCGGTGAGACCGCCCACGGCTGCGCCCCGGACCGCGACCAGGAAAACGCCGCGAGACCGGCGGTGCTGCGCTGCCAGGGCGCCGGAGAGAAAGAGCGCCTGGAGATCAGTCAGCACGTGGACGCGGACGCGGCGCGAGCCGCCGTGGCCTCCGCGCAGCGCCTGGAGGAATTCGGCAGGTGCCCCGGCTCGCGGTTCTGGTTCGACGACGGCGGCGCCCCTGGCCTGGCGGCCGGAGCCTTCGTCTGCGAGTCGACCAGCATCTTCTGGACCTACGACCGCGAGGCGGTCTCAGCGGTGATCACCGGCGCTGACGGGGCAGCCCTCTACAGACGATGGGCCCACGTCTCCAGCCGGCTGCTGGTGTAGCGCGGGCCGTCCTGACCAAGTGTTGCCTCGCGGTGCCGGTGGCAACGAACGGGGATACAGGATTACCTTCCGCCGCCATGGCGGCTCCTGGTGACGAGCACGTGCGACCCACCGACCAGGCTCCGGACAACCGGCTGGGTGGAGACCCAACAGGCGGCCCGGCACTACCTGCGCCCCGACGGCACCGTCGACGCCGAGGAGCGGCAGCGGACGCTCGCCGCCCGCGGCGCGCAGATCCCGCTGGGTGCGACCGGGCGCCCGGCGGGAAGGTGACCGCCGGCCGTGCGCCCGGCCGGGTCAGCGGCCGCGCCAGCTCGGCGGGCGCTCCGCCGCGAACGCGGCGACCCCCTCGCGCAGGTCCCCGCTGAGCACGACCAGGACGCGCCAGGTCGTTCCGCGCCGTGGTTACGCGGCGGCGGCGGCGAAGCACACGATGGTGGACAGCGGCGACGCACCCGCGCCTCGGGATCAAGGCACGTCGGGATCGAGGCACGTCGGGATGAAGGCAGGTCGGGATGAAGGCAGGTGGGCGGACCGACTGTCGGCGGCCGGACAATTGCGGACGCGTTTCACGATGAATAATGGAGGAGGCCGTCCAGGCGGAGAGTTCCGGGCCGGTCAGAAAGCACACCTCGTACCGCTCCCGGATTGCCAGGAGATTCTCATGGCCCGTTTTCTCGTCGCAACGATGCCGATTCCCGGTCATGTCGCGCCGTTCCGGCCGGTGGTCCGGCGGCTCGTCGAGCGCGGCCACGAGGTGGTCTGGTACGGATCGACCTACTACCAGCAGCGCATCACGTCGACCGGTGCCCGTTTCGCCCCGATCGAGCGGGGCATCGACTACGGCGACGGCGACTATGATCGGCATTTTCCCGCCCGTCGTGAGAAATCCGGACTTCGTCAGGTCATCTGGGATTTCGACGTCATGTTCGCGGCTCAGATGCCCGCCTTCATCGACGACCTGGTCGACCTCAACAAGGAGTTCGACGCCGACGTCCTGCTGCACGACACCGTCCTGTCCGGCTTCGCCTTCCAGCGGGTGGCGGGCGTGCCGGCGGCCCAGCTGAACATCACGGTGGCCTCCTATCAGGTGGCGGGAGTGCCCCCCTTCGGGCTGGGGCTGCCCTACGCCACCGGCCCGATCGGGCGGGCGCGCAACGCGCTGGCCTACGCCCTCATCGACACCGTCGTGTTCCGCCGGCCCAACGCGACGTTCCGCCGGATCGCGCTGACCCGGAACTGGCCGGTCCGGCCGATGCGCCCGAGCCTGTCGGACCATCTGACGCTTCAGCCGTCGGTTCCGGAGATGGACTACCCGGTCGACGCCTGGCCCGACACGTTCCACTTCATCGGCCCGCTGCTGCCCGAGCGGGAGGCGTTCACCGAGCCGTCCTGGTGGAGCGAGCTCCGGGACGGCCGGCGGGTCGTCCTGGTCACCCAGGGCACCGTGGCCACCGCCAGCGACCAGCTGATCATCCCGACGCTGCACGGGCTGACCTACGACGAGGATGTCCTGGTCATCGCGGCGACCGGCGGGCCGACGGCGGCCGACCTCGGCGTCGCGGTCCCGGGCAACGCCCACGTCGAGCCGTTCATCCCGTTCGCCGAGATCATGCCGTTCGTGGACGCCTACGTGACGAACGGCGGCTTCGGCGGGGTGACGACGGCGCTGGCCCACGGCGTCCCGGTCGTCGCCGGCGGCCGCACCGAGGACAAGACCGAGGTCGCGGCGCGCGTGCGCCGCTCGGGGGTGGGCGTCGATCTGCGGACGGCGACGCCGACGCCGGCCCAGGTTCGCGCGGCGGTCCGCGACGTGCTCGAGCACGGCTCCTACCGGCGGCGGGCTGAGCAGGTCCGCGACGCGATGGCCGGCCACGACGCGGCCACGGAGGCGGCGGAACTGTTGGAGAAGGTCGCCGGGCGGAAGCCGGCCCACCGCTACTGAGCCCTTCGCCCTGGGCGGCCGCGAGAGCGCACCCGCGGCTCACGGCCCGCGGCCCTGACCCGGGGGAGACCCCAACCGGACCTGGCGGTTGGCCGGCGCGATCGTCAGCCGGCCCGGAGCTGGCGCAGGCCTCGGGCGGCGTCGGCGCGCGCGTTCTCCGCCTCCTCGACGGCGCGGTGGGCGTCGGCGACCAGCCGCCCGGCGGCCGCGGCGGCCAGCCCCGCGTCGGCCTCCTCCCGCCGCGCGGTCTCGAGCAGTTCGGTGAGCTCGGCGATCCGGCGCCGCCGCGCGTCCAGATGAGCGTCGGCCGCCGCGAGGTCGGCGATGGTCACGTCGAGCTGGGCCCGGGCGCGCCGCAGCGTCCCGTCGGCGTCGGTGAGCCGGCGCTGCGCGGCGCGCAGCGCGTCGTCCCGCTCCCGACGGGCGCGGCGTTCCCGCTCGCGCTCGGCGGCCGTCTCCCCCGCCGCGGCCCGTCGGTCTGCCCCGGCCGAGGCGGGCGGACGGGCAGGCGGAGCGGGCAGTCCGGCGCTCGTCCGGCCGGTGGGTGAGCCGCCGCCCGGCCCGAGACCGGTGTAGCTCAGGGCCCGGGTGAGCCGGCCGGAGCGGACGGCGTCCGCCGCCGCCGGGTCGGCCAGCGCCGCCTCCAGCGTCCCCTCGACCTCGCGGGCGACCGCGTCCCCGACCGTCCGCCCGTGCTCCGCGCCCAGCGCCCGGGCCCGGCGGGCCAGTGCGGCGACGACTGCCTGCCGCTGCGCGGACAGGCGCCGCAGCTCCTCGCCCCGCAGCTGGGACTGGGCGTCACGCAGCGCCGCGCCAAGGTCGAGCAGCGCGGCCACCTGGCCGCCTTCGGCCCGCACCAGCCGGTTGACCAGCCACGCGCTGGTCGTCGGGCGCGCCAGCTTCCCCGCCGCGGCGGCGAGCTCCCGGTCGCCGGCCGAGCGGGCCCGGGCGACCCAGCGCCGCCGGGCGTCGACGAACTCCGCCGGCCCCAGGCCGTATAGGTCGTCCGCCACCTCGTCGAGGTCCACCCCTCACATGGTCCCCGCGCTGGCCGCTTCCGGCGGCCGAAATGCCACCGCTGGGGAACCGGAGCTGACAGCCCGCGCGCGGAAACCGACAGTGCGAAGCCAAGAAAGACGGCGAAGAACTATCGATCATCGATTGACATGCGGGACCACACGCCAGGCCACCGTTCCCACTCCACCGGCCGCGGCATGGATAAGGACGGTGTCGCCCGGATGGACACCGAGGGTGGTCAGCGCGGTGTGGGCTGTCTGCCCGGAGGCCGACAGCGCGCCCGCCACCTCCCAGGGCATGCCCGGTGGCTTCGGCGCGATCGCCTCGGCGTCCACGAGCAGGTACTCCGCGATCGCGTTCAGATACGTCCAGCCCAGCACGTCGTCGCCGACCGTGAAGCCGTCCACCCCGGGGCCCACTGCGTGCACCGTCCCGGCGAACTCGTTCCCGATTCCGACGGAAGTGTCAGTGCCAGTCCCGGCCAACCCTGGCGGACTCTCGTGTCGAAGGGTTGCATACCACCGGCTCTGACACGGACGAGGACCTTATCCGCACTCACCTTCGGCCGTTCGAGCTCAACGACGCGGAGTACGTCCGGTGGCCCGTGTTCCGCGAAGACGACCGCTCTCACCCGGCACTCTCCTCCTGGCGTCAATTAATGATTCCCCGCACACCGCAGAACCTCAACATTGGTTGAGGTCAACCGTCCTGTCCGGCGCGTCGACCTGACATCGAGCGAACGTCGAGCGGCTGGCAGCAGCATCGGACCCTCCTGGCCCGGAGGGCCGCGGGCGGGCCGCGGGCAGCCACCCGCGCCACCTCCGCTCCCAGCGGCCCGACGCTCGGCGCGTACGCGGGCGGACGGCTGGCGCGGGACCCTTCGCCGCTCCGGCGCGGCCGCCGGCCAGCGGCCCGCGTCGGCCTTCCAACCAGGGAAGATGCCCGATTGTCGCCCGTACGACGGATCATGCTCATGGACGCTCGACACCCGCTATGTTGATCGCGGCTAGCCACGTGCAGCGGGCTACGCCGTCCACGCCGCCGGGAGACGGGCTCCGGGCGCGCCACCGGGGAGGAACCACATGGCGACCGCCGTGCCGCGAGAAAACAGAACCCCGGCGGTTGCCGCGGCCACGGCACTGGGAGTGGGCGCCGTCGTCGCGGTGTCCCTCGGCGTCTACGCGAAAGCGCACTCCCCCGCGCACCGGCCGCTGTTCAGCCTCGGCTTCTCCGGCACGCTGCCGATGAAGGCGTGGCTCACCACCATTGTCATTGCCCTGGTGATTTTCCAGCTCGTCACCGCGCTGTGGATGTGGGGTCGGCTGCCCGGCGCCGGGCCGGCGCCGGCCTGGGCCGCGATCGCGCACCGCTGGATCGGCGCCGCCGCGTTCATCATCAGCCTGCCGGTCGCCTTCCACTGCATCTGGTCGCTCGGATTCGCCGACACCGACGCCCGCGTTCTCGTCCACAGCATTGCCGGCTGCGCGTTCTACGGGGCATACGCGGCGAAGATGACCGGTCTGCGCCTGTCCGGCCTGCCGGGATGGGCGCTGCCGGTTCTCGGCGGTCTCGTCCTGACCAGCCTCGTCGTTCTCTGGCTGACCGCGTCGGTGTGGTTCTTCACCCGGTCCGGCCTGCCGCTCACCTGAGCAGCGCCAACAGCTTCGTCATCACACGGATCCCGGCGCGCGGCGCCCGGGGCAGGGCAGGGGGAAAACTAGAGATGTCGGCGGACGCGGTGTCCCGACAGTCGTTTCTGCGGGGATTCATGGCCGCGGCGGCGGCCGGGGTGGTGGGCTTTTTCGTCGCCCGGGGCAGCGACGTGGCCAAGGAGATCCAGGCGGCCGGGGCCAACGGAAAACCCCAGACCCAGGCCGGCGGCAAGCGGCTGGCGGCCGTGGCCGACGTGCCGGCCGGCGGCGGCCTGATCCTGGCCCAGGACGGGGTCGTGCTGACCCGGAACAGCGCCGGGGCCATCCAGGGCCTGTCGACGGTCTGCACGCATCAGGGCTGCTCGGTCAGCTCGATCTCCAACGGACGGATCAACTGCCCCTGCCACGGCAGCCAGTTCTCGGTCACCGACGGCGCCCCGGTCGCAGGCCCGGCGGGATCGCCGCTGGCCAGCGTGCCGGTGGTCGTCCGGGGTGACGCGGTCTTCACCAGCTGACCCGCGAGCGGAATAGGGATACGCCATGGAATCCAGTACTTTGCGGGTCACCACGTCCAGTGCCACAGTCACGCTCAGCGGCGACCGTCCGCACGTCGTCGGGCGCGGACGGGACGCCGATGTCGTCATCGCCGGCGCCCAGGTGTCGCGGCAGCACGTCGAACTGGTGCCGGACGACGCCGGCTGGACGGTCCGCGACCTGAGCGCCAACGGCATGTGGCACGCCGGCCGGCGGGTGGCGACCGTCGCGATCACCCCCGTCGACGCGGGCGCGCTTGCCCGGGCCGAGCCGACAGTCGTCCACCTCGGCTCGGTCAACGGGCCCCAGCTGTCGCTGGTGGCGGCGTGGCCGGCGGGTCACCGGCCGCCGGCGCCGGCGGCCGATCTCGACCCCGAGCTGTCCTCGATGCAGACCCGGCTCGCGCCCTCGAGCGCGACAGCCGGACGGACCGGGACGAAGCCGGCAGCGGGCGCCCGGGCGCGAACCGCGCCCACGCCCGTCCCGGCCCAGACCGGGCCGGCTGGTCCCGCCGGGACGGGGCCGGCCGCGGCGCCGAGCCGCCGGCCGCGGCGCGGCTGGGCCCGGACGGTCCCCACCGTGCTGTGGCTGGTCGCCGCGGGCTTCGCGATCGGAGCGCTGGTCGCCCTCACCTGATCCGGCCGTCGCGGCGGGATGGCGGGCGCCGCGGCGGGGCACGAGGCAGCCATGCGCATCCTCGTCACCGGCGCGACCGGGTACATCGGCGGCCGGCTCGCGCCGCGGCTGGTCGAGCTGGGCCATCAGGTGCGGTGCACGACCCGGGACGCCCGCCGGCCCCGCGACCTGTCCTGGGTCCGGGCCGGCCAGCGCGACGGGAGCGTCGAGATCGTCCAGGCGGACGCGACCGACCCTCCCACGCTGGCCCCGGCGCTGGCCGGCGTCGACGTCGCCTACTACCTGATCCACTCGCTGTCGGCGTCGGGCGACTTCTCCGACACCGACCGGCGGGCCGCGGCCGCGTTCGCCGAGGCGGCCGGCGCGGCCGGTGTCCGGCGGATCATCTACCTCGGGGGCCTGGGCGGCCCCTCGCCGAACGCCGACAAAGGGCACGGCGGCGGCGGGACCGGCGGGCTGTCCGCCCATCTGGCCTCCCGGCGGGAGGTCGGCGACGTGCTGCTGGCCGGCCCGGTGCCGACCGTCGCGCTGAGCGCCGCCGTCATCATCGGCAGCGGCAGCGCCTCGTTCGAGATGCTGCGCTACTTGACCGAGCGCCTGCCGGTGATGGTCACCCCGCGCTGGGTGGCCAACCGGGTGCAGCCGATCGCCATCCGCGACGTCCTGGCCTACCTGACCGGCTGCCTCGACCTGCCGGGCGGGCTGAACCGGCGGTTCGACATCGGCGGCCCGGACATCCTCACCTACGCCGACATGATGCGCCGCTTCGCCGCCGTCGAGGGCCTGGCCCACCGCCGGATCGTCCCCGTCCCGGTACTGAGCCCGAAGCTGTCGTCATACTGGGTCGGCCTGGTCACGCCGGTTCCGGCAGCAATCGCCCGGCCGCTGGTCGAGTCCCTGCGCAACGAGGTCGTCTGCGCGGAGAACGACATCGCCACCCTCCTGCCCGCGGTGGCCGGGGCGACGCTGCCCTTCGACGAGGCGGTCCGCCTCGCCCTGCGCCGGGTCCGGCGCGACGACGTCGCCACCCGCTGGTCGGGCGCGTCGCCTCCCGCGTCCCCGTCCCGGGCGCGCTCGGGCGGCCCGCGGCCGGCCGCCGTGACCACGCCGAGCCTGGGGATCGCCAGCGACCCGGAGTGGTCCGGCGGCTCGCTCTACCGGGACGAGCGGGACCGCGCCGTCGACGCCGACCCGGCGGCGCTGTGGCGGGTCATCATCGCCATCGGCGGGACGACCGGCTGGTATTCCTGGCCGCTGGCCTGGACGGTCCGCGGCTGGCTCGACAGCCTGGTCGGCGGGGTCGGCCCGCGCCGGGGCCGCCGCGACCCCCGCACGCTCGCCGTCGGGGAGGCGGTCGACTTCTGGCGGGTCGAGGACGTCGTGCCCGGGCACCTGCTCAGCCTGCGGGCGGAGATGAAACTGCCCGGCGAGGCCTGGCTGGAGCTGCGCGCCGACGACGACGGCGCCAGTGGCAGCGGCCGGGCCGGCGGGGGCACGCGCTACCGCCAGCGGGCGCTGTTCCGGCCCCGCGGCCTGGCCGGGCATCTGTACTGGTGGGCACTCAAACCGTTCCACGGCATCGTGTTCGGCGGGATGGCGCGCACCATCGCCCGCCGCGCCGAGCAGGCCGCCGCTGCCGCGACCAACCACCATACGGACGCTTCGGGTCAGCTGGCCGGCCGCTGTCCCCGCCGGCTGGGACGGGGGCACGGATCGGGGTAGGCACGGGGCGGACCGGGTAAGCGCGGGAGGTGAGCGCCTCCGCCCCGGCTGTCCTGTTCGATCTCGACGGCACGCTGGTCGACACCAACTACCCGCACGTCCTGGCCTGGTTCCGCGCGTTCCGGCAGGAGCGGCACCGGGTCACGATGACCGACATCCACCGCCGCATCGGCATGGGCTCCGACCGTCTGCTCGACGCGTTGCTGCCTGAGCGGGACCGCGACCGGGACGACGTCCTGACCGCCGCGCACTCCGAGCACTACGCCGGCTTCGCCGGGCTCATCCAGCCGCTGCCCGGGGCGCGGGACCTGGTCCGGGAGGTCGCGCGGCGGGGCGCTCAGGTGGTGCTCGCGACCTCCGCGCCAGCCGACGAGCTGCGCGCGCTGCGCCAGGCCCTCGACGTGGACGAGTGCCTGAGCGCGGTGACGTCGTCGGCGGACGCCGAGTCGTCCAAGCCGGCGCCCGACATCGTCGAGGTCGCGCTCGACCGGTCCGGTGTCGCGCCGGGGCGAGCGGTGCTGGTGGGCGATACCCGGTGGGACGTCCTGGCCGCGGCCCGCTCAGGCCTGCCCTGCGTGGCCGTCCTGACCGGCGGGATCGGCCGGGGCGAGCTCACCGACGCCGGGGCGGTGGCCGTCTACGACGGTCCACGCGACCTGCTGGCGGGCATCGACGGCTCGCCGCTCGCCCCGCTGCTGGCGGGGACGGCCGCCGGCGCGCGCCGGTGAGGACGACGCCGGGAGGGCGGGGCACGCCGACGGCGCTGTTGGGGCTCGGTGGGGTCGCGGCGGTGGGTGCGGGCATCTGGCTGGCGTCGCTGGCCGCCGTGTCGGCCCCCGAGGTCCTCGCGGCGGCCATCGCCGGCCTGGTGGCCGCCGGGGGCGCCGCGCTGGCCCGCCGCGCGCTCGCCGAGCCGCGCCCGGTGGCGGACGGTCCCCTGGACGGGGCGGGCAGTCCGCCGGCGGGGACGGGCGGCTCCCGTCCCCGGCCGGGCTGGCGCCCGCTCGTTGACGTCCTCGTCCGCCTGCCGGGCACGGTGCTGCTCGACACGGCGCGAGTCATCCGGCGCGCGGCCGGGCGCCACCCGGACGGCGGGTTCCGGACGGTCGAGCTCGGCCCCGCGCCCCGTCCCGCCGGCGGCGGGGACGCGAGGCGCGGCGACGCCGGTTACGGCTCACGACGGCGGGCGGGCGCGACGATGCTGCTCGGCGTCACGCCCGGAACGTACGTCACCGAGATCGACCGGACGACAGGACGGGCGGTCGTCCACGCGCTGGTCCCCCGCTCGGCGGCGGAACGCGCGCTGACCCGGGCGCCCGGCGCGAGCGGCCCCGGCGACAGTCCCCGGGAACGGCCCGGAGAACGGCCCGGGGGGACGGCCCCGGCGAGGCGACGGCTGAGGTGAGGCATCGGTGAGCGGATATGGCTGGTGCGCGGCGGCGCTGCTGATCGGCGGGCTCGGGCCGGCGCTGGCCCTGGCGGCCTGGGGGGACGCGTCCCGGCGGATGGTCGGGCTTCAGCTCGGCGGGGCGGTCGCCATTGTGCTGCTGATCCTGCTGGCGCAGCTGTTCGAGCAGTCGTCCTACCTGGTCGTGCCGTTCGTGGCCGTGCCGCTGTCGGTGGCCGGAACGCTGGTCTTCACTCGTCTGCTCACAGCCGGGGACGAGGCATGACGCACGACGTCGCGTTGGCGCTGGTCGTGGCGGGTACGGCGCTGGCCGTCGCCACGTCGGTGCTGGCGCTGGTCACCCGGGGCGGCTTCTTCACCCGGCTGCACCTGCTCACGCCGGTGACGTCGGTCGCCGCGCCGCTGGTCGGCGCCGGGCTGGCGGTGGAGAACGGCCTCGGGTTCACGACCGCGCAGATCCTGGTGATCGTCGCGATGCTGGCTGCCGCCAGCCCGGCGCTGCAGGCGGCGACCGCGCGACTGGGCGCCGCCGGCGCGGCCGAACCGGCCGAACCGTCTGCCCCCGAGCCGCCGGTCTCGCCGGGCTCGGGTGGCGCGGACTCGGAGCCGTCCGCGTGAGCCCCGTAGACCTCCTGATCCCAGCCGTCCTGACGATGCTCGTCGCCGGGGCGCTCGCCGTCGTCCTGACCGACGACCCGGGCCGCCAGGCCGTCACGCTGTCGGTCTACGGGCTGCTGCTGACGACGCTGTTCGTCCTCACCCAGGCTCCCGACGTGGCGCTCAGCCAGGTCGCGGTCGGGACGGCGGTCGTCCCACTGTTGATCCTGCTCACCGTGCGCACCGTCCGGAGACACGCGAACGGGCGGCGCCGGTGAGCGCCACCGGCGGACCCCGCGGGACCGGCGGGCCTCCCCGGACCGGCGGGACCGGCGGGGCCGGCGGGACCGGCGGGACCGGCGGGGCCGGCGGGACCGGCGGGACCGGCGGGACCGGCGGGACCGGCGGGACCGTCCGGTCGGGACGCCGGGCCCGGATGACCCTGTTCGCCGTGGCCGCCACGGCGGTCGCGGTCATGTTCGGCCTGGCTGTGTTCGGGCTGCCGCATCCGGGCGGGACCGACCATCCCTACCGGGACCGGGCGGTGCCGGCCGCGGTGTCCCACGCGACGGCGAACGTCGTGTCCGCGGTGAACTTCGACCTGCGCGCTCTGGACACGCTGGGCGAGGAGGCAATCCTGTTCGCGAGCGTGCTCGGGGTCGCGGTGCTGCTGCGCCCGGGCCGCCGCGAACGGGACCGCCCAGCCCGGCCGACGCCGGAGCGGGAGCTCGACGTCGCCCGGGTGATGGCCTACGTCTTCTTCCCGGTGACGATCGTGGTCGGCCTCGACGTGGTCGCGCACGGCGCGCTGACGCCCGGCGGCGGCTTCCAGGGCGGGGTGATCCTGGGCACCGGCATCCACCTGGTCTACATAGCCGGCGGCTACGCGGCCCTGCGCCGGGCCCGGCCGGTGGAGGCGTTCGAGCACGGCGAGGCGATCGGCCTGGCCGCCTTCGCCTGCCTGGGGGTGTCGGCGCTGTTCGCGGCCGGCTCCTTCCTGGCCAACTACGTCCCGACCGGCACGCTGGGCGCCCCGACGTCGTCGGGGATGGTCGAGCTGCTCAGCGTCGCGGTCGGGGTGGAGGTCGCCTCCGCCGTCGTCGTCCTGGTGGCGGCGTTCCTCAGCCAGGAACTGGAGATCGGCGCCCAGGAACCGGAGACCGACGCGGGGCAGAGGAGCTCACGATGATCCGCTACGCCTACCTCGTCGCGGTCGCGGTCATGCTGATCGGCACGTTCGGGATGGTCCGGGCCCGCAACCTGATCAGCCTGGTCACCTGCCTGTCGGTGGCCCAGTCGGGGACGTACGTCCTGCTCGTCGCGGTCGGTTTCCAACGCGGGGCGCCGGCGCCGGTGTTCGGGTCGCCGGCCCAGCGCCCGACGGCGCGGGTGACCGATCCCCTCGTCCAGGCGATGACGCTCACCGACATCGTCGTGTCGGCCACGGTCACCGCGCTGCTGCTGGCGCTGGCCGTCCAGGTCAGCAAGACGCACGGGACGATCGACCCGGACGAGCTGGCCGCGCTACGTGGCTGAGGATCAGGTGCCCGACGGGCAGACGGCTGACGAGCAGGCGGGCGACGGGCCGATGGCTGACGAGCCGATGGCTGACGGGCCGATGGCTGACGGACGGTCGGCGGTTCGGCCGCCGGGGGCCCGGTGAGCTGGACCGAGCCCGCTCGCCTCGCCCCGCTGGCGGTCGCGATCCCGCTGATGGTGGCGGCGGTGCTGGTCAGCGCCCACCGCTGGCTCCCCCGGCCGGCGCTGGACGGGCTCGCGCTGCTGGCCACCGGCGCCGTCGCCGCCGTCGCCCTGCGGGTCCTGCTCGCGCCCGGCCCCGGCCCGGTCGTCGAGTGGGTCGGGGGCTGGACGCCCGTGCGCGGCTACAGCGTCGGGATCGTGCTGGCCGCGGACCGGACGTCAGCCGCGGCGGCGCTCGGCGCGGCCGCGCTCGTCGGCGCGGCGCTGCTCTACGGCTGGCGCTACTTCGACGCGATCGAGGGCCGCTACCACTGCCTGATGCTGGCCCTGCTGGCCGGCATGGAGGGCTTCGCCCTGACCGGCGACCTGTTCAACCTGTTCGTCTTCTTCGAGCTGATGGGCGCCGCGTCCTACGCCCTGACCGGGCTGAAGATCGAGGATCCGCCAGCCGTCCAGGGGGCGCTGTCGTTCGGTGTGATCAACAGCCTGGGCGCCTACGTCGGGCTCATCGGGATCGGCCTGGTCTACGGGCGGGCCGGGACGGTCACCCTGGCCGGCCTGCGCGGCGCGGTCGGGTCAGCCGGCCCGGGGCGCCCGGACGCGCTGACCGTCGCCGCCGCCGCGGCTCTGATGACCGCGTTCCTGGTCAAGGCGGCGGCCGTCCCGTTCCACTTCTGGCTGGCCGATGCGCACGCGGTCGCGCCTAGCCCGGTCTGCGTGCTGCTGTCCGGAACGCTGGTGCCGCTCGGCCTCTACGGCGCGTTCCGGGTCTACTGGACGGTGTTCAGCGACGCCTTCGCCCCGCCCGACACCCGGGTCGTCTTCCTGGTGCTGGGGACGGTGACGGCGCTGGTGGGGACGGTCATGTGCCCGCCGCAGCGGCACGTGAAGCGGCTGCTGGCCTACTCGACGATCGCCCACATCGGCCTGGCGATCCTCGCCGCCGGCTGCCTGACCAGCCTCGGCACCGCCGGCGCGCTGCTCTACGTCGCCGGGCACTCGGTGGTGAAGGGAGCGCTGTTCCTGATCGCCGGAACGCTGCTCAACCGGTACGGGACGATCGACGAGCACGAGCTCTACGGACGCGGCCGCGACACCAGGTTCCTGCCCTGGCTGACCATCGCCGGGGGGCTGGCGCTGGCCGGGCTGCCGCCGTTCGCGACCGCGCTGGGCAAGCAGTTCGGCGAGGAGGCGGTCGGCGAGGTCGGCCAGACCTGGCTGGTGGCGGTCTTCGTCGTCGTCTCGGCGGTGACCGGCGGCGCCGTGCTGCGGGTGGCCGGGCGGGTGTTCTTCGCCTTCGGCCCGCGGCCGGACGCCGCCGCCGACCCGGACGAGACGCGCGGCGAGGAACAGCCGGACGTGCCGACACCGACGATCCGGGCGACGATGCTCGCGCCCATCGCCGTGCTGCTGGCGGCCGGGCTGGCGCTCGGCGCGGTGCCGGCGATGGGCGGGGCGGCGGGGCGGGCGGCCGCCGCGTTCACCGACCCCGCCGCGTACGCGGCACGGGTGCTGGGCCGTGCCGCGGTGCCCGGTCCGACCGGCGGGCCCGGGCCACTCCCGGCCACCGGCTTCACGCTGGAAGGCGTCCTGCTCGGCTGCCTGGCCACGCTACTGGCCGTCGGCGTCGCCGCGGCTGGGCTGTGGCCGCGGGCGCTCGGCCCGGGCCGGCCCCGCCAGGCGACCCGGGCCGTCGTCCGCACGGCCGGGCCGCTCATCGGCGCCGTCCGCCAGGTTCACTCTGGCCACGTCGGCGACTACGTCGCCTGGCTGGTCGGCGGTGTCGCTGCCCTGGGCGCGCTGTTCGGCCTGGCCACCCGCTGACCCGCGTGGGCCGCCGTCACCTTCCGCCCAGGCCCGCCATCACCTCACCGCTCCCTCCCGGCCGCGCCGGCGGGGACGGGACACCGGCCCCCGGCTGGTCCGGGCCGGCGGAGGGACCTGGCCGCGTTCCGCGGCGGTCAGGCCGCCCCAGACCCCGTACCGCTCGCCGGCGTCCAGCGCGTAGCGCAGGCACTGCCCGCGGACCGGGCAGCCCGCGCAGACCCGCTTCGCCGCCTGCTCCCGTCGGCGGGCCTCGCGGGCCGGGACGTCGTCGGGAACGAAGAACAGCTCGAGGGTGGACTGGTCGCAGGCCGCCCGCGAGCGCCAAGGTCCCTGGCCGGCGACCGTGACCACGGGCAGTCGAACTGAGCGGGGGCGGGACCAGCGCGGGCGGGACGGCATGGCGGCACCTCACAGTCGGGTGGGATACGGCATCCACGGCAATCTGCCCCCACACCGCGGGGCAAACCCGGCACCGGGAGTCCGGTTCGCGTCAGCGCAGCCGAGGTAGGACGTCCCGCTCGTAGAAGGCGAAGAACTCCTCCTGGTCAGGCCCGATCTGCGTCACGTAGACCTCGCTGTAGCCGGCGTTGAGGAACTGGCGCAGCGCGTCGGCGTGCGCCTCCGGGTCGGGCCCGCACACGGCCGTCGCGGCGGCGGCATCCTCGGTGACCAGCGAGCTGGCCTGCTCGAAGTGGGCCGGCGTCGGCAGTTCCTGGGAGATCTCGCCCGGCAGTGCGCTGTTCGGCCACAGCCGGTGCACCGTCTTGCGCGCCGAGTCGGCGTCCGGCGCCCAGCAGACCTTGACCGACCCCTGCTTCGGCTTGCCCGCTCCCCCGGAGTCGTCGAAGATCCGGAGCAGCTCGGGGTCGGGTTTCGTCGAGCAGTAGCCGTCGCCGATGTGGCCGGCCAGCCGGGCCGCCCGGGGCCCGAAGCCCGAGACGAAGATCGGCGGTGGCTCGGCCGGCCGCGAGTAGACCCGGGCCCGGTCAACCGTGTAATGCCGACCACGGTGAGTAACGGTTCCATCGCTCCACAACCGCCGGATCACCTCGACCGCCTCTTCCAACATCTCCAGCCGGACGGCGGTCGCGGGCCACGGGTCGCCGAGGATGTGCTCGTTGAGCGCCTCGCCTGAACCGACACCGAGGCGGAAGCGGCCCGGCATCATCGTCGCGACGGTCGCCGCCGCCTGAGCGATCACCGCCGGGTGGATGCGGACGGTCGGGCAGGTGACCCCGGTCGTCAGCGGCAGACGGTCCGTCACCTGGGCGATGGCGCCGATCACGGACCAGACGAACGGTGACTGGCCCTGTTCGTCGATCCACGGGTGGTAGTGGTCGGAGATCCAGAGAGCGTCGAAGCCGGCCCGCTCGGCCAGGCGGGCCTGCTCGACCAGCGCGTTCGCGCTGTGCTCCTCGCTGGAAAGCGCGTACCCGATGATCGGCATGGTCGATCCGTCTCCCTCCCCGCCGGCGCCGGGAGCCGGCCGTCCGCGATTACCTGCGCCCATCGCGGCTCCGTAAACGCCCGGCCGCCGTGATCGCGCGGCCGGCTCACAGCGCGGTCGCACCCCCGGCGCGGTGGGAGCCGAGCCTGCCTCACGGCTCATCGGCAGGGCGACCGAAAGGAGATGTTGGGGGCATATCTCTTCCACTGCTCCGGGGTTATCCTGTTTCCCACAATTGAGCACAGATGTAGGGCGAGCCGGTCCACATCAAGATCCAGGATGTAGAAGAGATCGTCTCCCGATACCGCGGCGACGGAGCCCTGGGGGGACAAGATCACAAAGAACGAAAGGCCCGCGAAGCTGTTGAAAATACTCTCCGTTTCAGTGGGGTTCCTCGGATCGGCGACGTCCCACAGGCGGCCGTTCCGGTCGAACACCCCTTGGCCTGGTATTTCTTCCTCCGCGACGACAACCCTGTTGTTGTCGAAGAACCGGAGCCTGGTCACGTTGTTGTCGCTGGAGTTGTTGAGAACGGACTGACTGGCCGGGTGAAGCGGGTCGGTCACATCCCACATTCGAATCGCGTGCCCGGTCGTGTCAAGATGGCCACGGGTGGCGTCCAGGAACGCGCGGCTGGAGGCGGGCAGGTCCGCCAGCACCTCGTCGGGGTTGTCGGCGCCGTCGGTCAGGGTAGTCAGGGTGCCGATGAGCCTGTTGTCGTCCCACAGATAGGCGTCGGCGGGTTCACCGGCGGCGGCCCAGTCCGCGGCGGCTGTTCGATCGACCGTTGCGCGGCCCGCGCGGCGACGCGTCCCTTCAGCGCGGTGTCCAGCGGCGGCCAGGCGGTCAGCAGCGCCTCATGAACCGGCATGACCCACACCGCGCCGGACTCGTCGCTGTCGCTGGTGAGCAGCCGAGCGGCGACGAAGACCGCGACCGCCTCGCGCTGGGCCAGGCCGAGACTGTCCTGACGGATCCGTCTGCGCGTCCGCCGACCGGCCTCGTCGATGTCGGCCAGCCGGGTCAGCACTTCCAGCACAGCCGCGCCGGACAGCCCGCTGGCCGCCGTCGCCCCTGACAGCGCTTGTTCGGCATGGCGGGCCAGCACTCCCTCCACGCCCCCCGCCGCGCCGTCCACCCCGCCCAGGGCCTGGTAGGCGGCGACGGTCAGGGTGTCTCCGCGACGCTTGCCCTCGGCGAGCGCGCGCAGCGTGAACGCCAGCAGCGGCAGCGCCTCCCCCTGCCGGGTGTCCGCGACCAGGGTGGGCAGCAGTTCGCGTTCGAGGAGCAGACCGGCGATCCGGGCGGGCTCGGCGATGGCCAGGGCGAGTTTGTCCCGGTCCAGCGGCCGCAGCACGAAACTGCCCAGCTCCGCCCCGGCCAGGGCGGGCAACGCCTGGAGGTCGTCGAGGTACTCCGACCGCAGCCCGACCACGATTCGGACCGGGCCGGAGACCGCCTCGCGCACCACGCGCGCGAACCGGTCCGCCGCGACCGGGTCGGCTCGGGTGAACAGTTCCTCCCCCTGGTCGACCGTGAGCAGCAGCCGGCGGTGTTCCGAGCCGGCGTCCGTGGTCAGGAGGTCCTCCGCCAACCCCACCAGGCCGTCGTCCCCGGCCTCGAGGGTGTTCCGGACCGTCGCGGGGGTCCAGGTCCGACCCTGGCCGCGGCCCAGTTTGGTCAGCCGCCGCGCCAGCCCCGCCATCGGATCCCGCCCGGGCGTGAACCGCGCCGGCGCCAGCCAGGAGCCTTCCGCCCGCAGCCTGGGGATCACGCCGGCTGCCAGGAGCGAGGACTTCCCGCGGCCTGACGGGCCCGACACCGCGAGGATCCCGGGCCCGCCGGCCGACGAGGCCCGGAGTAGATCGGCGATCCGGAGCGACTCCAGCTCACGGCCGAAAAACATCGACGCGAACGCCTCGGTGAACGCCGCCAGCCCTGGGAACGGGTTCTGCCCCTCCAGCCAGCCGCCCCGCTCCCGCGCGTCCAGTCGACGCAGCTGGCTGGTTACCTTTTTCCGCGCCGCCGCTGGATCCGCCTGATAGTCGGCGAACTGTACGGCCTCGATCAGCGGATGGGCGGCGCTGTCGGCGACCCGTACTGGCAGGAGCAGACAGCCCAGCGAGTCAGCGACTCCGACCTCGGCCGCGCACCACACCGAGGTGACGAATGCGGGGCTGATCAGACAGACGACCGCGTCCGCCGCCCGTAGCTCGGCATACAACCGAGGCTTCCACGTCTCACCGAGCAGAAGGCCATCCAGGTCGAGGAATACCTGGTGACCGTCCTCCCGCAGCCAGCTCTGGATCTCGACGGCGTGGGTGCTGTCGGCCGAGGCATGGCTGATGAAAACGCGGGCCACTTGGCTTCCCCCACAGCTGCTGGAGCCATCACGTCAGGCGCCGACTATAGCTGCTGAATGCGGCCTTACGCCCGGGCGGGGAAAAGGATTCTTCCGCCGCGCCGGCATGACCGCGTCGAACTGCCGGCACGGGATCAGCAAAACCCGGTCCAGTCGTCCCCGGCAGGCCCGCGAAAATCCCAGCTCACAACACCGGAACGATTATCGGGCCGGGGCACGTCCACGGCCACGTCCCCGGCCTTGGCCTGGGCCTGGCCGCCCGATCACCGGCCGGGCAGGGAGTCGGACGCGGTGAGGACGTCGGCGGGGGTGAGGGTGGCCAGGCCGGGGTCGGTCGTGGGGGCGCCCGGGTCGCCGGGCCGGCCGGACCATAGAGCCAGATGCTGGGGACGGTCGGCCGGCGGGCCCCACTGGTCTGGGGAGACCGGGCCGAACAGCAGGACCGACGGCGTCCCGTAGGCGGTGGCCAGGTGGCCGACGCCGGTGTCGGCGGCGAGCACCACCCGCGCCTCGGCCACCAGCGCGCACAGCTGGAGCAGGTCGGTCCGGCCGGCGTACACCGCCGCCGGCGGCAGGCCGGCCCGTCGGGCGACGTCCTCGGCCAGGGCCACCTCGCCCGGGCCGCCGGTGACGGCGACGTCGTGGCCGCCGGCGGCCAGCGCCCGCGCGACGGCGGCCCACCGCGGCGCCGGCCAGCGCCGGCACGCGGCCGCGCCGCCCGGGTGGACGATCGTCACGCCCGGCCGCGGGCTGCCGCCCTCGGGACGGGGCAGGTCCAGCTCGGCCGGGTCGGTCTCGACGCCGTGGGCGCCGAGCAGCCGGCACCACCGGTCGACCTCGTGCTCCTCGGGCCCGTCCGGGCGGCCCGGCCGCTCCCAGGGCTCGCCGCCGGGCAGGTCGAACGCCCACAGCTCGCCGGGGCCGGTGGCCCGCAGGGTCGCCGTCGACTCGGGCCCGCGGCCGTGCAGGTTCACCGCCAGAGCCGGGCGGTCGGCCGCGACCGGGCCGAGCGGCGGAGTGTCGACGACGCCGTCGGCCGCGCCGGCCAGGGCCGCCACCGGGGCCAGCCAGCGCGGCGCGGCCAGCAGCAGCTCCCGGCCCGGTCGGTGGCGGCGCAGGCCGCGCAGGGCGGGCAGCGCGGTCAGGAGGTCGCCCAGCCCGAGCGCCCGCAGCGCGACCGCTGGCGGGCCTGACCGGGCCGTCACGGGTAGCCTGACCGGGCCGTCACGGGTAGGACGTCTCCCACGACGAGGTGATGACCAGTTCCTTCACCTCGCAGCCGGCCGGCTGGCCCAGCGCGAACAGGACGGCCGCGGCCACGTCCGACGGCCGGTTCAGCCGCGCGTCTGGCGGCGGCTTGTAGGCGTCGTCCCGGTCGTCGAAGAAGCCGGTCGTCATGCCGCCGGGGACGAGCAGGGTCACCCCGACCCGGCCCTTGAGCTCCTCGGCCAGCGCCCGGGTGAACCCGACGACCCCGAACTTCGACGCGCAGTAGGCCGAGGCGTCGCCCGCGACCCGCAGGCCGAGCGTCGACGCGCAGGTGACGAGCCGCCCGCCCGAAGCCTCCAGGTAGGGCAGGCCGGCCCGGGCAACCGCCGCCGTGCCGAGGAGGTTTACCGCCACCACCCGCTCCCAGTCCTCGCCCGCGAGCGCCCGGAACGGCGCGGGCCGGTCGACACCGGCCGCGGTGAAGACCCCGTCGAGCCGGCCGCCGGCCGAGTCGACGAGACGACGGGTGGCCGCCTCGGCCGCCCGGCCGTCGGCCAGGTCGACGATCTCGTGCTTCCAGCCCGGGGCGGGCCGGCGGTCCAGCACGAGCGGCTGGCCGCCCGCGTCGGCGACGGCGGCGACCACCGCCGCGCCGAGCCCGGAGGCTCCCCCGGACACCAGAACCGTCCCCGGCGAGCCCGGTCCCGGCGCGCCCGGTCCCGGCGAACCGCCTCTTGACGTGTCAGCTACCGCCACGGCGCACCGCCTCCTTGATCATTGATGTGGTGGACCGGCCCTCGAGGTAGGGCAGGACGACGGCCTGGCCGCCCCAGCCGGCGACGACCGGCGTTTCCGGCAGGTCGGCGACCGCGTAGTCGCCGCCCTTCGCGAACACGTGCGGACGCAGCCGGGCCAGCAGCTCGGCCGGGGTGTCCTCGTCGAACACCGCCACGGCGTCCACGCAGCCGAGCGCGCGCAGCACCGCCGCCCGGTCGGACTGGCCGACCAGCGGCCGGTCGTCGCCCTTGAGCCGGCGGACCGAGGCGTCGCTGTTCAGGCAGACGATCAGACAGTCGCCCAGCCGCCGGGCCGCCGCCAGCACCGCCACGTGGCCGGCGTGCAGGAGATCGAAGCAGCCACCGGTGGCCACCACCGTCCCGCCGCGCCGACGGGTCAGGCGGGCCAGCTCGAGCGCGTACGTGCCGTCCGGATCGTCCGGGCGGCCCGAGCCGCCCGGGCCGCCCGGGTCGGTCCGGGGGGCGGCGCGCGGCGGGCGCGGGACGGTGGGGGCCGCCGGTTCCCCGGCGTCGGCCCACAGGCGGTCGCCGGCCGGCGCTCCGACCCAGTCGGATGCGGCCCGGGTCGCGGCGACGACGGCCTCGGACGGCAGCGCGCCGGCCGCGGTCGCGGCCGCGGCGGCCACCGCGAACCGGTCGCCGGCGCCGCAGGTGTCGCCGCCGGTCACGGTGGCGGCCGGGGCGACCAGCGGCGGCGTGTCCGCCGCCCCGACCAGCAGCGCCCCCCGCTCCCCCAGGGTGACCGCGACGTTGGCCGCCGACCAGCGCGCGAGCAGGCGTCGGGCCCGCCAGGTCGCCTCGACCGTCACTGGGTTGCCGGCCGCCGGCGCGCCGGGCGGCCCGGGTGTGTCACCGGTGCTGAACGCGCGGGTCTCGGCCAGGTTGGGCGTCACCAGGCGGGCTCTCGGCAGCGGGGCCCGGCCGCGGGGATGCGGGTCCCACACGACCCGGACACCGGCGCCGAACCCGCCCGGTCCAACGCCGGCCGCCACCGTCTCGACCACGCCGCGGCCGTAGTCCGAGACCAGCACGGCGCCGGCGCCGGCCAGCGCCCGCCGGCCGGCGGCCGGCAGGTCACCGGCCACCGTCCCGTCGCCGCCCGTGTCGAGCCGGAGCAGGGCCCGGTCCTGGCCGCCCGGGTCCTGGCAGGACAGGCGGACCTTCTGGCTGGTCGCGCCGGTCAGGCCGAGGTCGATCACCTCGACGCCGGCCGCGGCGAGCCGGGCCGCGAGCCGCCGGCCCGCGCCGTCGCTGGCCAGCGCGGTGATCAGGACAACGTCCGCGCCGTCGGCCGCGGCCATCATCGCGGCCAGGCCGGCGCCGCCGGGGCGCTCCCGCCCGCCGCGGGCGTCGAGCACCGGGATGGGCGCGTCCGGGGCCAGCCGGTCGACCCGGCCCGAGACGTCCCGGTCGAGCAGGACGTCACCCACGATGACCAGGGGCTGGCGGCCCCGACCACGGCCGCGGCCCGTCCCGGTTGGCGCCCGGCCCGCCGCCGGGACCGCCGGGACCGCGGCCGCGTCCGCCGCGCCGGCGGTGGACGCCGCCGCCGCGGGCGGGGCGACCCCCAGCGCCGCGTCGCAGGCCGCGCAGATCAGGTGCACGGCGACGAGATGCGCCTCCTGCGCGGTCGCGGTCGAGGTCGGGACGCCGGCCGTCCCGCTGACGGCGACGGCCTCGTCGCAGCGACCGGCCAGCGGGCTGTCGGGCGCGCCGAGCAACGCCCAGGTGCGCAGCCCGGCCTGGCGGGCGGCGTCGGCCGCGGCGAGCAGGTTCGGGCTGCGCCCAGAGGTGGACAGCAGGATCAGGACGTCGCCCGGCCGCCCGTGCGCCCGTACCTGGCGGGCGAAGACGTCCTCGTAGCCGTAGTCGTTGGCCACCGCCGTCAGCGCCGACGTCTCGGCGTGCAGGGCGATCGCCGACAGCGGCGCCCGGTCGTCGCGGAAGCGTCCGACGAGCTCGGCCGTCAGGTGCTGGGCCTCGGCGGCGGAGCCGCCGTTGCCGGCGGCGAGCAGCCGGCCGCCGGTCGCCAGGACCGCCGCCAGTCGCTCGCCCCACGAACGCAGCCGGTCCAGTTCAAGCCGGCCCAGCGCGCCGCGCAGGGCGTCGACGTGCTCGGTCGCGCTGGGCAGTTCGGTAGCGCTGGGCAGTTCGGTTCCGCCCGGCAGCGCGGGCTCGGAGCAACAGCCGGAGTCCATCAGCGCCTCCCGGCTGGCAGCGGCGGGCGGGCGGTGGTCAGCAGCGGACGCCCGATCAGCCGGTGGTAGGCGGCGACCGTCTGCCCGGCGACCCGGTCCCAGCCGAACAGCTCGCGGGCCCGGCGGGCACCGCGGCGGCCGAGCTCGGCCCGCCAGGCCGGGTCCTCGGCCAGGTCGACGACGGCCTCCGCCACCCGCTCCGGGGAGCGGGGCGGCACGTGCAGGCCGGTGCCGCCGTCGACGACCGTGTCGACCAGGCCGCCGACGGCGGCGGCGACCACCGGCACCCCGCAGGCCATCGCCTCGACGGCGGCCATCCCGAACGGCTCGTACCAGGGGACGCACACGACGATGTCGGCCGACCGGTACAGGGCGGGCAGGTCGGCGTGCTCGACCCGGCCGATCAGGCGCAGCCGGTCGGCCACGCCCTCGCGGGCGGCCAGCGCCCGCAGCCGGGCGATCTCCGGATCCTCGTCGAGCCGGGCCGGTTCGGGCCCACCGGCGACCACCAGCTCGGCGGACGGCAGGCGGCGCAGGGCGGTGACGATGTTGCCGATGCCCTTGCGTTCGACCAGGCGGCCGACCGAGAGCAGGCGGACGCGGCCCGGCGCCGGGCCGGGCTCGGCCGGGCCGTCGGGGCCGAAGACCGGCAGGTCGACGCCGCAGGGCACGACGCTGATCCGCCGGCGGGGAGCGCCCATCCGGATCAGCTCGAACACCTCGTCGGTGCAGGTCGCGACGATGTGGTCGACCTGGCCGACGAGGTCCCGCTCGGCCTGGACCCGGCCGGGCGGCGAGGTGTCCTTGTGCCCCTGGTGGCGCCGCTTGACCACCCCCAGGGCGTGCAGCGTCAGCACGACCGGGATGCCGAGCGGGCGCGCGGCCGCGACCGCCGCCCGGCCCGACATCCAGAAGTGCGCGTGCACCAGGTCGGGCCGGTCGCGTTCCCAGACCCGGGCCAGGTCGGCTGCGAACGCGTCCATGTAGGGCGGCAGGTCGTCCTTGGCGACGAACCGGGCCGGCCCCGCGTCAACGTGGTCGACCGTCACCCTGGGGGCCAGGGCGACGGTCCGGGGCAGGCCCGGGTCGTCGCGGCGGGTGTGGACGGTGATGTCGACGCCGCGCCGGGCCAGCGCCGTCGCGAGGGACGCGACGTGGACGTTCTGGCCGCCGGCATCGACGCCGCCGAGCGCGGCGAGCGGGCTCGCGTGCTCGGACACCATCGACACTTTCATCACGAAGCCTCCGCGAAGCTGGCTGGGACGTTCTCGGGCCGGCCGGCGAGCAGCCCACCGGCGGCGAGCTTCCGGCCGGCCAGCAGCCGGTCGAGGGCGGCCACCACCTCGGCCGGGGCCACGGCGGACAGGCACGGATGGCCCGGCACCGGGCAGACCCGGGCCCGGCAGCCGGCGCAGGGCACGGTCTGGTCACCCAGCAGGCGCAGCCGCCGTGCCGGTGGCGCCCAGCGCGCCGCCGGCACGGTCGGGGCGAACAGCGACACGACCGGGGCGCCGACGGCCGCCGCGAGATGCGCCGGGCCGGTGTTGCCGACGACGACGGCGGCCGCCCGCTCGTACACGCCGGCCAGGCCGGCCAGGTCGGTGCGGCCGCCCAGGTCGCTCGCGCCGGGCGCCGCGGCGGCCACGGCGGCGGTCAGCCCGGTCTCGTCGGGGGCGCCGGTGACGACGACCCGCCACCCGGCGTCCAGCAGGAGCCGGGCCGTCTCCGCGTAGCGGGACGGGCTCCAGGCGCGGGCCGGGACCGACGTCCCCGGGTGCAGGGCGACGTAGCCGCCCGGCCCGGTCAGGACGCTCGGGTCGGGCAGCGGGCCGCGCAACGCCAGCTCGCCGCCGTCCCCGGGCGGCGGCGGGTATCCGGCGGCGGCCGCGGTGGACAGGGCCCGGCGCGCCTCGTGGGTGTCGGCGGCCGGCAGGTGGTGACGGACGTCGAGCAGCGAGCCGGGGTAGTCCTCGCTCGCCGCCGTGATCCGGAGCAGGCCGGCCAGCCGCAGCAGCAGGGCGAGCGGCAGCGGGCTCTGATGGAACGAGGTGAGGATCACCGCGTCGTCGAACCGCCGGGCCGCGACCGTGGCGATCAGGTTCTCGACGTGCCCGCGCTCGGCCGGCGGCGGGGTGGCATCGATCCAGGGACAGGCCCAGACGATCACCTCGTCGACGCCGGGCAGCAGCCGGGCCGCCTCGGCGCCCCGCGGGCCGACCAGCAGCGTCACCCGGGGCGAGCCGGCGCGGACGGCCCGCGCGGCCGGTCCGGCCAGCAGGACGTCGCCGGCCGAGTCGAGGCGGGCCACAAGCGTCCCGCCGCCGGCTGGGCCGGCGCCCGTCTGGCCGGTCATGCTTCGGCTCCCGCGACCGTGGCCGGGCCCGTGGCCGTGGCCGCGACCGCGACCGGGCCCGGGCCCGTGGCCGTAGCCGTGGCCGGAGCGCGGGGATCAGGCGGGGGCGGCCAGGACAGAACCAGCCGCACCGCGGCCAGCAGGTCGGGGGCGACCTCGGGCGCCGCGCTGATCTCCTCCGGCCGGGTCGCCGCCGTCGGCACAAGCACCGCCCGGGCGCCCACCGCGCGGGCCGCTTCGACGTCGGCTCCGATGTCACCGATCACCACGCAGGCGGCAACCGGCACGCCGAGCGCGGCCGCCGCCGCGAGCAGCAGGCCCGGCGCCGGCTTGCGGCAGGCGCAGCCGGCCGCCGGGTGATGCGGGCAGACGAAGATCGGCCCTATCCCGCCGAGCAGCGCGTCCATCCGCCGGTTGACCGTGTCGACGTCCACCGGCCGCAGCAGGCCGCGACCGATCCCGCTCTGGTTGGAGACGACGGCGGTCGGCACCCCGGCCGACCGGACCGCGGCGAGCGCCGGCAGGACCATCGGCCGAGGCACCACCCGGGCCGGGTCGGAGTTGTAGGGGACGTCGACGATCAGGGTTCCGTCCCGGTCGAACAGGATCGCGGCCGGCGGCGGACCGGAGCGAGGGCGGCGCCCGGTCGGCCGGTGGGCGGGTGACGAGCTCATGGCGTCCGGGCTGCCCGGCCCGCAATCCCGAAAACTACTACTTTCCGTAGTCGGCGGTGGACCTCACCGTCTCGGCCGCCGGACGGGCGGCTACTCCACGTGAACCGCGGCGACGCCCGGGCCCGGGGGGCGGCCGCGCGGTGCCGCCTGGGCGGCGCCACCCGCCCGGCGGCCCGGCCCGAAAGCCCGGCGACCCCAATCCGGAGCAATGACCGAGCAATTCCGTCATCGACGCCGCGATCGGTGACCGAAGCTGACATTCGTTTGGGTAAGAGCTTCTCAGGGCATGGTTTTATCGCGTATTCGGCGCGCGACCGCCTCCTATCCGCTACGGGCGGCGCGACGGTCCGGGCCGCGCGTACCCGTGTTTCGGAGCCTTACGCCCAGAAGGAGATTCCAGATGACCGTCTCCACCGAACAGCGCCAGTCCGTGCTTGACGATGTCCGCTCCCTGCGGCGGTCGCCGGACAAGCCCCGGGAGGAGGACGTGCGCCTTGACCAGGCGCTGGCCGGTCTCTACTCCACCCTGCCGAGGGCGTGGCTGACGGAGCAGCAGTTCCTGAGCGGCAAGACGTTCCGGGGGTCCCTGTTCAACTCCGGCTGCGGCCGGTACGTCAACCGCGACGACATCTGGCTGTACGCCAACGCACAGGACATCTTGCGGGCTATCGAGTGGCGACTGTACCGCGACCCCGGCGGCCGGCTGGTGCTCATCACGAACATGGGCGGCAAGCCGATGTACTTCAACTGGAGGAACACCACCGGCGCCTGCAAGCTCTACGACACCTATGACTGGCTCGCGATCAACAGATGGGCTCCCGACGACGTGTTCCACATGTGGAATCCGGACAACCGCCAGCCTATCGGCACCTGGTCGGACACGGATTTCCAGCTCTACAACCGGACGAATATCGCGAATCCCACCTTCAAGTTCTCCTACATCGTCGAGGAGGATCTCTCCGCCGACGACAGGCTGATATTCGACACCTACCACAAAGAGAATCCGTCGGCCGCGTAGCTTCCGCTGCCGGCCGGACGCCTGAGCCAGTTCAGGGCTCGGCCGGCAGTAGGTCGGCGACGAGCCGCTCAGCGCGGAGCCGGATGTCGTCGCGGATCGCGCGGACGATCTCGAGGGGCTGGCCGGCGGGGTCGTCGAGCGTCCAGTCCTCGTACCGGGTGCCGGGGAACACGGGGCAGGTGTCGCCGCAGCCCACCGTGACGACGACGTCGGAGACGGCGACCGCGTCCGGGGTCAGGATCTTCGGCGTCTCGGCCGCGATGTCGATGCCGACCTCGGCCATCGCGACGACGGCGACCGGGTTGACCTGGTCGGCGGGTTCGGAGCCGGCTGAACGGACCTCGACCCGGTCGCCGGCCAGGCGGGCCAGCCAGCCGGCGGCCATCTGGGATCGGCCGGCGTTGTGGACGCAGACGAACAGGACCGAGGGCTTCTTCGGTGGCACGACGGCTTCCCTACGACAGGGTTGGGATCGTGAGATCGGGCTCAGCCGCGGGCTCGGCCGGAGTCGGAATCGAGGCCGGGATCACGGCTGGGACGGCCAGCGGATAGAGCAGGCGGACCAGCGCGTAGCCGAGCCCGCCCCCGACGAGCTGCGCGGCGACGAACGCCGGCGCGGACGCGGGAGCGATGCCGGCGAAGCTGTCGGAGAACATCCGCCCCACCGTGATCGCCGGGTTCGCGAAGCTCGTCGAACTCGTGAACCAGTAGGCCGCGCCGATGTAGGCGCCCACCGCTGCCGGCGCCCGCTCGGCCCGGTCGGAGCGGACCAGCGAGAAGACCAGCAGGATGAGGCCGGCCGTAGCGACCACCTCGGCGAGCAGGTGTGCCAGGCTCGCCCGGTGCTGGATGGAGATCGACACGGCGGCCCGGTCGAACATGAGGTTCGCCAGCACCGCCCCGGCGGCGCAGCCCACGACCTGGGCGGCCAGGTACGCGGCGGCGTCGCGCCGGCGCAGCCGCCCGAACGCGGCCTCCACGGCCGTGACGACCGGGTTGAGGTGCGCGCCCGACACCGGCCCGACCATGAGAATGATCGCGTACAGACCGGCGGCGGTCGCCGCCGCGTTCTCCACCAGCTCAAGGCCGGGCTGGCCCGGGCTCAGCCGCTGCGCGGCGATCCCGGAGCCGACAACCAGCGCGGCCAACAGCAGCGCGCCGACCGTCTCACCAGCCAGCCGCCGTCCCAGCGGCGGCGGCCGGTCCTGGCCGTCCGCCACCGGTTTAGCGGGAGCCGGCACCGGCGGGCGCGCAGACCGGGCCACAGTCGCAGGCCGATCCAGGCGTGCCCGCCGGCCTGCCCGCCGGCCTGCCCGCCGGCCTGCCCGCCGGCCTGTCCGCCGGCTGGTCCGCCGGCTGGCCCGCTGGCCCGAGCGGCCGCAACCCGGTCCCGGCCGGGCTGTCGCTGTCGGCGAGGACCGTGTAGATCTCCCACGGGGCCCCGTCCGGGTCGTCGACCCAGACCTTGTCCTGCCGCGCGTAACAGCAGACCGTGTCCTCCTCGACCGCGGTGGCCAGCCCGGCCCCGGCCAGCCGGCCCGTGGCCGCCGCGACCTCCCCCGGCGTCTCGACCTCGACGCCGAGATGGTTGAGCGCCCCGGCCACACCGGCCCCCCGGACGTCCGGGTTCTCGATCAGCACCAGCTTCAGCGGCGGGACGTCCACCGCGAAGTTCGCGTAGCCCGGTCGCCGCTTCGCCGGCTCGACCCCGAGCAGCGTCGTGTAGAACTCGACCGCCTGATCCACGTTGGAGACGTTCAACGCCAGCTGGACCCGCGCCATGGTCATCACCCTCCCAGATATCGACCGTCATCTATGTCTGCTCGCCGAACGAGCATGCCCCGACGCATAGACGTACGTCAATCCCTTCGGGCATGCTGGACGTCGTGAGCATCCGCGCCCTCGACCCGCCCGCCGTCCGCGACCGGTCCGGCCGGGATCAGGCCGGCCGGGATCAGGCCCGCCGGGCCGGCGCGACGGCCGGGCCGGGGGACCTGTGCCGCACCCCCCTGGCCCGCGCCCCCCTCAGCGCCGACGAGGCCGAGCAGCTGGCCACGGTCCTCAAGGCGATCGCCGTCCCGACCCGGCTGCGCCTCCTGTCGATGATCTACGCCCGGGAGGGCGGCGAGGCCTGCGTGTGCGAGCTCACCGAGCCGCTGGGCCTGAGCCAGCCCACCATCAGCCACCATCTGAAGATCCTCGTCGACGCCGGGCTGATCAGCCGGGACAAACGCGGCGTCTGGGCCTACTACCGGGCCGTCCCCGGCGCGATGGCCAACCTCGCCGCCGTCCTCACCCCCGCCGGGCCGGGCGCCGGGTGACCGCTGAGCCCAGCAGCTCCCGGGCCGCCGCCAGGACGGTGGCCGGCGAGATGTCGGCCAGGCAGGCCGGCTCTCGGTCGTCCAGCGGGCAGCGCGCCGACCACCAGCACTCCTGCTCGGTGATCGCGAGTGGGCGGCGGACCGGGCAGGCGGGAAGGCCCTGGAGATCACGCCAGCCCAGCCCGTAGCGGGCCGCGGTCGTCGGTCCGAACAGAGCGACGGTAGCGGCTCCGACGGCCGCGGCCAGCCGCGCGGGGCCGGTGTCGGCCGCTATGGCGGCCCCGTCCAGTTCGGCGACCGCCGCGAACACGGCGCCCAGCAGCCGCAACGGGACGGGCGCCAGAACGCCGACTCCCAGGCCGCCCGCGGCACCGTCCAGGCTGACGGAGCCGGCGGGGCCGGGGGCGGGCACGCTCGCCGTCGGGACGCCCTGGTCAGCCAGCGCCGCGGCCAGCGCCCGCCAGTGGGCGGCCGGCCAGCGCTTCACCGCCATGCCGGCGTCGGGGACGAGCAGTACCGGCGCCCGGGCCGGGGCGGATCCCAGCGCGGCCGCGAGCAGCCGGTGGCCCTGGGCGCGCTCGGCGCCGGTCAGCTCGACCTGACCGGCCGGCGGCGATCCCGGCCGCGTGGCGTCCGGATGGATCCACCCGTCCTCACTCAGCAGCCGGACGAAACGCGCGCCGACCGCCTCGGCCGGGTCGGGACGGCGCCACAGGTCGGTCACCAGGTAGGGCGGGTCGGCCGCCTCGATCACGGGGACGATCCCGCTGTGACGGGTGGTCGTGACCACGAGATCCGCCGGGTGGCGGGCGAGCTCGCCGCGCGTGACGGCGCGCAGGACCTCCCCGCGCGCATCCGGCGGGCAGACGGTCTGGGCGATCCGGCGGTCGGCGGCCAGCAGCTGCCCGCCCGGGCCGAAGGTGAGGACCCGGACGCGGGCGCCGGGATGGCTGTCGGCCAGCCGGTGGATCGCGGGCAGCGCGATGAGGAGGTCGCCCAGCCCGCCCAGCAGCTCGACGAACAGGATCTCCCGGAGGTCGGCCCGCGGCGCGGGGCGCGGCGCGGGGCGCGGCGCGGGGCGCGGCGCGGGGCGGGCGCTCACCGCGGCCGTCCCGAGGTAGGCCCGGCCAGGACGTCCGCGTAGAGGCGGGTATGCGCGGCCGCGGTGGCCGCCCAGGTGCGGCGCCGGGCGAACTCCCGTCCGCCGGCGGCGAGGCGATCCCGCAGCGTCGGGTCCCCCAGCACCCGGCGCAGGCCGGCGGCCACCGGCGCCGGGTCCCGGACGCCGCGCACGACGACGGCCTCCCGTCCGTCGGCCAGCGCCGGGTCCGGCGGGTCCGCCGCCGTGACGACGGTCGGCAGCCCGTGGGCGAGGGCGGTCAGTAGCGCGCCGCTCTTGGTCGTCACCCCGGCGGTGAGCGGGAGGACGCAGACGTCGGCGCCGGCCAGTATCGCCGAGACCTCGGCGGCGGGCCGGTAGCCGGTGAAGGTCACCGCCGGGGCGATCCCGAGCGCCTCGGCCCAGGCTTCCAGCTCCCGGCGGAACGCGGCCGCCTCGCGGTCCGGCAGGGCGCGCGAGGCGAAGCCGCCGACGACCACCAGCCGCGTCTCCGGCCGCTCCCGGCGGACGGTGGCCAGCGCCTCCAGCAGGTAGCGGACGCCCTTGACCGGGTGGACGAAGCCGAAGAAGACCACAACGGCGGCCTCGGGCGGCGCGCCGAGCCGCTCCCGGAGGCGGCGGTGAGCGGCCTGTTCCGGTCCGAGCCCGGCAGCGGGGCCGAGGTCCACGTTCGGGGCGAGCGGGATCAGCGCGGCCGAGCGACCGAGGCGGGCGCGCAGGCTCGCGGCGTGGTCGTCGTTCGTCACGACCAGGGCCCGCGAGCGGGGCACGAGGGCCCCGCTCTCCCGGTCCCACCAGCGCCGCCGCTCCCCCAGCCGGCGGGCCGGTTCGGGCAGGTGAGCCGGCCAGGCCCACCAGCCGTACTCGTGGACGGTCGTCACCCATCGCGCCCGGCCGCCGGTCAGCGCCGGCAGGAAGCCCGGGGCGGGTGAGAAGCCGAAGGCCGACGGGGCGAACTGGGCGTGCACGATGTCGGGTCGCAGCCGGCGCAGCGCCCGGGCCACCGCCGCCGTTCCGGCGACGCCCCATCCGCGCCCCGCGGTGACGGCGTGCGCGGGCTCCGGCCAGGGAGCCGGGCTGTCGGCCGGCCCCGCGGTCACCAGAACGGGCTCGACCGTACCGGCCAGGGCGGCGACGAGGTGACGGGTGTAGTCGGCGACGCCGTCCCGCTCGGCCGCCAGGTTTCCGCACAGATAGGCGACCCGCGGGCGCGGCCCTCGATCGTTCATGGCCTGGCGGTACCCAGCGGCGGCCCGAGTAGGCGGACCGCGAGCCCGCACCCACGCGCAGCTGGCCGCCGGTTCGGGGAGTGCGCCGCGCCCCGGACGGGCGCGGAGAGTATCGGGCGCGCAGAGTAACGGTTTTGGTGTCAGCCCGTCGGGCACTGGCGGCGGGTGACCTCGACCAGCCCCCGTCCCCGCCACCGCGCCACCGCGCCCCCGCCGCCGCGCCGCCCACCGGCCTCCCATCCGGCGGCCGGGCGCGGCGGAACGCTGCCGCTGGGTGAGACGCCCGCCATCCTCGCCGTCCGCCCGGACAACATCGGCGACGTCGTCATGATCGAACCGGCGCTGCGCGCGCTGCGCCGGGCCGCGCCCGGCGCCCGCATCGACCTGCTCACCTCGCCGGCCGGGGCGGCGGTGGCGCCGATGATCGAGGCGGTGGACGACACGATGGCCGCCTCGGTCAGCTGGCAGGACGCCCACGACCGCGCCGTTCTCCCCGTCGAGCAGCTCGCGCTGGTCGGCCGGATCGCCGAGCGCCGCTACGACGTCGCGGTGATCTTCACGTCGTTCTCGCAGTCGCCGTGGCCGGCCGCGTACGTGTGCGCCCTCGCCGGCATACCGGTGCGCCTCGGGGCGTCCCGCGAGTTCGGCGGCGCGCTGCTGACCCACTGGGTGGACGACCTCCCGGACGGGGTGCACCAGGCCGACCGGGCCCTCCTGCTGCTGCGGCGGGTCGGCGTCGGCGCGGGTGCCTCCGGCGTGCCCCGGCTGACCGTCCCGACCTGGGCGGCACGCGGCGGAGCGGCCGCCCGGCCGCGCGCCGCCGGGCCGTACGCGGTCGTGCTGCCCGGGGCGAGCTGCGCGTCCCGCCGGTACCCGGCCGACCGGTTCGCCGAGGTCGCCCGGGGGATCGCCGCGAGCGGGCGGCGGGTGCTGGTCGCCGGCAGCCGGTCGGAGGCCGACCTCCTTGAGCGGGTCCGGGCCGGCGCCGGCGCGGACGCCGTCGGGCTGGCCGGCCCCCTTGCCCTGCCGGAGCTGGCCGCGCTGCTGCGCGGCGCCGACGTGGTCGTCACGAACAACTCCGGTGGGGCGCACCTGGCCGACGCCGTGCGCCCCGAGCCGCCCGGGGCGGCGCCGGCCGGGCGGCCGTGGAACGGGTTGGTGACCCTGTTCGCCGGAACCGAGCGGGAAAGCGAGTACGCCCCCCGCTCGGGCTCGGCCCGGGTCCTGCGCCGGCCCACGTCCTGCTCGCCCTGCCGGGCGTTCACCTGTCCCTACGGCCACGAATGCCTGGACATCCCGCCGGCGGAGGTGGTCGCGGCCGCGATCAGGCCGGGCGAGCGGGCCGACGCGGCGAGAGCCGCGTCGTGACCGCTGGCGCTCGGTTGTCGCCGGACGGGGGGCGGGCCGGTCTCGGCGCCGCCCTCGCCGGCCTCGATCTCGACCGGCTGGTGGAGCGGATGCGCGCGCAGGCGCTCACGGTCGTCGGCGACGCCATGCTGGACGCCTGGTGGTGGGGTCCGCCCCGGGGCCTGTCCCGGGAGGGCCCGGTGCCCGTCGTGGCCGTGACCGACGTCGAGGAGTCGCCCGGCGGCGCCGGCAACGCCGCCGTCGCCGCGGCCGCGCTCGGCGCACCGACCCGGCTGCTCGCCGCGGTCGGGGACGACGCCGACGGCCGGCGGCTGCGGGCGCTGCTGGCCGCGCGGGGCGTGGACGTGACCGGCCTGGCCGTCGAACCCGGCCGGGCCACCCTGGCCAAGCGTCGGGTCGGCTCGGGCTCGCATCTCCACGTGCGCTGCGACAGCGGCGACGAGCGGGTGCCGGAACCCGCGACCGCCCGGGCGATCAGGGCCGCGCTCGCGCGGCCAGACCTGCCCGGAACGTCCGTCCTGGCCTGCGACTACGGCGCCGGGATGTTCACCGACGAGACCATCGACGCGGCGGCGGCGGCCGTCCGCGCGGCCGGCGGGCGGCTGGTCGTCGACGCCCACCGCCCCGGCCGGTGGGCCCGCGCCCGCCCCGACCTGGTCAAGCCGAACGCCGCCGAGGCCCGTTCACTGCTGGGAGAGCCGGCGGCGGCCGCCTTCGACGCCGACCGGCCCGCCGCCGTCGCCCGGTACGGCGCCGACATCCTGCGCGCGAGCGGCGCCCGCCTGGCGGCGGTGACCCTGGACCGCGACGGAGTGGTCGTGCTGAGCGAGGACGCGCCGGCCTGGCACCTGCCCGCGCCGGCCGCCGTCCCGGACGAGCGGACGGCCGGGGCCGGCGACACGTTCGTCACCGCCCTGACGCTCGCCCTCGCGGCCGGGGCGGACCGGCCCGCGGCGGTGGCGGTCGCGACAGTCGCGGCCGCGGTCGTCGTGACCGTCCCGGGCATCGGCGTCTGCTCGGCCGACGACCTGCGCGCCGAACTGGGCCGGGCCGTCCTGGCGGCGGACGCCGCACCGGCCCGCCCCGGCAAGCTCGGGCCCGGCAGCGGCGGGCCAGACGACCGCGGGCCAGGCGACCGCGGGCCAGGCGACCGCGGGCCAGGCGACCGCGGGCCAGGCGACCGCGGGCCAGGCGACGGCGTGACGACGGTTCTCACCGCGGCCGAGGCCGCGCGCGCGGTGGCCCGCCACCGGGAGGCGGGCCGGCGGATCGTGTTCACCAACGGCTGCTTCGACGTCCTGCACGCCGGGCACGCCGCCTACCTGGCGGCGGCGGCGAAGCTGGGCGACGTGCTGGTCGTCGGGGTGAACAGCGACCGGAGCGTGCACCGGCTCAAGGGCCCGGGTCGCCCGGTCAACCCGCTGGCCGACCGGCTGGCCGTGCTGGCCGCGCTGGCCGGCCTCGACCATCTCGTGGTCTTCGAGGACGACACCCCGGCCGCGCTGCTGCGCGCGCTGCGGCCCGACGTCTACGTCAAGGGCGGGGACTACACCGAGGCGATGCTGGCCGAGGCCGCGCTGGTCCGGGAGCTGGGCGGTGAGGTCCGGATCGTCGACTACGTCGAGGACCACTCGACCCACCACCTCCTCGACCGGATCCGGAGCGGCACCGGCGCGGGAACGGGTCCGGGCGCCGACGCGGACGCCGACGCGGACGCGGACGCGGGCGCGGGCGCGGGCGCGGTCCGGCGATGACCGTCGAAGCGGACCTCGACGTCCTGATCCCCACCTACCGCCGCCCGGACGCGCTGGCGGTCACCCTGGCCGGCCTGGCCAACCAGACCGTGCAGGGGTTCCGGGTGGTGGTGGCCGACCAGACCGAGGGCCGGCCGGTGACCGAGGCCGTCCCGGTCGCCACCATGCTGCGACGGCTCGCGCTGGCCGGCAGCGTGATCGACGCGCGGGTCCACCGGGAGCGGGCCGGGATGGCCGAGCAGCGCCAGTTCCTGCTGGACTCCGCCCGGGCCGGCCACGTCCTCTACCTGGACGACGACGTCTTCCTGGACGCCGCCACCCTGGCCCGGATGCTGGCGGCGATCCGGGAGCTGGGCTGCGGTTTCGTCGGCTGCGCCCCGCGTGGCCTGAGCTACCTGGCCGACCAGCGCCCGGCGCAGCTGGCGCCGTTCGAGCCGGTCGACGGGCCGCCCGGCCCGGAACGGGTCCGCAAGGGCCAGCCGGCCTGGGACCGGTGGATGCTGCACAACGCGGCCAACGCCGAGCATCTGGCCGCCCGGGTCGACCTGCCGGAGCGGGGCTGGCTGGCCTACCGGGTGGCCTGGGTCGCCGGCTGTGTGCTCTACGACCGGGCGGCGCTGGTCGCGGCGGGCGGCTTCGGGTTCTGGCGGCGGCTGCCGGCCAGCCATCGCGGCGAGGAGATCGTCGCGCAGCTCCGGGTGATGGAACGCGTCGGCGGGGTGGGGCTCCTGCCCTCCGGCGCCGTCCACCTGGAGCTGCCGACCGCGGTCACCCGCCGCTCGGTCGACGCCTACGCGACGGTCATCGAAGCCGACGACCGCGAAGGCGACGACCGCGAAGCGGATGACCGCGAGAGCGCGCGCACGAGGAGGCGGACAGCGTGAAGATCCTGCTCTGGCACGTGCACGGCTCGTGGACGGACGCCTTCGTCCGCGGCGGCCACACCTACATCCTCCCGGTGCTGCCCGGCCGCGGGCCAGACGGGCGCGGACGGGCCCGCACCTACCCGTGGCCGCGCAACGTGATCGAGGCACCGCCCGAAGCGCTGGCCGACCTCGACCCGGACGTCGTCATCCTGCAGCGGCCGCGCGAGATCGAGCTGGTCCGCCGCTGGCTGGGCCGCGACGTCGGGGCCGGCCCGCCAGCCGTCTTCCTGGAGCACAACACCCCGAAGGGCGACGTCCCGACCAGCCGCCACCCGATGGCCGACCGGGACGACCTCACCCTGGTCCACGTCACCCACTTCAACGCGCTGTTCTGGGACGCCGGCGCGACCAGGACCCGGGTGATCGAGCACGGGATCGTCGACCCCGGCCACCGCTACACCGGCGGGCTGCCCCGGCTGGCCGTGGCCGTCAACGAGCCGGTCCGCCGGGGCCGGGTCACCGGCACCGACCTGCTGCCCCGCTTCGCCGCCGCCGCCCCCGTCGACGCCTTCGGCATCGGCGTCGACGCCCTGCCCGCCCACACGGGCCTGCCGGCCGACCGGCTGGCCGTCTTCGAGGACCTCAGCCAGGCCAGCCTGCACACCGCGCTCGCCCGGCGCCGCGCCTATGTGCACCTGCCCCGGTGGACGTCGCTCGGCCTGTCCCTGCTGGAGGCGATGCACCTGGGCCTGCCGGTCGTCGCGCTGGCCACGACCGAGGCGTACGAGGCGGTGCCCCGCGACGCCGGGGTCCTGTCCACCGACCCCGGCGTTCTTGTGACGGCGGCCCGCCGCTTCGTCGACGACCCCGAACTCGCCCACGCGGTGGGGAAAAACGCGCGGGAGGCGGCGCTGCGCCGCTACGGCCTCGCCCGCTTCCTGCGCGACTGGGACGCGCTGCTGGCCGACGTGGCCGGTTGACGCCTCGCCGGCGGCGAGGCGTCAACCGGACCGCGCCCTCAGGCCGGCACGAGCTCCAGGCGGCGGTCGAAGTGGCGGTGCGCGGCCAGCGCCTCGACGAAGGCGCCCGCGAACGCGTCCACGTCGCCGCCCGGGTCGGCCAGTGTCACCACGCCCGCCTCAGCGCGGACCCCGTTGCCGGGCTCCGCGAACCGGGCCCCCGGCAGATAGGCCGCGCGCAGCAGCCGCACGCCGTCGCCCAGGGCGCCGACGGTCTTGGCGTGCTTGAACGCCTCGGTCACGTAGTGGACGGCCTCGCCGTTGCCCTGCAGCGCGTCCGCCGCGTGCGCCCCGTCCGCCACCAGGACCGCGTCGTAGAGCACCGACGCCATCGTCCGCAGGTTGCGGTCCACCGCCAGGCGCTCGCCGGTCGGCGTCGTGACCGTCCCGCCGTGGGGCGCCAGCAGCTCGACGACGGCTCCCCGCTCGCCGAGCACCCGCCGGAACGTCGCCAGTGACGGCGCCTCGGTCCCGTCGGCGACGAGGACGGCCACCTTCCGACCGGCCGGGTCGCGGGGCTGGTCGTCCTGGCTGAGCGCGGGCGAGCGGCGGCCGTGGTTGTCGGCCGTGGCCGCGGGCGCGGGCAGGCCGAGCTCGTCGGCGACGGCCGCCGCGAGCTCCTCGTCCACCCGGCCGAGGTGGGCCAGGACCCGCTCCCGGATTCCGGAGTGGTCGACCTTGCCCAGCTCGAAGGCGAACGCCTCCACGATGTGGCGGCGCTCCCAGTCGCTCATGCTGTTCCAGAACAGCGTCGCCTGGCTGTAGAAGTCCTGGAAGCTCGGGCTGCGCTCGCGGATCTTCTGCCCGTCGACCCGTTCCGCGTAGTGGGTGTAGGCGCCCTCGGCCGCCGAGGCCAGCGCCGGGCAGCCACCGGAGATCGTGTTCGGGAAGTAGGCCGCGGGGCCGGTGTCGATGCGCTGCTGGCTGTAGCCGTCGCGCTGGTGGTGGTGGACCTCGGCGACCGGCCGGTTGACCGGCAGCTGGGCGAAGTTCGGGCCGCCGAGGCGGATGAGCTGGGTGTCGAGGTAGGAGAACAGCCGGGCCTGCAGCAGCGGGTCGTTGGTGACGTCGATGCCGGGCACCACGTTGGCGATGTGGAAGGCGACCTGCTCCGTCTCGGCGAAGAAGTTGTCGGGGTTGCGGTCCAGCACCAGCCGCCCGACCGGGCGCAGCGGCACCTCCTCCTCAGGGATGATCTTCGTGGCGTCCAGCAGGTCGAAGTCGAAGCGGTGCTCGTCGGCCTCGGGCACGAGCTGGACGCCCAGCTCGTAGGTCGGGTAGTGGCCGGTCTCGATGGCCTCCCACAGGTCCCGACGGTTGAAGTCGGGGTCCTTGCCGGCGATTTTCTGCGCCTCGTCCCAGACCAGGGAATGGGTGCCGAGCGCCGGCCGCCAGTGGAACTTGACAAATGTCGCCCGGCCGTCGGCGGCGACGAACCGGAAGGTGTGCACGCCGAAACCCTGCATGGTCCGGTAGCTGCGTGGCAGGGCCCGGTCGGACATCAGCCACATCATCATGTGCATGGACTCCGGCACCTCGGCCACGAAGTCCCACAGCGTGTTGTGGGCGGACGATGCCTGCGGTATCTCGTTGTGTGGTTCGGGCTTCACCGCGTGGACGAAGTCGGGGAACTTGATGCCGTCCTGGATGAAGAACACCGGCATGTTGTTGCCGACCAGGTCGAAGTTCCCCTCCTCCGTGTAGAACTTGGTCGCGAAACCGCGGACGTCGCGCACGGTGTCGGCCGAGCCCCGCGAGCCGGCCACGGTCGAGAACCGGACGAACACCGGCGTTCGCCGGCCGGCCGCGCCCAGGAAGTGGGCCCGGGTCACCTCGGCCAGCGAGTCGTAGGCCTCGAAGTAGCCGTAGGCGCCGGCCCCGCGGGCGTGCACGACCCGCTCCGGGATGCGCTCGTGGTCGAACCGGGTGATCTTCTCCCGGAAGTGGAAGTCCTCGATCAGCGTCGGGCCCCGGTTCCCGGCCGTCAGCGAGTCGTCGGTGTGATCGACGCGGACGCCCTGGTCGGTCGTGAGCCGGCTGCCCCCATGGGAGACCCGGGCGTGCGCGTCGAGCTGTTCCTGCTTCGCGTCCCGCCTGGTGTCCTGCTTCGCCGTGTCCTGCTTCGCGTCCGGGGCGCCATGGGCGTCCGGCCGCCGGTCGGAGTCTGTCACGTCGATCTCCTCGCCTGGCCGACGATCGTCGGTCCCACCGCCGCTGGACGCGGGAACCGGCTGGGGTCGAGGGGTCACGTCTCCGGCTCGCCCCGGATAAAACAAGCCGCCGGCCCGGGATGCGCGACCATGCGGTGGCGCGCCGGGCCTGGGCGCCGTGCGCCGGACGCCGTGCCGGAGAAGGTGTTTCGTTTGAATGGTTTCGAGAACGTATTACCTGATACTTCCGGCGAAAGCGTGAGGATGACCCGTGCTCGAACAAGGTGAGGTGCTCGAATCAGCTGAACAGGTGCCGGCGCGCGGCCCGGGGGCCGGCTCCGCCGGGGCGACCCTGGTGCTCCAGACCGTCCCCCGCCGGCTCGGCGCCCGCGACCGGGCCCGCCGGCGGGCGCTGGATGTGCTGGCCCGCAACGACACCGGCGGCTATACCTGCCCGTCGCGCCGGCTGTACCCGCACCAGTGGCTGTGGGACAGCTGCTTCATCGCCATCGGCCGGCGCCACGTCGACCCGGCCCGGGCCGCGCGTGAGCTGACGGCGCTGTTCCGGGGCCAGTGGCCGAACGGCATGATCCCGCATATCACCTTCACCGAGACCACGTCCTACCACGCCGGGCCGGCCCGGTGGCGCGTCCGCGAGACGATCGCCGCCCCGCCCCCGGTCGAGACGAGCGGCATCACCCAGTGCCCGCTGGTCGCGGAGGCCGTCGTCCGCGTCGGCGAGACGATGGCCCCGGCCGACCGGCACCGGTTGTACCGCCACGTCCTGCCGCGGCTGGTCCGCTACCACGAGTGGCTCTACCGCGAGCGCGACCCGGAGGGGACGGGTCTGGTCACGCTGGTCCATCCGTGGGAGTCGGGCCTGGACGACACCCCGCCCTGGGCCGACCGGACCCGCCCGATCACCCCGGTCCCGGTCCGCTCGGTGCTCGCCACCGAGGGCGAACAGGCCCTGGACCGGGCCCGCCGCGACAACGACGGGGTCCCGCCGGCCGAACGCATCGCCGGCCGGGAGCTGTTCACCTACTACGAGCTGGTCCGGCAGCTGCGGAACTCCGGCTACGACCTCACCGCCGCCCGGCGCGACACGGGCATCCCGCTGCTGGCGGACGTCGGCTTCAACGCGATCCTCATCCGCGCGAACGAGCGGCTGGCCGAGATCGCCGCCGCGCTCGGCGAGGACCTGCCCGACCCGCTCACCGCCGCCGCGCGCCGCGGCCGGGCCGCGTTCGGCCGCCTGTGGCGGGACGGCTTCTTCCACCACCGCGACGCCCGGACCGGCGCGCTGGTCACCGAACCGACGATCGCCGGCCTGCTGGCCCTCTACTCCGGGGCCGTCGAGGACGACCGCGCCGCCGAGCTGGCCCGCGCGCTGAACGGGCCCCGGTGGCGGGGACGCTTCGGGGTGACGAGCCTGCCAACCGACCATCCCGCCTTCGAGCCGCGGCGGTACTGGCACGGCCCGGTCTGGACGATGACCAACTGGCTGCTCGCCGACGGCCTGGCGCGGGCCGGGCGGCCGGCCGACGCCGCCGCGCTGCGCGGGGACACCATCGCGATGATCGCGGCGGCCGGCGCCCCCTACGAGTACTTCTCCCCTGACGACGGGGCCGGCGCCGGCGCGGACGACTTCGCCCCCACCGCGGCGCTGCTCCTCGACCTGCTCGAGGGATCCGACCGCTGACCGGCCACCCCATTCCCCGGGATCGCGCCACGGGTCCCAGAGGCGGATCCCGGGGGTGGGCCCAGGCGCGGATCCCAGAGGCGGGATTAGTCCGGTTCAGCGGGATTCGGACGGTCCGAGCTCGGCCCACACGCACTTGCCGCCGGCCGTGGGCCGCACCCCCCAGCGGACGCTGAGCGCGGCGACGATGTTCAGGCCCCGGCCGGACTCGTCGTCTTCGCCGGCCCGCCGCTGGCGGGGCTCCCGCCCGCTGGCGTCCGTGACCTCCACCGCGACCAGGCCGCCCCGCTCGGCCAGCCGCAGCTCGATCGGCGGCGCCCCGTGCCGGATCGCGTTCGCCACCAGCTCGTCGACGACGAACATCGCCTGCTCGAGCACCTCCTCGGACGTCTCCCAGCGGCTCAGCGTCCGGGCGGTGAAGGCGCGGATGTGCGGGACGATGTGGGGTCGGGCCGGGACCGGGATGACGGCCCGGCGCGCTGGCGACGCGCCGGAATCGGCGGGTATCCGCAGCAGGAGCAGGGCGATGTCGTCATCGGCCTCGTCGCCGCCCATCCGCGCGATGATCTCGTCGGCCAGCGCTTCCAGGTCGTGGGCCGTGCTGGTCAGCACGACCTCCCGCAGTGCTTCGAGGGCGGCGTCGATGTCCCGGCGGCGTTGCTCGACCAGCCCGTCGGTGTACATCACGACAGTGCTCCCGGGGACGACGGCGACCGTCTGCTCGGTGATCGGAGCCGCCCCGGCGCCCAGCGGCGCCCCCACCGACGCCGGGAGGTAGGCGGCGGTGCCGTCGGGCTGGACGAGCAGCGGCGGCGGATGCCCGGCCAGCGCGTAGACCAGCTCGCCGGCCGGGTCGTAGAGCACGTAGGCGCAGGTGACCAGCTCCCCCCACGTCGCGTCGGCGGTGACCTCCTCGACGACGCCGTCCAACAGCTCGAGGGTCCGGCTGGGCGGCAGGTCAAGGCGCGCGTAGGCGTGGCTGGCCGCCCGGACCTGGCCCATCACGGCCGCGCCCCGCAGCCCGCGGCCCATCACGTCCCCGACGACGCCGGCCACCCGGCCCGCGCCCAGGTCGATGACGTCGTACCAGTCGCCGCCGACCTCGATCCCCCGGACCCCGGCCTGGTAGCGGGTGGCCACCTGGAGGCCGCCGGCCGGCGCGTCGCGGCGGGGCAGCAGGCTGCGCTGCAGGGTGAGCGCGGCGGCCCGCGGCTCCCGTTCACTGTGCGCCAGCCGGGTGGTGCTGGCCCGGAGGCCGCGTCGCTCGCCCACCTGCCCGCTGACGTCGAACGCGATCGCCAGCGTGCCCTCGACGGTCCCGCCGTCAGCCAGCGGGAGGTAGATCGTCGTGAGGAAGAGCGGCGGTGCCCCGGCCGGGGCCGGCCGGAGGCGGACGGGGGTGTCCTCGGTCAGCCGCGGCTGGCCGGTGCGGCAGACCTCGGCCAGGACGGCGAGGAAGCCGTCGTCGGCCCGGTCCGGGAAGGCCGCCGCCGCCGGGACACCGACCGGGCGAACCCCGAACACAAGCTCGTGCGCGGGATTGCCGTAGACGAAGGTCAGATCCGAGCCGCGGAAGATCGTGACCAGCGCCGGGGCCCGCGCGAACGCCTCCCGTAACGTGTCCGGGACGTCCACGACGGCCGGAGGGACCGGCAGGGCGGCACGACCGGGACCGGGCCGGCCGGGACTGGGCCGGCCGGGACTGGGCAGATCGGGACTGGGCAGATCGGTGCCGCTCAACCGAGGTCTCCCACACGGTGCGTCACGACCATCCGCTCCCGTCCGACCGTCCTCCGCCTCCTCGCGACGAGATCCCCCTGCCCCGCCGGACTGGGTGGAAACCTCCGGTTGCGCCCGGCACCACCGAGGTGTCCCGAATCGCGCGTCCTCGCCCCGGCACGGGCGCCGCCGGCCCCGGCTCGAAACGCCTTCGGCCCCGGCTCGGGCGCCTTCGGCGCTACCCGGAGGCCGTGTGCGTCCCGGGGTCCGCGGCCGCGCCGCGCACCAGTTCGCCGGCCACGTCACGCAGCTTGCGGTGCGTGCTCTGGCTAAGCCCGCGCAGCAGGCCGAAGGCCTCGTCCGGCCGGACCCGCCGCCGGGCCATCAGTACGCCCTTGGCCTGCTCGATGACGGCCCGCGAGGCCATCGCCTCCGCCATCTGCTCGGCCAGCCGGGTGGCGCCGTGATAGGCGCGGACGTTGGCCACCGCGGCGGCGGCCGTCTCGGCCAGGTCGGTCAGGCCGGCGATCTCCTCGTCGCCGAACGCGTCCGGCGCGGCGGCGCCGACGGACAGCGCGCCCGTCGGCGCTCCACCACCGTCGAGCGGCACTACCAGCACCGAGCGCGGCGGCGCGCCGGGCGCCCCGATCCGGTGGGCCGCGGCAAGCGCGGGCCAGCGGCCGTCGTCGGCCAGGTCGCCGGTGACGACCGGCTCGCGCTCCCGCAGGCAGTCGAGGTGCGGGCCCTCCCCCACGGCCCACTCGGCCGAGCAGACGGACGACATCCGCCCGTACGCCGGCCACGGAGGTTCGCCCTGGCCCGCCGGCTGGCTCTCGGCCAGCAGGAGGCCGGCGGCTCCGGCCGGCTCCACTCCCTTTTCGACCAGGTCGGTCACGCGGGTGAGGGCGCCCTCGAGATCGGTGGCGGCGACCCGGATGCTGGCCAGCTCCCGCGACGCCGCGCGCAGCGCGTGCCCCGGGGCGGTCGTGGCCGTCAGCTCGCGTTCCAGCGAGGCGATGCGTGCACGGGCCGCGGCGCGCTCGCTTGCGTCGCGCAGCAGCCAGTGCAGCCGGCCGGCCGGGTCGCCCGGCACGGCCGCCACGTACAGGGACACGGTCATCGGCGCCCGGCCGCGCGGGCTGATGTCGATCTCCAGCTCCTCCCGGCCCCGTTCCGCGCCGCCCCGTTCCGCGCTGCCCGGCGCCGCGCCGCCCCGCGCGGTGTCGCTTTCCCGCCCACGAGCCGCACCGGCCCGAGCGGCCGGCCCGCGCCCGGCCGCTCGGCCCAGCAGCGCCCGGAACGCCACCTGATGCGTCGGCGCGACGAAGACCGCGAGCGGCTTGCCGGCGAGGCGATGCCGCTCGGCGTTGAGCAGGTCCGCCGCCTGCCGGGACGCATCCTCGATAAGACCTTCACAGTCAGTGACGAGATAGGCGCCGGGCAGCAGGTCGACCAGCGCGCGGTGCCAGCCGTGCCGTGCCTCCAGCTCGGCGCGTTGAGCCGCGAGCGCGTCGCGCTGGGCCCGCATCTCCTCACCGCTGACCGCCAGTTCCTCGACGGAGTCCCGCAGGCCGGCCAGCGCGTCGGCGAGCAGCCGGCTGTCCGAAAAACCCGGAACGCTGATCCGGAGCCGGATGAGGTCAAGACGCTGCGCCATCGCCTGGACGGCTTGATCGAACTCGGCCATGTCACTCAGGCCGGTCATGTCACGTCCCTCATGTCGATCTCTCAGGCGCGGTTCGTAACCGGCCCACTGTGTCGAACTACCCAGCTGGCTCCGGGCGGAACTCCCGCGCGGAGCGCGGATTCTCGCCGCCGCCGGAATCTCGGCCCGACAGTCCCGGCTGGCGTCCCGCGCCTGCCGCGGGTACGCGCCCCGGGTAGCTGCCTGACGTCACTGCCTGGTCGCGTGGACGACCGGGTCGGCGAGGTCCTATGCTGATTGGAGCGGCCCGTGCTCGCGCGCCGCAGCCATGCGCTCGGCGCGGCAGTAAGCAGATACTGTCCCGCCGCGACCGGGGATCGCCTCCCCGAAACCAGCTCCGATGGCCCGGGTCGTGACGCGTCGGCCGGCCATCGGACGAGGAAGCCATGACTACGCACGGCGACCTGTTTCACGCCTTGATCAATGGCCTCGACGAATCCGACCGTGCCCGGACAGCGCAGCTCATCGCCCGCGACATGCGGGGTGACCTGGACGCCGTCGGCGGGCATCCCCGCCGGCGCGTCGACTACGGAACGCGCCACCGCCGGTCGGGGCTGACCTACCAGCGCGGGCGAGCCGCCGCGCCCCATGGCGCGGGCCGGCCCGACGCCTCCCCCGGGGCCCCGGCGAGCGACGACCGCCGGGAGGAGAGCGCCGGCTGAGTCCGTTTCGAAGCGGCCGGACGGCTGGCTCGGGCTGGAACGCCCAGCGGCGGTCTCAGCCCGAACCCAGCTCCTTGGAGATCGCGTTCGGGCCGTCGTAGCTCCGGTCGGGGATGGCGCTCAGCGTGTCGATGACGCCCTGGTCGGCGCTGTGCTCGCGCGCGGTCTTGATGATCGCCTCCCGCTGGGCCGGGTAGTCGAGGCCGAGAGGAACTTCTGGACCTGGATCGGATTCGTCATGCCAGGACGATGGCCGAACCGGATTCACCTAAACCCGGTAGAGGCCAGCCCGGACCCGGGACGCCAACGTTTTGGTGCCGCCGGCTCGCGAATGAACTCCATCGGCGCCCAGGCCGACGCGCCGACCCGATCACCGCGACCGAACGACCGAACGACTGACCTACCGAACGACCGAACGAGTGAAAAGGAGATCGTCATGGCCACGAACGTCGCTGACGTGATGACCACCGAGCCCGTCAGCATCCCCGCCGACGCGCCGGCACGGGACGCGGCCCGCCTCATGCGGGACAACGACACCGGGGACGTCTTCGTCGTCGACGGCGATCGCCTCGTCGGGATCGTCACCGACCGGGACATCGTCGTCCGGCTGATCGCCGAGGGCCGCGACCCCGGCGGGTCGAGTGTGCTGGAGGCGTGCAGCACCGAGATCGAGACGGTCACCCCGCGCACCTCGCTGTCGGACGCGGCCGAGCTCATGCGGCTGCGGGCTGTCCGCCGCCTGCCGGTCGTCGAGGACGATCGGCCGGTCGGCGTGATCAGCCTGGGCGACCTGGCGATCGAGAAGGACGAGGAGTCCGTGCTCGGCCAGGTCAGCGCGATGCCCGGCAACCGCTGACCTGCCCGAGGGGCCCCGCGCACAGACCGCGGCGCGGCCGGGGCCACTGCCCGGCAACGTAGGAGCGTAATGACGTTTTACGACCCGATCGAATCGACGTTCTACTCCTGGTGCGTCGAACGGCTGCTGGCGTCGGCCGAGTTGGACCGCTACACGGCCGGCGGGGTGGTCGAGCTCGGAGCGGGCAGCGGCATCCCCCTGCTGGAGGCGGTGAGCCGCGCCGAGACCACGACGCGCATCCGCGGGTTCGAGCGCGACCCGGAGGCGTTCCGGACGGCCCGTCGCCTGGTGGAGCTCAAGGGCCCAGCCAACTACACGGTGGAGTTGGCCGACTTCTTCGAGTACGCCGAGACGGCCGACGAGCGGTGCGTGATCGCCAATCCGCCCTACCTGCCCGGGTCGGACCTGCCCGGGTCGGACGGCGCGGGGCGCGGCGGGCTCGGGGCGCTGTGCGGCGGCGAGCGCGGAGCCCAGGTGACGCGCCGTCTCCTGGACGGCCCGTTCGACCTGGCCCTGCTCATGGTGGCGTCGATCTCCGACCCGCTGGGCGTTCTCGAGGAGGCCAGCCGGCGCGGCTACCGGGTCCTCGACTGGTCCGTCCGCCCGATCACCTTCGGCCGCTACAGCCGGGAGCCGGCGGTGTGGGAGCAGATCCGGGCGCAGGCGGAGGACGGCCGGGCGTTCTTCGCGCCCGACGGCTATCTGCTGGCCGGGGTGACCTGGATCCGGGACGGAGGCTCGCCGGCGGCCGGGACGGATCCCGACGCGCTGGCCCGGGTGCTCACCGTCGGTGCCGGGACGGCCGGCTCATGACCGCACTCGGCGACGCGACCGCCGTCGCCTCTCCTCCCGCGGCGGGCCCTCCCGCCGTGGGCTACGGCGCGGTGCTCAGCCCAACCCAGCTCGGCCCCGGTCGGCTCCCCCGCCCGCGCGGGACGCTCAGCGCCTTCCTCCTCGACGTCCTGTCCGGCCCCGTCCGGCCGCTGCCCGTCCCGCCGCCGCCGGCCGATGACGACGCGCTGTTCGGCGAGGACGGGGCGCTCGCGCTCTACTGCCTGTACGAGCTGCACTACCGCGGCTTCGCCGGGGTGCCCGACGGCTGGGAGTGGGAGCCGTCCCTGCTGCGGCTGCGCCGCGACCTCGAGGAGAGCATGATCGCCCGGCTGCGGCCCGAGGTCGCCGGCCAGACCGAACCCCACCGGACCGAACCCCACCGGACCGAACCCGACTGGCCGCCGCCGCGCGAAGGCGGCCGGCGCGACCCCGACCAGGTCGCCGCGGCGACGTCGGACGCGCTGCGCCGGCTGGTGGACGCACCCGGCGGCCCGTCGGTCTCCGCGTTCCTCGCGGAGCGCGGCTCGCTGGAGCAGTTCCGCGAGTTCGCCATCCACCGTTCGCTGCTCCAGCTCAAGGAGGCCGACCCGCACTCGTGGGCGATCCCCCGGCTGTCGGGGGCGGCCAAGGCGGCGCTGATGGAGATCCAGGCCGATGAGTACGGCGGCGGCCGGCAGCGCGACATGCACCAGACGCTGTTCGGCCTGACTCTGCTCTCCCTCGGCCTCGACCCGTCCTACGGCGCCTACCTGGACCGGGTGCCGGCGACGACGCTGGCCACGGTCAACCTCCCGTCCCTGCTGGGCCTGCACCGGGAGCACCGGGGGGCGATCGTCGGCCACCTCGCCGTGTTCGAGATGACCTCGGTCGGGCCGATGAGCGCCTACAGCGCGGCCCTGCGCCGCCACGGCCTCCCGCCGGCGGCCCGGCTGTTCTTCGACGTCCACGTCGTGGCCGACGCCCACCATCAGCGGGTCGCGGCCGACGAGCTGGCCGCCGGCTTCGCCCGGGCCGAGCCCGACCAGGCAGAGAGCCTGCTGTTCGGGGCTCGGGCGGCGATGGCTGTCGAGGCGCGCGCGGCCGAGCCGATCCTCACCGCCTGGAACGCCGACGCGTCCGCACTGCGCTGAGCACCGGACCGTCGATCGCTCGCGGCCCGGTCACTCAAGCGGTTCAGCCGGTCAGGCGGCCGGGTTGAGGACGACCTTCGTCCAGCCGGCCTCCCGGCGGTCGAACGCCTCGTAGGCGTCGGTGGCCGCGCTGACCGGCTCGTGCTGGGTGATGACCCGGGCCGGGTCGACGGCGCCGGTGGCGACCAGGTCCAGCAGCCGGGGGATGTAGCGGCGGTGGTTGCAGTTGCCCAGCCGGATCGTCAGGTTGCGGTTCATCGCCGCCCCGATCGGATAGGCGTTCACCGTCTGCGGGTAGACGCCGATCACACCGATCGTCCCCGCCTTGGCCACAGCCTCCGCCGACCACCGCGACACCTGCGACGGGGCGTCACCCGGCACCCAGGTGTCCCCGGACGGCCGGGTGCCGCCACCGGTGGCGGCCCGCCGCTCGGCCTCGAACTCCTCGGTCGCGTCCGCGTCCGGCGCCGCCGGCCCGGAGACGGGGTGCTGCGCGTCCACCCCGACCGCGTCGATGACCCGGTCGACCCCGATGCCCCTGGTCATGTCCCGGATGATCTCTACCGGGTCCTCGGCGTTGAAGTCGACGGTCTCGGCGTGCAGGGCGCGGGCACCGTCGAGGCGGGAGGCGATCCCGTCGACGGCGATGACCCGCCCGGCCCCGAGCTGGAACGCGGACAGGATCGCGAACTGGCCGACCGGCCCGGCCCCGAAGACGGCGACGGTGTCACCGGTCGAGACCTCGGCCAGCTTCGCGCCGAACCAGCCGGTCGGGTAGATGTCGGAGATCATGATCGCCTGGTCGTCCGTCACGTTCTCCGGCACCGGGCACAGCCCGACGTTCGCGTAGGGCACCCGGGCATACTCGGCCTGCAGGCCATCGAACGGGCCGGTGGCCGCCGGGCCACCGAAGAACGCCGTCCCGGCCTGGGGACCGTTCGGGTTCGCGTGGTCGCACTGGGCGTAGTAGCCGGCCCGGCAGTAGGAACACGACCCGCAGGCGATCGTCGACGGGATGACCACCCGGTCGCCCGGGCGCAGGTTGCGGACGTACGGCCCGACGTCCTCGACGATGCCGACGCCCTCGTGCCCGATGATCGTGCCCTCCCGCATCCCGGGCATGGTCCCGCGGATCATGTGCAGGTCGGTCCCGCAGATCGCGCTGGAGGTGAGCCGGACGATCGCGTCCATCGGTTCGGTGATCTTGGGTTCCGGTACCTGGTCCAGCCGGATGTCGGCCGGTCCGTGGTAGACGACTGCCTTCACGATCGCTCCTCTCGGCGGGCCCGGCCCCGATCCGGGCGCGGGCAACCCACCTCCCCTACCCGCAGGGACGCGCCCAACCAGCCCCGGAGCGACGGATGCCCCGTTTTCACCGGTACGGGGCCGGGCACAGCGGCCGGGTGAACGATCGCTGGTACCGGCAGGCCGTCATCTACTGCGTGGACGTCGAGACGTTCCAGGACAGCGACGGCGACGGCGTCGGCGACCTGCCCGGCCTGATCAGCCGGCTCGACTATCTGTCCCGCCTCGGGGTGACCTGCCTGTGGCTCAACCCGGTCCACCCGACCCCGAACCGGGACGACGGTTACGACATCACCGACTACTACGGCGTCGACCCACGCCTGGGCAGCCTCGGTGACCTGGCCCAGCTGGTCCACGAGGCCGGCAACCTCGGCATCCGGGTCATCCTCGACCTGGTCGTCAACCACACCTCCGACGCCCACCCGTGGTTCGTCTCGGCCCGTTCGGAGCCGGGCTCGCGCTACCGGGACTGGTACGTCTGGTCGCCCGACGCGCCGCCCGACCGCCACCAGGGCATGGTGTTCCCGGGCACGCAGAAGGAGACCTGGACCTACGACCGCCACTCGCGGTCGTACTACTACCACCGCTTCTACGAGTTCGAGCCCGACCTGAACACGGCCAACCCGGCCGTCCGCGCCGAGATCAGGAAGATCGTCGCGTTCTGGCTCCAGCTCGGCGTGGCCGGCTTCCGCATGGACGCGGCGCCGTTCGTCATCGAGCGGACCCGACCCGGCGACCCGACGCCGCCGCTGGACTTCGGGCTGCTGGCCGAGCTGCACGAGCACCTGTCCTGGCGGCGGGGCGACGCGGTCGTCCTGGCTGAGGCCAACGTCCCCAACAGCGAGTTCGGCCAGTTCTTCGGCGACGGTGCCTCGGCCAACCGACTGCAAATGATCTTCGCGTTCGGGCTGAACCAGGCGACCATGCTCGCGCTGGCCCGCCAGGACGCCCGGCCGCTGCGGGCGGCTGTCGCGAACCTGCCCGTCCCGCCGGCGGGCGGCCAGTGGTGCACGTTCCTGCGCAACCACGACGAGATCGACCTGAGCCGGCTGACCGAGGCCGAGCGGGACGAGGTCTTCGCCGCGTTCGGGCCCGAGGAGAACATGCGCCTGTACGGGCGGGGCATCCGCCGCCGGCTGGCGCCGATGCTCGGCGGCGACCGGGCCCGCCTCGAGCTGGCCTACTCGCTCCAGTTCACCCTGCCCGGCACCCCGGTGCTGCGCTACGGCGAGGAGATCGGCATGGGCGACGACCTGGCCCTGCCCGAGCGCAACGCGATCCGCACGCCCATGCAGTGGTCGGGCGCGGACAACGGCGGCTTCTCCCCGGCGGCGGCGGGCGACCTCGTCCGCCCGGTCGTCGACGGCGGCGCGTTCGGCTACCAGACGGTCAACGTGGCCCGGCAGCGCCGCGAGCCCGACTCCCTGCTCTCCTGGTTCGAGCGGATGATCCGCACGGCCCGCGAATGCCCGGAGATCGGCCTCGGGCGCTGGACCGTCCTGCCGGTCCGGGCCCGCTCGGTGCTCGCCGTGCGGTACGAGGCCGACACCGGGACGGTGCTGTTCGTCCACAACCTGGGCGAGGAGCCGGTCCGGCTCGATCTCGGCCGCCAGGACGGCCAGAACCAGGACGCGGTCGAGCTGTTCGCCGACCAGGACTATCCCCGGCCGAGCGCGGCGCTGGGCGAGCTGGACGTCGGCCGCTACGGCTACCGCTGGTTCCGCCTCGCCCGCTGGGCCTGATGGACCGAGACGCCGGGACCTCCGAACGGGTCAAACCCGGTCGGGTCGGGTAGGGCTGTACATCGATCACAACAGACGCTCGACCCAGGCCGGGAGGAGATCATGGGATCGTCGAAAACCGAACATCTCGAGGTGGAGACGAAGTTCGACGTCGAGCCGGCCTTCGCCCTGCCGCCGCTGACCGAGGTCGCCGGGATCTCCTCCGCCACCGGCGCGACCACCGAGCACCTGGACGCCGTGTACTTCGACACCGAGGACCTGCGGCTGATTCGCAACGGCGTCACGCTGCGCCGCCGCGAGGGCGGCCACGACGCCGGCTGGCACCTGAAGCTCCCCACCGGCGGGCCGGGCCGCACCGAGATCGGCCGGCCGCTTTCCACCTCCGACGCGTCCAGCGTCCCGGACGAACTGGCGGACATCGTCGCCGCGACCACCCGCGGCCGGCCGCTGGGCCCGGTGGCCCGCATCCAGACGACCCGGCGGGCGGTCCGGGTCCGCGACCAGGATGGCCGCGAGATCGCCGAGATCGCGGACGACACCGTCCACGCCCAGACGCTCGGCCGGTCCACCTCGGTGTCCCAGTGGCGGGAGATCGAGATCGAGGCGCTCGACGGTCGCCCCGACGGCCACGGCCACCCCGGCGACCAGCGGGACGTGCTGCCCGCCGCCGGTACCGCCCTGCTCGAAGCGGGCGCCCGGCCGGCCGCCGGGCCGGCGAAGCTGGCCCGCGCCCTCGGCCCGGCCGCGTTCACGCCGGAACTGCCGGTGGGCGATCCGCCCCAGCGGGCCAGCGCGGGCCGGGTCGTGACGGCCTACCTGGCCGCCCACACCGCCGCGCTGCTGGCCGCCGACGCCCGCGTCCGCCTCGACGAGCCGGAGGCCGTCCACGACCTGCGGGTCGCCGCCCGCCGGCTGCGCAGCACCCTGCGGACCTTCCGCCGGCTGTTCGACGGGGAGCGGCCCAGCCAGCTGGAGGAACGGCTGCGGGAGCTGAACCTCCTGCTCAACGCGGCCCGGGACGGCGAGGTCCAGCTCGAGCGGTTCAGCGGCCGACTCGACGACCTCGACGAGGCCGACGTGCTGGGCCCGGTCGCGGCCCGGGTGCAGGGCCATCTGCGCTCCCAGCACCTGCGCGGCCGAGAGGACGCGCTGACCTGGATGCGCGGGGAGGACTACCTGGGCTTCCTCGACGAGCTGATCGCGTTCGTCGCCGACCCGCCGTACTCGGCGCGCGGCCGGCGACCGGCCCGGGCGGCGCTGCTCGGCCCGGTCCGCTCCACCGACCGCAAGCTGCGGCGCCGGGCCCGGGCCGGCCTCGACGCGCCGGCCGGCACCGAGCGGGACCTCGGTCTGCACGGCGCCCGTAAGGCCGCGAAGCGGCTGCGCTACGCGGCCGAGGCCCTCACCCCCGTCTACGGTTCGGCGGCGGCGAAGCACGCGGACCGGGCGAAGAAGGTCCAGAACGCCCTGGGCGAGCACCAGGACTGCGTCGTCGCCCAGGACAGCCTGCGCGACTTCGCGATCCACGCGAACCTGGCCGGCGAGTCGTCGTTCACCTACGGGCTGCTGCTGGGCGTCGAGCGGGAGCAGGCCCGGGCGACCCAGGACGCCTTCGCCCGGCGCTGGCCGAAGCTGTCCCGCAAGCGCGACCGCCGCTGGCTGCGCTGAGCCGGCGGGCCTGCCGACGCGCCGCCCGGTGAGGCCGGGCGGCGCGTGCTTCGGTCCGCGGTCAGGGGCAGGTGCCCACCCCCAGCCGTTTCAGCGCGTTGCAGACACCGTTGCGCGGGATCTTCCAGCCGGTCGGCGTCCAGACCGCACTGCTGTAGACGCCGGTCGACGGACCGCCCGGCCGGCTCGAGCGCAGCGTGCCGTGGACCACCGCCCGGGTCGGGCTCGTGAAGTACAGAGCGTGGGAATCGGTGTCCGGCACGAAGACGAGCGTCCCGACCAGGTCGGGCCGAGTACGGGCGAGCCGGGCGAGGACGGGGCGCAGGCTGTCGCCGTCGACGACGGCGCCGGGCGTCCGACCGGCGTCCAGGGAGTACGCGCTGGCGTAGGTGGCCTGGACGGCGGCGCGGGCCGGCCCGTCGGCCGTCATGTCGATCTTCTCCCCGCGGGGGTCCGTGGCGAGGATGACGCTCTCGGCCATCCGGCGCGCGACCGCCTCGTCGAACATCGGGGTGCTCACGCCGACGACGATCGTCAGGTTGGGTTCCTGGGCCCAAGCCAGATAGAGCATCGCCGGGTCGGAGCCGCGCAGGATCACAGCTGGACGGCCGTTGACCGCGCCGGTAGGCACGGCCCGCGCGGACGACCCACCCACGACGAGCTGGCTCAGATCCGAAACCCGATCGCCGGGAACGCGGGATGGGGCGAGTGCCTCGACCAGAACACCGCTGTGCCCGTCCGGCGCGCCGAAGGCCTCACCTCCGGCGATGCCGTCTCGGTAGCACGGCGTCGCGCCGTTGATATACAGGCGCTCCAGGCTCGTGCGCGCGTGATCCACCGCGGCGTCAGCATCATCCTCGCTCCAGTCGACCGACGGCGGCAACCATCCGACGGAGATCAAGGGTCCGCCGCCGACGCCGAAGCTCCCTCCGCCCCCGCCCAGCCATCCGGTGGGAACGACGGCCGGGGCGGTGGGGGCCGGGCTGGGACCGGAGGTGACAGCGGCGGAGCCGGTATGCCGGCCGCGGGTGGTCCACGTGACGGCCGACGCCACGACGGCCAGGGCCAGGACAGCGGCCAGCACAGCCGTCCATTGGTGGCGACGGCGCTGGGCCCGGGCCCCGCGCCGGGCCGCCGCGGCGGCATCGCGGGGCGCGTCGACGCCGGCGGCCGCGTACCGCAGTGCCCGCCGGAGGTCGTTCTCGAACGCGGGGTCGTCGAAGGCGGGGGCGTCGAAGGTCTCCTCGCGGCTCACCGGGTCCTCCCCATCGGCCGGCTCGGCCCGTCGCCGGGGCTGGGTGCGTTTCCGGACATCTGCTCACGCAGCCGGGCCAGGCCGCGCGAAGCCTGGCTCTTCACGGAACCGACCGCGCAGCCGAGCACCGCCGCCGTCTCCGCCTCGGACAGGTCGTCGAGGTAGCGCAGGACGACGACGGCCCGCTGGCGGGGCGGCAGGGTGCGCAGCGCCCGCAGGATCTCGTCCCGGTGGGCCCAGGCCAGGCCGACGTCCGTTGCGTCGGCCGGGCCGCCGTCCAGGCCGATCGCCTCGAGCGGCTCCTCCCGGAAGCGCCCGCGCCGCCGGTTGATCGCCGCGTTGACGAGCGCGCGCCGGACGTAGGCCTCGGCGCCGCCGGCTCTGACCACCCGCGGCCAGTGCCGGTAAGTGCGTTCCAGCGCGCCCTGCACGAGATCCTCGCCGGCCGCCCGATCCCCGCCGGCCAGCAGGTAGGCGCTGCGCGCCAGGCGCCCGCCGGCCTCCGCGACGAAGCGTGTGAAGGCGTCCTCCTCGGACTGCTCCACCGGCTCCCCTTTCTCTGGTCCACACCCCTATACACACAGTGAGGACCGAAAAGGTTGAGTCGACGGCCCCGCCAAGCCCGGGCTGCCATCATCCGGCGCGTTTGCGTGCCTCGTCCCCGGGCAGGCCGGCACGGGTCCGGTTTCGTCGCCCGCCGTCCGACCCATCGGCGGGCCAACGGACGCTGCCGCACTTGGCCTACGGCGCGGTCACCGTCGCGACTCTGCCCGCGCTGCGCCGCTGACGGCGCCGCATCCGACACTAATCGGTCATCCGGTGACGCAGCCGGCGAGTGCCTCGACAGGCGTCGGGCCGGCGATGAAACTACGGCGGGCGCGCCGACCTTACCGATGAGCCGTGAGCACACAACAGAACTGGGGAGATCCGTGGCCGACCTGACCTTTGTTGCCGCGACACCGCCGTCCGAGAGCGACACCCAGGCTTTCCTTCTTTCCCCCCAGAGCTATCTCGAGAACAATCTGATCGCCTTCACCGGAGCCAACTACGCCGAAGGCGCGGGCGCCAACAGCGGTAACACCTTTCCCTGGGTCGCCCACGGGGACGTCGGCCAGCCGACCGAGGACTTCCTGCTCATGACCCAGGCGGCCAATCGGACCGTCCACGTGGCGGTCTACACGGACCCGCAGAAGATCCAGTTCCCGGGCTCGAAGGCGCTTTCGCTGCGGGTGCTGACCGGCGGGGCGGACACCGGCGTCCGCTACCTTCCCTGGGCGGCCTACAAACTCACCGCGATGACCCTCGACCCGGGGGCGAACTGGTTCTTCACCGGCCCGCTCCAGGGCTGCGACATCTTCATCGCCAACAACGCCGGCACCGTCTCGGTTTTTCACGTCAACGCCAACGACCTCAAGAACGAGGCCGAGAACAGCCAGCTGAAGCTGGGCAAGGCGAAGATCATGGCCGGGATCATCGGAACGACGATCACCCATCGCCTGAGCTGGGCCGACTACGCACCAAAGGACGACTCGGCCTACAACGGCTTCGTGTTCGGCCGGCTCAACCACGGCACCTGGCAGTTCTATCTCCACACGTTCACCGTCACCAAGAAGAGCACCGCCACCCGCTACATCTCCGCCCGGGAGCTGCCCGCCGTATGAGTGCCGGACCAGCGCGCCGCGTCGGTCAGCTCCCAGCGGCCTCGAGGCGGGCGTAGAGGTACTGCAAGGTGTCCGCGCCGGCGACGGCGGTGAACACCGACGCGGCCAGCCGGGTGAAGCGGGGCGCCACGACCAGGCCGAACACGAACCCCGTCGCGACCCACTGGGCCGCGCAGAACGGGCAGGTGAGCAGCTCCCCGGCGCTGTGCCGGGCCGGGGAGTCCTCCCGCACGTCCTCCGCGAGCTCCGCCGGCCCGGCCTGGCCGTCGTAGTGGGTGAACGGCGCCCGCAGCGGGCTTGTCACGGGATCCTTGGTCAGGACGCGGCTGAGCTTGTGCGTCGCCACCGTCACCAGCGCCAGGTCGGCGGCGCCGACACGTTCGGGCGGCGCGGTCCCGGTCAGGCGGACGAAGCCGGCCATCGACGCGCACAGCCCGCCGTACACCCCGAGCGCGGTGAGGTAGCCGCCCAGCGGGCGCGGTTCGTCCCCCGCGTACTCGGCCTTCTCCCGCCGCGCCGCGCCGGTGATCGGGTCGGTGAAGTGCCGCCGTGTGAACTCCCGGGCTGTCGTCATGCGACCGGCTCTCCCCGACCGTGCGCTCCCTAACCCGCCCGCCTGGGCGGCGCCGGGGGCGGGACGGGTGACCGCGCGTTTTGCGTCTCGCCGCCCGGGTAGCGAGCCGAGGTGGCCACCGGCCCGGCCGCGCCGGCCTGGGCACGCCGACCCGTAACGAGGGAAACCTACGCCGAAGGGACCCCTGCCGTGACCCAGACCGTCGCCGACGTCCTGCTCGCCCGCCTGCGGGAATGGAATGTCCGGCAGGTGTTCGGCTATCCGGGCGACGGCATCAACGGCCTGCTGGCCGCCTGGGGCCGGGCCGACAACAACCCCCAGTTCGTCCAGGCCCGGCACGAGGAGATGGCCGCCTTCGAGGCGGTCGGCTACGCCAAGTTCAGCGACACCAAGAACGGTGACGCGGCCGACGTGGGCGTGTGCGTGGCGACCAGCGGCCCGGGCGCGATCCACCTCCTCAACGGCCTGTACGACGCGAAGCTCGACCACGTCCCGGTCGTCGCCCTGGTCGGGCAGACCGAGCGCTCGGCGATGGGCGGCTCCTACCAGCAGGAAGTCGACCTGCTCAGCCTGTACAAGGACGTCTGCTCGGACTACGTCCAGATGTGCACGGTGCCCGAGCAGCTCCCGAACCTGATCGACCGGGCGATCCGGATCGCCCGCGAGCAGCACGCGCCGACCGCGCTGATCTTCCCGTCCGACGTGTTCGAGCTGCCGTACTCCGCGCCGGAGCACGCGTTCAAGCAGGTGCCCTCCAGCCTCGGCGTGCGCCCGGCGACCGTCGTCCCGGACGCCGAGGGCCTGCGGCGCGCCGCGGACATCCTCAACGCGGGTGAGAAGGTCGCGATCCTGGTCGGCCAGGGGGCGCGCGGCTGCTCCGACGAGCTGATCGACGTGGCCGACACGCTCGGCGCGGGCGCGGCGAAGGCGCTGCTGGGCAAGGACGTCCTGGCCGACGGCCTGTCCTGGGTGACCGGCTCGATCGGTCTGCTCGGGACGACCGCGTCCTATCACCTGATGATGGACTGCGACACACTGCTCACCGTCGGTTCGAACTTCCCCTACACCCAGTTCCTTCCCGCCTTCGGGCAGGCCCGGGCCATCCAGATCGACCGGTCGGCCGCCTGGATCGGGATGCGCTACCCGTACGAGCTGAACCTCGTCGGCGACGCCCGGGCGACCCTCACCGCGCTGCTCCCGCTGCTGGAGCGCAAGGAGAAGCGCGACTGGCGCGAGACCGTCGAGAAGAACGTCGCGTCCTGGTGGAAGACGGTCGAGCGCCAGGCGATGACCGGCGCCGACCCCGTCAACCCGATGCGGATCTTCCACGAGCTCTCCCGCCGGCTGCCGCTGGACGCCATGGTCACGGCCGACTCGGGCAGCGCCGCGAACTGGTACGCCCGCAACCTCCAGTTCCACGGCGACATGCGCGGCACCCTGTCGGGCACGCTGGCCACGATGGGCCCGGGCGTCCCCTACGCGATCGGGGCGAAGTGGGCCCACCCGGACCGGCCCGCGATCGCCCTGGTCGGGGACGGCGCGATGCAGATGAACGGCCTGGCCGAACTGATCACCATCGCCAAGTACCACGAGCAGTGGTCCGACCGCCGGCTGGTCGTCGCCGTCCTGCACAACAACGACCTCAACCAGGTCACCTGGGAGATGCGGGCGATGGAGGGCGCCCCGAAGTTCACCGAGTCCCAGAACCTGCCCGACGTCGACTACGCCGCCTTCGCCCGCTCGCTCGGCCTGATCGGCCTCAACCTGGACACCCCGGACGCGATCGGCCCGGCCTGGGACCAGGTCCTGGCCGCCGACCGCCCGGCCGTGCTCGACGTCCGCTGCGACCCCGACGTCCCGCCCATCCCCCCGCACGCCACCGCCGACCAGGCCCTGAGCACGCTCAAGGCGGTCCTGCACGGCGACGAGAACGCGCGCGGGTTCATCCGCCAGGGCCTCAAGGACAAGATCCAGCAGTTCCTGCCCGGCACGAAGGAGGAGGACTGAGTGGCCCTCACCCGTGTCGCGTCCCCGCCCGCGCTGGCCGAGTCGGTGCTGACCGCGGTGCGGGAGGGCCGGTTCGAGCGCGGCCTGTCCGCGCTGACCGCCGCCGGCGCCGCGATCACCGCCGGGGAGATCTACCTGTCCCACGACGGCGCCAGCTTCGGCAACCGGATGATGTGGTGGCCGATCGCGATCGTCCCGACCGCGATCCCGGCCGGGACGGCGGCCGTGTTCTCCCGGCGGGCCGCGCACACCGTGCTCCCGCTCGCCTCGGCCGCGATCGTCGCCAACGGCCTGCAGGGCACCTACCTGCACTGGCGGGGCGTGCGCCAGCGCCCCGGCGGCGTCACCCGCTACAACCTGGAGTCCGGGCCGCCGGTGTTCGCGCCCCTGCTGGCCAGCGTCGTCGGCGGGATGGGGCTGCTCGCGGCCGTCCTGCGCCGCGAGGGACACCCGCCCCAGGGGGATCGGTAGATGCCGCGCCGCGCTCCCCACCGGGCGCCGGGCCAGCGCGCCATCACCCCCCAGGGCCGGGGCCGATTTCCAGGCTTCGACGTCCTGGCCAGCCGGGACGCGTGGGACGACGTCACCACCGGCGTCGTGCTCGGCCGGCTCGTGCCGCCGGTCGAGCTCGCGTTCTTCACCCCGGCCGAGGCCGCGATCGCCGGGCCGCTGCTCGAGGCGCTGCTGGCCCAGGACGGCGAACCGCGGGTGCCCGTCCTCGCGCTGGTCGACGCGCGCCTGGCCGACCGGGAGACCGACGGCTGGCACTACGACGACATGCCCGAGGACGCCGACGCCTGGCGTGAGACCGTCGGCTGGCTCGACGCCGACGCCCGCGCCGCCCACGGCCGCGGCCGCGGCTTCGCCGATCTGGGCGCCGGCGAGCAGGCCGCGCTCGTCCAGACCGTCCAGGACCTGGCCCAGGACAACAAGGACTGGCACCGTTGGCCGGCCGCGCGCACCTGGAGCCTGTGGACCCGCTACGCCTGCACGGCGTTCTACTCGCATCCGTGGGCCTGGAACGAGATCGGCTTCCCGGGCCCGGCCTACCCGCGCGGCTACGTCAACCCCGGTGTCGGCGGCCGCGAGCACTGGGAGGTCGCCGACCACGAGGACATCGACCCGGTGCCGTTCGCCGATCGCGTCGCCCAGGCCCGCCGCGACCATCGGGACCTGCTCACCCCGGCCCCGGCCCCGGACGCGGACGGCGGCCGGTGAGGCGCCGGGGCGACGTCCGGGACCGCAACGCCTCGGCCTGGCTCATCCCGAACGACGGTTCCCGCACCGACCACCGCCTGAAGGCCGGCATGCGCCGGTTCGACGGCGAGGACGAGGTCGACCTGGTTGTCGTCGGCGCCGGGGCGGGCGGCGCCGTGCTGACCCAGCGGCTGGCCCGGGCCGGCTGGCGGGTGGTCTGCCTGGACGCCGGCCCGTTCTGGGACCCCGACGCCGACTGGGTCAGCGACGAGCGCGGCGCGCACACGCTGTACTGGACCGATCCCCGCCAGATCGGCGGGTCCGACCCGGTGCCGCTGGGGTCGAACAACTCCGGGCGGGGCGTCGGCGGGTCGATGGTCCACTACGCCGGCTACGTCCCCCGCTTCCACCCGTCGGACTTCGCCACGTTCACCGCCGACGGCGTCGGCGCCGACTGGCCGATCGGCTACCCGGACCTGCGCCCCTACTACGAGGACATCGAGGCCGAGCTGCCCGTCGCCGGCCAGGCCTGGCCCTGGGGCGAGGAGCACCGCTACCCGCACAGCCCGCATCCCGTCGGCGGCAACGGCGAGATCTTCCTGCGGGGCGCGGCGGCGCTCGGCATCGAGGCCCGCGTCGGCCCGGTCGCGATCCCCAACGGACGGTTCGGCAACCGTCCGCACTGCATCTACCGGGGCTTCTGCCTGCAGGGCTGCAAGGTCAACGCGAAGGCCAGCCCGCTGATCACCCACATCCCGGACGCGCTGGCCCACGGCGCGGAGATCCGCGCCGACTGCCACGTCAGCCGGGTCCTGGTCGACGACGACGCGGGCAGGGTCACCGGCGTCACCTACCTGCGCGAGGGCCGCGAGCACCGGCAGCGGGCCCGGGCCGTCGCCGTGGCCGGCTACTCGATCGAGACGCCCCGGCTGCTGCTGCTGTCGGCCAGCCGGCGCTGGCCGGCCGGCCTGGGCAACGACCACGACCAGGTGGGCCGCTACCTGATGGTGCAGGGCGCGCCGCAGACCGCCGGCCGCTTCGACGAGGAGATCCGCATGTACAAGGCGCCGCCGCCGGAGGTCTCCAGCGAACAGTTCTACGAGACCGATCCGGCGGCCCCCTACCGGCGGGGCTACTCGGTCCAGAACGTCAGCCCGCTGCCCATCACCTGGGCCGAGCACATCATCGCCCAGGGCCACTGGGGCGCGCCGCTGCGGGAGTACCTGCGCGACTACGTCCACTGGGCGACGCTCGGCGCGCTGTGCGAGTACCTGCCGCTGCCGGGCAACCGGGTGACGCTGGCGGAGGAGACCGACCGGCACGGGCTGCCGGTCGCGCACTTCGCCTACAGCCGCTGCGACAACGACAAGGCGCTCCAGAAGGCGGCGACGGCGACGATGGAGGCGATCCTGCGCGCCGCGGGCGCGTCCGAGGTGATCACCATCGACCGCTACGCGCACCTGGTCGGCGGGGCGCGGATGGCGGCGCGGGCCGCCGACGGCGTCGTCGACGCCGACCACCGGGTGTTCGGCCTGCCCAACCTGTACGTCGTGGACGGCAGCGTCCTGCCGACCCAGGGCGCGGCCAACCCAGCCCTGACGATCATGGCGCTGGCGGCGCGGGCGGCCGACCGGCTCGACGCGGGGCGCCGAAGCGGCCTGGCCGAGCGGGCAGAGGCCACCGCATGACCGGGCCCGACGCGATCGCCGGGCCCGACGCGGTCGCCGGGAGCGGGGCCGCGCCGCGGCTGGCGGAGCCGGGCGTCGCCGTCTACCGCTTCCCCACCCCGGAGCCGGAGGCCGACGGGACCCTGAGCTGGGATGCCACCGTCGCCGTCACCGTCACCCTGCGGGCCGGCGGCCGGACCGGCACCGGCTGGACCTACGGCGACCCGGCCGCCGCCGGCGTCGTCCGCGACAAGCTGGCCGACGTCGTGACCGGGCGGAGCGCCTGGGACGTCGCCGCCGGCTGGACGGCGATGCACCGCGCCTGCCGCAACATCGGCACCCGCGGGGTGGCAATGATGGCGATCAGCGCCCTCGACATCGCCTGGTGGGACCTCAAGGCCCGGCTGCTCGGCGTCAGCCTGACCGCGCTGCTCGGGCGCTGCCGGGACGCGGTTCCGGTCTACGGGTCCGGGGGCTTCACCACCCTGGACGACCGTCAGCTCGCCGATGCCGTCGCCGGCTGGCGGGCGGCCGGCTGCGCCAGCGTGAAGATCAAGATCGGGGAGGCGGGCGGCACCCGGATCGGCCGTGATCTCCTCCGCGTCCGGCGGCTGCGCGAGCTGGCCGGCGACGACGCCGAGCTGATGGTCGACGCGAACGGTGGCTACACGGTCGGGCAGGCCGTCCGCGTCGGCGCCGCGCTCGACGAGGCCGGGGTGACCTGGTTCGAGGAGCCGGTCAGCTGCGACGACCGCGCCGGCCTGGACACCGTCCGGGCGGCGGTGGCCGCCGACGTCGCCGCTGGCGAGTACGTAGCCGACCTGTACGACGCGCGGGCGCTGGTGGGCGTGGTCGACTGCCTGCAGCTGGACGCGACCCGCTGCGGCGGCTACACCGGCTGGCTGCGCGCGGCCGCGCTCGCGCAGGCCCACAACCTGGAGGTGTCCGGGCACTGCGCGCCCGCGCTGCACGCCCCGGTCGCCGCCGCCGTCCCGAACCTGCGCCACGTCGAGTGGTTCGCCGACCACGCCCGCCTGGAGCCGCTGCTCGCCGACGGGGTACCGCCCGTCCGCGACGGCGCTGTGTGGCTCGCGGCGGACCTGGCCGGGCACGGGCTGACGATCGCGGCCGGAGCGGAGGAATGGCGGGTGGCATGACCGGGCATGTGACCGCCGGTGTTCGTCCTCTCCCGAAAGGCTGGCCCATGACGGAACCGAGAGTCGCCGTCGTGACCGGAGCGTCGGCCGGCGTGGGCCGGGCCACCGCGCTCGCCCTGGCCGAACGCGGCTTCGACGTCGGCCTGCTGGCCCGGGGCGAGAGCGGGCTGCGCGCGGCGGCCGACGCCGTCACCGACCGGGGCCGCCGCGCCCTCGTCCTGCCGGCCGACGTCGCCGACCACCAGGCCGTCGACGACGCGGCGGCATGCGCCGAGAAGGAGCTCGGGCCGATCGACGTCTGGGTGAACAACGCGATGACCACGTCGTTCGCGCCGTTCGCCGAGACCGCGCCGGAGGACTTCGCCCGGGCGGTCGAGGTGACGTTCCTCGGCCAGGTCTGGGGGACGAAGGCGGCGCTGGCCCGCATGCGCCCGCGGGACGCGGGTTCGGTCGTGAACGTCGGCTCGGCGCTGGCGTTCATGGGCATCCCGCTGCAGGCGCCGTACTGCGCGGCCAAGTTCGCCTGCCGGGGCTTCTTCGAGTCGGTGCGGGCCGAGCTGCTGCACGAGGGCAGCCACGTGCGGCTGTCGATGGTGCACCTGCCGGCGGTCAACACCCCGCAGTTCAGCTGGTGCCGGACGTCGATGGACCGCCAGCCCCAACCCGTCCCGCCCATCTACCAGCCGGAGCTGTGCGCGAAGCGGATCGTCCGGGTCGCCCTGGACGGCCGCCGCTCCACCGTCATCGGCGCCTGGAACCGCGCCCTGGTCGCCGCCGGGTCGATCGCGCCCGGCTTCGGCAACCACTACGCGGCGCTCGGGGCGTGGGAGTCCCAGCTCACCGACCGGCCGCTGCCGGCTGACCGGCCCGACAACCTGCGCTCCCCCGTCGACGCGGGCCGCGACCACGGCGCGCACGGCGTCTTCGACGAGGAGGCCGGCGGGTTCCTCGACCCGAGCTTCCTGCGGACGCTGCCGAACGCCGGGCGCACCTTCGCCCGGGCGCTGGTGGCCACCGCCCGCGACCGCCGCCGCTCCCGCGCGGCCCGCGCCGAAGTGTGACGGCGTCTCGTCCCCCGCGGCCGATAACGGCGGACAGCGGATTGTCCGCCGGCGGCGCGCCCACCCGCTGCGCGGCCGCGGGCGGCGCGCCCGCGGCCGGCCCGGGCTATGGTCGGCAACCATGCGGAACGCGTTCTGCTCGTACTGCGGCACGAAGTTCGCGCCCGACGCCGCCTGGCCTCGGACGTGCGCGGCCTGCGGTGAGACGACTTACCTGAACCCGACGCCGGTCGCGGTCGCGCTGCTGCCCGTCGTCCAGCCCGGCGGCGAGCGTGGGCTGGTGGTCGTCCGCCGCGACATCGACCCGGGCCGGGGCGAGCTCGGGCTGCCCGGCGGCTTCCTGGACATCGGGGAGTCCTGGCGGGAGGGGGCGGTCCGCGAGCTGCGCGAGGAGACCGGGATCGTCGCCGACGCGTCCGACGTCAGCCTGTTCGACGTGCACAGCGGGACGGGCGGCGGGGTGCTGCTCGTGTTCGGCCTGCTGCCGGAGCGCCCGGCGGCCGAGCTGCCGCCGGTGATCGCCACCGACGAGACCTCGGAATGGCTGGTGATCACCGGGCCGCGACGGCTGGTGTTCCCCACCCACACCGACGCGGCGGCGTCCTACTTCGCCCAGGCCGGCGGTCAGGCGGCGGCGGACAGGGCAAGGTATGAACCGGACGGAAGGCCATCGAGGAATTCCACGACCAGAGGCGCCGGGTTCTCTTCGTGATGTGACGCTAGAAGAACTGATCGACGCTGGTCTCCTACGCGCCGACGAACGGCTCGTTGGGCGTCGCGGCGGTGAGGGGCACAGTCGACACGATCGGGACGTCGGAGGCGATCTCCACGGCCGACCGAGCGAGACATCTCGCGGCCGGTAATGTAGGTACGTACCTACCAGGGAGGTATCGCGATGACCATAGTCTCGTCGCGAGAGTTCAACCAGGACGTGAGCGCGGTCAAGCGAGCCGCCGCCAGCGGCCCCGTGATCATCACAGATCACGGACGGCCATCGCACGTGCTACTGTCGTTCGCCGACTACCAACGGCTCACGGGCGGTGCAGGCAGCCTGGGGGATGCGTTCGTCCTCGACGAGGAGATCGATTTCGAGCCGGTACGTCCGCGGGACTCCCTGCGCGAGGTCGACCTGTGAGCTTCCTGCTCGACACCAACGTGATCTCCGAACTCCGCAAGGCCGCGAAACGCCGAGACGACCGATCCAACGCCTGGGCCGACACCCTGTCGCCATCGGACACCTATCTGTCCGTCATCACGCTGCTGGAGCTGCGCGCGGGCATCGAGAACAAGCGACGGCACGACGCGCGACAGGCGGCCGTCCTGGACTCATGGCTCGATCAGAACGTGCTCCCGGCATACGCGGGCCGCCTGCTCGATGTTGACCAAGCTGTCGCCGACTCGGCAGCACGACTCCACGTGCCCGACCGGCGCCCAGCCCACGACGCGCTCATCGCGGCCACCGCCCAGGTCCACAGCCTCACACTCGTCACCCGCAACGAGTCCGACTTCGAGCCCATGCGAGTCCCACTCGTCAACCCTTGGACCTCCCGCCCGTAGCCAGCGGCCGTGCAGGACGAACCAGCCGAACACCCGCGCCATGACCAAATACACCAAGCCCAGCCCATAGCACCGATCATGCCCACACGGCGCCTGATAGCGAATCTGCAGGTCAGCGCCCCGACATCGAGTTCTGGCACGGTACAGGCGGCCATCGCGGCCCCAGCTGTTCAACCGGGCCGGGGCCCGACCGCCGCCCGCCGGGCGGCGGCATCGTGGCCGTCAGGTGGTGAGTACCGATTCGCCCCGGCCGAGGTAGCTGTCTACCAGGGCCGCCTGGTCGAGGTCGGTTGGTAGGCCGCGGAAGATGACTTCGCCGCGTCGTAGCAGGACGACGGCGTCGGCCAGCTCGAGCGCTCGTTCCACATACTGTTCGACCAGCAGCAGTGCGATGCCTTCTTCCTTGAGCCGGGCCAGGGATTCGAAGATCTCGTCGACGACACGCGGCGCCAGCCCCATCGACACCTCGTCGAGCAGCACGAGGCTGGCTTCGGAAAGATACGCACGGGTAAGGGCGAGCATCTGCTGCTGCCCGCCGGAGAGCGTTCCCGCGAGTTGGTTCAGCATTGGCCCGAGCGCTGGAAACGCGGCCGTGGCCTTCTCGACGCAGTTCTCGGACCGTAGCCACGGCGGGACCTGCAGACGAAGGTTCTCCCGGACTGTCAGTGACCGAAAGATCCCACGCCCTTCGGGGATGAGGCATAGTCCCGCCCGGGCACGCCTGTGTGGGGCGTTCCGGGTGTGGTCGGTGCCGCCGATCTGGATACGACCCGCGCGTGGCCGGACGAGTCCGTTCGCGGTGCGTAGCAGGGTGGTCTTCCCGGCTCCGTTCGCGCCGAGCAGTGCCACGACCGCGCCGGCCGGAACGTCGAGGTCGACATCCCGCAACACCGTCGTGCCGCCGTACCCTGACCAGACGGCGGTCATCGAAAGCGCACTTGCCGTGGGCGACGCCGTCGTATCGGTCGTCCGTGCCACCCGGTTCATGACGCAGCCTCCCCGGAGTTCTCGAGCACCGCCTGATCGACGAGATCGCCGCCCAGGTAGACCGCCTGTACGAGTGGTTCGGCCATCACCTCGCCCGGTGATCCGTCGAAGACAGGTTTGCCGAAGTCCAGCACGTAGATGTGATCGCAGATCTCGTTCACCAGCGACATGTCGTGCTCGACGAGCAGTATCCCGACGCCGCGATCGGTGACCACCTGCCGCAGGATGGCGCCGAAGTGGCGCGTCTCGGCGCGATCCAGGCCCGAGGAGGGTTCGTCGAGCAGCAGTATCCGGAACGAGCCGGCGAGGACTCGGGCGAGTTCGACCCGGCGCCGCTGACCGGTCGAGAGATCCCCGGTAGTGCTGTCGGCGAGATCCTCGAGTTGGCACAGCCGCAGCGCGTCGTCGGTGGCCTGCCGGATCCGGCGCCGCTGGTTGCGGGTGCTGAGTGTGTGGCGCAGCGGGTTGACTCCCGCGCAACCACCCTCGAGACCGAGAGCGACGTTGTCACGTACGGTCATCGAGTCGAACAGCTGCATCTGCTGGAAGGTGCGGCCGACGCCGTCGCGGGCACGTGCCGCCTGGCGCTGGCGCGACACGTCCGTTCCGTCGAGAAGGATCGCGCCGCCGCTGGGGCGGATGAGACCGGAACAGGCGTTGAGCGTGGTCGTCTTGCCGGCCCCGTTCGGCCCTATAAGTCCGGTGATGCGACCGGTGGATAACTCCAGGCTGGCGCCGTCGACGGCCACGAGTCCGCCGAACCGGACCCCCAGGCCCCGCACCGTCAGCGTTGCCGGCGCGACCCTGGGCCGGATCGGCACGGCCGGTGCGTCGCCGGCCGCGGTCGCGGCCGCGACCGCGGCCGCGGCCCGCGACCGTCGGGCCACGGAATCGGCAAGGTCACGTACGGCCGTCGGTACGCCTCGCAGCGAAGCGGGCAGGACCGCGACGACCAGCGCGATCACACCGAAGATCAGCTGAAGGTACAGCGCGGTGTTCTCGCCGTTGACGTAGGAGGGAATGAGGGTGAGGCCGGCGGCCGCGAGGAGGGCGTACCAGGGCTCTCCGCCGAACGCGATGACGATCAGCGCGTAGTAGGTGAGCGAGGTGAACGGCTGGTAGGAGTCTGCCGCGACGGTTGACACCGCGCCGCCGGCGAGCGCTCCCGCCCCGGCCGCGAGGAACGCCGAGAAGCAGAACACCAGCACCCGCGTCACGTTCACCGACGTCCCGGTGGAGGCCAGTCCGACCGGGCTGTCGGACAGGGCGCGCAGCAGCCGGCCGAGCCTGCCGCGTACCACCCCGACGACCAGAGCCGCGGTGAGCGCGGCGATGAAGAGGACAAGGTAGTAGTAGCCCTTGTCGCCGTGCAGGTCGAGCCAGGACAGTTGGGGCCTGGGTTCGCTGATACCGGCGCCGAGCGCACCGAACATGTAGCTCTGCGTGTAGAACATGTAGGACAGCAGAATCCCGAATCCCATCGTCGCCAGGGCGAGGTACAGACCCGACAGGCGAATGGCGGGGATCGCGAGGATGGCGCCGATCGGTACCGCGATGAACGCGGCAAGGAGAAGGGCGACAAGCCACGGCAGACCGTGGTCGACGGCGAGATGGGAGAACGCGGCGGCGCCGATCGCGGTGAACGCCACATGACAGAGGGAAACCTGGCCGGAACTGCGAACCAGCAGACCGAGTGACAGGAACAGGATCGCCGTCGTCAGGAACAGGGTCCAGTCGGTCAGGTGGACTCCGGCGAAGTTCGGCACGAAGATCAGGAAAATCAGCAGTACGCCGCCCGCCGACAGCTGCATCACTGGGGGGAACCGCCACTGGCTGCCGAAGCGTGACAGGGAGACCGACCGCTCGGCCAGCCGGCTCCGCGGCGAGGCCAACAACACACCGAACAGCAGGATGAACGGCAGCGCGGTAGGAAGGCCGGCGGCCAGGCCGCTCGTGAAGTACTTCGAGCACACGGCGCCGCCGATGCCGATCAGCAGGCCGCCGAGGTAGGTCGCCGGGAGGTTGGCGAAGCGGCCGATCGCCGCCGCGCCGAAGGCCTGTACCACGAGCAGGGTCAGGGTCACCGGGTTCAGGGTCAGGAGTGGGGCGATGAGCACGCCCGAGAGTGCGGCGAAGCAGACGCCGATGACCCACGCGACGCGACGGACCCGGACCGGGCTCGTGCCCGCCGAGTCGAGCAGACCGACGTCGTCCACCGAGGCACGCATGGCCAGCCCGGTCCGGGTGAACCGGAAGGTCGCGAACAGGGCCAGCATCGAAACGAGGCCGATGATCCAGATAATCAGTTTGTCCTGCGTGACGGCCGTGCCGCCGAAACGGTATACATGCTTACCGAGAAACGGCCGGACGGTTCGCGCCCGCGTCGACGCGTAGATGAGCGAGACGATGGCCTGCACCCCGAGCAGTATCCCCACCGTGGCGGCGACGGAGATGGCGAGCGCCTTGTCCGTGAGAGTCCGCCCCAGCAGCTCGAATCCACAACCCACTACCAGGCCGACGACGACCACGCAGATGACCGCGGCCAGCGGCCAGGATACACCGTGTTCCACATGCAGGGTGTAGAAGAGGAAAGCGGCGATGGTGGCGAGCGCGCCGTGCGCGAAGTTGAAGATGCGAGAAGTCTTGTACGTCAGTACTAGGCCGAGCCCGGCGATGCCGTACACGGAGCCGGTCGTCAGACCGGCGACTACAAAGGGAAGAAGACTCTCCACAACGCCCTCCTTGCACACACCGATCCAGGCGGAGCGGCCGCCACCGCTCCGCCTGGATCGCGGGTTCTAGCCGAACGAGGCGACGATCGGGTCTACGACCGAGGACGGGGCGCAGGCTGTCCTGAGACCGTCGGGCAGGGTGAACTTCCCACTCGAGATACCAACCGTGAAGTAGCACTTGACCGAAGTCGCCTTGCCGGGTGTGAAGGTCAACGGAACGGTGAGCCCGCCGACTGTCTCGTCCTTCAGGCTGTAGAGTCCCTCCTTCACGGTCTTGGCCGTCAGGGGGCCGCTCGGCGCCTTCGCGGCGGCGGCAGCGAACAGCATGCCGCCAGCCCACGCGTCGGACGACTCCTCGTTGAGCTGCGGGACGATCGAAGGCGCGTACTTCTCCACGGCGGCGTGGAAGTCCTTCATCGCCGGGATCGAGTCGTCGAACCACGGGTGGACGTACGCGACGCCGAGCATCTTGTCCAACGAGGGCTGCGTCAGCCAGTCAGTTGTGATGGTGCCGTTCTGCGCGATCTCGGGAATGTTCACGCCCTGCGTTTCGCAGGCCTGGTGCACTCGCAGCACCGTGTCGGAGGGGGCCAGGATACTTACCGACTGGACACCGGCGGCCTTCAGCCCCTGGCACTGTGCCGTGTAGTCCGGCGCCGCGGCAGCCACCTTCGCGTTGTAGGGGATCGTGACCCCGGCCGCGGCGCCGAGCGCCTGGTACAAGGGCACCGCGCTGGCGCACTGCGGCGCCTCGGCGCAGTAGAGCAGGCCCATCTTCGGCCCGACCTTCTTGGCCAGCTCCACCACGCCGTAGAGCCCGGCCACGATTGACGGCCCCACCGGGAAGAACGACGGGTTGGTAACGAAGGGGATGTCCAGGGACTCGCCGCCGATGACGGGCACGTCCGTGGTCTTGATGTAGTTGGCCCACGTGACATCGGAGTTGGAGTGATCGCCGATAATTGCCACCACATGGTCCTGGGTGACGAGTTCCTTGACCTCCGTCAGGGCCGTCGTCGCGCTACCGGCGTCGTCCTTGATGATTATCTTGACGGGGTGGCCGTTGATCCCGTTGTGCGTGTTCATCCAGTTCGCCCACGCCTGCATGAGCGACTTGGTCTGGGCCTGCGACGACGCGGTCGGCCCGCTGTAGGTACCGATGTTGCCGACGACAACCGGCGCGCCGGTCAGCTTGCTTGAGACAGACGCCGACGATCCCGTGGCGGACGTGTCGTCACTGCTGCCGCTCGACGAACAGGCCGACCCCGCGACCGCCAGCACGCCTAAAGCCGCGACCAGGACCGCGATTTTCCGATGGCGCCGCTGACGGCGCGGTGGCCGCCCTGCCCACGTTGCTGTTTCCCCGAACACTGCTTCCTCCGTTGGTACCAGTGTCACACGCGAATATACCACTTCATTGCAAACGAACGTTCGTTTTTTCACCGCCCCGCGCGGGGAACGCACGACCGCGGCGATGAGATCGATCACTACCACGGTCGCGCACTCCCCGGTGTCACGACTCAGGGCGCGACTACGCTGATTGCCGACTCAGGGCAACTCCGCAGCCCGAAGAGGGCATCCCTGTCCGCGCCTTCCGGAATATCGATCGTCGACCCGCGATCCGCGTTGTATCCATTGTCGTCAAGCCGAAACACGTTTTCCGCGTTGACGTGGCAGCGACCATGACCGCTGCACAGCTCCTCGTCGACACGGACCTTCATCAGCCATCCCCATTCTCTTCATCACATCGACGCAGCCGGTTCGGGAATCGAGCGAAGTTTCGTCAGAAGACGAGGTGGAGATTCTTCATCGTACGCAGGATGCCGGTTTCGTAGGCTGGCGCGGTGCCCGGCTTGATCCCGAAGTCGGGGATGCGTTTGAGCCACTCCTCCAGCGTGACCCGAAGCTCGACCCGGGCGAGGTTGGACCCGATGCATCGATGTGGCCCCACGCCGAATGCCGAGTGCAGCACCGTCTCGCGCGCGATATCGACCTTCGTGGGGTTCTCGACGACACGGGGGTCACGGGACGCGGCGCCGTAGCCCAGCAGCACGAAGTCGCCTTCTTTCAGCTGCTTGTCGTGGAGCGTGACGTCGCGGGTGCAGGTGCGGCCAAGGGCCACGACGGGCGGGAAGACTCGGACGAACTCCTCGATAGCGCCCTCGATCAGGTGCGGATTGTCGACGAGAGTCTCCCGGTCGCTCTGGTGCGTCGCGAGGTGGTGGATCGCGCCGGCCATCACGTAGGTGGTGGTTGCGATCCCGCCGAAGGTGAGGTCGACGAGGATACTGACCCGGTCCTCCCAGGGGGCGAGCTCGCCGTCCTCATACTCGACGCCCGCGGCGATGACGTCGACGAGGTCGCCGCGCGGGGGTTCCTTTGCGCGGATCTCCAGGTACTTGCCGAGATAGTCGAAGACTCCGGCGAAGGCGGCGGCCCGCTGCTCCGGCGGCGCGAAGGTTCCGTCCTCCACGCCGGCAACCAGTTTGTCGAGGTCGTCGGTCGGCACGCCGAGGACGTTCTTGAAGAACGCCCAGCCGGGCAGCTTGGCGCCGAACTCGCTGACGAACTCGCATTCACCCCGGGCGGCAAACCGATCGATCAGCGCGTTGACGTCGGCCCGGATCGGCGCGTCGTACCGCTCGACGACCTTGGGGCTGAGATACGGGTTGAGCGTCTGCCGCCACGCGGTGTGCTTGGGCGGATCAGACTCCTCCGGCATCAGGTACGGCAGCCCCTCGGGCCGGTTCGGCATATATCCCTTTGCGCTGCTGAAGGTGTGCCAGTCCTGGCCGACCCGGCGGACGTCGGCCTGCCTGGTTACCATCCAATAGCCCTGGCCGACGTTGCTGCGTACGACGGGACAGCGCGCGACCATCTCGTCGAGGATTTCGAAGAAATTCTCGTTGAACCTGGGGTCGTCAATGTCGAAGTCATTGAAGATGTCACGGCCGAATCGGGCTCTCAGCGACTCGGCGTCCGGATTGATCTCGGCGTCGGACTGGGTCACGAGTGTTCCCTCTCATGCATGGGTAGGCAGGTGAACCGGCATTCAGGCAATATTGAAACCGGCGTCAACCGAGAGCGTCACGCCGGTTACGTACCGTCCGGTGTCGCCGGCGAGGTAGACAATCGCGTTGCTGATGTCGACCGGTTCCACGGACGGCACCGGCATCGCATTAGCCATGACGTCGGCCAGGCTCGGGTTCTTCGCGAGGTATTCGGAGACGATGTCATTCATGTTCATCGGGGTCGTCACTCCGGTCGGGTGGACCGTGTTGACCCGGATCGAGTAGGGAGCGAGATCCTTCGCGTAGCCACGCATCAGCCCCACGAGCGCGTGCTTGGTGGCGGTGTAGGCGGTCAGGCTCAGGTCGTTGGCCGTCGAACCCTTCAGGCCCGCGGTCGAACTGATAAGTATGATCGATCCGCCCGCGCCCCTGGCGACCATGTCGGGCACTGTCGCCTCGAGCGTGTGCCAAACGCCGGTGAGGTTCACATCCAGTGTGTCCTGCCATACCCGCTCGCGGCGCGCACGCTCCCGCGGCTGGTCGACACTGACCGCCCAGATACCCGCGTTGGCGACGACGATGTCCAGCGGTCCCAGTTCGGCGACACCGTCCCGCACCGCCGCGTCGAGTTGGTCGTAGTTCCGTACGTCGGCCACGTTGGCCACGATCTTTCCGCCGAGGTCCTCGACCAGCCGGACCGTCTCCTTCAGATCGTCCACGGTGGAAAGCTGATAGCTGACGGCCTCGATCTCGTCACAGATGTCCACCGCAATGACGCTGGCGCCCTCCCGAGCCAAACAGACGGCGTGTGAACGGCCCTGACCGCGCGCGGCGCCCGTCACCAGCGCGACTTTGTCCTCGAGACTTCCCATGGCTGCTCCCTGGCCAAGCGGCGACCGGCGCCCCGCCCCTCGCGGGGGCTGTTATACCGAGTCGGCACGCTGGTATCAGGAAAGCAGGATGTGGTGCGCATCACCTGAGTGGCGACTACTCATCCCGCGGCACGCCCTACTTAGTACCCGCTACGCACACCACTCAAGGACACGCCGTCGCGGCCCGCGCGCCAGGGCACGGCACGGCGCACGTGATCGGTAAGCCTTTTCCGTCGTCGCCTCTGACCAGCGCCCGAGCGGCCGAGGCCTCGGTGAGCTGGGCGGGGTTCAGTAATCGTGAAACCGGTCTATGCGTCGGCTCAATCGTCAGGGCGCGCCGCGGGTTCCAACAGGGGTGCCAGCTCGCTCCGGCCGGCGATTCCGAGTTTCGTGTAACTCCGCTGCAGGTGGTTCTCCACGGTGCGCACGGACACACACAGCTCTTGCGCGATCTGTCGATTGGACCGCCCCGCCGCGGCGAGCAGCCCTACCTGACGTTCGCTCGAGGTCAGAATGGCTCGGGCGGTCGCGGACTGCAGGGCCGGCGTCCGCACGCCCGACACCTGGCGGGCCAGTCCGGACGCCTTGGCGTCGGCGGCCGCGACTTTGCGGGTAATGCCACGGAAACGCAGCGCCACGGCCGCGTCAGCGGCCGCCTCGGCCGCGAGCAGGAAGGCACCCATGCGGGTGAAGGCGTCAGCCACGGAGTCCAGCCGACGCGGATCTCGCGCCACAAGTGCGGCCGTGTGTTCCGCGCGCGCCTGGATGAGATCGCCTTCCATGGTCTTCGCGAGCTCGGCCAGCCCGTCGACGACCTCGCGCGGCTGGCCCAGGCGCGCAATCGCATGCAGGACGGCGGACTCGCCGACCAGGTCGCCGCATGAGCGGGCGAAGGCCACCGCGTCGCGGAGGCTTGCCAGGGCGTGCGCGATTTCGCCCTCGGCGACCAGTGCCCACGCCTGCGCGGCGAGCAGCTCCGTCGACTTCCACGGCGGCGAGTCCAGATCCAGACCGCCCACGCCGGCCAGCGCCCGGCGCGCGCTCGCCACGTCCTGATTGAGTGAGGCCGCCAGCGAGACGGCCAACAGCATTTCGCGAACATACTGTGGGCGGCCCAGCGCGCGGAACTGCGTGACGGCCTCCCGGGCGTGCCGCAGAGCGAGGCTGGTTTGCCCGCGCTCCCCGACCGTCATCGCCAGATGCCAGGAGAAGAACGCCTGCGCCTCGGCCGAACCGAGAACCAGGCCCTGCTGATACTGCTCCCCGGCGATGCGCTCGGCTTCGACGAAACGCCCGGCGTGGCCCAGCGCCTCACAGCGAAGGAACACATGGATCCACGGGTACCAGTCGATCCGCTCATCGGTGAGAGCGAGATGCGCGGCATAACCCTCGTCGGCGACCTCGAGCGCCTCGCTGATGCGCCCCTGACGCCCGAGGGTGTAGGAGGCGATGATGCAGGCCCACACTCGGGCGCGGCCACGGGCACCGTCCCGCATCAGCCTCGATGACAGATCCAGCGCGGCGGCGGGTCCCTCGGTCGCCAGCACGAACGCGGCGTTGCGGCCGCTGATCTCGTCCCGCCATCCCCGATCCTGAATCGTGCGCAGGGCGCCCTCGGCGATCGCCATACCTTCTCTGACCCGGCCCTCGTAGAAGCCGATGGTGTCGAGCTGGCTTACGATCACGCCACCACGCTGGATGTCCGAGAGGTCCATCTTCTCCAGGCCGACCAACCGGGCGGTGGCTTCATCCGCCCGGCCGCGCAGACAGGCGAGCTGGGCGGCCAGCAGTTCCGCCTCGAACCCGCCGCCGGCCTCGATCGCGGCCTGACAGAGCCGGTCCGCGAGGGCGAAGTCGTAGCGACTGCGCGCCGCGCGGGCGGCATCCAACATCGTCCCGGCAGACCCACCGCCACATTCGAGTCGCCACGCCGCGATCCGTAGCTTGTCCTCGGTAGTGGGTACCGCGCGCTCCTCGACCGCCTCGGCGAGTGCTCTGGCGATGATCGGCACACGCAACGCCGACGTCCGGTTGCGCACGACCTCGCCATAGAGCGGATGAGCAAACCGCAGCTCGATCGCGTCGCCGACGCGGGAGCTGACCAGAATTCCCTTTTCCTCAAGCCGAACAGCGAGGTCGGGATCGGACAGCCGGCCGAGTTCGGAGGCGGACAGCGGTTCACCGAAAGACACCAGCTCGAGCAGCTTCCATTCAGTCTTGTCCAGCCGTCCCAGCCGAACGCGGATCAGCTCGACCAGTCGATCCGACAGAGCGGTCGGTTCAGCCAGATACCAGATGCCGTCGTCGTTCCTGATGGTCCTGGAACGGGCCGCGCCCAGGACGAGTTCACGCAGAAACAGCATGTTCCCCTCGCACCTGTGCGCGAGATGCAGGACTGAGGCACGGTCGACCGGGCCGTTCAATGCGACCTCAAGGATTTCGCCGACCGCCGACGCGTCGAGACCGCTGAGCTCGGTCCGTTCGACGATTCCGTCCTTCCACAGGTCCGTGACGGGCGCGGGAGCCGGATCGCCCGCGCGCAGCGTCGAGACCACGCAGGCGGTGTCCGTGTGGATCAGATAGTGGATGAGCATCGCCGAAGCGTCGTCCAGCGCGTTCGCGTTGTCTGCGAGCAGATAAAGGCGTTGTCCGCCGGCCCGGGCGGCCAGCGCGTCGCCAGCCTGCCGGAGAAGATCTGTGCGATCGGTCGTTTCGGCCCGCAGGACCGTCCGTGGAAGCAACGCGGCCATCGCGGCGAAGGGCACGGCGGCGCCGGCGTTGGTCGCGGTGACGCGTTCGACGGCGTGTCCCTGCGCGCGCAACACCTCCATGCACTCCGTGGCCAGCCTGGTCTTGCCCACCCCGGCGGGTCCAGAGACGATCACCCCTCGACACGTCGGAGCGACGATCAGCTCGTGAAGCCGGGCGAGCTCGGACTCTCGGCCGACGAACGGCCACTCACCCAACGTCACTGGCGTGTGCGCGCCGGGCGCACGCCCGTAAGGGAGCCGTGTATTCACTGCCGCTTCGATCCTGTCGCCAGCCCAGGGACGTGTGGGCAACGAACGGACGCTTGTTTTGGATGTTGCGCTTGGATGTTAGGCGGATCACAAACGGACGTCAACGCCGCGAACCACGCACGACCTGGCCCGCGCGGTCGCCTACGGCTTCGACCCGGCCTCGGGTCGCCACCGCCAGTCCCAGCCCTCCTCGGTCTGGTCGAGCAGGCTGTGCACCTCCACCAGGCCGCCAGCCGCCGCGATCGCGGCGACGGTCTCGTCGTGCCCCCGGCTGGATGCGGGTGCTCCGCTCCCGACCTGGCAGGTGGGCATGAGCGGAGGCGCCGGCGCGTTGACAGGCGCCGAGTCCAGCTCTAGCTTAACAAACATCTGTTTGTTACGCTAGGTCGCCATGTGGACGGCCGTCATCCGGAGGGCAGCATGGGCAGGCTCCAGGGCAGGGTCGCCGTCATCACCGGGGCAGGTCGGGGTCAGGGACGCGCACACGCCGTCCGCCTGGCCGAGGAAGGCGCGGACATCCTCGCCATCGACATCTGCGAGCAGATCGCGAGCGTCCCGTACGAGCTGGCCTCCGAGCAGGATCTCGCCCATACCGCGCGCCTGGTCGAGAAGCTGGGTCAGCGCGTCGTCACGCGGAAAGCCGATGTCCGTGACCGGCTCACCCTGGAAGCCGCGGTCCGCTCAGGCGTCGCCGAACTGGGAAGGCTGGACATCGTCGTCGCGAATGCCGGCATCTGGTCCAACGCGCCCTTCGTCGATATGACCGACGAGGCGTACAACGACATGATTGACGTCCAGATGCATGGTCCGTACAACCTCTGCAAGGCCGCGGTCCCGTATCTCGTCGAGCAGGGGACGGGCGGATCGATCATCATCATCAGCTCCACGGCGGGCATGCGAGGGTTCCCGGGGCAGGTGCACTACAACATGGCCAAGCACGCGGTGGTCGGCCTGATGCGCACCCTGGCCAACGAGCTCGCGCCCCACCGCATCAGGGCCAACACCATCCACCCCAGTTCGGTGAACACCACGATGATCCAGAACGAGGCGATCTGGAGCGTCTTCGCGCCCGGGGTGGAGAATCCGACCGTCGCCGACTTCGGCGACGCGTTCACCGCGATGAACCTGCTGCCGATCCCGTGGATGGAGCCGGAGGACATCTCCGACGCGGTGGCCTGGCTCGCGTCGGACGAATCTCGCTACGTCACCGGTGTGACGCTGCCCGTGGACGCCGGGTACCTGGCCAAGTTCAACTGAGGTCTCCCGCATCACCCGGCTGATCGGGTTCTGAGGAGCCGAACCACCACCGCCGTGCCGTGCATCGGCCGGCGGACGACGAGACTGGAGAGTCGCCATGGCCTCGATCGCGCCTACGCTGGACAAATACGAGAACAAATACGAGAACATCGCGTTGTCACGCACGGACGACGGCGTGCTCACGGTGACCTTACATACCGAGGGCAAGAGCCTCATCTGGACGGCCCAGTCCCACGACGAACTGGCCTACTGCTTCACCGACATCGCCTGCGATCCGGCCAATGCGGTCGTGGTGCTCACCGGGGCCGGCGAGGCGTTCTGCGCCCAGATCGACTTCTCGAGCTTCAACCTGGGCACGGCGGGAGACTGGCGGCACATCATCTTCGAGGGGCAGCGGTTGCTCAACAATCTGCTCTCGATCGAGGTTCCGGTGGTCGCGGCCATCAACGGACCGGCGACGATCCACCCCGAGCTCGCCGTGTTGTCGGACATCACGGTCGCCGCCGAGACGACGGTCTTCCAGGACGCCCCGCACTTCCCGTCCGGCATCGTCCCGGGCGACGGTGCCCACCTGACCTGGACCCACGTGCTCGGACCGCAGCGCGGCCGGTACTTCCTGTTGACTGGGCAGGAACTCAGCGCCCGACAGGCCCTGGAATACGCGGTGGTCAACGAGGTCGTTCCGCTGGATCAGGTGTTGCCTCGTGCCCAGGAACTCGCCGCGACGATCGCCGCGAAACCGGCGATGGCGCGCCGCTACTCCCGGGTACTACTGACCCGCGAGATCAAGCGGCTGCTGCACGACCAGCTCGCCCTGGGACTCACCCACGAAGCCCTCGCCGTGCTGGACCTCTGACACGCGAACCGCGCCTTTTCCTGGAAAAGGCTTATTGTTGGTCCGAACAGGCAGCGGCGGGAGACTGAAACGATGGCGTCCAGCGCGGACGAGGTGGCTTTTGAGGACTATTACGTCGGGCAGGAGATACGGACCGCCGGTCGGACGATCGAGATGTCGGATATTCTCGCCTTCGCGGGGCTGACAGGCGATCACTATCCTCTGCACACCGACGAGGAGTTCGCGGCGACGACGCCATTCGGTACTCGCGTCGCGCACGGGCCGCTCACCTACGCGATGGCGGTCGGCCTGATCGCGCTGTCCAACTTCTATGGTCACGCGGTGCTGGCCATGCGCGAGTGCCAGGAGTTGCGAGCGCGCCGCCCGGTGTTTCCGGGGGACACGATCCACGTCGAGGCGACCGTGACCGGGCACGAGCCGTCATCCCGCCCGGAGGCGGGGATCATGACGGTCCACTACAGCGTGGTCAACCAGAAGGCCGAACAGGTGATGACCTTCCGCATGGTCGTGCTGGTACGTCGCCGGATTCCGGTGACCGACGATGCCCGGCCCGCCACGGCCGAGGCGCAGGCAGCCACACAGGCAGGAGAAAGCGCATGACCCAGCCAGATCGCGGCGCGCCGGAAGAGGCCGTCTTCGTCGGCATTGGCGAGCTGGAGTCCGGCCGGTTCCCGGACCGCCCGTTCATGCAGGCCCTGGTCGATGTCTCGATCAGCGCGATCGAGGACGCCGAACTGGCGGTCGAGGACATCGACGCGGTCGTGTTGATCCCGTGTCTGCACTCCGCCGACGACCAGGCCGACCTGATCTTCTCCCGCGTCGTCGAGGAGCTGGGTCTGCACGGCAGGGCGAAGCTCAGCGCCATGATCCACTCCGGGGGCTCGACAAGTGACAACGCGACGCGAACGGCGGCGGGCCTGATCCATTCCGGCGAGGCGCGCAATGTGCTCGTTGCCCAGGCTGACAAGTGGGGCTCGGCGCCGGTCGCGGAGATGGTGGACATGCTCAGCGGGTACGGCATCCCGCGGGAGTGGGAGCGTCCGACCGGGTTGACGTTCAACGCCATCGGGGCGCTGATCACCCAGCGCTACCTGGCCGACAGCGGCTCGACCGCGGCGGAGATGGCGTCGGTGTGCGTCGCGCTGCGGGACTGGGCGCGGCTCAACCCGCGGGCGATGTACCGGAACAAGGCGCTCACCGTGGACCAGATCCTCGACTCGAAGATGGTGACCGACCCGCTGCACGCCTACGAGTGCCCCATGCTCTCCGACGGCGCCAGCGCGTTCGTCATGACCAGCACCGAGGCGGCGCGCCGGGCCGGCCGGGCGGATTTCGTGCGCATCGCGGGCTCGGGCGGGTGCGTGTCGCACTACAGCATCGGCCAGGACCCCGACCTCGGCGTACTCGGCTGGCCACCGGCGGCGGAGGCGGCCTACGCGCAGGCTGGCTGGGGCGCCGCCGACACCGACCTGGCCAACGTCTACGACTCCTACGCCGCGGTGCTGACCATCGCCCTGGAAGGGCTGGGTATCGCCCCCAAAGGCGAGGCCGCGCGGCTGTTCGCCAAGGGCACCTACTCCCCCGGGGGCACCCTGCCGGTCAACACCAACGGCGGGCTGCTCTCGGCCGGGCACACCGGCGTCGGCGGCGGGACGGCCCTGCTCGTCGAGGCGGTACGCCAGCTGCTGCACCGGGCCGAGCCGAACCGGCAGATCCCGGGCGCGTCCCGAGCGATCATCGGCGGGACCGGCGGGAGCTACATGGACAGTCAGGTCATGCTCCTGGAGAGGGCGAGCTGATGAGCAACGAACGCGACATCGTCACGCCGTACCACGAGGCTCTCGAACGGGGGGAGCTGCTGATCCAGAAGTGCGGTGCCTGCGGACGGCACATCATGTACCCCAAGCACCGGTGCCCGTTCTGCCAGAGCGCCGAGCTGGGTTGGGAGCAGGCTTCGGGCGACGGTGTGCTGCACAGCATCGCGATCCAGCGGGCCGGCGCGCCGAGCGGATTCGAGGCGGATCTCCCCTACGCGGTCGGCGTCGTGAAGCTCTCGGAAGGCGTACAGCTGCTCGCCCGGTTGCGACCCGATCCCGACGGGGAGTGGAGCGGTTACACGTGCGACGGCGCGGTGCGCTTCTCGCCCACACCGCACCGTCCGCCGGTCAAGGGTCCGGCGGCCTGGTTCGAACGAGTGCCCTCGTGACCGCGGGGCCGGGCGACCTGAACGCGGCGCTGCTGCTGACCCAGGCGGCGCGCCTGCACCCGGACCGGCCGGCCGTGGTGAGCGGCGAGCTCACGCGGACGTACCGCGACCTCGCCGCCCGGGCGCTGGCGTTCGGGGGCGAGCTGCGCGCGCGCGGCCTCTCGAGCGGTGATCGCGTCGCGTTCGCCCTGCACAACCGCGCGGAAATCCTCGAGATCATATGCGGTTGTTTCGCGGCCGGGCTGGTGGTGGTGCCGATCAACGCACGCCTGCATCCGAAGGAGATGGCCTATATCGCCACGGACTCCGGGTCCCGGGTGCTGATCCACGGTCCGGAGCTCACCGACGCGTTGACCGCGCTGGCCGCCGAATTTCCCACCGTCGAGCTGCGTGTCGAGGTCGGCGACCAGGAGTACGACGGGCTCGTCGGGTCCGACCGCGCGCTCGACGCTCCGGTCGAGGTCGGCGCCCTCGATCCGAGCTGGCTCTTCTACACCTCGGGTACCACCGGCAATCCCAAGGGCGCGATCTGGACGCACCGCACGATCCGCGTCATCACGATGAACTACCTGGCCGACGTCTACAACATCCAGCACACCGACGTTGTGCTGCATGTCGCGCCGATGTCCCACGGCTCGGGAATCGTCGCGCTGCCGGCCGTCGCGCGCGGCGCGGCCAACCACGTGCTGGGCACTGGCAGCTTCGATCCCGACCGGATGCTGCGCTACGTCCAGGATGAAATGGTCTCGCACATCGCGTTCCTCGCCCCGACCCAGATCGTGCGCACGGTCGAGGACGTCGACGTGAGCTCCTACGACCTGACCAGCCTGAAGGCGATCTGCTACGGCGGCGCCCCGATCTACGTCGAGAACCTCAGGGCGGCGATCAAGGCATTCGGGCCGGTGTTCGTTCAGATCTACGGTCAGGGCGAGGCGCCGATCACCGCCACCGCCCTGCCGGCGATCCTGCATCAGCGGTTCCTCGACTCGGGAGATCCGCGCCTCGGCTCGGCGGGGTTCACCCGGACCGACGTCTGCGTACGGGTCGTCGACGCCGACGACAACCCGGTGCCGGACGGAGAGTCGGGGGAAATCTGCATCCGCGGCGACATCGTCATGGCTGGCTACTGGCGCAACCCCGAGGCCACGGCGGCGGCACTGCGAGGCGGGTGGCTGCACACCGGTGACGTCGGATCGTTCGACGCGCATGGTTACCTCTACCTCCTCGACCGGGTGAAGGACATGATCGTCAGCGGTGGGAACAACGTGTACCCGCGGGAGGTCGAAGAGGTGCTCATCACCCACCCGCAGGTGTCCCAGGTGGTCGTTGTCGGCATCCCGGACCCCTACTGGGGCGAGGCGGTGCACGCCGTCGTCGTGCCGGAGGACAAGGCGCGGGTTACGGCCGCGGATCTGATCGCCTTCACTGGTGAGCACCTCGCCGGCTACAAGAAACCCAAGTCGGTCGACCTGGTGGCCGAGCTGCCCACCAGCGGCTACGGGAAGGTGCTGCGCCGGGAGATCCGGGACCGCTACTGGCGGGGGCGCACCCGGAAGGTGGGTGGGGGGTGAGCGAACGCACGGAGCTCTCGACCCTTTTCCACGAGCCCGCCGGCGACGGTGTCGTCCTGGTGACGCTCAACCGGCCCGACCACGGCAACAGCGTGGTGCCGGAGCTGGCCGAGGACCTGACGCGGACCTGGACGGACTTCGAGGCGGACACGTCGGTCCGGGCACTGGTTCTCACCGGCGCCGGCAAGCAGTTCTCCGCCGGCGCGGACGTCAGGGCGATGCGCGACTACCTCGAGCACGAACACGCGCGCACCGGCGAGCCCTACAACGCGCGGGTGCTCTTCCCGGTCACGCAGCGCATCCAGAACGGGCGGCTGCCGGTCATCGCCGCGATCAACGGAGGCGCGACCGCCGGCGGGCTCGACCTCGCGTTGGCCTGCGACATCCGCATCGCCTCCGAGCGGGCCAGGCTCGGCGAGACCTACATCAACATGGCGCTGCCGCTGGGCAACGGCGGTAGCTGGTTCCTGCCGAAGCTGATCGGGTCGGGTATGGCCGCCGAGCTGGCGCTCACCGGCGACGTGATCGACGCGGGGCGGGCGCTGGAGATCGGCCTGGTGAACCGGGTCGTCGCACCCGACGAGCTGATCCCGGCGGCGGTCGAGCTCGCCACCCGGATCGCCGCCAAACCCCGCCGCGCCGTCGAGGCCACCAGGCAGGCGCTGCGCTCCGGATGGCTGCTGGACCTTCAGGCCGCGATGAACGCCAATTACTGGGCGGTCTCCGATGCCTATCACTCGGCGGATCTTCGGGAGGGTGTCGCGGCCTTCCTCGAACGTCGGGCTCCGAAGTTCAATCAGGACGGCTGAAGTTCAATCAGGACGGCTGAGCAGCCCGACGGTGGCCGGGTCGACGCCGGCGGCGGTCAGGATCTCGCGGGTGTGCTCGCCCAGGCGCGGCGGGCGCCGCAACTCGCACGTCCCGTCGTCGAGCGGAGTACGCAGGTAAGCCGGGTGCTCGTCGTCGGCGGCGACGAGCAGCCCGCGCTCGGCCACGACCGGATCGGCCAGCGCCGCCGCCAGCGAGTTGACCGGCATGACCGGCACGCCCGCGGCGCCGATCAGCTCGCACCAGTACTCAGCCGGCCGGGTGGCCAGGACCGTGCCGACACGCAGCGTGAGCTCGTCGCGATGGGCGGTGCGGTCGTCCGCGGTGGCGTACCTGGGGTCGGTGGCCAGCTCGTCGAGGCCCAGGACGGCGCACAGCCGCCGGAAGTGCCGGTCGGTGACCGCCGCGATCATGATCTCGCCGGTCCGGGTCGGCCAGCTGTCATACGGTGCGGCGCTCGGGGCGGCGGCGCCCAGGCGCGGTGGGGTCACTCCGGCGTTGAGCAGGCCGGAGATCTGGTGCGAGAGCAGCGCCAAGCCGCTGTCGACCAGGGCCGGTTCGACGAGCTGCGCACCGGAGACCCGGGGGCGGCGAGCCAGGGCCGCCTGGATGGCGAGCACCGCCCACATGCCGGTGCTGACGTCGATCACCGAGGCGGCCGCGCGCACCGGGCGCCCACCCGGCTCCCCGGTGAGGTCCATCATTCCGGTGAACGCCTGCACGAGAGCGTCGTACCCGATCTTCGTCCGCCCGAGTTCCCCGGTACCGAAGGCGCTGATCGCGCAATACACGACAGACGGGCTGACCGCCGCGAACTCGGCCAGCCCGAGGCCCAGCTTGTCCGCGACGCCGGGACGGAACGAACTCACCACGACATCTACCCCCGCGGCCACCCGAAGCAGTATCGCCACCTGCTCGCGGACGGCCAGATCGAGCGCCAGGGACCGCTTGTTGCGGTTGAAGGCGGTGAAGACGGTCGAGTCCCCGGACGGGGACCGTGGCGGCAACGACCGGGTCGCGTCCCCCACCCCGGAGCGCTCCACCTTGATCACGTCGGCGCCCAGGTCGGCCAGCGTCATGCAGGCGAACGGCCCAGCGATGTTCTCGCTGAGATCGAGCACTCGCAGCCCGTCGTAGGTCCTGTCCATCCGCACGATTTACCCCTAAACAATCGCTTGTTTGTCGGCTACGATAGACCCCGAGCCGCAGCCGCACACGTCGAAGGAGCCGGAGCGATGGACTTCCGATTCACGGAGGAGCAGGATCTCTGGCGCAAGACCGTCCACGACTTCATGGACAAGGAGGTCGGGCGCGAGTACACCCGCGAGCACGACCTCAGCCGGACCTTCCCCGACGAGGCCTACAAGAAGCTCGCGGATCGCGGCTGGCTCGGGTTGCTCGTCCCCGAGGAGTACGGCGGCCTGGCCGCCGATCCGATCATGTACGCCATCTTCTGCGAAGCCATCGCCAAGTTCAGCCTGGACTTCGCCGCCGCGATAATGACCTCGATGTTCACCGCCACCAACATCTCCTATCACGGCACGCCGGAGCAGAAGGAGAAGTATCTGCCCGCCTTCCTCTCCGGTGACGTCAAGTTCAGCGTCTCCATCTCCGAGCCGGGAGCCGGTTCGGACGCCGCGGGCATCACCACCAAGGCCGTACTCGACGGCGACGAGTGGGTACTCAACGGCAACAAGGTCTTCTGCTCGGGAGCGCACCTGCCCGGCACCGTGATCACGGTGCTCGCGCGGACCAGCCCGGACCGGCACCGCGGTATGAGCCTGATCCTCGTCCCCAACACCGCGCCGGGCCTGGACATCCGCAAACTCAACACCATCGTGCGGCGCAGCCTTGGCACCACCGAAATCTTCCTGACCGACGCGCGAGTGCCGAAGGACAACATCCTCGGAGAGCCCGGGGCGGGCTGGCAGTACATCAATGAGCACCTGGAGTACGAACGGCTCAGCCTCGCGGCCACCTACGTCGGCAACGCCCGCACGGCCCTCGACGACACGATCCGCTATACCAAGCAGCGGACCCAGTTCGGCCGACCGCTGTCCAGCATCCAGGTGCTCAAGCACCGGATGGCCGAGAACGAGTGCGAGGTGGAGGCCGCGCGGCTGCTCGTCTACTCGGCGGCGAGCAAGATGGCACGCGGCGAGCGGGCGGCCAAGGAAGTCTCGATGGCGAAGGTGTTCGCCGCCGACGTCGCCTTCAAGACCTCCTTCAACGGGATGCAGGCCCTCGGTGGGTACGCCCAGCTGCCCGAATACGACATGGAACGCTACTTCCGCGAGGCCAAGCACGCCATGGTCGGCGGCGGTACGAGCGAGATCCAGCGCGGCATCATCGCCAAGGAGATGGGCCTGTAGCCAATCACCGAGGGTAGCGCGCGCGGGGTGGGGTGCGACGAAGGGAAGTTCCAATGACGAACCTCGACGCCGCGATCGGGCAGCTGCTCGACCGACAGGCCATTCACGACTGCCTCATGAACTACTCCCGCGGAGTGGACCGCCTCGACCGCGAGCTCCTGCTGTCCGTCTACCACGAGGACGCCATCGACGACCACGGCATGTTCGTCGGCACCCGTGAGGAGTTTGTCGACTGGGTGATCGCGATGCACTCCGGAACACACCTGATGCACCAGCACGCGCTCTTCAACCACAGCTGTGACCTCGACGGCGATACCGCCCACTGCGAGACCTACTACATGTTCGCGGCTATGAACCGGGTCGGTGAACCGTTCGTGATGAGCGGTGGCCGATACATCGACCGCTTCGAGAAACGCAATGGCAGGTGGGCCATCGCCGCCCGGATCTGCGTACGCGACTGGGCGCCGCTGGATACCCGGCCCGACGCCGGCGACCCGAGCACGCTGACCGCTATCCGCGACGCGCTCCCCTCGGCCGTACGGGAATTCATGGCCGGCCAGTGGCCGACCGCGCGCGACCGCACGGACCCGTCCTACGCGCGACCGCTCACCATCGACCCCGAACGCGTCCGCGCGGGTATGCGGTTACGGTAGCGCGCTCGATGATCTTCAGTGCCAACTCCGAGGAATGCTCCGGCGCATCCAGAACAGCCTGGCGAGGCTGCGTGCCGTGACTGGCACCTCCGAGCTCCCGCGCCGCGCGGCACGGGAGCTCGGGCAGTGCTGTGGCTTTGACCGGACGATGGCAACGTCGTCGGTTTCGTCCACGCGAGCTGTCTCGGCGTCCCCCGCGAGCTGACCGAGCCGAGGCTGTCTCGCGTTATCTGGCAATGCGCATCCGGGGCGAGCTCTGATGCCCGGCTTAGTCGACGCGCTTGGCGACTTTAGTCGACGCGCTTGGCGACTTTAGTCGACGCGCTTGGCGACTTCCTCGTGAAAGGCGGTCAGCCGTGTCTCGGCGCTGTTGAAGATGTTGCGGGTGTAGCCGCGAGAACGCACGACCGTGTCGATGGAGTTGATCACTTCGACGTCTTCGGCGAGCACATCCATAAAGGAGGACCAGTTTCGCTCGGCGGCCCGTTCCCACTTCGCGTCGGTCATCCCGGCCGGGGTCGGGCCGACCAACTGGTACACCTCGAGAGCGCTGGTGTTGACGTCAACCGGCCAGGCCGTCCACATCTGCAGATGGTTCGGGAAACAGCTGAAGATCGTGCTGGGGAACGCCAGGTAGTGACAGATGTTGCCCTGGCGGTGATCGATGTCGTCCCCGGTCGGCAAGCCCTTTACCGGCAGTGTCATCCAGGAGTGAGGCGGGATGACGTACAGGTGGGCCTGGCGCCACTGGACGAGCGCGGACAACGTCTCTCTGTGCGTGAACGGCACGTGCCACGTCTCGTTGAAGGCGTCCACTACCAGTTTCCAGTTCGCCTTCAGCGTGGCCGAGTGGCGGTGGCTGAGCGTGTAGGCGTCCAGGCCATAGCCACCAAGCTCGGTGGCGAGCTCGCCGAGATAGTCGGCGAGAGTAGGCGCACTGTCGTCGAAGCAGAGCCAGACCAGGCCGCCCCACTGTTCGGCGCGCACGGCGGGTGCGCGCAGGTCCTTGATCTCCTCGGGATCAAAGGTGGCGCGCAGGGGCACACTCTCCACGCGCCCGTCGAGCTCGTAGACAAAACCGTGCCACGGGCACTTGACGCGCCCGATGCGGCACGGCCCGGACTCGGCCACCAGCCGCGCGCCGCGGTGCTGGCAGACGTTGTGCCATGCGACGATGCGGTCGTCGTCGGTACGCGCGATCACGATCGACTGGTCGAGCTGATCCCACACCACGACGTCGCGAGGGTTCGGCAGATCGTCCACCGGGCAGACCGGCAGCCAGGTTCGGAAGAAGATCTCGCGAAGTTCCCGCTCGTAGCGGTCCGGGTCGGTGTAGACGCTCGCCTCGAGTCGGCTTGGTGGATACGGGTACTGGGGCGAGTCCCCGCGCAGCCGGGGCGGCACCTGGTTGGAGTCGAGTTCGGTCATAGCAACGTTTCCTGTCGATGTGCGGCCCGGGCGGCCAGGACCGCCTCGGCCCGCTCGGCGAGTCGGAACTTCTGAACCTTGCTGGTCGCGGTCATCGGCAACTCGTCCGCCGTCGTGAACAGGACGTGTGTCGGCACCTTGAAGCGGGCCAGATGATTGGCGCAGTACGTGATGACCTCGTCGGCACTCACCCGCGCATCCGGTTCGAGGACGATCCAGGCGCAGCCAACCTCGCCCATTCGAGGGTCGCGCACGCCGACGACGTGTGCCTGGGCGATGCCAGGGTATTCGGCGAGCAGAATCTCGATCTCGCGGGGCATGACCATCTCGCCGCCACGGCGGTATGTTTCCTTGAGCCGGCCGGTCAGGGTGAGCGTACCGTCGTGGCCGAGGACGCCGATGTCCCCACTGCGCAGCCACCCGTCGGCCGTGAATGCCTCAGCGGTCTCTTCCGGCTTGCGATAGTATCCGGCGGTGACCATGGGTCCGCGCACCAGCAGATGACCCTGGGTACCGTGCGGCAACGGTTGTTCGGTGACAGGGTCGACGACCTTGTAAACTGCTAAATGATTACCCAGTCCGGGGTCTCCGGCCACGCCGGCCTCACGATAGGGCCCGTTGGTCAGCAACTGTTCGTCGGGCCCCTCGGGGTAGGTGCAGGTGGTGGCCGCGGTCGTCTCCGACATGCCGTAGGCGGTTATGATCTCCGGCGCTTTGAACACGTCCCGGATCTCCGGCCAGATCGTCTCCGGCGACGGGCCGCCCGACGAGAAGACCGTGACCAGACTGCTCAGATCACAGGTCTTCTCCCGCGCCGCCTCGATCAGGGCAAGGGTCATCGTCGGGACGCAGATGATCTCGGTACTGCGATGCCGCTCGATCGCGGCGAGGAACTCCGCGGGCTGGAAATGCGTCAGTGGGACAACCGAGCCGCCGACGAAGGTCGCGGCCAGCAGGCACTCGACATAGCCGAACACGTGATACATCGGGAGCGAGAACTGGAGGCGGCATCCATCGGGGCGCGCGCCGTGATATGCCGACGCATAGGCGGTACGCAGCACCATGTCGTGAGTGAGCATCACGCCCTTGGGGGCGCCGGTCGTACCCGACGTGTAGAGAATGTCAGAGAGATCCTGTGGATCGCCGGGGCTGGTGTCGGCATGCGCCGCGGTGGCCAGCGCCTCGACGTCGGCCAGCGTTCGGACGCCGTCGGTGGATGGCACGTCCGAAAAGGCCCTCTCCATCGGGACCACCACGACCTGACGCAGTCTCGGGGCGATGGCCTCGGGACGCTCCCGGCCCCACTCAGGGGCAAGCTGATCCAGGTCAGCCAGGTAGTCGTGGCCGCGGAAGGAGTCCATGGTGACGAGCGCGACCGCGTCGGACTGGGTGAGCACGTAACCGAGTTCACTGGCGCGGAACAGGAAATTGATGGGAACCGAGGTGGCGCCGAGACGCGCTATCGCGTACTTCAGCGCGACGAAGGCCGGCACGTTCGCCAGGACGACGGCGACGTTGTCATCGCGGCGAACACCGAGCGCGCGAAGCCCGGCGGCGATCCGGATCGACCAGTCGCGGACCTCGGCGTAGGAGTAGGTGGCGTCGTCCGTCACGATCAGCGGACGGTCCGCGTAACGCTTGGCGGCGGCATCCAGGGACTCGCCTAACGTCATCGGCGTCCAGACCGGATACTCTGCCGCCAGTCTGGACCGTCGCCGGCTTGGTGGGTCGGTGCGCACGCGGAGGCCTCCGGGCGATCAGCAACAAACAACCATTTGTTTATAACCCGCGCCATGGCACCCGTCAAGACAGCCGGGCTGGCGTCCGAGCAGAGATCGGACACCAGCCCGCCCTGGCGCCAAGCTCCAGCGGGCCGGCCGTGCGAGTTACGAGGTTGCCCGACGCGCGCGGTCCGGCCGCGCCTCCAGACCCCTGAGCAGCGAATCGGCCAGCCGCTCACCGAGCTCGTCGACGGAGACCGGCCCGTCGGGTGAGAGCCACTCCGGAGTCCAGTTCAGTGCGCCGAGGATGGTGAGCACAGTGATACGCACGTCAAGATCTTCGGCGAAGTCGCCGGCCTCCACGCCGACTTTCACCGCTTGGGTGAAGAGGTTTTCGTACTGCCGACGGTGTTCACGTACCTGGATCTGATTCGCCTCGCTGAGGTAGCGCCACTGATGGAACACGACCAGCGTCCGTTGCGGGTTTGCGGCGGCCACCGACACGTGGGCTCGGACCATGGCGCGAATTTTCTCGCTTGGCGCCGTCGCCGAGGCTTCGGCCCGCCGAACGCGATCGAGGAACTCGAGGATACCGCCGTCGATGATCTCCAGCAACATCGACTCCTTGCCGTCGATGTGCACATAAAGGCTGCCGGCGAGAATGCCGACTCTACCGGCGATGTCGCGCATCGACGTTGCCGGGTAGCTTCGCTCACCGAATAGCTCGGTGGCGACCCGGAGGATCGTCTCGCGGGGCCGCTCCACCGGTGCCGGTGCTTCGCCGCTAGCCATTGCTGTCTCCACGTTTGCACTCGCCCGGCGTTACCGGAACGCAGGTTCTTTGCGGCAGCCGCCGCGGTAGACGAGGCGGCGCCGCCACGGCCCTACTCGCAGACGGTCCACTCGCAGGCACTCCCCGTGGCTCACCCACACTATCTGGTCCGGTTACCGGCCCGCGTCATGGCGCTCAGGTGACGGATGAGACAGGATGGTGACGGCGGCGACGGCTTCGTCGCCGTGATCGAGGATCCCGCCGCTGTTCTGCGCGAGGGCGGTGCGGGCACCAGGAACCTGCCGAGCGCCGCCGCGGCGGCGCAGCTGATCGGCCAGTTCGACCAGCTGGGCGCACCCCGTCGCGCCCAGCGGATGGCCGCGCGAGAGCAGACCGCCACTGACGTTGACCGGCGTCGCCCCCCCGAGTTCGGTGGCCCCGCTACGCAGGAGCTTCGCGGCGTCACCAGGGTTGGCCAACCCGATGTCCTCGTACAGCCAGAGTTCCGCGGCGGCACAGGCATCGTGGACCTCGGCGACGTCTATGTCCTCGGGATCGACACCCGCCTGCTCGAAGGCCAGGCGCGCCGCCCGGGCGACCGGGTTGGCAGCATGCGCATCCGATCCGTTTGACGTCAAAGCGAAACCGCTCACGATCACATACGGTCGCCCGGACCTGCGGGCGTAGGCGGCCGAGGTGACCACCACGGCCGCGGCGCCGTCTCCCACCGGAGCGCACATGAGCATCCGAAGCGGGTCGGAGATCATCCGACTGCCCAGAACGGTCTCGAGGTCGACCGGATCCCGGAACTGAGCGACCGGATTGAGGGAGGCGTGCCGGCGGTTCTTCACGGACACCCGCGCAAGATCTTCCACCGTGGCGTCGGCCGCCCGCATGAACTCACGTGCCTTGCTCGCGTACAGATCCATCAGAGGCGAGTGCGAGCCCGCGGGCGCGGTGGTTGCTGCCACGCCGGCGGTTGCCACGCCGGCGGTTGCCTCGGCGCCGGCGCCGAGGCGGGCCTTGAGCCTGGGGTGATCGCCAAGGTCGACCGCTGTGGCCAGTGCGGAGAAGCTGCGCTGCTTGTCCTGGTGGGTCAACCGCTCGGCGCCGACGACCAGGACTACCTCCGCGGCCCCCGAGCCGACGGCCATGCAGGCCAGCTGAAAGGCGCTCGACGACGACGCGCACGCGTTCTCTATGTTGATCATCGCCACGCCGTGCAGGCCCGTGTACCGGAGCGCGACCTCGCCACGGATCATCTCCTGCCCGTGCAGCACGCCCTCGACAGCGTTACCGAACAGCACCATCCCCACGTCGGCGGGCGCGACCCCGGCGTCGTCGAGCGCCTGAGCCACCGCCTGCTCGCTCATCGAGCGAAGATCACGTCCCGGCAGCTGACCGAAGCGCGTGATTCCCGTCCCGAGCAGGGCTACATCCCGTGATCCGGCCGCCATACCGACACCGCCAAGTCTTCGTGAAACAAGCGTCTGTTTGTAGAGTACGGTTCACTCGTCGCCGCCGCCAACCGCCCGCGGGGCGGCCGGCGATCTGGGGCGTGAGGCGCGTCACTGGCCGTGGTCGTCAGATCGTCGCGGGTACCACCTGGGCGCGGGCGAGACGGCCAGCCACCCGGCGGATCGACCAGCGGCGCCGGTCTGGCGCGTTGACCCGGGCCGAGGCCGGTGGCATACTATAAAACAAATGATTGTTTGGGAGCCTCGCGTCTGGAGCCTCGCGTCTGGAGCCTCCGCGCTTGGGGACTTCGTGCTGGAGGCTTCGTGCTTGGCGACATCGCGGTGGTGGACGCGGTTGTACACCCTTACAACCTGTCCGCCGAGAACCAGAACCCTGACGCCCAGCCACAGCTCGACTCGGTGTATGAGGCGCACCTGCTGGCCACCGACGAGGAGCACGCGAGCTACCGGCTACGGCGTGAGGAGTTCTTCACCGACTTCAGCTTTGAGGCGATGGCGGCCGCTCTCTTCCTCGAGGCCCAGACCGATTTCGCGTTCATCCACGCCCTGCCCAACCTCGGCTTCGCCCTCGACCACGTCACGGCGCCGACGCGCGCGGCCGCCTTCCGCGACGCCCATCCGGGCCGCTTCGCCGTCTACGCGACCGTCGACACCCGAAACACCGACGAGGCGATCGAACAGCTGCGCCGGCAGGTCGAACAGCTTGGAGTCGACGGGCTGAAGCTTTACCCGGCCTTTTTCTACGACGGCATCGGGGAGGGCTGGCGGCTGGACAGCCACGACTTCGCCGTGCCGCTGCTCACGGCCGCCAGGGACCTCGGGATCCGCAACGTCGCGGTCCACAAGGCGCTCTGGCTACCACCGGCGCCCAAGGACTGCTTCCGGGTCGACGATGTAGATCCCGTCCTGGGCATGTTCCCGGACCTGAACTTCACGATCGTGCATGCCGGCATGGCCTTCCGCGAGCAGACCGTCGCGCTACTCGCGAACCACGCCAATCTCTACGCCACACTTGAGTCACTGTTCGCCTATGTGCTGGTGCGACCGCGCCTTTTCGCGGAGGTGCTGGGAGCGATGATCGCGGCCGCCGGCTCTGAGCGGCTCATGTACGGCAGCGGCGTCAATCTCATGCACCCCCGACCGCTCATCGAGAAATTCGGCTCATTCCAGCTACCGGCCGACCTGATGGCGGAACGGGGATTCGCCGCGCTTACCCCGACCGATCGGTGCAACATCATGGGCCTGAACGTACTGCGCATGCACGGGCTGGACCCCCAGGCCGTGCTCGCCGGGACACGGGGGGACGAGTTCGACCGACGCCGCGCGGAGGGCCTCGCGGCCCCGTGGTCGGCGCTGCGGGACACAGCGGGGGCGGTCGCGTGACGCCGGTCAGCGCGGAACAAGTGTTTGAACGGCTACGCGAGGTGCCTGAGCCGTGCAGCATCGCGATGGCCGCACCCCAGAGCATCGTCGATATGGGCCTGGTCGAATCGATCAGCGTGGACGGTCCGACGGTGCGGGTCTGCCTGGTGCTCACCGACCCCTCGTGCGTGCACTTCATGTCGATGCGCCGCTACATCCGTGATGTCCTCGCGCGGCTCGACGGAGTCCGGGACGTCGTCGTCACCATGTCCACCACCCGACTGTGGACTCCGGACCGGATGAATCCGCGGACGACGCCGACCGCGCCCGCCGACCTCGGCATAGCGGCCAGGCCGGCATAATCCTCGAGGCTGTCGTCGTCGGACAGCCCGCACACGAAGAAGAAGGCAAAGGCGCGGTCGTCGCGGGCGTCGGCCTGCCGCCGGAGCGCCCGGCGGCCGAGCTGCCGCCGGTGATCGCCACCGACGAGACCTCGGAATGGCTGGTGATCACCGGGCCGCGACGGCTGGTGTTCCCCACCCCACCGATGCGGCGGCGTCCTATTTCGCCCAGGTCGGCGGTCAGGCGGCGGCGGTCCCGTCCCGCCTGACCGGCGGGGCGAGGTCACGGTTTCCGGGCGACGCCGGCCAGCAGCCAGTCGGTGCGGGGGCTGTCGTCGTCGCCCGGACGCCACTGCCAGGGCCGCACAACTCCCGGCTCGACGAGTTCCAGGCCGGTGAACAGACCCTCGATGGCCACCCGTGAGCGGAAAACCATCGGCGAGGTGGCGTTCGCGTACGCGGCTTCGGTACGGGCGACGCCTTCGGCCGGCGGCCCGTCCGTCGTGAGATGACTCAGGGCAAGGTATGAGCCGGACGGCAGGCCGTCGAGGAATTCCGCGATCAGAGCCTCCGGATTCTCCTCATCGGAGATAAAATGAAAAAGCGCGATCACGAGCAGCGCGACCGGGCGGGAGAAGTCGATCAGTTCCTTTGTCTCGCGAAGCGAGAGAACCTCCGCCGGCCGGCGGGCGTCCGCGGTGACGACCGTCGTCGACTTGTTGGTCTCGAGCAGAGCGCGGCCATGGGCGAGAACGATCGGGTCGTTGTCAACATAAACGACCCGCGCGTCCGGGTTCACCGACTGCGCGATCTCGTGCACGTTCCCCTGGGTCGGCAGGCCGGCCCCGATGTCGAGAAACTGGTCGATGCCCGCCTCGGCGGCCAGCCAGCGCGTCGCCCGCTGCTGGAAGCGCCGGTTCTCCCAGACGATGTCATAGGTCATGGTCCGGCCCAGCGCGGCGTCGACCTTCCGCGCTGCCTCGCGGTCGACCTCGAAGTTGTCCTTCCCGCCGAGGAAGTAGTCGTACATCCGCGCTGGCGTCGGCTTGTCGCTGTTCAGGTCAATCCGCGGCGCCATAGGTCCTCCGACACGATGAGAAACGAGTTCACGGTGGGAAGCATCCCGCCATTCACAGCGCGGGAAACCGGCCGGCGGTTGGTCACCCGTCCGGGCTGGCCGTCCAGCCGTCATGTTATCGGCCCACGGGACGGCGTACGGGCACAGTGGAGAAACACCCGCGCTCCAGCGGCACAACGCGCCTCGCCGGCCGGATCGTCAGATGTGACTGTTCTGACATCGCAACCGCCGCCATCGGACATGCCGCCACGCGGCGAGCCGTCCGCGAACCGGCGGCGGCTATCCGCGCGGTTAACCTCCGCCTGTGCTATCGGGACGCCCGACCGGGGCAACGGCGCTGGTCAAAGGTGCGCGACCGGCGGTCGTCGCCGGTCGCGGCGCCGCATTCGGGTCAGCGTGATCGTTCACGACCGGCACATTCGCGCGCCGGTCCTGAGCCGTTCGCCCGGCGGCGCCGGGAAATAGTTCGGCGGTAATCCCTTAGTAGTGCCTTGCCAGGATGAGCCATTCGGGGCGACGATGGGAGTTGCGGGTCGTGATTGCGTCACCACGCCAGGGAGGGGTGGGCGCGTCGGAGCCGCTGACCAGTCGGGGGCCGGGCCGCACGGGGAGATTCATGCGAGGCAGACACTCGACGGCGAAGCACACGCCCGACCAGGCGCGGCCGAGCCGGTGGCCGCGTGTGCGCGGCTACCGGGCCGGGATCACCGCGGCCGGGGCGCTGGCAGCCGCGGTGGCGCTCAGCGTGCTCGGCGTCCACACCGCGAGCGCGGACGGCGGTCCGTCGACCACGGCGGCCGCCGTCACCACGGCGACCAGCCCCGCCTCCATCGCCGAAGCCTCGGCGGGCGGGGACGCGGGCGCGACGTCGTCGGCCGCCGCACCCGCGGGCGACCCGTCCGTGTCCCCGGCGGCCGGAACGCCGGACAGAACGCCGGGCGCCACGCCGACGACCGGCGCCGCCGCCAGCCCGTCGCCCGGGCAGACCCTCGAACTCGTCCCGATCCCCCTCCTGCCCCTCACGCCGCGCGCGACCCCCGCCGGCGGCGCGCCGACCGGCGGCGGGGGCCCAGCCCCGGCCGACACGCCGGCGGGTCCGTCGCCCAGGCAGACCCTCGAGCTGGTCCCCATCCCGGTGGAGACGCTCACGCCGGGGACAGCCCACCCGAATCCGTCGCCCACGGGCTGAGCGCGGGTTTCCGTCGGTATCGATAACTCTCGGTATCGGTGACATCCAGGGGGCGTGGTCGTGGCTGACTGGTCTGTGCTGGGTCTGGACTCCGATCCGGTTCCGGGTGATCCGGGATCGGTCGGCGATCTCGCGGCCCGGCTGGCGGGCCAGGCGGGGCTGGCCGATGCGAACACCGAGCGGTTGCGGGCGATCGCGGCGAACGGCGGCGATCTCCAGATGGTCGGGGACTATGCCCCGCACTATCTGGACGCCCTGCACGATCTGCCCGGTGACCTGGGGAAACTCGCCTCGGCCTACCACGGGTGCGGCGCTGCCCTGCGAAAGTATTCCGACCGACTGGCCGAGGCGAAGACCCAGGCCGGACGGGCGCTGCGGGACGGGACCGACGCCGCCGTCCGCTACCAGGCGGCGCTGGGCCAGGTTCACCTGCTCCTGCCCCCGGACCGGGATGCCCGCCTGATCCCCCGGGACGAGCTGTCGGACCACTCGATCGCGCTGGCCACCGCCGGCTGGGAGTTCCCCGACCTGACCGAACAGGTCCGGGCAGCCGCCCGCCGCGGCCAGGCGGCGCAGGCCGACCGGGCCCGGGCGCGGCAGCTCGCGCTGGACGCCGCCGGCCTGCGCGACGAGGCGGCGTCCACCTGCGCGCATCAGATCAACGAGGCTCTGTCCCACAGCGGGATCAAGAACAAGCCCTGGTACGAGAAGGCCTGGCACACTGTCTCCGAACCGTTCCGCTCCTGGCACGCCTTCGTCGGGCTGTGCCGGGACGTCGCGCTGGTCGCCGGGGCGGTCGCGCTGGTCATCTCCGGGCCGGTCGGGGTGGCGCTGGCCGGGATCGCGCTGGTGGCCGGCGCGGCCGCGCTCGGGGACTCGTTGGGCCGTTTCGCGGCTGGCCGAGGCTCGTTCACCTCGGTGGTGTTCGACGCCCTCGGGATGATCCCCGGGGATCGGGAGCTCGCCGCCACCGCCCGGATGAGCCGCGGCCTGCGCCTGCTCAGCGGCGGCCTGACGCGCGGCGAAGGCAGCCGGCTGATCTCCGTCGGCCTACGGTCCTTCGGCGGCGCGGCACTGGCCCGGGGCCGCGACATCGTGACCGCCGTCCCGTTCGCGTTACGCCAGGCCCGCGCCGCCCGGGGCACGCTGGACACCTCGGAGGTCTTCACCCAGACCGCGAAATGCCGCTTCCTGGGCCGGGACCCGGTCGAGCTCTCCACCGGCCAGATGATCATGCAGCAGACCGATGTCGAGCTCCCCGGGATCCTGCCCTGGGCGCTGCAGCGCACCTACATGTCGTCCTACCGGGCCGGGCGGGCGTTCGGACGCTCCTGGAGTTCCACCCTCGACGTACGGCTGGAGATCGATGCCGACGGCGTCTGCTACGCCGCGCCCGACGCCGTCCTGCTGGCCTACCCCCATCCCGAGCCGGGTCAGACGGTGCTGCCCGCACGCGGCCCCCGGCTACCGCTGACCCGCACCGACACCGGCGAGTACGTCATCCTCGACGACGAGGCCGGCCACGCCCTGCATTTCGCCGTCCCCGCCCACGGTCAGCGCAACGTCGGCCTGCCGCTGGCCGGGATCGTCGACCGCAACCACAACCGGGTCACCTTCGACTACACCGCCGACGGGACGATCCGCGCGGTTCGCCATTCCGGCGGCTACACGCTGACGTTCGAGACGTCCGACGGGCTGGTCACCGCCGTCCGTCTCTCCCCCGGCGACGGCACACCCGACCAGGAGCTCGTCCGTTACGGCTACGACCGCTCCGGCCGCCTCACCGACATCGTCAACTCCTCCGGCCGCCCGCTGCGCTTCGACTACTCACCCGAGGGCCGGCTCGTCCGCTGGACCGACCGCAACGGCACGACCTATGACTACACCTACGATGCCGCCGGCCGCGTCATCGCCACCACCGGCTCGGACGGCGCCCTGAACGGCAGCCTTCACTACGACGAAGCCCGCCGGGTCACGCTCGAGACAAACTCCCTCGGCCACACCATCGAATACCACTACACCACAACGCTGCGACTGGAGCGGCGGATCGACCCGGCCGGCCACACTACCGCCTACGAATGGGACCGCCGCGACCGGAAGCTCGCCGAGACCGATCCGCTGGGCCGGACTGTCCGCTTCACCTACGACGAGCTGGGCAACCTCACCGAGCTGGCCTATCCCGACGGAACCCGTACCACCGCGGAATGGAATGACCAGCGCCGCCCCGTCCGCATGGTCGGCCCCGACGGCGCGGAATGGCGCTACGCCTACGACGACCGAGGCAACCTCACCTCCGCCGTCGACCCCGCCCGCGCCGTCACCGCATTCCGCCACGACGACCACGGCGCCGTCGCCGAAATCGTCGACGCCCTCGGCGGCGTCACCCGCATCGAGAACGACCCCGCCGGTCTCCCCACCGCGATGATCGACCCCACCGCGGCCGTCACCGCCTACGAACACGACCTCCTCGGCCGGATCACCACCGTCACCGACCCCCTCGGCGGCGCCACCCGCTTCTCCTGGACGGTCGAAGGCAAACTCGCCTCCCAGGAGCTACCGGACGGCGCGCTCGAGCGCTGGGCCTACGACGGCGAGGGCAACCTCGTCGCGCACGTCGACGCCGCCGGCTTCACCACAGCCACCGAGTTCACTCATTTCGATCTGCCCGCCGCCCGCACCGACCCCGACGGCGCCCGCACTCGTTTCGGCTACGACACCGAACTCCGCCTCACCACCGTCACCAACCCGCAAGGCCTGGTCTGGCGCTATGACTACGACCCCGTTGGGCTACTCGTCAGGGAGACCGACTTCAACGGCCGGGTCATGACCTACGGCTACGATCCCGCCGGCCAGCTCATCTCCCGCGCGAACGGCGCCGGCGAGACCATCACCTTCACCCGTGACGCCGTCGGCAACCTCACCAGGAAAAGCGGTCCCGACGGCGACACGACCTTCACCTACGACACCGCTGGCCGCCTGCTGCGCGCCACCACCCCCGACACCGACGTCACCTTCACCCGCGACCCGCTCGGCCGGGTACTCGCGGAAACGTGCAACGGACGTACGGTGACCTCCGTGTACGACGCCCTCGGCCGCCGCGCCTCACGGACCACCCCGTCCGGCGCTGTCAGCACCTGGACGTACGACCCCCGCGGCCTCCCCCTCACGCTCCAGCGCGCCGGCCACACCGTCGCCTTCGCCCACGACGCCGCCGGCCGCGAAACGCTGCGCCAGTTCGGCCCCGACATCACCCTCACCCAGTCCTGGGACCGCAACCACCAGCTTCTCGCCCAGACCGTCACCGCTGGCTCGGGCCCCAGCGGCTCCGGGGTCCCAACCCGTCTCCTCCATCGCCGCGACTACACCTACAGCCCGGACGGCTACCCCACCGAGATCGACGACCTGCGCCTCGGCGTCCGCCACTACGACCTCGACCCCATGCGCCGCGTCACCACCATCACCGGCACCGACTGGCGCGAAAGCTACGCCTACGACTCCATGGGAAACGTCGCCGAGGCCGCCTGGCCGGTCCCCGGCTCGAGCGACGACGACCGCGCGGCGCAAGGCCCCCGCGACTACACCGGCAGTCTCATCCGCCGCGCCGGCGGCGTCCGCTACGAGCACGACGCCCAAGGCCGCATGACGCTGCGCCAGCACAAGCGTCTGTCGCGCAAACCCGACACCTGGCGTTTCACCTGGGACGCCGACGACCGGATGACCGGCGTCACCACCCCCGACGGCCACCGCTGGCGCTATACCTACGACGCCTTCGGCCGCCGCACCGCCAAGCTACGCCTCACCGACGACGGCCGCGTTACCCAGCAGACCGACTTCATCTGGGACGGCCCCACCCTCGCCGAACAAGCCCGGACCGGCGGCGACTCCCCCAGCGCCACAACCACCTGGGACTGGCAACCCGACAGCTTCGCCCCGCTGAGCCAGAGCGAACGCCGTCCCCGCCCCTCGGACGGCGCCGACCGGGAATGGTTCGACACCCAGTTCCACACCATCATCACCGACCTCGTCGGCACCCCCACCGACCTGGTCTCGCCGGCCGGGGACATCGACTGGACCAACCACCCCACCCTCTGGGGAATCACGCCACCGCCCTCACCCGGAACCGTAGACTGCCCCCTCCGCTTCCCCGGCCAATACCACGACCCTGAAACCAATCTCAACTACAACTACCATCGCTTTTACGACCCCACCACGGCCCGCTACAACTCCCCCGACCCCCTCGGCCTCGTCCCAGCACCAAATCCCACCATTTACATATCGAATCCAACCCGCCAGGTTGACCCATTTGGACTGATGGGCTGTGAAGCCGCGGGGAGGATTAGAGCGAGAGATGTTCGATTCACACAGGACAGCATCGCGGCCGAGTTCAGACAGGGAGGTAGCGTTTTCGACTTGTCCGCTATACTTGCAAGGAGAGATGCAGCCGCCGAGCGAATAATCGAAACGCTTCCACCAATTCGCGTCTTTTATGATTCAGATGGAGTGTTACGATCGCTCGACAACCGCCGACTCTTCGTCGGACAACACGCCGATGTCGAACTAAGATACAAATGGGCAAATGCTCGCGAAATAAAAAGAAGGTACATGTCCTTCGATAACAACGGCGATGGCATCAGGATTCGCGGACACGGCTGGTACAACTGGAGGGAAACTAGATGACCAAGAACCAGCCACAGGGCAAAGAACTTGCACTTCAGACGTTAGCCGAGCTACACTCCGAACTTTCAGGAGAAAACGATTGGGAGAACACTAGCCTAGATAGATACATTGAAGCACTCGGAGCGCTCCTAGAATCCATAGAGAATCATTACATAAATACCAAACAGCCTATCCCATCAGACCCGTGGGTTCTAATATCTGACGCACTACGGGGCGCTCGATACTACGAATAAAATGTTAGATTAGATGATAATGCCCAGCTGATGCGCTTCCCACCTGTAAAGCCAAAGGTATCAGCGGCTTCGATTGATCAGTTAAGCGATCAGGGCGGCGCCGCAGATCTGGGTCGCCGCACATATCTTGAGATCGTCGAGCCCTGGGCCGACGGCCAGGCAGCCCGATCATCGGCCGTTCCGCGAAGTCAGGACTGGGTGAGGTCGAGCCTCATGGGGAAAGGTGTCGTGATCTCCATCAGCCCGGTGTGGACGGCTCCGTCGCGGTAGGTACGTGTGGCCGGGTCGAGCACATAGGTGTAAATGATCGGAGCGCCGGCCGGCGGCTGCTCGATCCGCCAGTAGAAAGCGATACCAGCCTGGGCGTACTGGCCAGGCTTCAGGATCCGATCGGTGCTTTCCGAGCCTGGTGAGACCACCTCGACAACCAGTCGCACGTTCTCCGGCCGCATAGGCATGTGGTCAATCATCGAGCCCCGGTACACGACGACGTCGGGGCGGCGGTTGGTGAGCGGGACGTCCTGGAGGCGGACGCCGAAGTCGAGGTCCGCGAACCATTCCGGGTCACCGGCGGCCTCCAGGGCGTTCGCCAGCCGGCGGGCGGGACGGTTGTGCCGCGCCGAGGCGCTGGGGGTCACGACGACCATCCCGTCCACAATCTCGATGCCTGAGCACTGCTCCTCGGACCACGAGTCGTACTGCTCAGCCGTGATCTGCTGGTGCATCCAGCCAGGGGCGATCATCTCCGCGGTCACGGCCCACCCCCTGACCCGCCCGGACGTCTGATCCGGCAACAGCCTAACGCGTGCTCGCCGACGGCGGCATAGAGCGCCTCGACCTCGGCGATCGACGCCTACCGGGACCATTGACGCCTACCGGGACCATTGACACAGGGCGATCTTGCCGGACGCCTCCTCAGGCGCGCAGGAGGGTGATCGTGCGGCCGCTCAGGGCGGTGACGGTGTCGAAGCTCGTGCGCTCGCTGATGTCCGGTGCGGACGGACGGCGGTCGAAGATGACCAGGACGCCGGTCTTCAGGCCGAGCCGGTCGAGATAGCCGTCGAGCTGGGTGAGCCCGGCGCGCATCGGGTCGGGCCGGCCCGGCGCCCAGACCTTCAGCTCGATCGCCTCGCGCTGCCAGCGGCGCTTCCCGTCCGCGTCGGAGTACGGCCAGCGCACGAGCAGGTCGGTCCGGCCGCGGCCGACGCCGTACTCCCGGTCGACGTGGCCGCCTCCGTTGACCACCCGTTGCAGGAATCCCAGGAAGACTAGTTGAGGAGCGACCTCGTGATAGAGCTGGGCGCCGGCGAGGATCTCGCCGTGCTCCATCCAGAACTCGGCGAACTCGCGCAGCATGGCCGCCAGGTCGAACCGGCCGTCCGGGAGGACGAACGCCCGCGGGTCGGCGGTGACGTTCGCGGAGACGTTGGCCGACAGGACGCGCGGGATGACCTCACGGTAGATCGGGTTGGCCACCCGGAGCGGATCATCGGGCGCGACCAGGCCCAGGTCGCGGACATAGCTGAGATCGTCGTCGTAGGGGTCGAACAGCGCCAGCGTCCCGGCGAGGACGGGCTCCAGAACCCGACGGACGCGGGGTTCGGCCAGCCGGGCGGCGAGAGAGTCCAGATGGGTGGCTCGGGCCAGGATGAGCCGCTCCTTGGCCTGGTCCACATGCTCGGCGCTGATCGGCTCGCTGGGCGCAACGCCCATCTTCTCGACGATCTCGCGGGCCAGCGCGTTGACCAGCCACGGCTGGCCGGCGCTCAGCTCGACCGCGCGCGCCAGCGCCGGGCCGGTGAACTCCTGGCCGGTCTCGGCGGTGTGCTGGGTGTAGAGGCCGCGCACCTCGTCCGGGGTGAAGTCGCCCAGGCGCAGCGACTCCAGCTTGATGTTGAAAGGGCTCGAGGTCCCGAGGCGGGAAGGATCGCCGCCCGACGCGGCCTTATAGTCTCGGACGTCGCGGAGCCCGCACAGCGCGACCGAGGCGGGAAAGCTGTCCGGGCGGCTCCGATAGCCGTCGCGGAGCTGGCTCAGCACGCTGATAAGCGCCTGGCCGCGCAGCGCGTCGATCTCGTCGAAGAACAGCGCCAAGGGGCGGGGGCAGGCCCGCGCCCACGCCCGCAGCCCGTCGACGACCAGCGTGCCCTCCGGCGCTGACGGCCAGGCCGGGGGACGCAGCTCCGCCGGCAGCGCCCGATCGGCTTCGGCCCGGATCCGGTCGAGGATGGAGCGGCTCGCTTCGCCGATGTCGTCGCCCCAGGCCCGGCCGGTCTCGCAGGAGAACAGCAGCGCCGCGTACTGGCCGCCCGCGGTCAGTTCCTCGGCCAGCGCCGTAAGCGTTGTCGTCTTCCCCGTCTGGCGCGGCGCGTGGACGACGAAGTACGCCTCCTGGGAGACGAGACCCGGGACTTCGGGCAGCCGCGACAGCGCCGGGACCATGTAATCGGTCGACGGCCGGCAGGGGCCAGCCGTGTTAAAGCGGCGACTCATCCGCTCCCACGCTCCCCAGGTCCAGTCGCAGGTACGTTCCGCCATCACCTTATGCGGGAACCGATCTCCGGCGGCCGATCGCGGGTGGGCTTCGGGTGGCTTCCGGCCGGTAGCGCGCCTGTCGCGGAGCTGGCCCGGTTTGCCGAAGGTTTCCGGCGGGAACGTCACGCGGCGGCCGAAATGTCAAGGCCTGCGGGAAGGCCAACGGAGGTGGGACCGTGACAAGCCCGGGAATCGCGGCGGGCCACGCCCGGCGAGGCGGCGGCAAGGCCAAGACCGAGGCGCGGGAAGCGCACGACAGCGCGCCGCTGCGGATCGCGGCCCGGGTCGGCCTCGCCTCGCGCGGCGTCGTCTACATCCTGGTCGGCGTGCTGGCCATCGGCATCGCGGTCGGGACGACGAATGCGGAGGCCGACCGTTCCGGGGCGCTGCGCCAGATCGCCGACAAGCCGTTCGGGACCGCCCTGCTGGCCGTGATGACCGCCGGTTTCGTCGGCTACGCCGTGTGGCGGCTGGTGGACGGGCTGGTCGGGCACGCCGACGAGAGCGACGACAAGAAGCGCGCGGCGGCCCGGGCGAACTCCTTGGTCCGCGCGGCCATCTACGCCAGCATCACCGCGACGACGATCTCGTTCCTCGTCCACGGCTCGTCCGGCGGCGGCTCGGGCTCGGGGTCGGGGTCGAACCCGGCGCCGTGGACGGCCCGGATGATGAAGCACACCGGCGGGCGGGAGCTTGTCGGCTTGGTCGGCGTGGTGGTCATTGGGATCGGTGTAGCCTTCGTGGTCAAGATGTTCACCGCGTCGTTCATGAAGAAGCTGCGCACCGGTGAGATGTCGCCGAGCGTCCGCTCCGCGGTCAGCGCCTTTGGGCGGGTTGGCTACGCGGCCCGGGGTGTCGTGTTCGGCCTGGTCGGAGTGTTCCTGCTCAAGGCGGCCGTCCAGTTCGACCCGAAGGACGCCAAGGGGATCGACGGGACGCTCAAGACCCTGGCCGGCCAGGCCTACGGCCAGTGGCTGCTCGGCGTGTGCGCCGTCGGCCTGGTGATGTTCGGCCTGTTCTCCTTCCTCCAGGCCCGGTACCGGAAGTTCTGACCGGGACTCCCCCAGCGGCTGACCGGCGCCGTGCGCGGGCGGTGCCGGTCAGCGTCGCGGCATGACCGCGACGCCTGAGCCGCGGTGGCTCAGCCGCGCGGGATGTCCTGCCACGGCCGGCCGGCCGCCTGAAGGCGGCCCCCACGCCGCAAAACTCGGTGGTTCGTCCTCAGCTCAGTGGCGGGGGCCCCAGGCGGTGTCGGTGCGCAGGCGGGCCTTGTCGACCTTGCCGGCGGCGTTGCGGGGCAGCGGCTCGGTCAGGATCGCCACGTACTGGGGGATCTTGAAGTCGGCGAGGCGGCCGGCGGCGTGGGCGAGCAGGGCGTCGACGTCGAGCGCGGCGCCGGGGCGGGGGACGATCGCCGCGGCGACCCGCTGGCCCAGGCGGGGGTCGGGCACGCCGACGACGGCGACCTCGCCGACGCCGCCGAACGCCGCCAGCACCCGTTCGACCTCGATGCTGTAGACGTTCTCCCCGCCGCGATTGATCATGTCCTTGATGCGGTCGAGCAGGTGGATACGCCCCGCGTCGTCGATGCGGGCGAGGTCGCCGGTGCGCAGCCAGCCGTTGTCGAGCGTCTCGGTGGTGGCCTCGGGCCGGCGCCAGTAGCCGCTCATGAGCTGCGGGCCGCGCACGAGGAGCTGGCCGACGCCGGCGGCGGCCTCGGGGCCGTCGAGGCGCAGCTCGGTGGCGGCGACCGCGCTGCCGACCGTGTCGGCGTGGGCAAGGACGTCGTCGTGGTCCAAGCCGCTGACGCAGGCGGCCTCGGTCAGCCCGTAACCGGGGCCGAACCGCGCCGCGGGGAAGGCGGCGAGCAGCTCCGCGACCTGGCTCGGCGGGGTCGGCGCCGCGCCGTAGCTGACCAGCCGGACGTGGGAGACGTCGGTGCGGGGGAAGTCGGGGTGGCGCAGCGCCTGCCAGTACATCGCCGGGACGCCGTTGAGCACGTCGATGCGCTCGTCGCGGATCGCCCGCAGCCAGGCGCCGGTCTCGAAGTGGGTGGCGATGACGACCGTGCCGCCGGCGAGCAGGGCGGGCAGCCACTGCATGCCGAAGGCGAGGACGTGGAACAGCGGCGCGGCGATCAGCGTCCGCGTCGCCTCGGTCGGACCGAGGTGCAGGGCGCGGCGGCACTGCTCGGCCGCGGACAGCAGCGCCCGGTGCGAGAGCATCGCGCCCTTGGGCACGCCGGTGGTGCCGGAGGTGTAGAACAGCGCGGCCAGCGACTCCGGGTCGTCGGCGAGGCGAACGATGGGCGGGCCGTCGGGAAGCGCCGCCGGGTCGTCGACGACGAGGGTGGCGGCGGAGTCGGTGACGATGTGGGCGACCTCGGCCGGGGTCAGCCGGGTGTTCACGGGGACGGGCACGGCGCCGGCGAGGATCGCGCCGAGCACCGCCACGCACCAGGGCGCGCCGTTGGGTAGCCGCACGGCCACCCGCTCGCCCGGGTCGACGCCGACGGCGGCGAGGCCGCCGGCGACCCGGCTGGCCGAGTCCCACAGCCCCAGGTAGGTCAGGCGCTGGCCGGTGGCAAGGTCGACGAGGGCCTCGGCGTCCGGCACCCGCTCGACAGTGGCGCGTGCGCCGTCGCCGACGGTGGTCGCGATGCCGGTGAAGCGCAGGCCCGCCGTGGTGCACACCGTGCCCGCGGTGTCCGGGCCGGGGCCTGGTGCGGCGATCCCCGGACCCGGCAGCGGCGGCGCGGCGGGTGGGACGGTGCCCGTCCCCGCGCCGGGCGCGGGCGCCGGGATCGGGGCGGCGCTCATCACGGCTCCCCACCTCTCGTCCGCTGGTCAGACCCGTTCGAGGACGAGGTCGGCGATGAGCTCCTCGTGCTCGTCGGCCCCGCCGAGCAGCGCGGCGTCGGTAAAGGCCCGCTTGAAGTATAGGTAGACGGGGTGTTCCCAAGTGAAGCCGATGCCGCCGTGGACCTGGACGGCCGCGGCCGCGGCCGACGTGGCGGCGCGCGAGCAGACAGCGCGGGCGAGGCTCGCGGCCAGCGCCGGGTCGCCGAACGAGGAGAAGTCGATGTGGCTGCCCGAGGCCGGGTCGCTCCAGACCGTCGTGTTGTTCACGCCGGGGAAGTGCGCGGCCAGGTGGATCTCCTTCAGACCCAGCCTGCGCCTGGTCGTCCCTGTCGTCGCAACCGCGCTCGGCGTTGTCGTCGGCACCGGGCAGCCTCCTGTTCGCGTCCGTTCGGGTACGTCCTCCAGCCAGCCTGTCGATGGCCCGCCGCGCGGCGGGGTCAGTCGATGACGTCCGGCTCCTCGCCCACGTCGAGCCAGTCGGCGTACGACAGCCCGGTGACCTGCTCGAGCCGTCCGATGTCGTCGGCGAAGTAGGGCAGGACGGCCCGGCGCTGCTCGGGGGTGAGCGTGGGCCGGCCGCCGCGCTGGCGCCGCAGCACGGTCAGCAGCGGGCCGCGGGCGGCCAGCCGCAGCGGCACCGGGAAGTGCTGGCCGAAGCGGGCGCCGGTGCGCAGCAGGAGCCGGGGCACCGCGTTGAACGGGGTGTCGGCGACGAACGGCGTGACGTTCTGCGACGGCACCGCGTCGAGCAGCCCCGTCTCCACGCCTAGGAACTCGCAGACCCGGTTCAGGGTCTCGACCGGCGAGTCGCGCAGGTCGCGGTAGCGCAGCAGCAGGACCTGCTCGCGGGCGAAGCGGCGGAACAGGTGCTCGACCTGACCGCCGTAGAGGCCCTGCGACACGTAGTGCCAGAAGTGCGCCCAGCCGGCGGCCTTGCGCGACTCCTCCAGTTCGCAGGCGCGGACGAAGTCCCGCTCCTTCTCCAGGCCGGCCGCCCACAGGTGGGTCCAGTTCGAGTGGGCCCGGTCGACCGGGTTGCGCAGCATCACGATCAGCTTCGCCTTGGGGATCAGGCGCTCGATCCGGTTCTGCGCGTCCAGGTCGTAGAGGTAGAACGGGGTCGCCTCGCCGGTCAGCGCGCCGCTCGGCGCCGGCGCGAACAGCGCCTCGTAGTCGGCCTGGCGCCAGACGTGTTCCTGGTAGGTCTGGGCGTCACCCGGGCCACCCTGAGCCGGCGGCGGCCCCTCGGACAGGAAGAACTTCGGTTCCTTCACCGACGGCAGGAACAGGCGGGGATGGGCGGCCAGCGCCGCGTGCAACGCCGTCGTCCCGGCCTTGGGGACACCGATGATGAGGAAGTCGGGGAGGGGCATCGACGGTCGCTCCTGGGGTCAACGCTGGGCCGCGGCGTCGGCGAAGGTCTGTCAGCTGGGATCTGGCGGCGTCCGGCCGGGGACACGACGGGGACGTGGGACGGGAAGCGGGACGACGGCGGCCCATTCATACGATAGTCCACCAATTTTATGAACAACGGGGGCCGGATAGCCTGATTGATCACAGCATCTGGGCTGACGGCTGGGTAGCATCCGCCCGGTGGCGACATCTCCCCCGGGCCCGGCCGGGGCTCAGGCCGGCCTGACCAGCGTTCCCGCCGCCCGCACGGGTGACGCCCTCGGCCCGGCGGGCCTCGGCTCCGACATCCCGCTCCCCCGCGTCGAGGGCGCGGTCACCGCTGTCCCGCCGCCGGGTGACGCCCCGGGCTTCTGGTCGGGCGCGCCGAGCGCCGTGCTGGTGGATGGCGTCTTCTACCTGGCCTACCGGCTGCGCCGGCCGGTCGGGCGCGGCCGGGGCTACCGGGTGGTGATCGCCTCCTCGACCGACGGTGATGCCTTCACCCCCATCGCGCACCTCGACCGGGACGCGTTCGGCGCGGAGTCGCTGGAACGCCCGGCGCTGGCCTTCGACCCCGACGGCACGTGGCGCCTCTACGTCAGCTGCGCCACCCCGGACAGCCCGCACTGGTGGGTCGACGTGCTGTGGGCGGACGGTCCGGACCGGTTTGACCCGGCCCGCCGGGTGACCGCCCTGCCCGGCGACGCCAGCACCGGCGTCAAGGACCCTGTCGTCGCCCTCGTCGGCGACGAGTGGTACCTGTGGGCGTCCTGCCACCATCTGGACGACCCGGCCGCCACGGACAGGATGGACAGCCGCCTGGCCACCAGTCCCGACGGCGTGACCTGGACCTGGCGGGGCACCGCGCTGGCCCCCCGGCCGGGTGCCTGGGACGGTCGCGGGGTGCGGATCGCCGCCGTGCTGACCGACCGGCCGACCCCGGTCGCCTACTACGACGGGCGGGCCAGCGCGGCGGAGAACTGGGCCGAGCGCACCGGGATCGCGCTGGGCGACCTGAGCACGTTCACGGCGGTGGGCACGGCGCCGGCGGCGATCTCGCCGTACGGCGACGGGGCCCTGCGCTACGTGAGCGTGGTCGGCCTCCCCGACGGCGGGAGCCGGCTCTACTACGAGGCGTCCCGGCCGGACGGCGCCCACGAGCTCCGCACGGAGTACTGGCCACCGGCCGGCGCCTGACCCGCTGGTGAGCTGAGGCGGGCATCGAGCGCCGTCGTGACCAATGCCCGGAGCTGGGTGGCGAACCGCGCCGGTGTCGTCCCGGCAGTGCGACCCAGCCGCCCTCCGCGACCGGGGGCTCCGCCCATTCTCCCGGTCGCTTCGGGCGGGTGGCGACCCTGGCGTCAGGGCCGTCGGGACCGGACGGCGGAACGGACCTAGGAGCGGACGTCAGGCACGGACGACGGCGAGAAGGTCCCCGACCTCGACCGAGTCGCCGCTGGCCCGGGCCAGTTCGGCGACGACGCCATCCGCCGGGCTGGTGACCGCGGCCTCCATCTTCATGGCCTCGACCACGGCGAGTTTGTCGCCCTTGGCGATGGCGTCGCCGACGCCGACGGCGAAGGTGACGATGCCGGGCAGGGACGCGCCGACGTGCGTGGGGTCGTTCGGGTCGGCCCGGCGGGCGGCGTCCGAGGTCGCGGTGATCGAGGCGTCCCGGACCCGGACCGGCCGGGGCTCGCCGTTGACCCGCAGGTACAGCGTGCGTATCCCGGCGCTGTCCGGTTCGCCGATCGTCTCCAGCTCGACGATGATCTCGACGCCCGGCTCAAGGAAGACGCTGACCGGCAGGCCCGGCCGCAGGCCGTAGAGGAAGGCCTCGGTCGGGATGACCGAGCTGTCGCCGTAGCGCTCCACCGCCTGGCTGTAGTCCCGCCACGGGCCGGGGAACAGCAGCCGGGACAGGGCCGCCCGCACCGGCGCCGACCCGCCCGGACCGGCCAGCGCCGCCTGGTCCGCGGGCGACAGCTCGGCGTCGGGGGGCGCCGGTCGGCGCCCGGCCAGCGCGCGCTCGCGGAACGGCTCGGCGAAGCCGGCGGGCGGCGTACCGAGCTCGCCGGCCAGGTAGCCCAGGACGCTGGCCGGGAGGTCGAACTTCTCGGGCTCGGCGCGCAGCTCGCCCGCGTCGACGGAGCCAGAGGCCATGAACAGCGCCAGGTCGCCGACGACCTTGCTGGTCGGGGTGACCTTGATGGGCTTGCCGAGCAGCTCGTTCGCGAGGGCGTAGTACTCAGTGACCTCGGCCCAGCGGTCGCCCAGGCCCAAGGCGATCGCCTGCTGGCGCAGGTTCGTGAGCTGGCCGCCGGGGATCTCGTGCCGGTAGACGGCGCCGGTCGGGGCGCGCAGCCCGGCCTCGAACGGGGCGTACAGGTCCCGGACGGCCTCCCAGTAGGCCTCCAGCGACGACAGGGCGGACAGCTCTATGCCGGTGGCTCGGGGGGTGTGGTCGGTCGCCGCGACCAGCGCCGACATGTTCGGCTGGCTCGTGCCGCCCGACATCGGCGCCGCGGCGGCGTCGACGGCGTCGACGCCCGCGTCCGCCGCCGCCAGCAGCGTTGCCAGCTGCCCGCCGGCGGTGTCGTGCGTGTGCAGGTGGACGGGAACGTCGAACCGCTCCCGCAGCGCGGTGACCAGCCGGGCGGCGGCCGCCGGGCGCAGCAGGCCGGCCATGTCCTTGATCGCGAGCAGGTGCGAGCCGGCCTCGACGAGCTGCTCGGCCAGCCGAAGGTAGTAGTCGAGGGTGTAGATCCGCTCGCCCGGGTCGGAGAGGTCGCCCGTGTAGCAGAGCGTGCCCTCGGCCAGGGCGCCGGTCTCGTGGACGACGACGTCGATCGCCGGGCGCATCTGCTCGACGTCGTTGAGCGCGTCGAAGATCCGGAACAGGTCGATGCCGGTGGTCGCGGCCTCGACGACGAAGGCACGGACCATCGCGTCCGGGTACGGCGTGTAGCCGACGGCGTTGCGGCCGCGCAGCAGCATCTGCAGGCAGAGGTTGGGCGCGGCCTCGCGCAGCGCGGCCAGGCGCTCCCACGGGTCCTCGGCCAAAAACCGCAGCGCCACGTCGTAGGTCGCCCCGCCCCAGCACTCCAGGCTGAGCAGGTTCGGGGTGAGGTGCGCGAACGCCGGCGCCGCCGCCAGGATGTCGAAGCCGCGCAGCCGGGTCGCCAGCAGCGACTGGTGGGCGTCACGCAGCGTCGTGTCGGTGACGGCAAGCCGCTCCTGGGCCCGCAGCGACCGGGCCCATTCCGCCGGCCCGAGGGCGACCAGGCGCTCCCTCGAACCGGCCGGTGGGGCGGAGTCGGCGGGCAGGGCCGGCAGCTTCGCGCGCGGGTCGGTGAACGCCACCCCAGCCGGGCGCTGGTAGCCGTTGACGGTGGACTGCGCGAGGCGGGCCAGCATCCGGGAGGTCGCGTCGGCGCCGCCGTCGTCACCGGCCAGCAGCCACGGCCGTTCCTCGATGAACGACGTCGTCACGCCGCCGGCGAGGAACGCCTCGTCGGCCAGCAGCCGGGACAGGAACTCGATGTTGGTCCGCACGCCGCGGACGCGGAACTCGCGCAGGGCCCGCCGGGCCCGCCGGGACGCCTTCTCCACCGAGACGCCCCGGCAGGTCAGCTTGACCAGCAGCGAGTCGAAGTACGGGCTGACCTCCGCGCCCTGGTAGGTCGCCCCGTCGAGGCGGACGCCCGGGCCGCCCGGCGACTGGTAGTAGGAGATCGTCCCGGTGTCCGGACGGAAGTCCTGAGCCGGGTCCTCGGTGGTCACCCGGCACTGGATGGCCACGCCCCGGGTCACGATCGTCGCCGGGTGGAGGTTCAGGTCGGCCAGGGTGTCACCGCCGGCGATCCGCAGCTGGGCGCCGACCAGGTCGACCCCGGTGACCTCCTCGGTCACCGTGTGCTCGACCTGGATGCGCGGGTTCATCTCCATGAACGTGTACGCGCCGTCCGCGCCGACCAGGAACTCGACCGTGCCCGCGTTCACGTAGCCGACGTGGCGGGCGAACCGGACGGCCGCGTCGCACAGCCCGTCCCGGACCGCCGGGTCCAGGTTCGGCGCCGGGGCGATCTCCACGACCTTCTGGTGGCGCCGCTGCACCGAACAGTCCCGCTCGAACAGGTGCACGACCTCGCCGGTGCCGTCGGCCAGCACCTGCACCTCGATGTGGCGAGGCGCCTCGACCGCCTGCTCCAGGAACACCGTCCCGTCGCCGAACGCCGCCGCCGCCTCCCGCACCGCCGAGGCGACGGCGTCGGGGAGGTCCGCCGGCCGGGTCACCCGGCGCAGGCCGCGGCCCCCACCCCCGGCCGACGCCTTGACGAACAGCGGGAACCCGATCGCCTCGGCCGCGGCCAGCGCGCCGGCACCGTCCGGCAGCGGCGCCGACGCGCGCAGCACCGGCAGGCCGGCCGCGACCGCCGCGTTGCGCGCCGCGACCTTGTCACCGGTCAGCCGCAGCACGCCCGGCGGCGGCCCGACGAAGGTGATCCCGGCCCCGGCGCACGCCTCGGCCAGCGCGGCCGACTCCGACAGGAACCCGTAGCCCGGGTGCAGCGCGTCCGCCTCGGCCCGCTTGGCCACCCGCAGCAGCTCGTCGATGTCCAGGTAGCCCCGCACCGGATGGCCGGGCTCGCCCAGCTCGTAGGCCTCGTCGGCCTTCGTCCGGTGCAGGCAGGAGACGTCCTCGGGCGTGTAGACCGCGACCGTCCGCAGTCCCAGCTCGTGCGCGGCGCGGATCACCCGCAGGGCGATCTCGCTTCGGTTGGCGACCAACAGCTTGCGCATCACAGTCCCGTCGGGTCGGGGGAAGGACGGCGACCCCGGCCCGGGGTGGTCCGGGCTGGCGGCGGCGAGCGGGACACCGGGCTCGCGCGGGCCAACATAACCCGACAATCGGTCGGGACCGGCGCGTTGACCGCAATCCGCTCCGCAATCCGCTCCACGATGTGCGCCGTGCGCCGTCACGGGCCGAGCTGTGACGAAGACCGAGATGCACGCCGGCCGCCACCGCGCCGAACAGATCGGCGGTAGCTGGACGGGCGCCCCGGCGCCGGCCTGACCCGGCCCCACCCGGCTCCCGGCGCCCAACGGCGCCTGGCCCCACCCGGCGCGGCTTGGCGAAGCCCGGCGCCGGGCGTCCCGTCCGACTACACGCTCAGGTGTCCGCCTACACGGTCAGGCGGCTGGCCAGCATCCGCTTGCCCTGCTCGGCCCCCTTGCGGCTGTCGGACTGCGCCTTCCGGAAGAAGTCGGCCAGTTCACCGTCACCCTCGCGCTCGGCGTCGCCGATGTAGGTCTCCAGCCGCAGCGCGTTGTCCATGCACGCCTCGGTGAACCAGAGGATGTCGTACTCCCGGTCGGTCGTCCCGGTGATCCGCGTGCTGTCGGTCGTCATGCTCATCCGAAAAACCTCCCTCGTGCCGACGTATCTGCCATCGGCGGTTGTCTTCCGCGCACCTGTTCCTGCCCGCGACCGTCCGCCGTTACGCGCAATGCCGTTTTCCTCGCAGCCGGCATTCACCGGCACAGGCCGCCACATTCTTCCTGTCCCTGATGCCCGGTCCGGCCGGGGACGGGCCGGCGGGCCGGCCCGTCCCCGCGGCTACGGGCGGCGGACGACCCCGTCCGGCTCGGCCACTCGCCGGCCAGCCCGGCGGCCGCGGTAACGCGCGTCGCACGGATCGGCGCCGCCTGGGCGGTGCCGATAGCATCGCCGTATGGCAGATGCACCCGTGAATGTGACGGTCACCGGGGCGGCGGGACAGATCGGTTACGCGCTTCTGTTCCGGATCGCCTCCGGACAGCTCCTCGGTCCCCAGACGCCGGTGAACCTCCGGCTCCTGGAGATCCCGCAGGCGGTGAAGGCGGCCGAGGGCACCGCGATGGAACTGGCCGACGGCGCATTCCCGCTGCTCGGCAAGGTCGACATCTTCGACGACCCGCGCGCGGCTTTCGAGGGCGCCAACGTGGCGCTGCTCGTCGGCGCCCGTCCCCGCACCGCCGGGATGGAGCGCGGCGACCTGCTGTCGGCCAACGGCGGCATCTTCAAGCCCCAGGGCGAGGCGATCAACGCCGGCGCGGCCGACGACATCAAGGTGCTCGTGGTCGGCAACCCGGCCAACACCAACGCCAAGATCGCCCAGCTGCACGCCCCGGACGTGCCAGCCGCCCGCTTCACGGCGATGACCCGGCTCGACCACAACCGGGCGCTCTCGCAGCTCGCGGCGAAGACCGGCGCGTCCGTCGCCGACATCACCAAGCTGACGATCTGGGGTAACCACTCGGCCACCCAGTACCCGGACGTCTTCCACGCCGAGGTCGCCGGCAAGCCGGCCGCCGAGCTGGTCGACGAGGTCTGGCTGGACTCCGAGTTCATCCCGACCGTGGCCAAGCGAGGCGCCGCCATCATCGCCGCCCGCGGCGCGTCGTCGGCCGCCTCGGCCGCCTCGGCCGCGATCGACCATGTCTTCACCTGGGTCAACGGGACCGCCCCCGGCGACTGGACCTCGATGGCCGTGCCGTCGGACGGCTCCTACGGCGTCCCCGAGGGCCTGATCTCCTCGTTCCCGGTCACCACCACCGGCGGCGAGTACGAGATCGTCCAGGGCCTGGAGATCAACGCCTTCTCCCGGGCCCGGATCGACGCCTCGGTCCAGGAGCTGGCCGAGGAGCTCGCGGCCGTCCGCCAGCTCGGCCTGGCCTGACCCCGACCGGGCGCCCGGTCACGAACGTTCGTGACCGGCGTTCTGGCGGAACGCTCTGAGCGGGCGCGACCCGCGTCCGGGCCGGGCCCGATCGCCCGGCCCGGACGCGAGTTGCGGGGCTCCCGACCGGCCCGTCTACTGGATTCCGTGACCACCCGCGAACTCACGGTCGTCAACCCTGATACCACGCCGTACCTGCGCGGGCGGTACGCCCCGGTCCATGAGGAGACCGACGCGGGCGACCTGCCCGCGGCGGGGACGATCCCCACCGATCTGACCGGCCTGTTCGTCCGCAACGGCCCGAACCCCGAGTTCCCGCCGCTGGGCAGTTTCAGCTACCCGTTCGAGGGCGACGGCATGGTCCACGGCGTCTGGCTGGACGGCGGCCGGGCCCGCTACCGCAACCGCTGGGTGCGCACCCTGAGCCTGCGGGCGGAGGAGCGGGCCGGCCGGGCGCTCTACGGGGGCCTGCTGACCCCGGCGTTCGTCGACCCGGGCCTGCTGGGCGAGCCGGCCGACTCCGGCTGGCCGTTCAAGGTCGACGCGTCGATCAACGTCGTCCGCCACGCCGGGCGCCTGCTCGCCCTGGGTGAGGGCGTCCAGCCCTACCGGCTGGACGACGATCTGGAGACCCTCGGCCCGGAGACGTTCGGCGGCGCGCTCGCCGCCGGGATGTGCGCCCATCCGCGCTTCGACCCGCTGACCGGCGAGATGGTCTACTTCCGCTACGACACCGAGCCGCCGTACCTGCTCTGGGGGGCGCTGGCCGCCGACGGCACGCCCAGCCGGCCCGAGACGGCTGTCGACGGGCTGGAGCGCTGCCACGTCGTCCACGACTTCGCCCTCACCCGGCACTACGCCGTGCTGGTCGTCGCGCCGCTCGTGCTCGACGTCGGCCCGCTCACCAGCGGGGACAGGCCCGGCTCGGATCGCGGTGGCCCGAACAGCGATGGCCCGAACAGCGATGGCGCGGACCGCGCCGGCGCGGTCCTGTCCTGGCGGCCCGGGCTCGGGACGCGCGTCGCGCTGGTCCCCCGGGCCGGCGGCCCGGTCCGCTGGGTCGAGACCGACGCCTTCTGGGTGTGGCACATCGCCAACGCCTACGAACGGACCGGCGGCTACGGGCAGCCCGGCGCCGAGGAGCTCCGGATCGTGCTCGACTTCCCCTGGTGGAGCCGGCCCGGACTGGGCATCGGGTCCGAGGCCAGCGCCTCGGACACCCTCACCAGCCTGCGCGGGTCGTTCACCCGGGCGACGATCGACCCGGCCGCCGGCTCCATCGAGCTGCACCATCTGAACTACATGCGCAGCGAGTTCCCCCGCGTCGACTCCCGCCGCACCGGCCGGGCCCACCGGTACGTGACGGTCGTGGCCCGCTCGGCCGACGAGCGGCTCGCTCGCGGCGAACACGACCGCCTGGTCCGCCACGACATGGACGCGGGGCTGTCGGTCAGCTACGACACCGGGCTGTCGATCAGCGAAGCCGTGTTCGCGCCGCGCGACGGCGCCCGCGAGGAACTCGACGGCTACTACCTCTGCTTCGCCACCAGCCTGTCCGAGCCGGGGATCACGGGCGGCGCGGACGGCGGCCCGGGCGGCGCGCCGTCGTGGCTGCTCATCTGGGACGCCGGCGACTTCCCGGCCAACCCGGTCGCGCGGGTGCGCCTGCCGCGGCGGGTGCCCAACGGCCTGCACGCCAGCTGGCTGCCCGCGCCGGGCACCGAACGGCACGACCGACGCGAGGGCGACCGGCGCACCCGCGGCCGCCGGGCCAGTGACCGGGAGGCGCGAGCCCGGTGACCCGCCAGCCCCGGTGACGGACGGGGCCGGCTGACGGGGCCGGCTGACGGGGCCGGCTGACGGGGCCGGCTGACGGGGCCGGCTGACGGGGCCGGCTGACGAAGCGCGGCCGGCCTGCGAGACTGCCGTCGTGGACGCGGTGCTGCTGCCGGCGCTGACCGGCGCCCGGACCGGACGGTGGGATGCCTCAGGGGCGGCGGTAGCCGTCGGCGCGGACGCGCATTCAGTCCGGGCCCTGTCGTGGGCCCAGCTGCGCGACGCGGCGGCCGCCGTGGCCGACCGGATCGCCGGCGCCGGCCCGGTCGCGGTCTACGCCGACGCCAGCCTGGAGACGATCGTCGCGGTCACCGGCTGCCTGCTGGCCGGGGTGAGCGCGGTGCCGATCCCGCCCGACGCCGGCCCGCTGGAGCGCGGCCACGTCCTGCGCGACAGCGGCGCCGAACTCCTGCTGGGCGCGCCGCCGTGGGACGACGTGGCGGTCCCGACCGTCCCGGTCGACCCGGCCGAACGCTCGGGGAGCGTCCATCCCGAACCGGACCCGGCCAGCCGCGCCCTGGTCATGTACACGTCGGGGACGACCGGGCCGCCCAAGGGCGTCGCCTTGTCGCGGGCGGCGATCGCGGCCGACCTGGACGGCCTGGCCGACGCCTGGGCCTGGACGCCGGACGACCTGCTCGTCCACGGCCTGCCCCTGTTCCACGTGCACGGCCTGATCCTGGGGGTGCTCGGGCCGCTGCGGGTCGGCTCGGGCGTGCGCCACACCGCCCGGCCGACGCCGGCCAGCTACGCCGCCGCTGGCGGCAGCCTGTACTTCGGGGTGCCCACGGTGTGGTCGCGAGTGACGGCCGACGCGGCCAGCGCCCGGGCACTGGCCGGAGCCCGGCTGCTCGTCTCCGGCAGCGCGCCGCTGCCCCGGCCGGTGTTCGAACGCCTGCGGGAACTGACCGGCCAGGCTCCGGTGGAGCGCTACGGCATGACGGAGACCCTGATCACGGTGGCCGCCCGGGCCGACGCGGAACGCTCCCCGGGCCAGGTCGGCGTGCCGGTGGCGGGCGTCGAGACGCGGCTGGCGATCGACGGCGGCTCCGGCCCGGACGGCGCCGGCCCGGACCGCGCCGGCCTGGCCGACGCCGACTCGGACGCTCCCGCCCTGGGCGAGCTCCAGGTCCGCGGCCCGACGCTGTTCGACGGTTACCTCGGCCGGCCGGAGACAACCGCCGCGAACTTCACCGACGACGGCTTCTTCCGCACCGGCGACATCGCTGTCATCGAGCCGGACGGCACCCACCGGATCGTCGGCCGGGCGTCGGTCGACCTGATCAAGTCCGGTGGTTACCGGGTCGGCGCGGGCGAGGTCGAGGCGGCGCTGCTGGGCCACCCGGCCGTCGCCGAGGCGGCCGTCGTCGGCGCGCCCGACCCCGACCTCGGCCAGCGGATCGTCGCGTTCGTCGTGGCCGACGCGGTCACCGAGCCGGAGCTGATCGCCTTCGTGGCGGCCGAGCTGTCGGTCCACAAGCGTCCGCGCGAGGTGCGCACGGTCGAAAGCCTGCCCCGCAACGCGCTCGGCAAGGTCCAGAAGCAGCGCCTGGCCGAGCTGCTTTGACATCATCCGGCCTAAAGAACTGGGATTCCCATCCTCACGGATAGGTTTTCCTGTTTCACCGGCAACAGCGGAAGGGAGGTCCCTCGCCGTCTTACATCGCCTCCGCAGGCAGACGCTGCCAGCCCGGCAGCCGCGAGAATGTTCTTGGCGGCATTGACGTCCCGGTCGTGCCGGGTGCCGCAGCCTGGGCACATCCACTCACGAGTGGACAGGCCCAGGATGTCGAGAAGATACCCGCAGTGCGAGCACGTCTTGGACGACGGGTACCAGCGGTCAACCACCACCACACGGCGCCCGGCCCGTTCCGCCTTATACTCGATCTGGCGGCGAAACTCTCCCCAGCCGGTGCGGGAGATCGCCTTCGCCAGCGAACGGTTCTTCACCATGCCGGAGACGTTCAGGTTCTCGATGGCGATGGCATCGCTCTCGCGGACGATCCGACTCGACGCCTGGTTGAGGAAGTCACGGCGCGCATCGGCCACCTTCGCATGGCACTTCGCGACCTTGACCCTGGCCTTCTTCCGGTTCGCGGAACCCTTCTGGCAGCGGGACAGGCGACGCTGGTAGCGCCTGAGCCGGCGCTCGTGGCGCTCCATGTCCTTCGGATGAGCGATCTTCTCCCCGGTGGAGAGCACCGCGAAGTCCTTCAACCCGAGGTCGATACCCACGGCCTGCCCGGTCGACGGAAGCGGTTCCGGGTCGCTGTCGGTCTCGAGGGCGAACGACACGAAGTACCGGCCGTCCGGCTCCCGCGAGACGATGACCATTGTCGGGTTCAGGGTCGCGAGGTCGACGTCGTCGAACGCCCAGACGACGGCCAGCGGTTCGCTGGTCTTCGCGAGCCAGAGCGCGCCGGCCTTGATGCGGAACCCGGAACGGGTGTAATGCGCGGACTGCCGGCTGTTGCGGTTCTTGCGGCGCGGGTACTTCGCCCGCCCGGCGAAGAAGTTCGAGAAGGCGGCATGCTGGTGTCGCAGCGTCTGCTGCAACGGGACCGACGACACCTCGTTCAGCCACTCGTACTCGGCCGTCTTCTTCCACCCGGTCAGCGCGGCGTCGGTCTCCTTGTACGAGGTCGGCTTGCTCTCGGTCGCGTACCGGCGGTGGCGTTCTTCGAGTGTCTTGTTCCAGACGACTCGGATGCAGCCGAACGTGCGGGCCAGCATCTGTTGCTGGCCCGCCGTCGGGTAGGCCCGTACTTTGTACGCCGTCCGCACATTCACCATCTTACCGGAGTATCACACGTGTGTAAGTGGCTCTTCACGGATCACTGAAGGGCGTATTCAGCTGGCTACGCCGTGATTGTGGGTGCGGTCACGGCGGGTTGCCAGGGTGCGCGGGCGGCACGCGAGGCGGTGTAGCGGGCGCGGCGCTGCTGGTCGGCGACGTTGGTCAGCCCGAACCCACTCGGTAGATCAGCTTGGTCAGCCGGTTGATTCCGTCGGCGGCGGCGTTGGTGATCCCGGTGAGCACCCCGGCCCTGATCGGCTCGCGCCACTCGTCGATGGTCTCGGCCGCGGTGGCGAGCTCGGGACGTCGCGGCCGAACGTGGCGACGTAGTCGAAGAACCGGTAGAGGCCCTGGGCGATGTCGGTGCGGCTGGTCACCCTGTCGGGCGGCGGTTCCGCTGGCGCTGATTCCTCCCCGCCCTGAAGGACGGGGCCTCCTCGGTGGTGTCAGGTGACCGGGCCGCCGGCAACCGGGCGCCGGGCGCACGATCATCGCCGGGCGCACGGTCATCGCCGGGCGCACGGTCATCGCCGGGCCGGCTGTCAGCCTCCGGGCTGGGCGAAGTCGTCGATGGCCGCCGCGATCCGGGTGAGGACGACGCAGGCCGCGTCGATCTCAGCCTCGTTCAGGCCGTCGAGCGCGGAATCGATCATTTCGTACCATGCCTCGCGGCGGGCCAGGGTCCGCTCGCGCCCGGCCTCGGTCAGCGAGATGCGCGAGATGCGGCGGTCGTGCGGGTCGCGGCGGCGCGCGACCATCCGTTGCTTCTCCAGCTGGTCGATCAGGGCGGTGACCGAGGCCGGGTTGAGGTCGGCCGCCCGGGCCAGCTCGCCCGGCGTCGCCTCCTCCTTCGCCAGCAGCACGGCCAGCGCCCGCACGTGGGCGTGGGTCATCGGGCCGCCGCCTCGCTGGTCCCGGGCCCGCAGCCGGCGCTCCGCGCCGAACAGGTGGCCGAGCACGCGGCTGAGGCGGGTCTGGACGGCCGACTCGGGCGGCGCCTCGAGCAGGCCGGTGGCACCGGTCGGGGCCACGGTGTCCGGGCCGGAGCCTTCGGTCACAGCAGGCCTCCCTCGGCCTCGATCAGAACGGGCTCACGGACGTAGCTGCCGGCGGGGGCGCCCGGAGCGGGTACCAGGGCGCCGGAGGCGACCCGCGACGACTCGGCGCGCCGCATCCGTCGCTCGATGACAGCCAGCGTAACCGTCGAGAGCATGACGACCACCGTGATGGCGGTGACGACCGCGAAGGTCACGCCGAATGCGTGGGCCTGAGCCGCCCCATCGGTGCCGGCGCGGTCCAGACGCTGCTGGAGCACGACCGTCAGGATGGCCGTCCCGAGCGAGGCCCCGACCCGCTGCAGGACGTTGAGCTGTGGGGTGGCGTCATTGATCTGGGCCGGCGTGAGCACCTTGTAGGCGGCGGTCATCGACGGCATGGACGCCAGCCCGGCGCCCAGGCCGCGCGCGAACATGGCCATGCACAGCAGGACATAGGGCGTGTCCTGGTGGATCAGGATGAACGGCGTCGAGGCGGCGATGATGACCAGGCAGCCGAAGACCGCGGTCAGGCCGCCACCGATCCGGTCGCAGAGCTGGCCGGACAGCCGCATGGTGAGCGCCGTGCCGATTCCCTGGGGGATGAGCAACAGGCCGGTCAGGACCTCGCTCTGGTGCCGCACGACCTGGTAGTAGATCGGCATGAGGATCATGCCGCCGTACAGCACCGCGCCAAGGCAGAACGTGGCCACCGACGCCGCACTGAACGCGCCGTTGCGGTAGAGGCGGACGTCCAGCAGCGGGCGGGGGATGCGCCAGGACCGGGCGGCGAACGCCGTCAGCAGGACCAGGCCGCCGGCGATGGGCGCCAGGACAGCGGTCGAGACGAACGAGTGGTCGGTGCCGATCTCGGAGAGTCCGTAGGTCAGGGCGACCAGGCCGACGGCGACCAGGCCCAGGCCGGGCACGTCGAGCGGGCCGGCGTCCTCCGCGGGCTCCCGCGGGAGGAGGAACACCCCGGCGACCAGCGCGGCCACGCCGACCGGGATGTTCACAAAGAAGATCCACCGCCAGCTGACCGTCTCCAGCAGCAGGCCGCCGATCGTCGGCCCGAGGACGGGCAGGAGGACCATGGGGACGCCGATGAGGCTCATGACCCGCGTCATGTTGCGGGGACCCGCCTTGCGGGCCAGCAGAATCTGCCCGGCCGGCAGGACCATCCCGCCGCCGAGGCCCTGCAGCGCCCGGAAGACGATCAGCTCGACGGAGGACTGGGCCAGGCCGCACAGCGCGGAGCCGACGATGAACAGGGCGAGGGTGATGAGGTAGAGCCGCCGCGGGCCGAGCCGGCGGGCCGCCCACCCGGTGATGGGGATGACCGCGGCCAGCGCCAGCAGATACGAGGTGATCACCCACTGGGTGGTGGCCAGCGAGTCGTGGAAGGTCTCGGACAGCGGGCGCAGAGCGATGTTGACGATCGTCGAGTCCAGGAACGTCATGCCCGAGCCGAGGATGACCACGACCGCGATTCGCCTGACCTCTGGCGTCAGCTGGTAGCTCGTGCTCGGCCGCCTGCCCACTGATCCCATCAGCCCCTCCTCGCGCCGTTCCGAAACTATTTTAGCAGCAAAAGTTTTTGTGCCAAAATTAAATCGCTCACACCATTGGGCCATCGCCGGGCCCAACGCCGCGGCGGCGGAGTGTCGGACCCGGCCGGTACCGTGCGCATCATGACCACGACGGTGCAAAGCGGCCGGGGGCCGGAGCCGGCGGGCTCGCGCGGTACGTCCGCGCCGGTCCCGTCACCGGCGGCGGTCCCGGGCCTGGCGACGGTCTCGGGGCCGGCCGCGGTCTCAGGCCCGGCCGCGGTCTCAGGCCCAGCCGCGGTCTCAGTCCCAGCCGCGGTCTCAGGCCCAGCCGCGGCGGCGGCTCCCAGGCGCCGCCGGCCGCAAGGCCGGGAACGGCTGAGCCTGGACCAGGCCCGGCGGGTGGCGCTGGCCGCCCAGGGCTTCGCCCGGGCCCGCCCGGCCGACCCGACCGGTCGGGCCCGGCTGCGCGGCCTGTTCGACCGGGTCGGGATCATCCAGATCGACTCCGTGAACACGCTGGCCCGGGCCCACTACCTGCCCGGCTGGTCCCGGCTGGGCGCCTACCGCCGCGACGACCTCGACCGCTACGTCCACACCGACCGGCGGGCGTTCGAGTACTGGGCCCACGAGGCCTGCTATGTCCCGGTCGACTGGCAGCCGCTGCTGCGCTGGCGGGCCGCGCGGGCGGCGGCCGGCGACGGGATCTGGGGTGGGGTCGCGGCGTTCGCCCGCGAGCGCGCGGACTACGTGCGGGCCGTCTACGAGCGGGTGAGCGCCGAAGGGCCGCTGGCCGCCGCCGACCTGGCCGAACCCGGGGCCACCCGGTCCGGGAGCTGGTGGGGCTGGACCGAGTCCAAACGCGCCCTGGAGTTCCTGATGTGGTCGGGCCAGCTGTGCGTGGCCGGGCGCCGGGGCAACTTCGAGCGCCTCTACGACCGGCCCGAACGGGTCCTGCCAGCCCGGGTGCTGGCCATGCCGACACCGGACGAGGACACCGCCCTGCGGGAGCTGCTGCGTCACGCGGCCGACCGCCTCGGGGTGGCCACCGGCGGCGACCTGGCCGACTACTTCCGGCTGCCGGCGGCGCTGGCCCGACCCCGGCTGGCCGAGCTGGTCGAGGCGGGTGAGCTGGTGGCGGTGACCGTCGAGGGCTGGCGGGCACCGGCCTACCTGCGGCCGGGCCAGGCCGTCCCCCGCCGGGTCGAGGCGCGGGCGCTGCTGTCGCCGTTCGACCCGCTGGTCTGGGAGCGCTCGCGCACCCAGCGGCTGTTCGGGATGGACCTGGTTCTGGAGATCTACACGCCGGCGGCCCGGCGCCGGTACGGCTACTACGTCCTGCCCTTCCTGCTCGGCGACCGGCTCGTGGCCCGGGTCGATCTGAAGGCCGACCGCAAGGCCGGCGTGCTGCGAGTGCCGGCGGCCTGGATCGAGCCCGCCGCGGCCGAGCCGCCCGGCCCTGGGAGGGGAGCCGTCGCGGCCGCGCTGCGGGCCGAGCTCGAGGCGCTGGCCGACTGGCTCGGCCTCGATCAGGTGTCCTCTGACGGGCGGGGCGACTTACCGTTGGCCGGCTGAACCGACTCCCGGTGACCGCCGAGGACTGGCGCCGGCCAGTCGGCCGCTGGCGGCGGATCGGACGAGTGGGCGCGGCGGCGGGTCATCCTCGGGGCGGCCGGGCGCGGTCAGTCACGGGTCCCGGGCTCCGGGCTGGTCCGGGCTCCGGGCTGGGCCGGACCGGGCCGGGCTCCGCGCTGGGCTGGGCGGGCCGCCGGCCTGGCGTGTGACGGCCTGGACGCACTCCCCGAGCGCGGGCAGCGGTTCGGTGAGCGCCCGGGCCAGCGCGGGAACCGCTCGGCCGAGGGCCGGAGCGGCCCAGGCGGCGACCGGGCGGGCCCAGTCGAGGCGATCGTGGTCGTAGGCCAGGGCGAGCAGGCTCGCGCCCGATGCGCAGCCGACGGCGATGCCCCAGCCCAGCGGCCCGACCGGGCGGCTGCCGAACAGGGAGCTGGCCACCGGCGTCTGAACCAGCGTCGCCATCAGCGCGGCGCTGCCGACGGCGGTGGCCACGACCAGCGGGTCGCGGCGGGCCAGTACGACGGTCTGGCCGAGCTGCGTGCCGACCAGGGCGAGCAGCGCGACCGTCGAGGCGCGCCGCGGCGTGCCGGTCGTGCGCGCCAGCAGCCACGCGCTCGTCGCGCCGGCCGCGGTGAGCGTGCCCCGGGCCAGCAGGGCCTGGCGCAGGCGGGCCCGCCCGTCGCCGGGGCCGCCGGAACCACCCGAGGCGACGGAGCCGTGGGGGTCGCCGGGGCTGCCGGGGCCGCGCGAGCGGCCGTCGGCGTCCGGCCCGCGCACGGCCAGCGCCATCGCCGGCGCCATGTCGGTCAGCAGGTTGACCAGCAGGAGCTGACGGGGGTTGAGCGGAGCGCTGCCGGCAATGGCCGTCCCGATCAGGGTGAACACGACCTCGCCCGCGTTGCCGCCGACGAGGACGCTGACGGCGTCGGTGACCGCGTCCCACATCCGGCGGCCCTCGACGACGGCACCGGCCAGCGCCTCGACGTCGCTGTCGGCCAGCAGCAGGTCGGCCGCGCCCTGAGCGGCGGCGGAGCCCTGGCCGGTGATGGCGACGCCGACGTCGGCCGCGCGGATGGCGGCGGCGTCGTTCGTCCCGTCCCCGGTCATGGCGACGACCCGCCCGTCCCGGCGCAGCGCCCGGACCAGTCTCACCTTCTGCTCCGGCGAGACGCGGGCGAACACGTCGGCCTCGGCGATCCGCCGGGCGTAGCCGGCGTCGTCCAGCCGGTCGAGTTCGGCTCCGGTGACGACGAGGCCGAAGGGCGCGCGATCCTGGCGAAGCCGCGCGCCCGGAGGCCCGGAAATGTCCCGGGCGCCGAAGGGCGCGCGATCCTGGCGAAGCCGCGCGCCCGGAGGCCCGGAAATGTCCCGGGCGCCGAAGGGCGCGCGATCCTGGCGAAGCCGCGCGCCCGGCAGGCCGACCTCGGCGGCGATCGCGGCGGCGGTGGCCGGATGGTCGCCGGTGACCATCGTGACCCGCACGCCGGCTTCGCTCAGGCGGCGCACCGCCCGGATGGCGGACGGGCGCGGCGTGTCGGCCAGGCCGAGCAGGCCAAGCAGGCGCAGATCACGGACGTCGCCGTCCGCGATCGCGCGCCGGGCCCGGGCGGCACCCGAGCCCGGGCCCGACCTGGCACCCAATCCCGCGCCCGGCCGGCGCCGGGCGCTGGCCGGGCGCTCTCCCGGCCCGTACAGCTCGACGCTCCGGGCCGCGACAGCCAACACCCGCAGGCCCTGTCCGGCCAGCTGCTCAGCGGCTCGGCGGGCCGCCCGGCTGGCCGCCGGGGTCAGGACGCAGCGGCCGATGACCACCTCCGGCGCGCCCTTGACCGCGAGCGTCGCCGCCATGGCCCCCTGGTTGGCAGTCGTCCGGGCAACGGTCGTCCGGGCAACGGTCGTCCGGGCCGCGGCCCCGGCCGCCACGCCGGACGGTCCGGCCGCGCGCTCGGCCCCGGGCGCGGGCGCCGGCGCCGGCGCACGGGTCAGCGTGGCCGCGTAGCCGCGTGACGTCTCGAAGCCGAGCTCAGCCAGCCGCTCGGCCGGCTCTGCCGGCATGCCCGGCGCGGCTGGCACCGGCAGGTCGGCGGCGGCGGCGAGTACCGCCCGGTCGGTGGCGTGGATGGACGCCTCCGCCCCGGTCGGGCAGGCGGCGGCGGCCGTGCGCACCACCAGCTCGGCCGCCGCGTCCAGCGGCTGGGCACCGGGCAGGGCGTGGCGGCGCCAGGCCGTCCGGCCGGCGGGAACCATGACGGCGCGCGGGACGAGCCGGCCCTCGGTCAGGGTCCCGGTCTTGTCGAAGCAGACGACGTCAAGCCGGCCCAGCGCCTCCACCGTCCGCGACGAGCGGACCAGGACGCCGGCGCGGGCCAGCCGCCGGGCCGCGGCGACCTGGGAGACGGTGGCGACGAGCGGCAGCCCCTCGGGCACGGCGGCGACCGCGACCGCGACCCCGGCCGAGAGGGCGGAGCGCAGCGGCGCCCCGCGCAGCGAGGAGAGCGCGGTGACCGCCGCGCCGGCCGCCCCGGTCAGCGGCAGCGCCAGCCGGGTCAGTTCGCCCAGCCGGGCCTGGGCACCGGCGGGGACGACCGCCCCGGCCGCGCCCCGAGCCCGCCCGGACTGGGTGGAAGCCCCGGTCGCGACGACCAGCGCCGTGCCCGAGCCGGCCAGGACCGTCGTCCCCTCGTAGACCATGCAGGCCCGGTCGGCCACGGCGGCCGTCGGCGTCGGGTCGGTCGTCTTGCTCACCGGCAGGGACTCACCGGTCAGGGTGGCCTCGTCGATCTCCAGCCGCTCGGCGCGGATCAGCCGGCCGTCGGCCGGCACGACATCGTTCGGGCGCAGCTCGACGAGGTCACCGGTGCGCAGCGCGGAGGCGGCGACCAGCGCCTGGCCGTGCGGGGTCAGCTGCCGGGCCACCGGGACGTGGCGGGCGACCAGCCGGGCCAGCGCGCCCTCGGCCCGGGCCCGCTGGGCCCCGCTGACCATCGCGTTCGTTACCGACACCCCGGCGACGAGCGCGGCGTCGGCGCTGGAGCCGAGCATCGCGCTGGCTGCCGCCCCGACGAGCAGGACGGGGACGAGCGGGTCGCGCAGGTCGGCCAGGACGGCCCGGGCGACCCGGGCCGCGGCGCGGGGCCGGCTCCTGCCCTCCTCGGCTTCGCCGGCCTCCCCGACAGCGCCGGTCTTCCCGACAGCGCCGACCTCCCCGACAGCGCCGACGTCGCCACCGCGTCCGGCCTGTTCACCCGGACCAGCCTCGATGCCCGGACCAGCCTCGATGCCCTCGGCCGCGGGACCGACCGGGGCCGCGTAGTCGTGGCGGCCGTCGCGCTGGCCGGGAACGAGCGCGCGCTCGGTCAGCGGCTCGGCCGGTGCGGCCGCGCCCAGCCGGCGCAACGCGACGCCAGCCGGCAGCGCGTGCCAGTCGCCGCGCACCACCCGTTCCGGCTCGTGGGCCCGGTCGGCCCGCAGCGCCGTCACCGCGCCGTCCACCATCGCCGCCAGCGCGGCCAGGTGGACCGGGCCGCCGCGCACCGACCGCCCGGCCAGTCCGCCCAGGCCGGCGCGGGCTCCGGTCAGGGTGGTCAACACGGCCAGCGCCGAACCGGACGTCGCGAGCGTCGCCGCGCGGCCGCTGGTGGAGCGGGCGGCCGGCGCCAGCCGCAGCACCCGCCACACGTCGGCCAGATCGTCGGTGCAGAGCAGGTCGGCCGACCAGGGAGGGAACAGCTCCCGCCGGCCGCGGCCGATACCGATGTCGGCGGCGGCCAGCGCCGCCGCCTCCAGGCCGGAGACGACGGCGACCACAGCGCCACCCGCGCGCAGGCGGTCGACCTCGGTGGCCAGCCCACCCCCCGCCGGCCCCGCCGTCCCGCCGCCGGCCCCGCCCGCGACCTCGCGAACGGCCGGGCCGCCGTCCACGCCCGTCGCTCGGCCGAGGACGCCATCGGCCATCGGCTCCAGCTCGGCGGTGCTGAGGTTGCCGGTCAGCAGGACGCGGCCGCAGTCGCGGGCGGCGGCAATCACCGCGTCGGCCAGCGGGTCGAGGGCCGCTCCGAGCAGGAGCGGCCAGGACCGTCCCCGGCCCCGCAGCTCGAGGGCCAGCCCGCCCGCGTCCGCGGCGCGGCCACCCTGCGGGCCACCCTGCGGGCCATCCAGCGGGCCGGCCGCGAGCAGCCGGTAGGCGCCGTCGCGGGCGACCACCTCGCCCGGGCGGAACGTCCGCCACGGGCTCACGCCGGCCAGCATCCCCTCGGCCCGGCCCCACACGGCGGCGTCGGGCGCGGTCAGCACCCGGCAGCCGTCGCCGAGCAGGGCGTCCGCCGCGATCAGCACGACGTCGAGGCGGTCCAGCCGGCGCAGGGCGCCCATGTCCATGGTCAGGACGTCGCGCGCGGCGAGCCGGCGGGCGGCGGTCGAGGCGAACAGCTCGCGCCCGACCCGGGCCGCCCGGGGCACCGAGGCCAGCACCAGCTCTCCGGCCAGCGCCGGGGACCGGCCGAGCAGCAGGCCGCCGGCGCCGAGGACCGCCCCGGCCAGCGCGCCCCGGTCAGCGGCCCGCTCGACGGGACCGACGACGCGGCGGCCGACGACCGCCGGGATCTCGGGTCCGGCGGCGGCCCGGGCCGCCGGGCGCACGAGCGCGGGCGGTTGTTGCCCCGCTTCCAGCGCGGCGGCGGTGGCCTGGCCCAGCGCGTCCTCCCGCCGGGCGAACGCGGCGTGGATCGCGATCCGTTCGGCCAGCCGGGCGCAGTGGTGGGCGGCGTTGGTGACCAGCATTTCGGGTGCCTGGACGAGCGCGCCGGCGGCGGCGCTGGCCACGCCGAGCACGAGCTCGGTACCGGCCGGCCCAAGGGCCGAGCCGAGCACGGCCCGGGCCCGGGGCTGGTTGTCGACCAGCGCGACCAGGGCCGCCGTCCCGCGGGGCAGCGCCGGCACCGGGCACATCCGCCCGGCCACCGACAGGCCGAGGCAGGCGAGGTCGACGCCGAGCGCGACGGCCTCGACGACGATCGGCTCCCGGTCCCCGGGATGGTCGGGCCGGGTGTGGAAGGGCGCGCCCCCGCCCGGCGCCGGGGCGTCCGGGGCGTCCGGGTCGCCGCCGACGACGGCCCGCTCGGCCTCGGCGACCGCCTCGACGATCTCGTCGAGATCGGCCTCGTCCGGGTCGAAGGCGACCAGCACCCGGCCGAGGCCCTCGTCGAGGCTGGCCCAGTCGACGCCGCCCAGGGCGCGCAGCGCGGCCGGCAGCGCCGCGGCCAGTTCGCCGGTGACGTGGGCCGCGCGCGGGTCGGGCCGCCCGCCGGTGTCGTGGCGGGTGGCGAGAAGTTCAATGTGGGCGGTCCGTTCGCCCCGCCACACCCGGCGGCGGGCCCGGCCGGTCCGGGTCAGCTCCCGCTCGAGCGCGTGGCCGACCGTCCGCGCCGCGGCGGCGCCCGCTCGGGCTGGCGCGAGCGAGCGGTCGACGAGCGCGCCCGGCAGCCTTGCCGCGGGCCGGAGCACCGCCGGCGGCAGGCCCGCCGGGACAGGCGGGAGAGGCAGGCGCCGGAGCGCGGCGGTGATTCGCATGCACGACTCCTGTTGGCCGACGTCCGCCCGCGCCAGAACGGCTACGGAGGGTCGAATTTTGACCTGCTATCGTTACTGGCGGTTGTAAAGCGGCCGGATGTGACCGGTCGCGACCCATCGCCGGCCCGGCCCTCCGTCGGCACTCGCCCACCTGGAGGCACCGTGTCCGAACTGCTTGTCACCATCGCCATCGAGGCATTGAGCGCGCTCGCCCTGGCCGCCCTGGCCGCGGCGCTACGGCGCTGGGCGCCGCGCGCGGCCGGGCTGGGCGCGACGGCCTGATCGACAGCACCCCCGGCGCCCGTCCGGAGCGGCGCGGTTCCCGCCAGCTCCCGTCAGCATCGCCGGGATGCGCTGGGATCGCCCGGAAGCCCGTAACCCCGGGCCGGGCCGGGGCGGGGTGGCCGTCCTCAGCCGGCCGCGCCGGAACCCCTGTTCCTGGCCCGTCGGCCCGCGCGAGCCCGTGGCCGCCCGGCCAGGCCGGAGTGCTGGGCCACGTACGTACCAGCCGCGATCGCCGCGACCACCGGCCACTCGATGATCTCGACCGCGGCGAGCAGGCCGAGCCCGACGTAGTAGGCGACCTTCCCGGGCGAGACGACCGGCACCGGCCCGACTGGCTCGGCGCTGAGGACCTCGAGGGCGCCGGGCGCTACGGTCACGACCTCGGCCTCGGCCTCGGCCGCCGCGGGCCGGCCGAGCTCGAAGCGGGCGGTCAGGAAGGGCAGCCGCACCGTCGCGCCCCGGGCCCTGGACCGGTCATCGCGCGGCACGCCGCCGCCTTGCCGGGTGTTCGGCGACGAGGGGCTGCTGACGGCCGCGGCGGAGCCGGTGCCGGTGCCGGTGGCCGCGCCGCGCCGCGCCCCTCGCGGGCGGGACGCCGCCGGCCGGGAGGCTGTCGTTCGGGACGCGGCCGGCCGGGACGCGGTGCTCCTGGCGCTCCCACCCGTACGCCCACCCGTGCCCGCGCCGGCACGGGTGGCCGGCCGGCTGGCGGTGCCCGTTCCCCCGGACCGGGAGCCCGCCGCCCGCGTGCTCACCGAACGCGATGCGGACCTCGACCCCGCGCCAGCGCCTCCGGACCCGGTCGCCCGGCGCCGGCCTCCCGCATCGCCTTCCACCATTTCCAGCCCCCCAACGCGTCGGACCAGCCACTGGGCGTTATCCTGGCGCCGTTCCAAGCCGCGCGCCATCCGTGAGTTCATTTTTTGTTCATCTTTCGTTCACTTGATGCATTTGTCCCCGTGGACCACGGCCTCCGTCCGCGAGATGCTCGGGCCACGATGTCGGAGCAGGCGCGGATGCGTCCGGCCCCGGTGTCCGCGCGTAACGGCTCCCGCCGGGGGTAGGCCCCGCGCGCGGGACAGCGTGGCGGACGCGGAGGCGGAGGCGACATGCCGATCAGGACGGTCAACCCGGCGACGGGCGAACTCGTCGCGACCTACGACGAGATGACCGACGCCCAGCTCGACACGGCGATCGCCGCCGCCGCGACGGCCTTCCGCGACTACCGCCGGACCACGTTCGCGCGGCGCGCCGGCTGGCTGCGCGCGGCGGCGGACATCCTGGACGCCGAGCGCGACGCCGTCGCCGCCCTCATGACGACCGAGATGGGCAAACCGATCGCGCAGGCCAGGGCGGAGGCGGCCAAGTGCGCCACCGCCTGCCGCTTCTACGCGGAGAACGCCGAGCGCTACCTGGCGCACGAGCCGGTGCCGGCCGGCGAGGTCGGGGCGAGCGAGGCCTACGCGATCTATCAGCCCCTCGGCGTCGTGCTGGCCGTCATGCCGTGGAACTTCCCGCTCTGGCAGGCGATGCGCTTCGCGGCGCCGGCACTGATGGCCGGCAACGTCGGGCTGCTCAAGCACGCCTCCAACGTCCCCGGCACCGCCCTGTACATGGCGGACCTGTTCGCCCGGGCCGGCTTCCCGGCCGGGGTGTTCCAGACCCTCCTGATCGGCTCGGCGAAGGTCGAACGGGTCCTCACCGACCCCCGGGTGGCCGCGGCCACTCTGACCGGGTCGGGCCCGGCCGGCGCCGCCGTGGCCGCCACCGCCGGGCGCGTGGTCAAGAAGACCGTGCTGGAGCTGGGCGGCAGCGACCCGTTCATCGTCATGCCCTCAGCCGACATCGCCGCCGCCGCCCGGGTCGCGACGAAGGCCCGCTGCCAGAACAACGGCCAGTCCTGCATCGCGGCCAAACGGTTTATCGTGCACGCCGATGTCGCGGAGGAGTTCACCGACGCCTTCGTCGCCGCGATGGGCGCGCTCACCGTCGGTGAGCCGGCCAAGGACGGCGTCGACGTCGGGCCGCTGGCCACCGAGGAGGGCCGGGCCGACCTCGACACCCTGGTCCGGGACGCGCTGGCCCGGGGCGCGCGGGCCCGCCTGGGCGGGGCGGTACCGCCCGGGCCCGGCTGGTACTACCCGCCGACCGTCCTGACCGGGGTGACCGAACAGATGCGGCTGTTCGGCGAAGAGGCCTTCGGCCCGGTGGCGGCCGTGTTCACCGTGGCCGACGCCGAGGAGGCCGTCACGCTGGGCAACGCCACCGAGTTCGGCCTCGGCGCCAACGCCTGGACGAACGACCCGGGCGAGCGGGAGTTCTTCGTCCGGGAGCTGGCGGCCGGCTCGGTGTTCATCAACGGAATGGTCACCTCCTACCCCCAGCTACCGTTCGGCGGGGTGAAGGCATCCGGGTACGGACGGGAGCTGAGCGCTCACGGCATCCGCGAGTTCTGCAACCTCAAGTCGGTCTGGGTGGGCTGACCGCCGCCCGCGCACTCCGGGTAGAACACCAGGCAGCCGGGCAGCCTGCGGGCGACGCGCTCGGCCGCCCGGCGCGGGGATCCGCTGCCGGAGACCAGCCGCCAGGGTGTGCCGACCAGGTCCATCAGGTCCGCGATCCGGGTCGGGAGATCGTCCTGCGCGGCGACGAGGTCCGCGCGCGGCGCCGGGCAGCAGGCATAGAAGCTGGCCACCGCCACCCAGCGCAGCCAGTCGTCCCACCGCGGCAGGGTCGAGACGATCACCAGTTCGGCGCCGATCGAACGGGCGAGCGAGCCCGCCAGCAGCACGTCGGACAACGTCTCCGGGTCGGTCTCCTTGATGGCCACGACTATCGCGCGCGGCCCGCCGCCAAGCCGCTGTTCCGCCGTCACCACAACCACCTCTGACGCTCCCGGGCCCCGCGGCCCGACCGGGATGGCGGCCGGTGGGGACACCGGCCGCGTCAGCTCCGCGCCGCGGTACTGCCGTGGCGGTGCTGACTGGGAAAAACTGTAGGGGAAATCACGTTCCCGTTCATCCCCTTCCACGCCACAGGCCCCCCACGGGGGTGGTTCGGACCGGTCCGTCCAGCGACCAGGTCTGATCAGAGTAGGTCGCGGTCGCCCAGGTAGGGGCGCAGCACCTTCGGCACCCGGATCTGGGCGTCGGCCGTCTGGTTGTTCTCCATGATCGCGGCCAGCAGGCGGGGCGTGGCCACGGCGGTGTTGTTCAGGGTGTGCGCGAAACGGATCTTCCCGTCCGAGTCCTTGTAGCGGATGTTCGCCCGCCGGGCCTGCCAGTCGTGCAGGGTCGAGCAGCTGTGGGTCTCCCGGTAGCGCTCCAGCGACGGGAACCAGGTGTTGACGTCGTTCATCCGGAACTTGCCCAGGCCCATGTCCCCGGTCGCGCACTCGACGACCTCGTAGGCCAGCTCGAGGGCCTGCAGGATGTGCTCCGCCGTCCCCAGCAGCTCGGCGTGCCAGCGGGCCGACTCCGTCTCGTCGGCAGCGCAGATGACGAACTGCTCGACCTTCTCGAACTGGTGGACGCGGATGAAGCCGCGCACGTCCCGCCCGGCGCTGCCGACCTCGCGCCGGAAGCAGGGCGAGATCCCCGCGTAGCGGATGGGCAGGTCGCGCTCGGCCAGCACCTCCCCCGAGTGCAGGCCGACCAGCGCCACCTCGGCCGTGCCGGCCAGGTAGAGGTCGTCCGCCGCCAGGTGGTAGATCTCCTCGCGGTGGCCGGGCAGGAAACCGCTGCCGACCAAGGCCTCCTCCCGCACCAGCGACGGCACCGCCATGACCCGGAAGTCACGCTGGCGCAGGACGTCGAGGGCGAACGAGTGCAGCGCCCGCTCGAGCAGCACCGCCTCGGAGGCCAGCGCGTAGGCCCGCTCCCCCGCGACCGAACGGGCCCGGGTGAACTCGGCCCAGCCCCGCTTCTCGGCCAGCTCGACGTGGTCGAGGGGCGTGAAGTCGAACGTGGGCGGCTCACCCCAGGTCCGGATGACGACGTTGGCGCTCTCGTCCGGGCCGACCGGCGCGCCCGACCACGGGATGGCCGGCGCGCGCAGGAGCAGGTCGCGCAGCTCACCGCTGGCCGTCTCCAGGTTGGCCCGGGCCTCGCGCAGGCGGGCGTCCAGCGCCGTCGAGGCGATCCGCAGGTCCTCGCGGCGGGCCGCGTCCGCGCCCTTGAACGCGGCGGCGAGCTCCCGGCGCTCCCGCTGGGACTCGTCCACCTCGCGCTGCAGCGAGCGCACCCGACCGTCGAGCTCGTTGATCGCGTCGACGTCGATGTCGACACCCTTGAGGCGGGCGGCCTCGCGGACCGCGTCCGAGTTCTCCCGGACAAAACGCCTGTCCAACATCGTCGTCTCACTCACCTAGCGTCGGGGACCGGGGCCCTCCGGGCGCGCGGCGACGCCTGATCGCGCGCTTGGCGGCCCGGTGGCTCGGTGGCTCGGGACCTGGGCCTCCGGGCGCGGCTACGCCATGACGCGCGCCCCGTGACCGTCGAGGTCTGCGACGATCCTATCCGGGCCGCGCGGGCTGTCCTCCGGCCAGCGCGCCGGCCGCATGCCAGCCCCGGGCCCGCTGCCCGAGCCGGGGCCGAGGGTCAGCGACGGGTCGGCGTGATCGGCTCCGGCAGGTCGGTCGACCCGGACAGGTAACGGTCGACGGCCGCGGCGGCCGAGCGGCCCTCGGCGATCGCCCACACGATCAGCGACTGGCCCCGGCCCATGTCGCCGGCGACGAACACCCCGGGCACGCGGGTCTGCCAGCCGGCATCGCGCACCACGTTGCCCCGGCCGTCGAACTCGACGCCGAGATCGGTGAGCAGGCCGTCCTTCTCGGGGCCGACGAAGCCCATCGCCAGCAGGACCAGCTCGCACGGCAGCTCCATCTCGGTCCCGGGGACCTTCTGGAACTTCCCGTCGACCATCATCACCTCGTGCAGGCGCAACGCCCGCACGTTGCCGTCGTCGTCGCCCAGGAAACGCTCGGTGTTGACGGCGAAGAGCCGCTCGCCGCCCTCCTCGTGCGCGCTGGAGACCCGGTAGATGATCGGCCAGGACGGCCAGGGGTTGGCCACGGGGCGCAGCTCCGGCGGCCGGGGCATGATCTCCAGCTGGTGGACGGAGGCGGCGCCCTGCCGGTGGGCGGTACCCAGGCAGTCGGCACCGGTGTCACCCCCACCGATGATCACGACGTGCTTGCCGGTCGCGCTGATCGGCGGCTTGGCCAGGTCGCCCTGCTGGACCCGGTTGGCCGGGACGAGGTACTCCATCGCCAGGTGGATGCCGCCGAGCTCGCGGCCGGGGACGGGCAGGTCGCGGCCGACGGTCGAACCGCCGGCCAGCACGACCGCGTCGTGGGACGCCCGCAGCTCGTCGGCCGACAGGTCGACGCCGACGGCGGTGCCGGTGACGAACCGGGTGCCCTCGGCCTCCATCTGGGCCAGCCGCCGGTCCAGGACGGACTTCTCCATCTTGAACTCGGGGATGCCGTAGCGCAGCAGGCCGCCGATCCGGTCCGCCCGTTCGTAGACGGTCACGTCGTGACCGGCCCGGGTCAGCTGCTGGGCGGCGGCGAGCCCGGCCGGCCCGGAGCCGACGACCGCCACCCGCCGGCCGGTGCGCTCGCTCGGCGGCACCGGCGGGACGGCGTCGGCGGCCCAGGCGTGGTCGATGATCGAGACCTCGACCTGCTTGATCGCCACCGGGTCGTCAGCGATACCCAGGACACAGGCCGCCTCGCACGGGGCCGGGCACAGGCGGCCGGTGAACTCGGGGAAGTTGTTGGTGGCGTGCAGCCGGTCCATGGCCGAGGCCCACTCGGCCCGGCGGACCAGGTCGTTCCACTCCGGGATGATGTTACCCAGCGGGCAGCCGTTGTGACAGAACGGAATACCGCAGTCCATGCACCGGCTGGCCTGGTCCCGCAGGGACGTGTCCGGGAAGGGTTGGTAGACCTCGCGCCAGTCCTGGATGCGTACGTCGACCGGCCGCCGGGTCGGCGTCTCCCGGTGGTGCTTGAGGAAACCGGACGGGTCTGCCATTCCGCTCCTGTCGGGGGTGGGTCTGTCGGGGGTGGGTCCTGTGGTGGGGCGCTGTGGCGGGGTGCCGGGTTCGGAGGCGAGCGGCCGGTGGGCGAGCGGCCGGTGGGCGAGCGGCCGGTGGGCGAGCGGCCGGTGGCGGGCGGGCGGGCGGCTGCCGCCCGGGCGGTCAGACCCGCGCGGCAGCCATGATCATGTCATCCGGCGGGACACCGTCGGCCTTGGCTTGTTCGATTACCCGCAGGACCCGCTTGTAGTCACGCGGCATCACCTTGATGAAGTGGCTCTGTTCGTCTTCCCAGTTGGCCAGCAGGTTGGCCGCGACCGAGGAGCCCGTCTCCCGGCGGTGCCGGGCGATCAGGCCGACCAACAGCGCCCGGTCGGTCTCGTCCAGGCCCTCGATGTCGACCATCTCGGTGTTGATCCGCCCCACGACCGGCCGGTAGAGGTAGGCGACGCCGCCGCTCATCCCGGCCGCGAAGTTCCGGCCGATCCCGCCGAGGACCACGACCGTACCGCCGGTCATGTACTCGCAGCCGTGGTCGCCCAGGCCTTCGACCACGGCCGTTGCGCCGGAGTTGCGTACGCAGAACCGCTCGCCGGCGATGCCCCGGAAGAACGCCTCACCGGCGGTCGCGCCGTAGAGCAGCACGTTGCCGGCCACGACGTTGTCCTCGGCCCGCAGCGGCGCCTCCTTCGGCGGGAAGACGATGATCCGCCCGCCGGACAGGCCCTTGCCGGCGTAGTCGTTCGCGTCGCCCTCGAGGGTGAGGGTGACGCCGCGGGGCACGAACGCGCCGAAGCTCTGCCCGGCCGAGCCGGTGAAGCGCAGCGAGATCGTGTCGTCGGGCAGCCCGGCCGCGCCGTAGCGCTTGGTGACCTCGTAGCCGAGCATCGTGCCGACCGTCCGGTTGACGTTGCGGATCGGCATCTCCAGCCAGACCGGCCGGCCGTCCTCCAGCGCCCCCTCGCACAGCTGGATGAGGGAGTTGTCCAGGGCCTTGTCCAGGCCGTGGTCCTGGGTCGCGGTGCAGTGCAGCGCGCCGCCGAAGGGCATCTCCGGCTGGTGCAGGATCGGGGTGAGGTCGAGCCCGGATGCCTTCCAGTGCTCGATCGCGGCCGAGGTGTCGAGGTAGTCGATGCGGCCGACCGCCTCCCCCAGGCTCCGGAAGCCGAGCGCGGCCAGGTACTCGCGGACCTCTTCCGCGATGTAGGTGAAGAAGGCCTCGACGAACTCGGGCTTGCCGGTGAAGCGGGCCCGCAGCTCGGGGTTCTGGGTCGCCACGCCGACCGGACAGGTGTCGAGATGACAGACCCGCATCATCACGCAGCCGGCCACGACCAGCGGCGCGGTGGCGAAGCCGTACTCCTCCGCCCCGAGCAGGGCGGCGACGACCACGTCCCGGCCCGTCTTCATCTGGCCGTCGGTCTGCACGACGATCCGGTCCCGCAGACCGTTGAGCAGCAGCGTCTGCTGGGTCTCGGCCAGGCCCAGCTCCCAGGGCGCGCCGGCGTGCTTGAGCGAGGTCAGCGGCGAGGCGCCGGTCCCGCCGTCGTGGCCGGAGATCAGCACGACGTCGGCGTGGGCCTTGGACACACCGGCCGCGACCGTGCCCACCCCGACCTCGGCGACCAGCTTCACGTGCACCCGGGCGCGGGGGTTCGCGTTCTTCAGGTCGTGGATGAGCTGCGCCAGGTCCTCGATCGAGTAGATGTCGTGGTGCGGCGGCGGGGAGATCAGGCCGACGCCGGCGGTGGAGTGGCGGGTCCTGGCTATCCACGGGTAGACCTTGTGGCCGGGCAGCTGGCCGCCCTCGCCGGGCTTCGCGCCCTGGGCCATCTTGATCTGGATGTCGTCCGCGTTGACCAGGTAGTGGCTGGTCACGCCGAACCGGCCGCTGGCCACCTGCTTGACCGCGGAGCGGCGCAGGTCACCGTTGGCGTCGGGCTGGTAACGCTCGGCGTCCTCGCCGCCCTCGCCGGTGTTGGACTTGCCGCCCAGGCGGTTCATCGCGATCGCCAGCGTCTCGTGGGCCTCGGCGCTGATCGACCCGTAGGACATGGCGCCGGTGGCGAACCGCTTGACGATCTCGCTGACCGGCTCGACCTCGTCCAGCGGCACCGGCGGGCGCAGCCCCGCGCGCAGCTCGAACAGCCCGCGCAGGGTGGCGCTGCGTCGCGACGCGCCGTCGACCGTCTTCGTGTAGTCCTTGAAGACCTCGTACCGGCGTGAGCGGGTGGCGTGCTGGAGCAGGAAGACTGTCTCCGGGTTGAACAGGTGCAGCTCGCCCTCGCGCCGCCACTGGTACTCACCGCCGATCTCGAGGGATCGGTGGGCCAGTTCGGTCGGCACCCGGGGGTAGGCCCGCTGGTGGCGGCGGGACACCTCCTCGGCGATCATGTCGATGCCGATGCCGTCCAGGCGGGACGGGGTGCCGGCGAAGTAGGTGTCGATCAGCTCGCGGGACAGGCCGATGGCCTCGAAGACCTGGGCGCCGGTGTAGCTGGCCACGGTCGAGATGCCCATCTTCGACATGACCTTCAGGACGCCCTTGCCCAGCGCCTTGATCAGGTTGATCTCGGCCTTCTCCCGGCTGACTCCGACCAGCTCGCCCCGGGCGAGCAGGTCGTCGACCGACTCGAAGGCCAGGTACGGGTTGACCGCGGCCGCGCCGTAGCCGAGCAGCAGCGCGATGTGGTGGACCTCGCGCGCGTCGCCGCTCTCGACGATCAGCCCGACCTTGGTCCGGGTCTTCTCCCGGATCAGGTGGTGGTGGACGGCCGCCGTGAGCAGCAGTGACGGGATCGGCGCCTTCACCGCGTCCGAGTCGCGGTCGGAGAGCACGACGATGCGGGCGCCGTCGGCGATCGCCTCGGACACGCCCTGGCAGATCTCGTTCAGCCGGGCGACCAAGGCGGCGCCGCCGCCGCGCACGTCGTAGAGCCCGCGCACGGTGACCGCGGCGAACCCGGGCATGTCGCCGTCGTCGTTGACACCGACGATCTTGGCCAGCTCGGTGTTGCTGATGACCGGGAACGGCAGGTTGATCATCCGGCAGGACCGCGCCGTCGGCTCGAGCAGGTTGCCCTCGGGGCCGATGGTGCGGCCGAGGCTGGTGACCAGCTCCTCCCGGATAGCGTCCAGCGGCGGGTTCGTGACCTGCGCGAACAGCTGGGTGAAGTAGTCGAACAGCAGCCGGGGGCGCTCGGAGAGCACGGCGACCGGGGTGTCGGTGCCCATCGAACCGATCGGCTCGGCGCCACCCCGGGCCATCGGGGCGACGAGGACCCGCAGCTCCTCCTCGGTATAGCCGAAGACCTGCTGGCGGCGCTGGACCGACTCGTGGCCGTAGATGATGTGCTCGCGGTCGGGCAGGTCGCGCAGCTCGATGAGGCCGGCGTGCAGCCACTCGGCGTAGGGCGCGGCCGCGGCCAGGTCCGCCTTGATCTCGGCGTCGTCGACGATCCGGCCCTGCGCGGTGTCGACCAGGAACATCCGGCCCGGCTGCAGCCGGCCCTTCTGCACGATCCGGCGGGGCGGGATGTCGAGCACGCCGACCTCGGAGGCCATCACGACCAGGCCGGAGTCGGTCACCCAGTATCGGGACGGGCGCAGCCCGTTGCGGTCGAGCACGGCGCCGATCACGGTGCCGTCGGTGAAGGCGATCGACGCCGGGCCGTCCCACGGCTCCATGAGCGTCGAGTGGAAGCGGTAGAAGGCCCGGCGGGCCGGGTCCATCTCGTCGTGGTTCTCCCACGCCTCCGGGATCATCATGAGCACGGCGTGCGGGAGGCTGCGTCCACCCAGGTGCAGCAGCTCCAGCACCTCGTCGAAGCTGGCCGAGTCGCTGGCCCCCTCGGCGCAGATCGGGAAGATCTTCGCCAGGTCGCCCGGGATGAGGTCACTGGCCAGCAGCGCCTCCCGCGCCCGCATCCAGTTCCGGTTGCCGCGCACCGTGTTGATTTCGCCGTTGTGCGCGACGAAGCGGAACGGGTGGGCCAGCGGCCAGCTCGGGAAGGTGTTCGTCGAGAACCGGCTGTGGACCAGCGCGATGGCGCTGGCCAGCCGCGGGTCGTCGAGGTCGGGGAAGTACGCGGAGAGCTGGTGGGTGGTCAGCATCCCCTTGTAGACCAGGGTGCGGGCCGACAGCGACGGGAAGTACACACCGGCCTCGCGCCGGGCCCGCTTGCGGACGCGGAACGCGCGGCGCTCCAGGTCCATGAGGTCGAACTCGCCGGCGCCGGTTCCGGCGCCGGAACCGGTCGCTCCGAGGAACAGCTGGCGCATGCGCGGCGCCACCTCGGCCGCCGCCCGGCCCACGATGTTGCTGACGACCGGCACCTCGCGCCAGCCCAGGACGCGCAGTCCCTCCTGCCGGACGATACGGGCGATCACCCGGACCGCCTCGTCCCGCTCGCCGGCGACCTGGGGCAGGAACGCGATGCCGACGGCGTAGGTGCCCGGGGCGGGCAGCGCGAAGTCGACGGCGTCGCGCAGGAACGCGTCCGGGACCTGGATCATGATGCCGGCTCCGTCGCCGGTGTCCGGGTCGCTGCCGGAGGCACCGCGGTGATCAAGGTTACGGAGCACCGTCAAGCCCTGGTCGACCAGCTCGTGCGAGCGCCGACCGTGAATGTCGACAACGAAGCCGACGCCGCAGGCGTCGTGCTCGAACGTTGGGTCGTACAAGCCTTGCGCGATCGACATCCGGCGGTCCTGTCCGTCCTCGGGGTGCGGGAAAGGCGGACGACGCTGTCCGGTCGGGCGGCGGATGGCGGGCTTGCTACCGACTCCGCGCAACGGTGAGCAAGACGTTGCGCGAGCCGTTTGGCGAGCCGTTGCCACACACCCATACCGAGTGTGCCACGGCGAACGGCAATCCGCCGTGATCGCGGGAAGCCCGGCATGCGTGGCACTCTATGTCACGCTCGTTACCCCAGCGTCACGCAAGAATCTCGTTACAATCCGCTGCCGCAGCCCTCCGTCGGGCTCCGCTTTGCGTCATTCGTAACGTGGACTCTCCACGGTCGGTAACACAGCGAAACGTTGGATCGACCGGCGATCGACCGGCGATCGACCGGCTCGGGCAGGCCATTCGGGCATGATCGCGGTCCGACCCGGCCGTGGCAGGCCGGAGGCTGGCCCCGGCCGGAGGTTGGCGGGATCGACGGTCAGCCGAGCGCGTGGCCGGCCAACCGGCCGACCGCGTACGTCGCCGCGGCGGCCGCCGCGCCCAGCATCAGCTGCCGCAGTCCGCTGTACACCGGGGAGCGGGTGGTGACCACGCTGACCAGCGCCCCCACCGCGAACATCACCACACCCGAGATCAGCGCGGCCAGCCAGAACGCCGACGCGCCCAGCAGGAAGGGCAGCACCGGTACGGCCGCGCCGAGGGCGAAGGCGAGAAAGGAGGATCCGGCGGCCAGCACCGGTGACGGCGGCCGGTCGGGGTCGACGCCGAGTTCCTCGCGGGCGTGCATCCGCAGCGCCGCGTCCGGGTCGCGGGAGATCTGGCGAGCGACCTCGGCGGCGAGGTCCGCGTCCACCCCCCGGCCGGAGAGGATCGTGGCCAGCTCGCGGGCCTCGGCCGCCGGGGAATGGTGCAGCTCGGCCCGCTCGACCGCGAGTTCCGCGCCCAGCGCCTCGGCCTGGGAACGGACCGAGGTGTACTCGCCGATGGCCATCGACGTCGCGCCGGCCATGAGGCCGGCTAACCCGGCCAGAGCCACGGTATGGCGGGCACCACCGCCGCCGGCCAGCCCGCTGATCAGCGAAATGTTGCTGACCAGGCCGTCCATGACGCCGAAGACAGCCGGTCGCAGCCATCCCCCGCTGACATCCCGGTGCCGATGGTGGATCTCGGCGACCATGCTCACCGAGCCAGCGTATGCGAGCGGCCCGGGTCACCGGCCGAGATCTCGAGCACGAGCGGTAAATCACGAGTCGCCTCGTCATGGCGGCCGATGCGCGGGTCAGCCTGGCCGGTCGGCCCCAGGGGCGGCAGGCGCGGCGGGGGCGGGGTCGCCGCCGAGAGCACGGTCGCCTTTGTCGTCGGCCGGGCGGCCGTCGGCCCTGTCCTGGTCAACCCTGTCCTGGTCAACCCGGTCCTGGTCGGCCCGGTCCCGGTGAGCCCGGTCCTGATCGGCCCGATAACCGTCGGCCTCGAATCCGTCGCCGGACCCGCCGTCGGCGGCCGCGGCCGCAAGGGCTTCGTGGCCGAGGGGAGCCGGCGGGTCGACCGGCGTCCGGACCAGGAACAGCGCGGCGACCGCGACCACGAAGACGATCAGGGCGACCCAGTCGTTGAGCCGTACCCCGAAGATCCGGTGCGCGTCGTCAATCCGCAGCGCCTCCACACCGGCCCGCCCCAGCGTGTAGAGGGCGACGTAGAGGATGCACAGCTTGCCCCGGCCCAGCCGGTGGCGGCGATCGACGGCGAGCAGGATGACGCCGACTAACAGGTCCCAGATCAGCTCGTACAGGAAGGTCGGATGGAACAGCGTCCCCGGCGGGTAGTCGTGCCCGAGCGGGTAGTGCGCCGGGTCGATCTTCAGGCCCCAGGGCAGTGTGGTCGGCCGTCCGTAGAGCTCCTGGTTGAAGTAGTTGCCCAGCCGCCCGATGGCCTGGGCGATGACCACGCCGGGAGCGGCGGCGTCGGCGAAGGTGCCGAAGCGGATGCCGTGGGTGCGGCAGGCGTACCAGACGCCGAAAGCGCCGAAGGCAACCGCGCCCCAGATACCGAGGCCGCCCTTCCACACCTCGATCATCCGCGCCGGATCGCCGTCGCGCCCGAAGAACTCCTCCGGGTTGGTGATGATGTGGTAGAGGCGAGCACCGATGATCCCGAGCGGGACCGCCCACAGCGCCGCGTCGAGGACGACGCCCTCGGGCTGCCCCCGGGACCGCATGCGCCGCTCGGTCAGCAGGACGGCGACGACGATCCCGAGGATGATCGCGCCCGCGTAGCCGCGCAGCGGCAGCGGCCCGAGATGGACGACGCCGGTCGACGGACTGGGAATAGCGGCCAACACCACTCCCCGAGGCTATCCCGCGCCGAATCGGGCCGGGTACCGGTGGCCCCTCCATACGGGGCGTACCAAGTGGTCTGCCGGCTCTTGACATCGCCGCCCTGGACGGAATCGCCACGGGGGGACGGTTCGGTCGCCAGGGCGGCGACCGGTCCGGTGGCCGAGGGCGAGGCTCAGGCGACCGGGGTGACGCCGGCTCGGGTCCCCTCGGCCAGCCGCGCGGCCAGCGCGCGCGGCTCGCGCAGCGCGTCCTGGCCCGACGCCCCGGCCTCGTGCGCGGCCAGGACGGCCCGGACCAGCGCCGATCCGACGATCACACCGTCAGCGAAGGCCGCGACCTGGGCGACCTGCTCGGCGGTGCTGACCCCCAGCCCCACCGCGACCGGCAGATCGGTGACGGTCCGCACCCGGCCGACCAGTTCCTCGGCCGCCGCCCCCAGGGTCGCCCGGGCGCCGGTGACCCCCATCAGCGAGGCCGCGTAGACGAAGCCACCGGCCGCCGCGCAGACCCGCGCCAGCCGCTCGTCCGTGGAGCTCGGCGCGACGACGAAGACCGGGTCGAGCCCGTGCTCGGCGCAGGCGGCCAGCCACGGGCCGGCCTCCTCGGGCGGCAGGTCGGGGGTGATCACGCCGGCCCCGCCGGCGGCGGCCAAGTCCCGCGCGAAGGCGCCGACGCCATAGCGGTCGACCGGGTTCCAGTAGGTCATGACCAGCGTCGGCGCGCCCGCGGCTGCCACGCCCTCGACCGTGCGCAGCACGTCGCGGGTGGTGGTCCCGGCACGCAGGGCGGCGGTGACGGCGTCCTGGATGACCGGCCCGTCCATGGTCGGGTCCGAGTACGGCAGGCCGACCTCGACGATGTCGACACCCGCCTCGACGATCGCCCGCATGGCGGCGATGCCGCCGTTGACCGAGGGGAAACCGGCCGGCAGGTAGCCGATGAGGGCGGCCCGGCCGCCCTGGCGGGCCCGCTGGAAGGTCGCGGAGATCTGACCGTGCACGTTCGTCCGTTCCGTCAGTGGGGCGGGTTCCGGCAGAGGGGCTGGGGCCGACGCGGGGGCTGGGGCCGGGCCGGGGCCGGCCGGAGACCGGACGCCGGACGCTCGGCCCGCGGTGCCGGACATCAGGCGTCGAGCAGGCCGAACCAGCGGGCGGCGGTGTCGACGTCCTTGTCGCCGCGCCCGGAGCAGTTGACCACGACGATCCCGTCCGGCCCCAGCTCCCGGGCGACGTCGAAGGCGGCGGCGAAGGCGTGCGCGCTCTCGATCGCGACCAGGATGCCCTCGAGGCGGGCCACCTCGGCCAGCGCGGCCATCGCGGTCGCGTCGTCGACGACCCGGTAGCTGGCCCGGCCGGCCTCGTGCAGCCAGGCGTGCTCGGGGCCGACGCCCGGGTAGTCGAGGCCGGCGGAGATCGAGTGCGACTCGAGCGTCTGCCCGTCGCTGTCCTGGAGCAGGTAGGTCCGCATCCCGTGCAGGACGCCCCGGGAGCCGCCGGCGATCGCGGCCGCGTGCCGGCCGGTGGCCAGGCCGTCCCCGCCGGCCTCGGCGCCGATCAGCGCGACCGAGGAGTCGGGGATGAACGGGTGGAAGATCCCCATCGCGTTGGAGCCGCCGCCGACGCAGGCCACGATCGCGTCCGGCAGCCGGCCGGCCAGCTCGAGCGTCTGCGCCCGGGCCTCGACCCCGATCACCCGCTGGAAGTCGCGGACCAGCATCGGGAACGGGTGCGGGCCCATGACCGAGCCGATGCAGTAGTGCGTGGTCCCGACGCTGGCCACCCAGTCCCGCATCGCCTCGTTGATGGCGTCCTTCAGAGTGCGGCTGCCGGAGGCGACGCTGACGACCTCCGCGCCGAGCAGGCGCATCCGGGCGACGTTCAGCGCCTGGCGCTGGGTGTCGACCTCGCCCATGTAGACGACGCAGTCCAGGCCGAGCAGGGCGCAGCCGGTGGCGGTGGCCACGCCGTGCTGGCCGGCGCCGGTCTCGGCGATGATCCGGGTCTTGCCCATCCGCCGGGCCAGCAGGCACTGGCCGAGAACGTTGTTGATCTTGTGGGAGCCGGCGTGGGCCAGGTCCTCCCGCTTGAGCAGGATGCGCGCCCCGCCGACGTGCGCGGTCAGGCGCGCGGCGTCGGTCAGCGGCGTGGGCCGGCCGACGTAGGTGGTCAGCAGGTGCTCAAGCTCGGCGGTGAAGGACGGGTCGGCCTGAGCCGCCCCGTACGCGGCGGCCAGTTCGTCGACCGCCGCGACCAGCGCCTCCGGGATGAACCGGCCGCCGAACGGGCCGAAGTGCCCGGTCTCGTCGGGGACGGCCGGGCCCGCCGCGGCACCCGAGCCACCTGGCTGGGCACCGCTACCTGGACCGGTGCGCGGCGGGGCTGACGACGCGGAGGCGTTCACCCGCCCGACTGTACCGGCCCGGCCGGACGCGGCAGGCCGCGCCGGTCGGGCCGCGTCAGCGCCCGACCTTGGTCGCCGGGTGAGCCCCGGCCGTCACCAGCTCGGCCACCACGTGGCGGGGGTCGCGGCCGGAGACGGCGGTCTCGCCCACGAGGACGGCGTCCGCGCCGACGGCGGCGTAGGCCAGCAGGTCGCGGGGTCCGCGTACGCCGGACTCGGCGACCTTGGTCACGTGCGAGGGCAGGTCCGGCGCGACCCGGGCGAAGGTGTCCCGGTCGATCGTCAGAGTGCGCAGGTCACGGGCGTTGACCCCGATCAGGCGGGCGCCGGCGTCAACGGCCCGCGCCGCCTCCGCCTCGTCGTGCACCTCGACCAGCGCGGTCATGCCGAGCGACTCGACCCGTTCGAGCAGGCCGACCAGCCGCGGCTGCTCGAGGGCCGCGACGATGAGCAGGACGAGGTCGGCGCCGTGGGCCCGTGCCTCGAACACCTGGTAGGGCGAGACGACGAAGTCCTTGCGCAGGAGCGGCACGTCGACCGCGACCCGGACCGCGTCGAGGTCGGCCAGGCTGCCGCCGAAACGGCGCCGTTCGGTCAGCACGCTGATCGCGGCTGCCCCGGCCGCCTCGAACTCGCGGGCCAGCGCCCCCGGGTCGGGGATCGCGGCCAGCTCGCCCTTGGACGGGGACCTCCGCTTGACCTCGGCGATGACCGAGACAGCCGGTGCCCGCAGCGCGGCCAGCCCGTCGCGGGGGTCGGGCACCTTCTCCACTCGCCGCTTGAGCTCGGCCAGGGGGGTGGCGGACTCGCGTTCGGCCAGGTCGGCCAGGACCCCGGCGATGATCTCGTCGAGGACGTTCATCTCAATGCGCCTTCGGCAGTCGCTGCCATGCGGCCGATGGTAGGCCAGGCCTCTCACCGCCGCGTGGGTGAGGTCGCCGGAGACCGCGCCGGTCACGCAGCGCGGTTGGCCGCGGGTTGACGTTCGTCCGGCTCGCCGGAAACGACCAGGGTGGGACGCCCGGCCACGACGGACCTACACCCGTCCCGCCCACCGACAGTAATTGTTTCAACGTTGTGGTTGAGTTGGAGTCAGTTCGCTGACTGGCTTCCGAGCGGGGTCGAACGGCGGAACCTCGCCGGGATCGGGGACCGGGCCGGACGGCGTCGACCACGGCAGCAGCACCGTGAACGCCGCGCCACCCTCGGGGGCCGACCCGGCCAGTGCCCGACCGCCGAGGAGGTCCGCCAGGCCCGCCACCAGCGCCAGGCCCAAGCCCGTGCCGACCCGGCGGACGCCGCGGTAGCGCTCGTAGAGGGCGGATCGCTCGAAGGCGACCCGCAGGTCGTCCGGGCTGAGCCCCGGACCACCGTCGCGGACCTGGATCGCGATCGTCGAGTGCCCGGGGCCGCCGGGGCCACCGGGGCCACCGGGGCCACCGGCGCCACCGGCGCCGCCAAGGCCACCGGCGCCGCCAAGGCCACCGGCGCCGCCAGGGCCGATGGCGGCGGCCGGCGGGCCGGTCGCCACGGCCAGCACGATCGGCGCGCCGGCCGGGACCACTCGCAGGGCGTTCTCGGCCAGCCCGTCGATGATCTGTCGCAGGCGGACCGGGTCGGTCTCGGTGACGATCCGGCGGTCGGGTACCTCGACCCGGACCTGGACGCCGTGGGCGAGGGCGCGGGCGCGCCAGACCTCCCCGGCCGCGGCGAGGAGGGCGACCACGTCCGTCGGCGCCGGCGAGGCCCGGAACTCGCCCGCGCCGAGGCGGGCGAGTTCCAGCAGGTCGGAGACGAGCCGTTCCAGCCGAGCGGCCTCGCCGACGATCACCCGGCCGGCCGTGGCCGCCTCGCCGGGGGCGGTGACGCCGTCGGCCAGCGCCTCGCCGAAGCCCCGGATCGAGGTCAGGGGCGTCCGGAGCTCGTGGGACACCGACAGCAGGAACTCGCGTTGGCGGGCCTCGCTGGTCTGCAGCGCGCCGGCCAGACCGTTGATGGCGGCGCCCAGCTCCGCCAGTTCGGCCGGGCCGTCGGTCGACAGCCGCACGTCGCGCCGGCCGTCGGCCAGGACATGCGCGGCCCGCGCCGCCTGCCGCAGGGGCCGGGCCAGGCGTCGCGCCAGCACCACTCCGGCCGCCGCCGCGACCGTCAGGCCGATCGCCAGGGCCAGCGACAGCCGTCGGCGTAGCGCCCGGGACAGGCCGTCGTCCTGACCGGCCGGCTCGAGCAGGGCCAGACCGCCGCCGCCGTCCAGCCGCCGGGCGGCGATGAGCAGGCGCCGGGATCCGACCGTCCGGCTGGTCGTGAACACGTCGCCGGCGGCCAGGCGGACGAGGAGGTCGCCCGGCAGCTTCGCCGCGATCGCCCGGGCGCCGGCGCGGGTCGGGACGCCGTCGGGCCCGACGAGGACGACCCCGATCCGCTCCGCCTGCAGGCCCCGGGCCAGGGCGGTCCGGTTGGCCGGCGGCGCCGCGGCCGAGCGCTCGAACGCGGCCGACAGGAGCGTGGCCTGGCGGGCCAGCGTGCGCAGTTCCTCGTCGGTGGCGGCCCCCCGCACCAGGCCGACCGAGACCAGCCAGGTGATCAGGACAGCCCCGGCGGCCACACCGATCGCCAGCAGGCCGATCCGCCAGGCCAGGCCGTGCCGGGCCCCCGGCGCCCGCCGTCGGCGGAACGGGCCGCGGCGCCGGGACGGCGGCGGCCCGGTCGGCGGGCCTTCCCCGGACATCAGGCGTCCGCCGTGTACCCGACGCCGCGCACTGTCCTGATCGGGCTGGCCGCGCCGAGCTTGGAACGCACCTGAGCGACGTGGACGTCGACGGTCCGGGTGCCGCCGTAGGCGGCGTACCCCCACACCTCGGACAGCAGCTGTTCTCGCGTGTGCACCACGCCCGGACGGCGCATCAGCGCGGCAAGCAGGTCGAACTCGGTCACGGTCAGGTTCACCTCGCGCCGCGGCGCCGACCGGCCGCCGGCAGGGACCGGGCCGGCCCCCGGTCCGTTACCAGTAGCAGACCCCACTTCGGCAGCAGACCCCACTTCGGCGACGGACCCGGCTTCGGCGCCAGGCCCGAATCCGTCGACCCGACCGGTCTCGGCTACGGTGACCGTCCGGCGGTGCGCGTCCAGCCGGACCGATCCCACGGCCAGCACCTGCTCGCCCCATGGGGCGGGCGAGGACCGGCGCAGCACCGCGTGCAGGCGGGCGACCAGCTCCCGGGGCGAGAACGGCTTGGTGATGTAGTCGTCCGCGCCGAGTTCGAGGCCGAGGATCCGGTCGACCTCGTCGTCGCGCGCCGTCACGATGAGCACCGGCGTCGCGTCGCCCGCGTCCCGCATCGCCCGGCAGATCTCCAGGCCGTCCCGCCCCGGCAGGTGGATGTCGAGGACGAGCGCGACCGGCTTCATCGTGGTCACCGCGCCGAGAACGGCCGAGCCGTCGGCCTCCAGATGGACGCCGAAGCCGTCGCGGCTCAGGTACATCCGGATGAGCTCGGCGATGTTGCGCTCGTCCTCCGCGACGAGGACCAGCCCACGCCCGCGTGCATCACCCACAGCCGTCGAGTCTGCCGCGGCCCGGCCGACCACTGTGTACGAGCTGTGCAAGATTGCGGTCGTACCCCGGTTCGGCCGGCAGACCTCAGAATCCCATGATCCAGAATTCCGTGGCCCGCGAGCGGGCGCGCTGCTACGCCATGATCGCGCGCACGCCGGCGTCACACGCCGGCGTTAGGTCGGGTCCTCCCCGCGCTCGATGGCCTCCCAGGCATCGGCCGGCCGCCGGGCCGGCCGCCGCTCGGGCACGGTGTGCCGGCGGGAAAGACCGCCGGCGCCGCGCGAGCGCACCGCGATGAGCAGTCCCCCCAGCGCGATGAGGACCGCCCCCGGTAACGGCACCCAGGCCGCGGCCGAGACCGCGACCGAGCGGACCGCGCCGGAGCCGGTGGCGATCTGATGGACGTCGCTCGAGCGCCGGACGAGGGCGGTCGGGTCGGCCAGCAGCCTGATCGTCACGGCCAGGACGCCGGCCGCGACCGCGACCAGCAGCGCGCCGATGACGGCCCGGCCCCAGCGTCGGGTCGCGAACACCGCGGCGGCGCCGGCCAGCGCGACCAGGCCTAGCCCGTCGAGCGCGGGGGCGCTCGACGCGCCGGAGAGCGCGACGCGGAAGGTCGCCGCCGGAGCGCCGGACCCACCGGACGCGCCCGCGACCCGGGCCACGATCCAGCGCGCGCTGGTGTCGAGCAGGATCAGCGCGGCGCCGAGGACGACCGCGCCGACCCCGAGCGCCAGCGCGCGGCCGCCGTGACCGCTGGCCTGGCCGGGTCCGGCCGCCACCGCGGCGCCGGGCGACGTCGGCGCAGCGGAACCAGCCGTTCCGACACCAGCCGTTCCGGCACCTGGCGCGTCCGGCCGATCATCGGCGTCCGGCCCACCCGGCCTGTCCCGCCCGCCCCCCGCGCCCGGCGCGGGTGATCCCGTCGCCTCGGCCCCGGCTGGTCCGGCGACCGGGTGGGCGGCGCTCACGCCGGCTCCCGCAGGGTCTCGGCCACCTCGATCGCCCGCAGGACAGCGGCGGCCTTGGTGCGGCTCTCCAGTTCCTCGGTCGCCGGCACGGAGTCGGCTACGATGCCCGCCCCGGCCTGGACGTAGGCCACGCCGTCGCGCAGGAGGGCGGTTCGGATGGCGATCGCGGTGTCCATGTCGCCGCCGAAGTCGAGGTAGCCCACGACTCCCCCGTAGAGGCCGCGCCGAGTCGGCTCGAGCTCGTCGATGATCTCCATGGCGCGGACCTTCGGCGCGCCCGAGAGTGTCCCCGCCGGGAACGTGGCCGCGAGCACGTCGACCGCCGAACGCTCCGGCGCGACCTCACCGACGACGGTCGACACGATGTGCATGATGTGCGAGAACCGCTCGACCGCGGCGAACTCGACCACCCGGACCGACCCGGGCGCGCAGACCCGGCCGAGGTCATTGCGGACCAGGTCAACGAGCATCACGTGCTCGGCCCGCTCCTTGGGGTCGGCGAGCAGCGCCGCCGCCAGCTCGGCGTCGCGTTCGGGGGTGGACCCCCGCGGCCGGCTGCCGGCGATCGGGTGGAGCAGGGCCGTCCGCCCGGTGACCTTGACATGGGCCTCGGGTGACGAGCCGACCACGTCGTGGTCGCCGAAGCGCAGCAGGTACATGTATGGGCTGGGGTTCGACGCCCGCAGGACCCGGTACACGTCGAGCGCGTCGGCGTCGGTGGGCCGCTGGAAACGCTGGGAGACGACGATCTGGAAGCACTCGCCGGCCTTGATCTCCTCGATGGCGCGCTCCACCGACGAGCAGTACGCGGCCGGCGACGTGGCCGAGACGAAGTCGGCCACGCCCTGGCCGGCCGGCGCGGTGGTGGCGACCGTCGGTTCGCTCCACTTCCCGAGGTCGGCCGTCATCACCTCCAGCCGCCGCAGCGCCTCGTCGTAGGCGCCGTCGAGGTCGTCGCCGGCCATCGCGTTGGCGATGAGCAGGCAGGACCCGTCGGAGTGGTCGAGGACGGCCAGGTCGGTCGTCAGCAGCATCCGCAGTTCGGGCGTGGCCAGGTCGTCGACGCCGGTGTCCGGGATGCGCTCGACCCGGCGGACGATGTCGTAGCTCAGGTAGCCCACGAGCCCGCCGGTCAGCGGGGGGAAGCCGGGCAGCTTGGGTGAGCACATCCGTTGTTCCACCGCCCGCAGCACCGCCAGCGGGTCGCCGCCGGTGGGCACCCCGGGCGGCGGCGAGCCGTCGATCCACACCGCCTCACCGTCGCGTTCGGTGAGGGTTGCCGCTGCGCGCACGCCGATGAAGGAGTAGCGCGACCACACCCCGCCGTGCTCGGCCGACTCAAGCAGGAACGTGCCGGGGCCGCCCGCGAGCTTGCGGTAGATGCTCACCGGCGTCTCACCGTCCGCGAGCAGGCGCCGGGTGACCGGTACGACCGGGTGCGTGGCCGCCAGCTCGGCGAACTCGGCGCGGCTGGGGCTGATCTCTCCGGTGGTCATCCCGCGCTCCTCACCGCGCGCGCCGCGGGAAGCTCGCGGCCGTCAAAGCAGGTCCCGGAACCGGTGTGGCAGGCCGGGCCGACCTGGTCGACGCGCACCAGCACCGTGTCACCGTCGCAGTCCAGCGCCACCGACTGTACCCACTGCACGTGCCCGCTGGTCTCGCCCTTGACCCAGTACTCGCGGCGCGATCGGCTCCAGTACGTGGCGCGGCCGGTGGTGAGGGTCCGGTGGAGGGCCTCGTCGTCCATCCACCCGACCATCAGCACCTGGCCGGTGTCGTACTGCTGGGCCACGGCCGGGAACAGCCCGGCCTGATCGCGCTTGAGGCGGGCGCCGATCTCAGGGTCGAGATCGGTCGGCCGCGCCGCCGACGGTGGGGTCATGCCAGCCATTGTGCCGCTCACCGGTGACAGTGGGGCCGGGCTCGCCCCCGGCCTGTGGACAACGAGCCGGGAACGGCTCGTCCGCGCCGCCGTCGGGCCGGTGTGTCCACGCCTCGTACAGCCGGCGGTAGACACCGTCGACGGCGACGAGCTCGGCGTGGGTGCCGTGCTGGACGAGGGCGCCCCCGTCGATCACGAGAACCAGGTCGGCCCGCATCGCCGTGCGCAGCCGGTGGGCGATGGTCACGGACGTCCGGCCGCGGGTGAGCGCGGTCAGCGCGGCGGCCACGGCCACCTCGGTCGCCGGGTCCACCGCCGACGTCGCCTCGTCCAGCACCAGCAGGTCCGGGTCGGCCACCCGGGCCCGGGCCAGCGCGACCAGCTGGCGTTCGCCGGCGGACAGCCGCTCCCCGCGTTCCCCGACCGGGGTGGCCACGCCCTGGGGCAGGCCGGCCAGCCAGCCACCCAGCCCGAGCGCGGCGAACGCCTCCTCGACCTCGCCGTCCGTCGCCGCCGGCCGCCCGTAGCGGACGTTGTCGGCGATCGACGCGTCGAACAGGAAGCCGTCCTGCGGCACCATGACGGCCCGACGGCGCAGCGAGGCGAACCGGACCTGCTCCAGCGGGACGCCGCCGATGGTGATCTGGCCGCGGCTGGGATCCATGAGGCGGGTCAGCAGCTTGGCGATCGTCGTCTTGCCCGAACCCGTCTCGCCGACGATCGCCGTTCGCGACCGGCCCGGGACGGTGATCGTGACGTCCCGTAACACCGGCCGGCCGCCCGGGTAGCTGTACCACACGTGGTCGAACCGGGCCTCGAGCGGGCCGGGTGGCAGGTCGACGCCGCCCGGCCGCGTGGACGCGGCTCCCGCGGCTGGCCCGGCTCCCGCGGCTGCCCCGGCTGCCGCGGCGGCCGGGTCGCGCACGTCGGCCGGCAGATCGAGGACGTCGAGCACGCGGCGCACTCCGGCGAGCGCGTTCGCGCCGTCGTTGAGCACCTCGGTCAGCGTCTGCACCGGCGCGACGAACAGGGTGAGAAGGAAGAGGAAGGCGACGAGCGTGCCGGTGCTCAGCTGGCCCCCCACCCCCAGCGCCACGCCGGCGACCACGACGGCGGCGGTGGCCAGCCCGGCGACCAGCTCACCGCCGGAGAACACGGCGGCGATGAGGAACTGGGCCCGGGTCTGGGCGTCACGGTAGCTCTCGACCGCGGCGCCGGCCCGCCGGGCGGTCCGGTCCCGGGCACCGTAGGCCCGCACGACGGCGGCCCCGACGACCGCCTCCGACACGGAGCCGAGCAGGTCGCCGACCCGTTCCCGGACCAGGCGGTAGCGCGCGCCGAGCGCCCGCTGGAACCTCCGCGCGGCGATGACCATGGGCAGGAAGCACACGTAGACGATCAACGCCAGCGGCCAGGAGTAGACCAGCATCAGGACCGTCGCGACGAGCATCTGCCCGACCGACATGATCAGTACGATGCCGCTCGAGGCGAGGAACTGCGACATCTGGTCGATGTCCGTGGTCACCCGAGCGGTCAGGCCGCCGCGCCGCTGGGCCGACTGGCTGAGCACGGACAGGTCGTGGACGTGCCGGAACGCGCGGGTCCGCAGGGTCGCCAGGGCGGACTCCGACGTCCGGTAGAGCCGAATGTTCATCCGCCAGGCGGCGAGCGCGGTCAGCAGGACGCTGGCCGCCGCGACCGCGACCGCCGCGCCGACCAGCGCCATGTTCACCGGCTGTGCTCCCGGCAGGCGGCCGGCACCGACGGCATCGCGGGTGCCGCCCGCCTCGCCGTCGGCGCCACCGCCCAGGCCGTGGTCGATGATCTGCTGGATGGCTACCGGAATGACCACCCGACCGGTCGTCACGACCAGAGCCAGCGCGAGCGTGCCGGCGAGGCCGCGCACCAGCTCGGGGGCCAGGGCCCGGACTCGACCGGCGGTGTGCCACAGGCTGTCCGGCCGGGACCGGCCGCTGGCCGGCGGGGCCGCCTCGACGGCGGTCACCGGGCGTCGCTTTCGGCCGGCGCCGCGGTCAGCTTCCGGTCCGAAGCGCGCCGCGGTTGCGGCCCCACCGGCGTGGTCCGCTCCGTCGGCGCCACGGCCCCGGTCGAGCGCGCCGCCGCGGCCGGCGCCGCGGGCCCGGTTGACGACCCGGCCCCGTCTGGCCGCGGCCGGTCGGGTGGTTCCGCGTCGTCGATCGTGTCGTAGGCCTGGACCAGGCCGGCGTAGACACTTGAGCGGGCCATGAGCTCCCGGTGCGTGCCCCGGTCGGTGATCCGGCCCGCCGCCAGCAGGACGACCTCGTCGGCCAGCGCGATGGTCGCGCGCCGGTAGGCCACGACGATCACCGTCGACTCGGCGACCCGGTCCCGCAGCCCGCCCAGGATCGCGGCCTCGACCCGCGGGTCGACGCTGGAGGTGGCGTCGTCCAGGACGAGCAGGCGCGGGCGGCGCAGGAGCGCCCGGGCCAGCGCCACCCGCTGGCGCTGGCCGCCGGACAGCGTCGCCCCGCGCTCCCCGACCAGGGTGTCGAGCCCGGCTGGCAACGCGGCGACGAAGGTGTCGGCCGCGGCCGCCGCCAGCGCGGACCAGACCTCCTCGTCGCTGGCCTCGAACCCCAGCGTGACGTTGCCCCGGATCGTGTCGTCGAACAGGAACGCCTGCTGGGCCACGAGCGCGGCCGCGCCGGTGACCTCGCCGTCGCGCAGGTCGGCGGCCCGGATCCCGTCCAGCTCGACCTGACCAGTGTCCGGGTCGACCAGACGGACGACCAGACCGGCCAGCGTGGACTTGCCCGCCCCGGTCCGCCCGACGACGGCGACGATCCGCCCCGGCGGGACGGTGAAGGTGACGCCGGTCAGCGCGTCATGCCCGCCCCGAGGCTCGGGTTCGTCTCCGTCCGCGAGCGAAGGCGCGTAGCGGTAGGCGACGTCCTCGACGTTCACGGCCAGCGGGCCCGTCCCGTCCAGCCGCAGCGAGCCGTGGTCCTGGGCCCCCCGCGCGGCCAGGACCGCGGCGACCCGGCCGTAGCCCACCACCGAGCGGGGCATCTCCCCGAACACCCAGCCGATCGACCGGATCGGGAACGCCAGCAGCGTGAACAGGTAGGCCACCCGCACCAGGTCGCCGAAGCTGAGCGCGCCGGAGTTGATCCGGATCGCGCCGACCAGCAGGACGGCCAGGACCCCGAGGTTCGGTAACGCCTCCATCAGCGGGTCGAACATGCCCCGGACCCGGCCGGCGCGGATCATCGCGTCCCGCAGGTCGCTGGCCACCGCGCCGAAGCGGACGGTCTCGGCCTGCTCCCGGCCGAGCGTCTTGACCACGAGCGCGCCGTCGAACGACTCGTGGGCGACCGCGCTGACCTCGGAGCGCAGCTGCTGGGCCCGCGCGAGCAGCGGCGACACCGCCCGTCCGTAGGCCACGTTGGCCAGCCCGAAGGCGGGGAAGACGACCAGCCCCACCAGCGTGAGGACCCAGTCGGTGGCGAGCAGGAGACCGAGCGCGACAAACAGCATCACCACCACGCCGAGCGCGAACGGCAGCGGAGCGATCGGCGCCCAGGCCGCTTCGACGTCCGCGTTAGCGTTGGACAGCAGGGTCCCGGTCGCGTGTCGCTGGTGCCAGGCCAGCGGCAGGCGGAGGTACTGTCCGATGACCCGCTGGCGGAAGGTCGCCTGCAGCCGGTACTGGGTGATCCCGGCCGCGTAGCGGCGGACGAACATGCCGCCGGCCCGCGCGGCCGCCACGGCGAGGATGAGCGCGGCGCAGGTCGCGACGGACGACGTGGCCGCCCGCCGGTCGGCGACGGCCGGCACGATCACGCGGTCGGTGGCGGCGCCGAGCACCACCGAGGTGAGGACGGTCGCCGCGCCGTAGAGCGCGCTGCCCGCGACCGCGACGAGCAGCACCCGCGGTTCGGCCGCCATGGCGATCCCGAGCACGGACAGGCCACGACGGATCACTCCGCCGGTACCGGCGGCGGCCGCCCCGGCCCCGCCCCGACCGGACTGGTCCATGGATTCCCTCCTGACGTCGGCGCGGCCGGCGAGCTCCGTCGCTCAAGCCGGCCGGCGCGCACCTGACGTGTTCACGCGCACGCGGACGCGTTCGCGCGCTCACCATCGTGGGGGCGGCGGATGTCGGGCCGACCTCCGCTGGATGACGGCCGCCGGACGACGCCACGACCGCCGGATCTCCACGATCGCACGTGCGTACGACAGACGTGGATGCTCGCGGTGGGCGGGCGTCGGGCGACGGTGGTTGACGAGGAGGGGTGGTCAGCGCACCGGAACCGCGGCCTCACGCAGCGCGTTCTTGACGTCGCCGATCCGCAGGTGGCCGAAGTGGAAGACGCTCGCGGCGAGCAGCGCATCCGCGCCGGCGGCCACGGCGGGTGCGAAGTCGCGCAGCTGGCCGGCTCCGCCGCTGGCGATCACGGGGACGTCGACGGCAGCCCGGACGGCCCGGATCATCGCCAGATCGTAGCCGTCCCGCGTCCCGTCGGCGTCCATCGAGTTCAGGAGGATCTCGCCAGCGCCCAGCTCGACGGCCCGGGCAGCCCAGGCCACCGCGTCGATGCCGGTGCCACGCCGACCGCCGTGGGTGGTGACCTCGAACGGCGGCGCGTCCGGACCGCGGCCGCGGCGGGCGTCCACCGAGAGCACCACGCACTGGCTGCCGAACCGGTGCGCGCACTCGCGGACCAACTCGGGGCGGGCCACGGCCGCCGTGTTGACGCCGACCTTGTCGGCGCCGGCCCGCAGCAGCCGGTTGACGTCCTCGGGCGAGCGCACCCCACCGCCGACGGTCAGTGGGATGAACACCTGCTCGGCGGTCCGCCGGACGATGTCGTAGGTGGTCTCCCGCTCACCGCTGGACGCGGTGATGTCGAGGAAGGTCAGTTCGTCGGCGCCTTCGGCGTCGTAGAGGCGGGCCATCTCGACCGGGTCGCCGGCGTCGCGCAGGTCGGTGAAGTTGACGCCCTTCACCACCCGGCCGGCGTCGACGTCCAGGCAGGGGATGACACGGACGGCCACACCGGACGGCGGTGGGCCCGACGGCGGTGGGCCCGACGGCGGTGGGCCCGACGGCGGTGGGCCCGACGGCGGTGGGCCCGACGGCGGGCTGGTCCGCTCGGTCACGGGCGGGCGACCGCCGCGCTGGCGGTCGCGACCGCGAGCGCCTCCGGCAGGGTGAACGCCCCCGCGTACAGCGCCTTGCCGATGATCGCTCCCTCGACACCGGGTACGCCGGCGATGGCCTCGATGTCGGCCAGGCTGGACACACCCCCGCTGGCGACGACCGGCCGGTCGGTCGCGGCGGCGACCGACCGCAACAGGTCGAGGTTGGGGCCGGTCAGGGTGCCGTCGCGGCGGACGTCGGTGACGACGTAGCGAGCGCACCCGTCGACGTCCAGGCGGGCCAGTACCTCGAAGAGGTCACCGCCCTCCTTCGTCCAGCCGCGCGCGGCCAGCGTCGTCCCCCGCACGTCCAGGCCGACCGCGATGCGGTCGCCGACTCGGTCGATCGCGCGGCGGACCCAGTCGGGGTTCTCCAGCGCGGCGGTCCCGATGTTGACCCGGGCGGCTCCGGTGGCCAGCGCCGCGTCGAGCGAGTCGTCGTCCCGGATGCCGCCGGAGAGCTCGACCGCGACGTCGAGCTCCCGGACGACCTCCGCGATCAGCTCCCGGTTGGAGCCGCGCCCGAAAGCGGCGTCCAGGTCGACGAGGTGGACCCATTCCGCGCCGTCGCGCTGCCAGGCGAGCGCGGCATCCCGCGGCGCCCCATAGGCGGTCTCAGTACCCGCCTCACCCTGCACGAGCCGTACCGCCACACCATCGGCCACGTCAACGGCCGGAAGAAGAACCACGCTCACAGGCCCCACCCTACGGGCCGCCCCGATGGGGCGGATCGGCTACTCGGCGGGCTCGATCGCCGCGACGAGCGGTTCGCCGGCCGCGACGGTCGCCTCGCCCTGAGGCCGTGGCGCCGGGGCCGCGGGGCGCGGACCGGCCGACGGCCGTACCGGGAGCAGCAGTGTGAGCGCCGCGCCGACCGCGGCCATCACCGAGCTGACCAACAGACCTCGGGAGTACCCGGAGGTGAGCGCGACCCCGGCCGTGCGCCCGGCGTGGGTGAGGGTGTCGGTCCGATGCGTGGCGATGGTGCTCAGCACAGCCAGCCCGAGTGCCGCGCCGACCTGCCGCGACGTGTTGACCAGGCCAGAGGCCAGACCCGACTGCTGCGGCGGAACACCGCTGACCGCCGCCAGGACCATCGAGGGCATCACCAGCCCCATCCCGACGCCCAGAATGACGCTCGGCCCGAAGATGTTCGCCATGAACGAGCCGTCCGGCGAGATGCGCGACAGCCACGCCTGCCCGCCGGCGAACATGAGCAGGCCGAGCATAGCCATCCAGCGCAGCCCGAACCGGGCCACGTTCCGGGTGCCGACCTGAGCGCCGATGATGATCCCGATCGTCATCGGCAGGAACGCCAGCCCGGCTGACAACGGACTGTAGCGGAGCACCTGCTGAAGGTAGAGCGACACGAAGAAGAACATGCCAAACATCGCCCCGCCCACCGCGAACGCGATCAGGTTCCCGGCCGCGAGCAACCGGCCGCGGAAGATGCTCAGGGGCACCAGCGGGTTCGGGCTGAACCGCTCGATCGCCAGGAACACCAGGAGCAGCGCCACCCCGGCACCGATCCAGGCGATGGTCTCGGCCGAGCCCCAGGGCCGCGACTCGGTACCGACGATGCCATAGGCCAACGCGACCATCCCGGCGGTCACGGAGATCGTTCCAGGGATGTCCAGGTCCCGGATACGGCTGATCCGCCCCTTCGACTCGGCCAGGGCGACCGTCGAGGCCACGAGCAACGCGACACCCAGCGGGACGTTCACGAACAGCACCCACCGCCAGCTGACCAGGTCGGTGAGCAGACCACCGAGGACGGAGCCGACCGCGCCGCCGCCGGCGGCCGTCGCGCCCCACACCCCCATCGCCCGCGTCCGTTCCTTCGGGTCAGTGAAGGCGATCATCAGCAGGCTCAGGGTGGCCGGGGCCAGGATCGCGCCACCGAGACCCTGCAGCGACCGGGCAACGATGATCGTCGTCCCGTTCCGCGCGAACCCGCCGAGCAGGCTGGACAGCGTGAACAGGACCAGGCCAGTCTGGAAGACCCGCTTACGGCCGAACAGGTCGGCCGCGCGGCCGCCGAACAGCAGCAGTCCGGCGAAGGCCAGAGTGTAGGCGTTCACCACCCACTGCTGCCCGGAGACGCTCAGGTGCAGGCTCTTGCGCATCGCCGGCAGGGCGACGTTCACGATCGAGATGTCGAGCACGACCATGAACTGCGCGACACAGCAGATCGCCAGAACCGCCCACCCGGTGACGTGGCGACCGGACGTTTGTCCGTCAGACATCGCTGACCTCACTCACCTTGATCCGTACACCGTACGTCGACCACGTCGCAAAGCTACCCCGTACGGCGTACGGTTGTCTAATCTCAAACCCGGATTGACACCGATGCCTCCGCCGTGGCCACGAATGCCCCGGGCCCGCGGCCAGCACGACCCGGACAGCACGACCCGGACAGAAGGAAGGAGGGAGCTCGAATGACTCCACGCGCGGCCCCTCCAGGCGACCGTTCCCCCGCCCGCCGGACGCCAGCCGGCGCGGAGCCGGACACCCGCCGGGCCACGCCCGCGCTCGAGATGCGGCCGGCCGGCCGAACGGCCGAACGGACCCACCTCAACCGGGACGCGGTCGTCGCCGCCGCGCTGGCCATCGCGGACAGCGAGGGCGTGGACGCCGTCTCGATGCGCCGCGTCGCCTCGCGGCTCGGCGTGGGCGCCATGACGATCTACGGCCACGTCCGGGACAAGGACGAGCTGCTGGGACTGATGTGGGACTGGGTGACGGCCGAGCAGATCCTGGCCGAGGTGCCCGCCGACTGGCGCGACGCGCTGACCGCGCTGGCCCGCAGCGCGCGCCAGTGCGTACTGCGCCACCACTGGATGATCGGACTGCGGCCCCGCCTCGGCGACAACGTGCTGCTGCACATCGAGCAGTCGCTCCAGGCGGTCGGCCGGCTGGACGTCGACGACAGCACCAAGCTCGTCATGATCAACATCCTGGACGACCTGGTCACCGGCTGCGTGATACGGGAGATCGCCTCCGGGCACACCGGGGCGGGGCACAACCCGGCGTCCTGCGGGCTGCGGGCCAAGTTCCGGTCCAACCCCGAACTGCTGGAGCGCGTGCAGTCGGGCGAGTTCCCGCACATCGCCGCCATGCTCGACGGCGGCCTGTGTATCCACTCCGAGCGGTTCGAGCGCGGCCTGACCTGGCTCCTCGACGGCATCGAGCACAACCTGCTCGACGCCGGCCGCGAGCCCGCGTAGCCCGCGTAGCCCGCGTAGCCCGCGTAGCCCGCGTAGCCCGCGTAGCGCCGCCGTCCGCCTGTCTCCCATGCCTCGCACCGTGGCACGGCGGTCCGACAAGTTCTGGCCCGAACGTCACCAGACCGGTTGGAACCGGCCCGTCACCAGGTCCGTCCAGAGGCGGCGGATGGCCAGGCTGTTACGGTCAGCGCGGGCGTGGGCGTTGAGCCGCGGCGCCAGCGGGAACGGCGTGGGCAGGAGGTCGAGCAGGTCCCGGTCCTCCCGCTCGACGATCATGTCGAAGGCCAGGATGTCGGCCGCCGGCCGGTCGGCCTCGGCGTCGGTCCGCAGGACGAGCTGCAGCAGCGTGCACCGCTCGTCGTCCACCGGGGTGATCGCCTTGATCATGACGTGCTCCAGACCGTCCGGATAGACGATCTTCAGATGGCCGAAGAACGGGGTGTAGAGCTCGGACGTGGTGGTGCGCACGGTGGCGCCGACCTCCCCGGGCCGTGACTCGACCGGCACCACTCCACGGGCGCGCAGGCCGAACGGCGTCCGCTCGACCACCGTGTCGGTCAGCTCGGCCCGGTCGGGACTGCCGAACGTCCCCCGGTGGACGAAGGCGACGTGCCCCGGGTCGAAGTTGTTCTCCAGCAGGTGCATGGCGGTGGTGTCGAAGTCCCACTGGTATTCGGGCACGATCCGCCAGCCCGCCTGGCCGTACTCCGCGACCGGCGGGATGCCGGCGACCGGGTCGTCGTCCAGGCAGACCCAGACCAGGCCGTGGCGCTCGGCCGAGCGCACCATCGTCAGCCCGCTCCGGGTCGGGAGCGGCGCGTCCGGGAACTGGGGTATCCGCTGGGTGCGGCCCTGGGCGTCCCACTCCCAGCCGTGGTAGGGGCAGACGAGGTGGCAGCCGGCGACCCAGCCGCGCGAGAGCGGGGCGTCCCGGTGCGCGCAGCGGTCGAGCGCCGCGCTGACCGGCCCCGCCGGCTCGGGTCGCCAGAGCACCAGGCGCGTGCCCAGCACCGTCCGCTCCAGCGGCTCGGTGGTGATGTCGGTGGCGAAACAGACCGCGTACCAGAACCGGCGCAGCACCGGCTGCTGGGACGGGACGAGGTGGTCGGGCCCGTCGTGGCGGGCCTCCCGGGCGCCCGAGCCGGCCTCCGCCGCCGCGCCGCCGCGCACTGTGCCGACGCTTGCCGCCCCGGTCTCGGTCGTGGCCATCGAACCACCGTCCCTACCGCCCGCCGGCGGCGGCGGGCGGCCGCCAGCTGCCCACCGGGCCCGCCCTCATGAGACCCGACCGGTGCGACAGCACCGTTTCCGTTGGGTTCCGATGATCAACCCCACCATTGCGACTTGTCGTCGGGACGACGCCGAGCGGCCGGTGGAACGAGGCTAGGGCCCGGCACGGTTTGCCTCGTCGGCGAGGGAGATCGCGAGAAGGCGGGTGAGGGCAGGTGTGTCCTGGGTGTCGAGCATGGTGATGTAAGCGGGTCGCTCGGTGACCTGGACTATGGCGGGAAACCCGAACCGGCGGATGGTCTGGTAGGCGATGATCGCCCGGCTGGTCCGACCGTTGCCGTCGGAGAACGGGTGGATGCGCTCGAAGGCGATATGCCCGCTGGCGATCGCCTCCAGCAGGGCCTCGTTGTCGAGGTTGGCGGTCTGCCACTCGGCCTGGTCAGCCCACTGGAGCATGAGTTCCGGGACGCGCTCGGGAGGAGCCGGCCGCCACGACGCTCCGGCCACGATGTTGCTCGAGCTCTTGTGGACGCCGCGGTCGTGAGCCAGGTGGTCCATCAGCGCGTGGTGCAGGTCCCGGACGAGCGCACTCGACAGGGGTTCGTCGTCAGCGACGGCCCGCAGGACGCGGGCGACTGCCTGGTAGTGGTTGGCGACCTCGTACAGCTCGCGCACCGGTGTGCCGGCCACCGGTACCCGTTCGTCGATCAGCAGGGTGATCGTGTCGGCCAGGGTGAGGGTGTTGCCCTCCAGCGCCGCGGAGTGGTGCGCCAGCCGCACCAGGACGTCCTCGGCATATTCCGGAGACACCACCCCGGTGCGGGCGACGTCGGCCAGGAACTCCGGCCGGGTCCAGGTCACGATCGGGTTCGCGCCGCGTTGATCACGGCCATCAGGTCGGGCATGGAGGCGTCCTCGTGCCGGCTCACGGCTCGGGCCTCGAGCACTCCGGCCCGGATGGTCACCTCGACCGTGTCTCCGGGGGCGACGCCCAGAGCGCGCAGTTCGGCCGGGCTGATCGTGATGCCCGCCGAGTTCCCGATCGTGACGACCTTCTTGCGCATACGAACATGATATCGCCGGTACGAACATGCGCCGACCCCCGACCGAACGGCCCCGCGCCCCTTCCACCGCGCCGCGGCTGCCAGGACCGACGGCGGAGCGACGCCGGCCACGAACATGGCGACCCACCCCGGATGATGGCGCCTGCCCGGATAAACTGGTAGCGCCGACGGAACGGGGCCGCCCAGGCGGGATGCTCCGGGTCCAGACCGGCGGATCCTGGCCACATGTGTGGGGACGCTCGCGCCAGGGAGTACGGACAGTACGCATGGCCGGTCGGAAAGTCACCATCCCGGCTGCCGCAGCAACGCGCCGGCCGAGGCCGGGCATGGAGGAAGAGCGCATGTCATTCGACTTCAAGGTCGCCGATCTGGGTCTGGCCGAGTTCGGCCGCAAGGAGATCCGGCTGGCCGAGCACGAGATGCCCGGCCTCATGGCGACCCGGGCCGAGTACGCGGACTCCCAGCCGCTGGCCGGCGCAAGGATCATGGGCTCGCTGCACATGACCATCCAGACGGCCGTGCTCATCGAGACGCTGGTCGCGCTGGGCGCCGACGTCCGCTGGGTCTCCTGCAACATCTTCTCGACCCAGGACCACGCGGCCGCCGCGGTCGTCGTCGGCCCGACCGGCACCGAGGACGCCCCGGCCGGCGTGCCGGTCTTCGCCTGGAAGGGCGAGACGCTCGAGGAGTACTGGTGGTGCACCGAGCAGGCGCTGGCCTGGCCGGACGGCACCGGCCCGAACATGATCCTGGACGACGGCGGCGACGCGACCCTGCTGGTCCACAAGGGCGCCCAGTTCGAGGAGGCCGGCGCGGTGCCGCCGACCGACGCGGCTGACAGCGAGGAGTACGCCATCGTCCTGGAGACGCTGCGGCGCACGATCGCCGCCGCGCCGGGGCGGTGGACGGCCGTGGCCGGCGCGATCAAGGGCGTCACCGAGGAGACCACCACCGGCGTCCACCGCCTCTACGAGATGGCCAAGAACGGCAGCCTGCTGTTCCCGGCGATCAACGTGAACGACTCGGTGACGAAGTCCAAGTTCGACAACAAGTACGGCTGCCGCCACTCGGTCATCGACGGCCTGAACCGGGCGACCGACGTGCTCATCGGCGGCAAGGTCGCCGTGGTCGCCGGCTACGGCGACGTCGGCAAGGGCTGCGCCGACGCGCTGCGCGGCCAGGGCGCCCGCGTGATCGTCACCGAGATCGACCCGATCTGCGCGCTGCAGGCGGCGATGGACGGCTTCCAGGTCACCACTCTGGAGGACGTCGTCGGCATCGCCGACATCTTCGTCACCACGACCGGCAACAAGGACATCATCACCGCCGAGCACATGGCGGCGATGAAGCACCAGGCGATCGTTTCCAACATCGGCCACTTCGACAACGAGATCGACATGGCCGGGCTGGCCCGGACGCCCGGAATCACCCGGACGAACATCAAGCCGCAGGTCGACGAGTGGACCTTCGCGGACGGCCACTCGATCATCGTTCTGGCCGAGGGCCGGCTGATGAACCTCGGCTGCGCCACCGGACACCCGAGCTTTGTGATGTCGAACTCGTTCACCAACCAGGTGATCGCCCAGATCGAGCTGTTCACCAAGACCGACAACTACCCGGTCGGGGTCTACACGCTGCCCAAGCACCTCGACGAAAAGGTCGCGCGGCTGCATCTGGACGCACTCGGAGTGAAGTTGACGCAGCTCACGAAGGCGCAGGCGGACTACATCGGCGTCGACGTTCACGGCCCGTACAAGGCGGATCACTACCGTTACTGATCCTCTCACCGTGAGGATGATCGCCCGGCGCCGCGAAGCGCCGGGCGATCGTCGTTTTCGCCGCGGTCGTCACAGGGTCCTTCGGCGTTTGGGGGATGCCAGGATGGCCTGATTAGGGGACAATTCCGATTCATGCTCGACTCCCGCACCGTTCACCTGCTGGCCACCCGCGCGGGACATCTCGACGAGGACTCCGGCCATCCCGCCGACGCCGGTGACGCGATCGCCGGGGGCTCCGCGCGCACCCAGGCCGAGCGTCCCGAGGCCGTCGTGACGGCCGGGACCGGCGGCGCCGACACCGGCAGTCCGAGCGGCGAACTGGCCGGTTCGGGCCGCGCCCCCCAGGCCGAGACCGAGGGAACCAGGCCGGCGCCCGCGCCGCCCCGGCTGCCGACCGGGACGGTCCTGGGCGTCGCCGAGGGGGTCGCGCGGCGTTCCGTCGCCGACCGGATGAACCTGGCCACCGAGGAGGTCACCCGGCTGCTGACGGCGACCTTCGCCGTCATTGAGCGCACCGGTTCGACCGAGGTGTCGCTGCGAGCGATCATCCGGGAGAGCGGCCTGTCGAACCAGACGTTCTACCGGCACTTCAGCACCAAGGACGACCTGCTGGTCACCCTGGTCGTGCACTCCTGGCAGCGCCGGGCCGAGGACCTGCGCGACCGGGTCGACGCCGCGCCGGATCCGGCCGCCGGCGTCGCGGCGTGGGTGCGCGGGATGCTGCGCCCGGCGGCCGACCCCGCCGCGGCGGCCCGGACCCGGCCGTTCCTGGTCGCGCTCCCCCGGCTGACCGCGAGCCATCCCGATCCCCTCCGCCGCTCGCGGGAGGCACTCACGCGTCCCCTGCTGACCGTCCTGCCCCCCGGCCCGGACGCCCGGGCCAACGCCACGGCCACATATGACGTGGTTTTCGCCGCGCTGACCCGCTACGTCCTCACCGACAGCTATCCCAGCGAGGCGGAGATGACCGGTCTGATCCGCTACGTCACCCGCGCGGTCGGGGTGACCAGCCACTCGGCCCGCCGTCCCCTGACCACCAGCGCCTACCGTCTGCTCTGACGCGCGTTTGGACGGCTGGTTCCTCGGGGACGGGCGCCTCGGCGGCAGCCGGGAACGCCAGCAGGCGGGCGCCCGACGACGCCCGCGGCTCAGCGAACGCTGCGCGCGACTCAGCGGACGCCGAGGCTCAGCGGGCGCCGAGGGTGGCGATCCGGCCGTCGCGGCTCACGATCCGCAGCCGGTGGTTGCCGAGGTCGGCGATGAACAGCGTCCCGTCGCCGACGAGCGCGAGCCCGTGGGGCCGGTCCAGCTCGGCCTCGGTGCCGAGGCGGCCGTCGCCGCCCGCCCCCGGCCGTCCGGTGCCGACAGCCGTGGTCAGGGAGCCGTCGGGGCTGAGCATCCAGACCCGGTGGGTGTCGGGGTCGGCGATGAAGACGAAGCCGGCCGGATCGACGACCAGGGCGTGCGGCCGCCCGATCACGGCTCCGCGCCCGGGCCCGGCCGCCACCGGCGGTCCGTAGGCGGCGCCGACCACGGTGACGATCTCCCGATCGTCGTCAGCCAGGCCGCGGCCGCCGCGGGCCGGCAGGATACGGCGCACCCGGCGGTTGCCGGTGTCGGCGACCAGGAGCGCGCCCGACGGTTCGAGGGCGAGCGCGTGCGGCCGGTTGAGCTCGGCGTCGAGCGCCGGACCGCCGTCGCCGAAGAAGCCGGCGATGCCCGTCCCCGCGATCACGCTCGCCCCGCCGGCGGCCGACAGGCGCACGATCCGGTGGTTGTCGGTGTCGGCGACGTACACCGTCCCGTCGGGCGCGACGGCCACCCCGCGCGGGCGCAGCAGCGGGCCGATCCCCCGCGCGCGGCGCGGCCCGGGGTCGCTGCCCCGGCTCGGCGGCGTCCCCAGCGAGGTGATCACACCGTCCGGCCCGACCCGGCGGATCCGGCCGGCGAAGGTGTCCGCGATGTACACGACGCCCAGGCGGTCGACGCAGATGCCGGACGGGTTGTCGAGGTCGGCCCGCCAGGCCGGGCCGCCGTCGCCCGACCGGCCGGCCCGGCCTGTCCCGGCCAGCACCCCGATCTGCCCGTTCGGCATGACGACGTCGACCCGGTTACGAGTGGGGCGGGCGACCAGCAGCGCCCCGCTGGGCGAGAGCGCGAGCGCGGCCGGGAAGTCCAGGTCCGCCGCGCTGCCGGCGACCGGCATGAACGGTGGGTAGGTCGCCGAGGGCGGCAGCCCGGGGGTGAGCGGCGGCAGCGGGTAGTCCGGCGAACGCCCGGGGCCGGAACCGCCGGAACCGCCGGAACCGCGAGGAAGCTCGGTCGGGCCGTCCATCGCGTCGGATCGGTCCGCCGGCCGGATCGCCGGCCCGGACTGGACGGGTGGGACAGATTGCGCTGGCGGGACAGATTGCGCGGGCGGAACAGACGGCACCGACTGGACTGGTGGTGCCGGCGGCACCGGCGCGGGCGCGGCCGGCGGCGCCGGCGGGACGGCGTGCACCGGCTGGGTGGGCGGCGCGAGCGGCGTGGTCAGGGGGCGCGGCGTCTCGGAGGCCTGCCGGATGTCGTCCTCGACCAGCACCCGCACGGGGCAGCTGGACAGCCAGCCCGGCCCGAAGGCGAGCGCCCCGGCCCGGGCCAGGTCGATCGCGAACGAGCGAGCGGTCGGATGCCGGTCGGCCAGCGCCGGGCGCATCGCGCGGGCGACGACCGCCGCCACCGGCCCCGGCACCCGGGCCACCCGGTCCAGCGGCGGGACGGCCGACAGCCGCGCCGGGTCGAAGAGCTGGGCCATCGGGATGTCGCGGGGAATGGGCGAGCGGCCGGCGAACAGCTCGTAGAGCACGACGCCGAGCGCGTACACGTCGGTGCCCGCGCCCAGACGCTCCCCGGTCAGCTGCTCGGGCGCCATGTAGATGGGGGTGCCGATGAGGGTGTTCGCGGACAGCACCGTCTCTTCGATGATCTTCGCGATGCCGAAGTCGGCGACCTTCACCGTGCCGTCCCGGGCCACCAGCAGGTTGTCCGGCTTGATGTCACGGTGCAGGACCCGGTGGTCGTGGGCGGTGGCGATCGCCGAGCCGACGGCGATGCCGACGGCGGACACGACGTCGGGCGGCATGGCCAGGCGGCCGGCCTCGCGGCGCAGCGTCGCCTCCATCCGCTCCATGACGATCAGGCACAGCTCGTCGGTCTCGTGGTAGTCGAAGATCCGGACGATGTGGGGATGGTCGATCTCGGACAGGATCCGGGCCTCGGTCAGGAACCGCTGGGCCTCGTCCGCGCCGGCCTCGGGCGTCAGCGCCATCGCCTTGATCGCGGCCGGCCGGCCCAGGCGCCGGTGGGTGGCGCCGAAGACGACGCCGAAGCGGCCGCGGCCGAGTTCCGCGCCGATCTCGTACGCGGGCAGCGCCGCCGCGACCTGGCGCCGGTCCAGGCTCACCGCCCGCTCACCTGACCGCGTCCCCTCATCTGACCGGCCCGCTCACCTGACCGCGCTCCTTCACCTGACCGGACCGGTCACGTGACCGGGCACGGCGGCTTGTAGGCCGTCTTCGGCAGGTCCAGCTCCCACTGGTCCTTGGTGATCGGCGTTCCGATCCGCCGGCAGACGGCGTCGATGACCTCGTCGACGTCGCGGTCGAACAGCACGACCGTCGTCCCGTCATAGACCGGCAGGAGGGTCCGCCCGTCCGCGCTGAAGGTCAGGTCGAAGATCGACCGGCCGAAGGCGAGGTTCGCGGTCTCCACCGGCTTGGCCGGGTCGGAGACGTCCCACAGCCGGGTGCTGTCGTCGGCCGAGCCGGAGGCGAGCGTCTTCCCGTCCGGGCTGAACGCGACCATGTTGACCTGCGCGGTGTGCGCGCGGGCCGTGCTCAGCTCCTTCGGGTGCACCGGGTCGGTGATGTCGAACAGCACGACGTTGTCCTCACCGTTACCCACGGCCAGCAGACGCCCGTCGGGCGACACCCGCGCCGCGTACACGGCCTGGGCGTACGGGTGGGGCAGGGTCCAGGCGACGGTCATCCGCTGCCCGCCGTCGATCGCCAGCACCCGCAGCGCCCCGTTACCCGCGCCGACCACCAGATGCCGACTGTCGTGCGTGAACGCGACGGTGAACGCCCCCGAGGTCAGCGGGAAGTCGCTCAGGAACCGCGGCGTCGCCGGGTCGGACAGGTCGTAGAGCTGGACCAGGCCCTGGTGGGTACCCGGGTCCTCATCCCGGGTGACCGCCAGCAGCTTGCCGTCCGGGCTGAACGCGACCTCCCGCTCGAAAAGGCCCTGCGCGGGGTCGGCGAACGTGGCCAGCGAGCGGGGATGGCCGACGTCGGCCATATCCCAGATCTGCGCGTGCCGGTTGTCGTCGCCGTCCCGGACCAGCCCCACCAGGTAGCGGCCGTCCGGCGAGAAACGGACCACCGTGATGAACTTCAGCTTGTCACTGATCGTCGAGCGCAGGACCGGATGGTAGATGTCCGTGGTGTCCCACAGCGAGATCTGGCCGCCGTAGTTACCCGTCGCGACGATGTGCGAGCGCGGCTGGGCCGCGATCGTGTCGAAGGTCGTCGCGTCCTGGCTGATCAGGTTCGGCCCGGGCGGCTGCCAGGTCCGCAGCACCCCGTCGTTGCCCGCGGTCGCGACCGTTTTCCCGTCCGGGCTGAACGCCGCCTGCCAGGCCACGTCCCCGTCGAGGAACGTCCCGAGCGCGTTGTTCGTGTCGTTGTTGATCAGATCGAGCAGCGACGGCTCCGCGTTGTCCGAGGTCAGCACCACCGTCTTGTCCCGTGGGCTGACCGCCAGCCCCGCGACCGAGTTCAGGTTCTCCTCCCGCCGGACGAAGTGGACTCCGGCCGGCGACACGTCGAACAGCCGCACCGTCGCGCTGGTGTCACCGGTCACGACCTGCCGGCCGTCCGCCGTGAACGCGGCCCCGTACACATCGGTGCTCAGGTTGTCGGTGTCGGTGTCCTCCAGGTCACCGATCAGCCGCGGGAAACGCGGGTCGGACACGTCCCACAGCTGCGCGTACCCGCCGACATCACTGGTGATCAACAGCTGGCCGTCCGGGCTGTACTGGACGAACCGGCGCAGACCGAGGTTGCTCACCAGCGACGGAGCCAGCTCCGGCCCGATCTGGGTCGGGTTGGACGGCACACTCACGTTCAGGATGATCGACTCGCCGCCCTTGGGGCCGAACCCGGTCACCGCCAGGTAGTCGGCCTTCGGATCGAACGACACCCCGAACACCGACGCCGACGCCTGGCGCTGGGCCACCTGGCGCGGGTGCGCCGGGTCGGCGATGTCAAAGATCTTCACAAAGTGGTTGTCATCACCGGTCGCCAACAGCCTGCTGTCCCGGCTGAACGCGACCGCCTTGGCCGCCTTGCCGAAGCCGCGGATGCGCCCGATGCAGCCCCGGGCCGGCGCCCCCGCCGCCCACAGGCAGGCCGTGCCGTCATCACTGCCGGTCGCGATCAGCTTCCCGTCCGGGCTGTAGGCCACCGTCCCGATCGAGTCCCTGTGCACCGTCGGGTAGACCGTCGGGAACGCCGCCGACCGGCCGAACGACTCCATGACGCTGCTGCGCGCCTCCACCGTCGGCGACAACCGGTAGGCCGCCGCCGCCAGCTGCGCCGACTGGTTCGTGTTCGTGGACGACACGGTGTCCGACTGCTTCGCCATCCACTGCGACCGGGCCACGTCCCGGGCGTGGGCCGCGTGCGAGCGAGTGTCGAGCGCCCACACGAACGCGCCCACGGCCAGCAGGAGCAGGACGGCCAAGACCGCCGTGAACTGGACCAGGACCCGGGCTCGGCGCCGTTCCCGGCGGGCCCGGGCCGCCTCGGCGGCGACGCTGGCGTCCAGGAAGGCGCGCGCGCCCGGCGCCAGGCCTGAGCGGTCGGTGCCGACCGGGTCGACCCCCCGGTCGAGCTGCTCGCGGGCGGCGGCCAGCCGCCGCCCGCCGTAGAGGTAGTCGGCCTCGCGGTTGTGGGCCTCCCACTCCTGGGCGGCCTCGGTGACCTGCTGACGGGTCAGCGCGCCGACCCGGTCGACGTCGATCCACTCCCGCAGCCGGGGCCAGGAGCGCAGCAGCGCCTCGTGGGCCAGCTGGACGTCGTCGGCGTCGACCGTCACCAGTCGGGCCGAGATCAACGCGGTCAGCACGGCCTCGGCGGCGGCCGGGTCGGACGTCTCGGCCAGCAGCGTGGCCCGGGCGACCCGGCGCCGGGTGTCATCCGAGCCCTCGCCGATGCGGACCATCCGCAGCAGCAGTTCGCGGGCCGCGTCCTGGCTGGGCGCGTCGAACGCGCCGTAGGTGTCCTCGGCCGTGCGGGCGATCGCGCCCTGCAGCCCGCCGATGGCCAGGTAGCCGGCGATAGTCATGGTGGAGCCCTCGCGGCGCTCCCAGGTCGCGAGCAGGGCGTGGGCCAGCAGCGGCAGTGAGCCCGGGTCGGCCGGGCGGCCGTCCTCCCCCACGCCCAGGTCGTGCAGCAGCAGCTCGACCAGGCCCGGGTCGACCGTCAGCCCGGTCGCCTGGGCCGGGCTGGTGATGGCGTCGCGCAGCTCGGTCGCGTTCATCGGGCCGAGCAGGACCTGGCCGGTCTGCAGGGCGTCGACCAGCTCCGGGAAGGCGGCGCAGTAGCCGTAGAAGTCGGCCCGGATGCCGATGACGACCACCGCCGGCGGCGGCCCGCCGTCGATCTGGCCGGTGGCGGCGGCGAACATGGCGCGGACGAACGCCCGGCGCTCGTTCTCGTCCGGGCAGAGGGTGAACAGCTCCTCGAACTGGTCGACGACGATCACGACCCGCTCGTCGCCGCGGCGGGTCTGGGTCCGAGTGGCCAGGACGTCGCGCAGCGCGGCCACGAACTGGCGGGGGTCGCCGATCACCGGCTCGAGGCGAACCGTGCCCAACGTGGCCAGTCCGGCCGCCTCGCCCAGGCGCCGGGCCAGCTCCCGGGTCGGGGAGTCGGTCGGGGTCATCAGGATGCGGGGCCAGGCCGCCGAGCCGGGCAGCTCGTCCGCGGCCAGGGCCGGCAGCAGGCCGGCGCGCAGCAGCGACGACTTGCCCGCGCCCGAGGCGGCCACGACGAACAGCGGGCCTTCGCCGGTCATCCGCGTCCGCAGGCGACGCAGCAGCGCGGCCAGCGCGCGTTCCCGCCCGTAGAAGTAGCGGGATGAGCTCGCGTCGAACGAGGCCAGGCCCGGGTAGGGGCATTCGGCCGGCCGCGGCGGCGGCGAGGCGGCCGGACCCGGCTCGGGCCCGGACGGGTAGGGCTGGACCACCTGGTCCACCGGCCCGCCTGGTCCCTGGTCCACCGGCCCGCCTGGTCCCTGGTCCACCGGCCCGCCTGGTCCGCTCGGCCAGGCGGGCGGGGGGGCCGACGGGGGCTCGGGTTTGGCCAACGGGACAGGCGCCGGCGCGGGTGGGGCCGGCGGCGCGGCCGGCGTGACAGGTGGCGCTGGCGGGGCCGAGCTCGCTGTCGGCGGGGCGATTGTGCTGTCCGTCGGGGCCCGGAGCTCCTTCGCGGCGAACCACGGCATCGGCGCGACGGTCGCCGCGGTGGGCGGGATCGGGTCGGCCGCCGGAGCGGGGTCGGCCGCCGGAGCGGGTCCGGCCACCGGCGCCGCGGGCCGGTGACCGACCCAGGTGACCTCGTCCGGCGGCTCCGCCTCAGGCGGTCCGGACTCGCGTGGAGCGGAGCCGGGTGGAGTTCCGGACTCGCGTGGAGCGGAGCCGGGTGGAGCGGAGTCTGGCGCTCCCGCCTGACGCGGCTCGGGCGGCGCCGGCGGAAAGATCCGCTGGGTGAGCACGGCCGGCGGCGGGTTGGTCGGGACCGGGCCGGTCGGCACCGCGGTGTGCAGCGGGTTCGCGCAGATCATGACCGCGTCGGCCCACGCGGCCGCGGTTGCTCGCGGCGCCGGGCGGCGCCGGGCCGGCAGCAGGTAGTCAAGCCGGCGGCGCAGGTAGCCCAGACTCAGCCATTCCGGCCCGCCACGGTCGCCGTCGCGGATGAGCCGCGTCAGTTCCCCGGTGAGGTCCCCCGCTCCACCGACGGGCCGACCGTCCGGCCCCGACCCCGGCTCGGGCGAGGCACCAGCCGCGATGATCTCCAGCTGGGCGGACGTCCCGGCCACGGCCAGCGCCCCCAGGTCCGCGGTCGGGGGGAGGGCACAGTCCAGCACCAGCACGACCCGCCGGGCCGCTCCGCCGGTCAGCGCCGCGACCAGCTCGGACGCCGGGAGCCCCTCGCCGCCGGCCGTCGGGAGGCTGACGACCTCCGCCCCGGTCGAGGCGCCACCGACGTACACCGCCACCAGGACGTCAAGCGGCTCCGCCGCGCTCGCGCGCGCGGCCGCCAGGATCTCGGCCGGCGAGGCCGGGCCGGTGAGCACGCGCGTGCGCGCGGCGGGGACGCCGCACCGCCCGGTCAGCGTGTCACCGAGCGCGGCGGCGACAGCCGAGGCCGACGCCGACGGTTCAGCGGCGACCGGTCCCGAAACGACCGGTCCCGAAACGACCGGCTCAGAAGCAGACGGTCCAGATGCGTACGGTCCAGATTCGGACGATCCAGGAGCGGCCCGCCCGGACACAGCCGCGGGAGGCGCCGAGGCCGTCCCGGGCCCGTCGACCGCGATGATCACTACAGCCGCGGAACCGTCCGCCAACGCGACGTTCCGCTCCTCACCGGGCCAGGTCCCCACCATCGGCTCCACCCATCAGCGCGGCCGGGTCAGGAGGCGAACCGCGCGCCCCCGTCGGCGCGTCACCCCGGCCATTTGCATGATCTTCTATGCAGCACCCGAAGCGTATCCAAGTCCAGCGGATCGGCACGGACGGTACGCGAGCATTGTTAATCGGATTCGCGACAGGCCCGTTCGGCATCACCAGGACCAGCCAGGCTCCACCCGAACGAGTCAGCCCCATCGGACTACACCGGCTCCCACCGGCGGGCCATACCCGGTCACGGCGACGACTCCGGGCGATTCGCCTTACCCGCCTTGGGCTGTCCGCGCTCGTCCGCTATCATTCGGTACACCGGGGAGCATTCCTGGCTAGCCCGTCCGGACTAGCCAGGTGGACCCCCGGTAGCAGCCAGAGAGCTGGCCGGTGACCCTGCGCTGGGGGAGCGCCCCGGGTTGTCAAGCCAGCGGTGACACTGGTTGACTAGTTACGATTGCCAACTCGCCGGGGGGTTGACAGGAGTTCTCATGGCCCTGCCATCCTTCCTTCGCCGCTTCACGCGGACCAGACTGCTGGTCTTCGTGACCGCCTTCCTCTGCGTCGGTGCCGGGATCGGCATCCCGCTGGCCACAGCCGCCGGCGGCAGCCCGCACGTGACCGTCGCGGTGTTCGACAACGACTTGGTCGTGGTCGGCCTGCGTTCGTTCCCGGGCTCGACGTCCGTCCAGGTCAACGCCCAGGTCGGCGACACGGCCGGCACCGGTTCGATCACGACCGACAGCTCGGGTCGGGCGATCGTCGGCTTCCGGCTCCCGACCGACGGCACGGGCAAGATCTCGATCACCGGTACCGTCACGATCACCGCGACGGCCGGCTCGGTGCACGCGACCGGATCGCTGACACTGGGCTCGACGGCCGCACCGACGCCGTCGGCGACACCGTCGGCGGCGCCGACGCTGTCCGCGCCGCCGACACCCATGACGGCGACGCCGACCCAGGCCGCGACGCAGGCCCCGCCCGTGACCGACACGAACGGGCGGCTGCTCGGCGGGACGTCCGACACCTCCAACACGACCGCCTACCCGAACAGCGTGATCATGCCGGCCCCGATCGCGATCCCGGCCGGCGGCGTGAGCATCCCGGCCGGCGGGAACATCCAGGCGGCGGTGGACAGCCACCCGGAGGGCACGCAGTTCAACCTGGCCGCCGGGACCTACAGCGGGCAGGGCGTGGTCCACCCCAAGGCCGGTGACAAGTTCTACGGCGTGAAGGCCGGCCCCGGCGGGACGACACTGCAGGGAATCGGTATCCAGCGGGGCAGCAGCAGCGCCGGGAACGTCGAGGTCCACAACGTCACCATCACCGGGTTCTCCGACTCGGGCCGGGACGGCGCGATCGACAGCAACTTCCACGAGGTGAACCCGGCGAGCGGCTGGAAGATCACCAACTCCGAGCTGGTGAACAACTACGTCGGCGCATCACTCGGCGCGAAGTCACTGGTGGAGAACAACACCTTCCACGACAACGGCTGCAAGGGCGTCGCCGGTGGGATGGACGGAACGATCTGGCGGTACAACCAGTTCTTCCACAACGACCAGCAGGGCCTGCCCGACCCGACCGGTGACTGCGGCGGTACCAAGCAGACCGTCATGACGAACAACCAGTGGATCGGGAACGTCTGGCACGACAACGGTCACCCGGCCGGCCTGTGGATGGACGTGTCCTGCCACGACAACCTGTACCAGGCCAACATCTCGTACAACAACGGCGGCTCGGGCTTCCTGGACGAGACCGGCTACAACAACACGTTCAAGGACAACATCGTCACCGGAAACGGCAAGAAGACGTCCGACGGCTGGCGCAAGACCGGTATCGCCATCGAGTCCAGCGCGCATGACACCGCCACCGGGAACTTCGTCTGGAACAACAACGGCGGCGCAATCCTCATCTACATGGAGAGCCGCCACGACGCCAACGGCGTCGACCGGGTCGCCTTCAACACTGTCACCGGCAACGTCACGGACCTCGCCATCACGGTGAACAACGTGAACATCTCCGGCCCCAACACGGTGAACTCGGGTTCGGTCATGCAGGGCTCCGCGATGAAGGTCCCGGCCATCAAGGCGGGTCCCCAGACGTAGCTCGACCCGGTTCCGGGCCCGGTCGCGCGCGCGACCGGGCCCGCCGCTGTTTCCGGCGGCTTCACGGTGCGGGAACCTCACGGTTTCCGGGCTTCGCGGTTTCCACGAGCTTCGCGCCGGCGGGCGGGTGGGCTACCGTGCGGCGGTGACCGCCGACAGGACGCCCGAACCCCAGCCCGACGCCAGCCGTCCGGGCGAGACGGCGACGGAGCGGGCCGACCGGAACTGGTCTGAGCTGCTGCAGGAGCTGCGGGTCGTCCAGACCGGCACCCAGGTGCTCACCGCGTTCCTGTTGTCGCTGCCGTTCCAGGCCCGTTTCGCCAACCTGACCACCGGGCAGCACCGGCTCTACCTGACGGTGGTGATGCTGTCGGTCCTGGCCACCGGCCTCCTGCTGACTCCGGTCAGCATCCATCGCGCGGTGTTCCGGCACGGCGAGAAGCAGGCCCTGGTCCGGGTGGCCGACGAGATGGCCAAGGCGGGCCTCGCGGTACTGGCGCTGGCCATCGCCGGCGTGGTCACCCTCATCTTCGACGTAGTCGAGAGCCGGGCGGCGGCCGTCGGTTTCGGCGTCGGGACGCTGGCGCTCACCGCTGTCCTGTGGGCGGCGGTGCCGGTGACGGTCCGGCTGCGCGGGCGGCGCGGGGACTGAAGCGCCTGGTCCGCCGGCCGGCCGGGCGGCCCGCCCCGGGTAGCCCGGGGCGGGCACCGATGTGGGTCGGGTCAGCCGCGGGCCTGGGCGGTGGCGCGGCTGTTGGCCTTCTCAATCGCGTCAACGAGCTGGTCCTTCGTCATCGTGGACCGACCGCGGACGTCGAGGCGTCGCGCGACGTCCATCAGATGGCTCTTGCTGGCGTTCGCGTCGACGCCGCCCCGCGCCCGCGCCCGGACGGAACGAGGTGTCGCGGCCTGGCGATCGGACGGGCCTCGCGCACCTCCCGCCTTGGGCTCCCAGTGGTCGCCCACCTTCTCGAACGAGTGCTTGAGCGCGCTGAAGGCGGTCTGGTGCGACCGTCGCCCCTCGCCGTACTGCTCGACAGCGGAGTCGTGCGCCTTGATCCAGGTCTCCTGAGCCTTGCGAGGAGACCGGGCGATGGTCGAGGGCAGTTCCTGAGCTCCTGGCATCCGCGCCTCACCTCTCCTGTGTCGTCTCGGGTGCCGTCTGGTCGTGTCGTCTCGTCGAGTGTCGTCTCGTCGAGTGTCGTCTCGTCGCGTGTCGTCGGGTCGTGCCGGCGCTCGTTGCCCGCGGCGCGGCCCGGCCGGTCGCCGTCCGGCGTCGTCGCCTTCGGTACCCCGCCAGAGCGGGACGAACCGCGGCGAGCGCGTCTCCCCTGGGCGCCAGCCACCCCGCCAAGTTGGCCGACTATTCTGGCCGTTGTCACACAAAAGGACCGGGACGCTCCGGGGCGACAACCACAGCTGGGCCGCGCATACCGCCAGCCTGACCCGGATGAGCCCCCCCATCGGGTTTCCACCTTCCTGGTCACAGATTGACCTGGCACGCCGTAGTGTCGCGCGCCTCCTGTCCGGCAACGGACAGAAGCCATTTCGCACTCAGAGCGCACACCGCGCGCCGCCCCGAGACGCGTGACCGTAGTTCTTGCCCGTCCCCTGGTGGGCATCCGTAGCGGAAAGCGTTCCGCCATATTTCCCGCGTCAGATTCCTGACAGGCCATCGGGCGAATCATCCCGTTGTTTCGCCGGCTCGTCCGGGTGACTACCCCGGACCGCGCGGCCGGCCCCGGGAGCCCGTGTGACAGGCTGGCGAGGATTCTCGACCGAACCGGCCGCGATGTTTCCCGCCAGCCGGCCTGCCGGCCCCGCGTAACACCGGGACCGATCATCCGGTCGATGTGATCAGACGGCGATGGGTGGGATCGCAAAAGCGGTTGCGCCGCTGATCAGCGGAATATCCGAAAACCAGCGGTACAGCGAGAGGACACCACACAGACAATGACGCGACCTCAGCTCGACGAGCGGGTGACCGCCGTCCCGCCCGGCCCCGGCCCGTTAGCCGAGCAGATTCCGCACCAGCGCCCCCGGCGCGCCGACGCGCCGCGCGCGACCGTGCCGGGGCGGCCGGGCCGCCCGCTGTGGCGGCCCGGCCTGCTGACGTTTCCGCTCGCGTTCGCCGTCTACCTGACTGTCAGCTGGTCAGGCTGGTCGGACACCGGCCACGCCGGAGTGGTGAGCTGGATCGTCACCCTGGCCTGGGTGCTGCCGATCGCGAACGCCTTCGTCGGCCTGTCCGGCCTCTGGATCGCGCGCTCACACGTGCGGCGCGCCACGACCGACGCCGACATCCCCGTGATCGACGAACTGTTGATCGTGACCGTGCCGACGGTCGCGCGGGCCGACACGCTGCCCGCGCTGGCCCGGTCCCTGCGTTCGTTCGGGGAACACCTGCCGCCGGTCTTCGCCCGGATGCGGGTCGACGTCATCATCGAGGAAGGGTGTGCCGAGGAGGCCGCGGTGACCGAGATGGCCGCCGCGGGTGACCTGTTCCGGATCGTCATGGTCCCCAGCAGCTACCGCTCGCCCCGGGGAAGCCTGTTCAAGGCGCGCGCGAACGACTACGCCCTGCGGCGGCGCATCGTCGAGGGCGAGGCCCGCGACGATGTGTGGGTCCTGCACATGGACGACGACACCGGCGTCGGTCCGGACAGCGCCGCCTCCATCGCCCGCTTCATCGACGCCCAGCGCCAGGCCGGCGCGGACGCCTGCCACCTGGCCCAGGGTGTGCTGTCCTATCCCCGCGAGCACGCCTCGAGCCGGCTGCTGTGGCTGGCCGACGCGATGCGGCCGGGCTGCGACAACGGGATGTTCGCCGCCACCACCGGGCGGGGTCGCCCCTACGCCGGCCTGCACGGTGAGCTGCTGCTCATCCGCTCGTCGGTCGAGGCCGAGATCGGCTGGGACTTCGGCCCCCAGGCCATCGTCGAGGACAGCGAGTTCGGGCTGCGCTTCTGCGGCCGCTACCCGGGCCGCAGCGCCTGGTTCCCCGGCCTGTGCTACGGAGCGTCACCGGCGACGCTGAAGGACTTCGTCCGCCAGCGCGCCCGCTGGTCCTGGGGCATGCTGCACCTGGCCGGCCGGCGGGACATCCGGGCCCGCGACCGCCTGCTGCTCACCTACAACCTCGGGCTGTGGCTGGTCGGCCCGGTCATCCAGATCGCGTTCTTCCTGCTGCCGTTCATCCCGGGGACGACCTTCTCGGCGTCGCCGGTCGTCATCGGGCTGCTGCCGGTGTGCGCGCTCAACGCCGCCTACGCCTTCTGGCTGTACTGGGAGGGGTTGAAGATCAACGCCGCCGCCTCGGCGCGGGCCGGGCGGCGGGTCTGGGAGCCGCTCGTCCTGATCCCGCTGATCCCGGTGTTCACGTTGTTCGAGGCGGCCGGCGCGTTCCTCGGCTTCGTCCGGTTCGCCCGGCAGAGCAAGCCGACGTTCGCGGTCATCGCCAAGCCACGCTGACCGGTCCGGTCTGTCGGCGCCCCGCGCGGCGCCGACAGGCCGGGGAGCTATCCGACCAGGCCGGCGGCGAACGTCGCGCCCTGCGTGGTCGCGCCGCTCCTGGCGTAGCTCAGGTGCGCGGCCACGCTCACGCCGTTGGCGCAGACGGGGTCGCCGGCCGCGCAGAACTCCTTGCTGCGCGGGCCGAAGGTGGGGCTGGCCGTCGGGATGTGCTTGCCCGTCAGCGCGAGCGGATTGCCGTAGACGACCACCGCGGCCACCCGCGGGGCCAGGTTCGCCGGGATCACCGCGCCGATGCCGAGCGCGGTGTGGATGCCCAGCGCGATGTCGGTAACGCTGGCGCCCTGCGAGTAGCCGCCGAGCACAAACCGGGTGTTCGGGCACCGGGCGGCGAGCGCCGTGACGTGGTTGGTCATGTCGGTCGCGCCCGGCCCGGCCGAGAGCTGGTCGAAGCGGGCCGCGTACTTGACCGCGTAGGAGCTGACCGTCCGGCCGGCGAGGTCCTGTGTCAACGCGGCCACGAAGGACGTGCCGACCACGCCGAGTCCGGGCGCCTCACCAGTGCCCCGAGCGAAGACGATCTGGACGTCGGTGCACGGCCCGGTGGCCGCGGCCGGCGCCGGGTTCGGGGCCGCCGCCAAGGCCGTGGCCGCGGCGGACGGCGGCGCCGCCGCCGGTCCGGTAGACCCCGCGGTCTCGACGATCCCTCCGGCCGCCACCGCCGCGAGCAACGGCGTCAGCAGCATCTTTCCGACCATCCACATCCGGCACGCCCCTTCGACGGGAGCGGCGGCGCCGCCCTGGGCCGAAGTTACGAACCGGTCTCATGCCCCGGAAGGCCACAAGGTGCTCAATGCGGCAAAATGCTTCGAAAAACGGTCAGATCGGGCTGGACTCCCACGGAGAAGCCACGCTTCCGGGCCCGCCCTGCGGTGCCGGCCGGACCCGTGGGTCCGGCCGGCACGGGTGTGCTGGTCAGTCAGGCGCGCCGGAGACGACCGCGGGGCGGGAGCCCGGGCCCGGCAGGCCCGCGGCCGGGGCGGGTTCGGCGTCGGTGAGGCCGATCCGCTGGTGCAGCCGCCGCAGGTAACGCGGCGCGTACCAGCTGCGTTCGCCGAGTGCCCGCAGCGACGCGGGGAGCAGGACGCCGCGGACCAGGGTGGCGTCGATCAGGATGGCCAGGCCAGTGCCCAGGCCGAAGAACTGGATGAAGCTGACCTTGCTCACGGTGAACGCGAAGAAGCTGACCGCCAGCAGCGCGGCCAGCGTGGAGACCAGCCGCCCGCTGCGGGACAGGCCGTGGGCGACCGCCTCGGCGGTGGAGGCACCCGCGCCGCGTGCCTCCGTCACGCGGCTCATGACGAACATCTCGTAGTCCATCGACAGACCGAACGCGATGCAGAACAGCAGTACGGGCATGGCGGTGTTCGTCGGGGTCGGAGTGAAGCCGAAGATCGACGCCAGATGACCGCCCTGGAAGATCCACACCATTGCCCCGAGCGTGGCCCCGAGGGTCAGGGCGTTGCCGAGCAGGGCGCGGACGGGCTGCACGACGCTGCCCGTGAACAGGAACAACAGCACGAACGTGGTGATCGCGATCAACGCGCCAGCCAGGGCCAGCCGGCCGCCGATCGCGTGCTTGCCGTCGACGAGTTCGGCCGTGGCCCCGCCGACCAGGACCTCGGCCCCGGGCGGCACCGGCTGGGCGCGCACGGCGCGGACCAGGTCCTGGGCGGTACCGGACATCGCGTCGTCGGCGGTGCTCAGGGTCAGCCGCTGGGTGCCGCCGGCGGCGAGGGCGGCCGGGTTCGCGCCCGGCGTGGCGGTGGGCTGGCCGTGGGCGAAGGCGCCGGCGCCGCTGTCCGCGCGCTGGACCCCCGGAATCCGGCTCAGCCGCGCGGCGTACTCGCGCAGTGCTGGAGCGGGAAGGCCCGGGGTGATCAGCACGTCGATGGCGGTGGGCTGGGTGGCGAAGCCCGTCCGCAGCGCGTCGCCGACCTGGTGGCTGGCCGCGCTGGTCGGCAGCACCCGGTCGTCGGGGGTGCCGAAGGTGACCGACAGCAGTGGCGTCGCCAGGAACAGCAGGACCGCGACCACCGGGAGCGCGGACCGCGCGGGACGGCGCATCACGCCGCGGGCGAGCCGGGACCAGAACGGGGCGTCGAGGCTCCGGGCGGGGTTGAGGCCCCGGATGCGGCCGGCGTTCACCCGCGGGCCCAGCAGGGCCAGCACGGCCGGGAGGACGAGCAGCGCGGCCAGGGCCGAGAAGATCGTGACCGCCACGCCCGCGTAGGCGAACGAGCGCAGGAAGTAGACCGGGAAGACCAGCATCGCGGCCAGCGCGGCCGAGACGGCCAAGGCTGAGAAGGCGATGGTCCGCCCGGCCGTGGCCATCGTCTGGGCGACGGCGGTGGGGACGTCGGCGGGGACGTCGGCGGGGGCGTCGCCGCCGCCGCCAAGCTGTTCCCGGAAGCGGCTGACCATGAGCAGCGCGTAGTCGATGCCCAGACCGAGTCCCAGCGCCGTGGTCAGGTTGATCGCGAACACGCTGACGCTGGTGACGTGGGTCAGCAGGGTCAGCTCGGCGAGGGTCGCGAAGATCGCGACTACACCGACCAGCAGCGGCAGCAGGGCCGCGACCAGGCTGCCGAAGGCCAGCACCAGCAGGACCAGCGTGATGGGTACGGCGATGCTCTCGGCCAGGCCGAGGTCCTTGCCGACCTGTGATCCGACGTCCGTCCCGTGCGCGCCGCCGATGCGGACGGTGGCCGCCGCGTCGTCCAGGTGGGCGTAGTCGGACAGCACCTTCTTGGCGTTCGAGTCGGCGTCGCGGTCGTCGCCGGCGACGTGGGCCAAGATGAGCGCGTCGGCCCGGTCCTCGGAGCGCAGGCTCGGCGCCCGCGTCGTCCAGTATGACGTGACGTTGCGTAGCCGGTCGTCGTGGCCGAGCCGGGTAGCCAGCGCCTGGCCGCTGGCTACCACCGCCGGCTGGTCCACGGTGCCCGAGCGGGCGTGCACGAGGAACACGATGTCCGGCTCGCCGCCGAACTTCTGGTCCAGCAGCGTGCTGGCCCGGCTGGACGCTGACGCGGGATCGTCGAACCCGCCGGTCAGCAGGCGACCGAACACCCCGAGTCCGAACACGGCCGACGCGACGAGTACCACCGCCGCCAGTCCCAGCACCAGCCGCGCCCGGCGCGCGACCAGTAATCCCAGCCGAAAGAACATGGCGTTCACCCCTTACGTCACGTCATGTGGACAGTGTGAACTTGCCATCCAGAAGTACACGCTGTCAACATCGAGCCCCGTGACCAGGGCGAAGCGACCTACCGAGCACCCGTACCACCACGGGGACCTGCGCCGCGCCCTCGTGGTGGCGGGCACCCAGCTGGCTCGCGAGGGCGGTCCGGAGGCGATCGTGCTGCGGGAGGCGGCGCGGCGGGTCGGGGTCTCCCCCAACGCGGCCTACCGGCACTTCGGCAACCTGACCGAGCTGGTCGACGCGGTCGGTGCCGAGGCGCGCGCGGCGATGGCCGACTCGATGCGGCAGGAGATCGCGACCGCCCCGCCGAGCCGTGACGCGGCGGACCAGGACGCGCTCACCCTGCTCGCCGCCGTCGGCCGGGGCTACGTCCACTTCGCCCTTCGCGAGCCAGGCCTGTTCGCCAGCGCCTTCCCGACCCCGAAACCGGACGGGCACCTCGCGCGGGCGACCGCCGTCCCAGGCGTCCCAACCGTGCCAGGCGTCCCAACCGTGCCAGGCGTCCCAACCGTCCCAGGCGTGCCCGCCGACGCCGCGGGGGCAGCCCGTGCCGCGGGCGATCCCGCCCCCGTCGTCGAACCCGAGCCGGGCCCGGCCGAGCTCCTGGGTCAGGCTCTCGATGCCCTGGCCGCCGCCGGCATCCTGACCGAATCGCGCCGCGAGGCCGCCGCGCTGACCGCCTGGGCCTCCGTCCACGGTCTGTCCCAGCTGCTGCTCGGGCCGATGGCCGGGCTGCCGGACGACGCGCGCGAGCACCTCCTCGACGCCTGCCTGCGCAACATCGCCCGGGGCCTGGTCGACCGCGACTGATCGCCGTTGCCCCGTAGGCGCCGCGCCGAAAGCCCGCGCGGCGGCGAGACGGCTTTCGCCGATACCATTCATCCGCGCTCGCGCTTACCTGGCGCTCGTCGAGGAGGGGGACCGATGAGGAAGCGCAACCGAAACGCCGGCCTGGATCCCGAGACCCGGTTTCTGGAGATCTACCGCAACCTCGTGACCTTCGAGTTCCCCTGGGACATCAATCAGGCGCTGAGCTTCGCGCTCTTCCGGACCTACGCCGTTCCGAGTATCGGCGGGCTGCTCGACGCGACCCAGGAGTTCGCCCGGGCCCCCCAGAAGCGGTACGACGACACCGTAATCCTGCTTGAGGTTCCGCTCCTCGACGGATTCGACAGCCCGCGGGGCCGAGCCGCCGTGCGGCGCGTCAACCAGATGCACCGGATGTACGACATCGGCGACGACGACATGCGCTACGTGCTCGCCACCTTCGTCGTCGTGCCCAGACGCTGGATCAGCGCCTACGGCTGGCGCGACCTGACCGACGACGAGGTAATCGCCACGGTCCGCTACTACCAGGCACTGGGCCGGCACCTGGGAATCACGCGGATCCCGGCGACGTACGACGAGTTCGTGGCTCTGATGGACGACTACGAGCACGCGCACTTCGCGTTCGACGCCGGTGCCCGCCGGGTGGCCGACTCGACGATGGCACTCCTCGCCTCCTTCTACCCGCGGCCGCTCGCGCCCGTCATTGACGTGTTCAGTCGCTCGCTCATGGACAAGCCCTTGTTGGATGCTTTCGGCTATCGGGAGCCGGGCCGGTTCGCGCGGGTGGCATCGCTGGGCGGGCTCAGGTTCCGCGCACGCATCGTCGCGCTGCTGCCCGCGCGTCGCGGGCCGCGCCACGTCCATGACATGCCGCGCATCCGAAGCTATCCGGACGGTTTCGACATTGAGCGGATGGGCACGTTCACGCCCGGCTGCCCGGTTCCGCGCCTTGGCGGCGACATCGGCGCCGGTGCCGGCGCGCCGACGCCCGCCGACTGATCGCCCCCGCGCCCGCCCCGCGCCCGTCGACAGCGACCTCGCCCGTTGACAGCGACCTCGCCCGTCGACAGCGACCTGACGACGTGACGACCTGGGCCGCTCGGGCCGGCGCGCAATGTCAACCATTTCGGTTGACAAGATGGATCGCCCTCTCTACTGTCACCGTCATGAGCCGGCGCTTTCTCCTGGTCTGCCGGGCACACATCGACCTTCATCGCGTCGCGAGCGCGCTCTGTCGACCTGGTTGCTGATCCAGCCAGTCACAGCCTCCCTCCCATCGACGGGCGTCGGGGGCACCGACAAGCACTCCCCTCACCGCCCCGTGTGTCTACCGCCGGGCGACGGCGGGGCCGCGGCGAGGAGAACCTCCCTCCCGGGCCGCCGCGCCGTCCCGCCGGGAGGAGGTCCTTCGTGTACGCGCGCGACAACGTGCAGGACAAGCCCAGAGCAGCGGTCCGGCTGACGGGCGGTTCCGGCCCGGCCGCATACGGCCCGACCGTCTCCGGGCCGGCCGGTTCCGCGGCGGCGATCCTGCGGGCGGTGCTCGACCACGGTCCGGTCGCCCGCACCGCAATCGGCCGCGCGACCGGGCTCAGCCCGGCCGCGGTCTCCCGCCAGACCGCCGGGCTGATCTCCCTCGGGCTGCTGCGCGAACTGCCGTCGGCGTCGCTCGCGCCGCGGGCCGGGCGCCCGCACGTCCCCCTCGACGTCGACACCGAGCGCCACATCGCGTGCGGGGTCCACATCGCCGTCCCCTTCGTCACCTTCAGCACCGTCGATCTGCGCGGCCAGGTCGTAGTCCGCGAGCAGGTACCGCGCGAGGGTGACGCGAACGACACACTCCGGATGGTCAGCCAGCGGCTGCCCGGCTTCCTGGCCCGGCACGCCCGCGGTGCCCGCGTGCTCGGCCTGGGCGTGGTAACCGGCGGACGGGTCGATCCCGATCGCGGGGTGGTCATCGAGCACGAGCCGCTGGACTGGCGGGACGTGCCGGTCCGGGACATCCTCCAGGCCGCCACCGGGCTGCCGGTGCACGTCGACGGGCACGCCCGGGCCCTGGCCCAGGCCGAGATCCTCTTCGGCGACCCGCGCGCCCGGCGCAGCCTTCTCTACCTGTTCGTGGGCAATGTCGTGGACGCGGCGTTCGCCACCGACGGCGTCGTCCACCTGGGCCCGCACTCGGCGGCCGGGGGCATCGCGCATCTGTGGCTCGCCGGCAGCGACGTCCCCTGCCGCTGCGGCCGGACGGGCTGCGCGCAGGCGACGCTGTCCGAACGGGCCCTGCTCACCCGGGCCCTGCGGGCCGGGATCATCGACCGCCCGGACATACAGCTCCTGCTCAGCCGGGCCGATGACGGCGACCAGCGCGCGCTCGCCCTGTTCCGCGCCCGGCTGCGGATCATCGGCCGGCTGGTCGCGCTGTTGCTCGACATGATCGACCCAGAGATCGTCGTGCTGACCGAGGCGGCCACGCTGAGCCTGCCGGGTCTGCTGCCCGACCTGCACGAGCAGGTCGCCGCTCACTCCCGGCTGTGCGCCGAACCCGAGCGGGTCGTGCTGCCGAGCAGCTTCGGGGCGGACGTGCTGGCCGTGGCGCCCGGCGCGGTGGTCGTCGACGCCGTCCATCGCAGCCCGCACAGCCTGCACCCGAAGCTCGGCGCGGGCCGCCGGAGCCGAGCGGCGGGATTAATTCCATCCGAAGGCAAAACATTGACGCCGACTGAGCGGCCGGCTGAAAATTGTCTGGTGGGCGACACCGGAGACACCGCCAACGAGAGCATTCTCCCGGCCACCGTCCGCCGCGATCGATGTTGAGACCATGCCGAACCTGTTGATTTCCCGCCGGGGTCCGGAATCCGGTGGACGGAGATCTGACACCTAGGTTTCCCGACGACTCGTCGAGTCAGTATTGCCGGCCGTCTGGCCGGGTCACCCCCGACGTGGAGCCACGTCCCAGCCTCATCCACGCCATGATTCCCGGTCCTCAATCCTGCCCGCGATCAACCATGCCCTTTTCGCCAATGCTGGAGGCCCAGAAATGACTACTATCACCACCGATGTCGGTCTTGACGTCCGCCCGCTTTCCGGCTGGACGGGCGCCGAGATCCACGGTGTGGACCTGCGGGAGGAACTGGACGACGCCACCGTGGCCGAGATCCGGTCCGTTCTGCACCGGTGGAAGGTCGTCTTCTTCCGCGGCCAGAACATTGACCACGCCCAGCAGGTCGCCTTCGGCCGGCGGTTCGGCAAGCTGACGCCGGCGCACCCGCACGAGGACGCGCCGCCGGAGGGATTCCCCGAGATCCTGCCGATCGACAGCCGCCGGTACGCCAAGTTCTTCGGCACGCAGCGGCGAAAGGTCACCTACGACAACGGCTGGCACACCGACGTGACCGCGCTGGTGAACCCGCCGACCGGTTCCATCCTGCGGGCCGACATCATCCCGCCCTACGGCGGCGACACCGCGTGGACCAACCTGGTGGCGGCCTACCAGGAACTGCCCGCGGAACTTCGGGACCTGGCCGACCGACTGCGGGCCCGGCACAGCTTCGGCAACTTCCCGGCCGCCAGCGAATACGGCAGGAAGGTCGCGGCCAACCCGCTGGTGGCGATCCACCCAGTGGTCCGCGTCCACCCGGAGACCGGCGAGCGGGCGCTTTTCGTCAGCCCGAGCTTCACCTCGAAGGACAGCGAGATCATCGGGTTCTCGACCCGGCAGAGCCGGCAGATCCTCGACCTCTTCTACGAGCAGGTGTCCCGCCCCGAGTTCACCGTCCGCTTCAAGTGGAACCCCGGTGACATCGCGTTCTGGGACAACCGGGCGACCGCCCACCTCGGCCCGTCCGACCTCGGCCACCTCGACTTCGACCGGGTTCTCTACCGGGTGACCATCGAAGGCGACATTCCCGTCGGCGTGGACGGCCGGGAATCCGAGCTCGTCGCCGGGGAACCCTTCCTCGGATCCTGATCACGCTCCAGCCCACCGCCCACCGCCCGCCGGCGGCGCGGCCCGCGGGAACGGGCAGCCGTTTCACCGGGCTTCGCCGCCGGCTGGCGCCGGGAATCGTCGAAGTACCGAACAATCCGATAGGGAGATTCTCCAATGCAGCATCGACGACCGCGCTGGCGACGTTTCGCCGCGCGGTTCTCCGGGCTCGTCGCGGTGCTCACGGCCCTCACGGTGTCGCTGGCCGCCTGCGGCGGCGGCTCCGGCTCCGGCGGCGGCGGCGGCGCGGGCGGCCGGGTGACCCTGCGGATCGGCGACCAGAGCAAGACCCTGGAACTTCCGCTCACACTGTCCGGCCAGAGCCAGGGCACTCCCTACGGCCTGAGCTGGAACAACTTCGCCGACGGGCCCCACATGAACGCGGCGTTCAGCGCGAACCGGCTCGACGTCGGCTACATGGGCGACACGCCGGTCCTGTTCGCGAACGCGGCCCGCGCCGGGATCACCGTGGTCGCGGTCAGCGAGAACACGGCCAACTCCCAGACCATCTTCGCGACGGCCGGCTCCGGTATCCACACCGTGGCCGACCTGAAGGGCAAGCGGGTCGCCATCACCGTCGGCACGTCGCTGCACGGGTACCTGCTCAACCAGCTCCAGCTCGCCGGCCTGACCCAGAACGACGTCACGCCGGTGAACGTCCCCGTCGCCAGCCTCGGCGCGAGCCTGGCCTCCGGTCAGGTCGACGCCGTCGTGTACGTCCGGCAGTTCGGCGCCAGGATCGCCAAGCAGGCGCCCGGCTCGTATCAGATCCAGACCCGTCCGCTGCCGCAGTACTCGGTGCTGCTGGCCGGGAAGGACGCCCTGAAAGACCCGGCGAAGCGCGCGGCCATCGAGGACTTCATCCTCCGGCTGTCACGCGCCTCAGCCTGGCCCAAGGCGCATTCCGCCGAATGGGTCCAGAAGTACTACGTGGAGCTCCTCAAGCAGGACCCGGCCAGCGCGACCAGGTACTTCGCCTCGTTGCCGGACGCGCGGTACACGCCGGTCTCGGACAGCTTCGTCCAGAGCCAGCGGGTCCAGGCGAAACTGCTCGGCGGCGCCGGCGTGCTGCCACCGACGCTGAACGTCGACGACGAGATCGACCACGCCTTCAACACCGAACTGGCCGCGGCCTTCACCAAGGCGTCGCTCACCACGTGAACCTGATCGCGGCTCAGAAAGGAGGAATCAGTATGACCGAGCTCGTCGCGCATACGGTGGCGCCTGAAACGGCCGGACGACCGGTGGCCGACGCTCCGCCCGGTGGCGCCACCCACATCCCACCCGGCGGTCCGGCCCAGGGCCGGACCGCCGTAGCCCGGACGGCCGTAGCCCGGACAGCCCTGGTCGACCCGACCGGGGGACGCCGGGCCTCCGGCCGGAGCGGCTTCGGCGGACGACAGCGCGTTCCCCCGGAGCTGCGTCGAGTACTCGGGCCGGCGCTGCTGTTCCTGGCCTGGCTGGCGGTCACGGGATTCCATCTCGTCAGCGACCGGTCGCTGGCCTCCCCCGGCGCCGTGTTCAGCGCCGGGCGGCAGCTGTGGGACAGCGGCGACCTGACCAGCAGCCTGGCCGCCTCGCTCTACCGGGTCGGGATCAGCCTGCTGTTCGGTGTCAGCGTCGGCCTGGTCCTCGCCGTGGCGGCCGGGTTCTTCCGCGTCGGCGAGGATGTCATCGACTCGGCGATGAACTTCCTGCGGACCATTCCCGTCATCGCGCTGCTCCCGCTCATCATCGTGTGGATCGGTATCGGCGAGGACGCGAAGATCTTCCTCATCGCGGTCGGTGTCGCCTTCCCCGTCTACATGAACACCTACGCCGCCATCCGCGGCGTCGACGCAAAGCTGGTCGAGGTCGGCCAGACGTTCGGGCTGAGCCGGTTCGGTCTCATCCGAAGGGTGATCGTCCCGGGCGCCGTTCCCGGCGTCCTGGTCGGCCTGCGCTGGGCGATCGGCGTCGCCTGGCTGCTGCTGGTGTTCGCCGAGCAGGTGAACACCGAGAAGGGCATCGGCTACCTGCTCAACAACGCGCAGTCCTGGAACCGGACCGACATCATCGTCCTCTGCCTCGTCATCTACGGAATCCTCGGACTCCTGAGCGACGGCCTCGTCCGCCTCCTGGAAAGGAGCCTTTTGTCATGGCGCCGCGGCTTCGCCGGAACCTGAGCACCCCGTCGGCCGGAAGCGTGGCGGTCGGGAACGCGCCGGTCGGGACGACCGTCCTGGACCGGCCGGACCCCCACGACCCCGACGCCGCCGTCTGGATCCGCGGCCTGCGCCGCTCGTTCGGTGCTCACGTCGTGCTCGACGGCGTCGACCTCACGGTGGCGCCCGGCGAGTTCGTCGCGCTGCTCGGGCGCAGCGGATCGGGCAAGAGCACGCTGATCCGGATCCTCGGCGGCTTCGACGACGGCATCGACGGCGACGTGCTGGTCACCCCGAAGCGCTCGGTCGTCTTCCAGGAGGCGCGCCTGCTGCCCTGGACCCGGGCGCTGGCGAACGTGACGCTCGGCCTGGCCGGCCCGGACGTCACCGGACGCGGCCGGGCCGCCCTGGCCGAGGTCGGCCTGGCCGGCCGGGAACGGGCCTGGCCCGTCTCGCTGTCCGGCGGGGAGGCGCAGCGGGTCGCGCTGGCCCGCGCCCTCGTCCGCGAACCCGAGCTGCTCATGCTGGACGAGCCGTTCGGGGCACTGGACGCCCTGACCCGCATCCGGATGCACGCCCTGCTCCAGGAACTGTGCCGTCGCCACCGCCCGGCCGTGCTGCTGGTCACCCACGACGTGGACGAGGCGATCCTGCTGGCCGACCGGGTCGTCGTCCTCACCGACGGGCGACTGTCTCTCGACGTCCAGGTCGACGTCGCGGCCCCGCGCCAGCGGGCCGATCCCGCCTTCGACCGGCTGCGCCGACGCCTGCTGGCCGAGCTCGGGGTCGAGCTCGGAGTCGAGCTCGGGGTCGAGCTCGGGGTCGAGGCCGCGACGGTCGAGGCCTGATGGCTCGGATCAGGAATCCTGGTCGCTCTGCTCGTCGGGGAGCCGCTCGTCGAGCACCGTGACAAAGGCCGAGGCGACCAGGGCGAGCGCGGCGTCGTCGTCGCGGGCCAGGTGGCGCAGGACCTCTCGCCCGTCTGGCCCCGACAGCTCGACCAGCGCCTGGGCCAGGCGTATCCGGACCGCGCGGTCCTTCGAGTGAGCGGCGAGTTCGTCGACCAGCGCGGTGACGATGCCCTTCGCGCACCCGGGATCCCGGGACAGCGTTCCCAGGACCTCCGCCGCGTCGACGTCGCTGGCTCCCTCGACCACCATGCCGACGAGTACCGGCACGGCCTCGGCCGCGTTCCGCCGGCCCAACGCCACAGCGGCGTGCCCGCGCACCGACGGGTCCGGGTCCGCGAGCGCGTCGGCCAGCACGGCGTCCACGCCCGGGGCCTCGGGCATCCCGGCGATCGCCACCACCGCGCGCCGCCGGATCTCGACGTCCGCCGAGTCCATGCCGACGGCCAGCGTGGCCAGGGCGTCGCCGCCCGCTCGGGCCAGCGCCCAGCGCAGGGCGCCGGCGACGATGGGGTCGGATTCGGCCAGCGCAGCCTCGGCCAGCAGGTCGGCCGGAGCCGACACGCCCTCCGGCGCGGCCAGCACGGCCTGTTGCCGACGCGCGGCGCTGGTCGAGTCAAGGCCCCGCATGAGTTCGACGACGCGCAGGACGTCCGGCCAGCCGGTGGGCGCCGACGCATCGATCGCGCGCAGCCGCCGCAGCAGCTCGCCTTCTCGCTCCAGGCGATCTTCCGTCCAGCGAATGAGGTCGCTGACCAGGTCAGACGGTGTGAAGGCCGGGTCCGCCAGCGCGCGGGCGACCTGCCGGAGCGAGAGGCCGAGGGAGCGCAGGCTCTCCACCTGGAAGATCCGGCGGATGTCCGCGTCGGAGTACTCGCGGTAGCCGCCGACGGTGCGGCCACTCGGCCGCACCAGCCCGAGCGCGTCGTAGTGCCGAAGCATCCGGGTGCTCACCCCGGAATGGCGGGCCACGTCGCCGATCAGCAATCCGGGGCCTCCGCCGCCGGCACGGACTCCCCCACCCGGCGGCGCTCGCCGCGGCCCGCCGCTCGATCCGGGCCGAGCGCGACGACTCGCCTCGCCTCGTCGAGGGCCGCGTCGAAACCGGTGTCCGGGTCCCGCCGGATGAGCTCGGTGGCCCGGGCGTGCGCGGCCACCGCCGGGTCCGGGTTCGCCGCGGCCTCGCGCAGGGCGGGCTCGATCACATCGCCGAGCTCGACCAGGGCCCGGCTCAGGCTCAGCCGCGTGTCGCGGTCACCCCGGCCGAGCTGGCCGAGCAGTTCGTCGGCCAGGTTCCCCTTCTTGTCCTCCGGTACGAGGACGACCGCGGCGCGCCACGCGGTCCGCGCGACCTCGTCGTCTGCGTCGCGCAGCAGGTCGCGCGTGATCCAGGGCCAGGCGCTCCGGTCGCCGATCTTGCTGAGCGTGTGCAGCGCCTGGCTGCGCGCCCGCGCGCGCTCGGAGGCGAGTTCCCGGCGGAGCCGGGGCAGGGTGCTCTCCGGCGGGAGGCGGGTCAGCGCCCAGGACAACATGTCCCGCACGAAGAAGTCCGGCTCGAGGGCGCATCGCTCGACGAGCGCCTCGAGAAGGCCCGGGTCGGGGTTCGAGCCGATCGCCAGGGCCGCCTGGAGCCGGACCGACGGGTCCTCGGCGCCCAGGGCTCGGGCCATGCGGGTGTTCCGCGAGGTCTCTTCGGTGGTGTTGATCGGAATCACCTCCCGCGCCCAGTGGACACCCTGACATCGTGTCAAGGTAAAGCCGACCCGGGCACCGCGATCCCCAGCCGGCAGAGCTTCCACAACTCGATGGAGTAGTCACCCGGGCGGCGGTTTGTTGTCGCCAGCACCTGCCCGTTCGGGCTGAAGGCGACCTCAGCGACGCCGCCCGTGGCCGCGATACGCAGCCCGCTGTCGACCGGATGCCAGAGGTCGGCGACATCCCAGAGAAGGACGTCGGGGTCGGCGCCGCCAACGGCGAGCATGCGGCCATCACGGCTGAATGCCACGCCGGTCGTCTTCCGCACACCCCGAAACATGGTGGCGCGAGCGCGCGGCGCCGTTGGCTCGGTGACGTCCCAGACAGTGACAGTTGCCCCGGCCGTGACGAGGCCGCGCCCGTCCGGGCTGAACGCCATCGCGGAGGCGACGTCCGGCACCGGCAACGAGCCCAGCTGGGCGGGATGGGCGGGATCAGCCAGGTCCCACAGCGCCACGCGTTCGTCCCAGATTGCCAGGGCCAGGATCGCGCCGTCAGGACTGAAGGCAAGACTGGGCCCTGGACTGTCGCGGACATCTTCCGCATAGCCGCGCATCGTCGCGACGCATACTGGACGCTTCAGGTCAGTCACGTCCCACAACCGTACGGTGCGGTTGTCCAGGGTTCCCGTGGCCAGCAGCCGACCGTCCGGACTAAAATCGATCATGTGGAGAAGGCCGGAACCCGCGGCGAAGGTCGCGACCCGAGCTGGCCGGCGATCATCATGGACCTGCCACAGGCGAACGCTCTCGTCCCCCACCGCCGTGGCCAGGATGTCTCCGGTCGGGGCGAACGCCAGGACGCTGACCGATCCGCCACGCCGCACGGCCGCCACTCGCTTCGGCCGAGACGGTTCAGTCACGTCCCACAGGAACAACGACGGTGACCCCCCACCCCCGCTCGCAAGCATGCGCCCGTCCGGGCTGAACCGGAACGCGTCGACCCAGTAGTCGTGGCCAACCAATGTTGCCAGGCGAGCCAGGTGGCGGATCGGCCGCGCGGCGGCGGGACGCGACGGGGCGGACGGAGCGCGCCAGGCACGATCGCCGCGCGCGTCGTCCGCCGCCGCGGCCGCCTCTTCCGCCAGCCGAAGCTCGGCAAGGAAGTCCGAAGCGCAGTCCTCCGCCCGACGCGACCGCGCTGCGCGGACAAGGCGCCGGACGAGGCCCACCGCCAGCGGTAGGCCGGGCACCGCCATCGTCAGGCGGTGCCGCCGCCCGCGACCGACCGCCGGCCCCTGAAGATCCCCATCGTTGCTCACGGGTTACTCAGCCCCTGAACGAAAACGCCCCCCTCGGATCCCGAGGGGGGCGTTGTTGCTGACGTACCGGGGTGGAGCTGAGGGGATTCGAACCCCTGACCCTCACACTGCCAGTGTGATGCGCTACCAGACTGCGCCACAGCCCCAACCGTCATGCGCCGGCCGCTCCGGGGGTCTCGCGACCTCCCGTTCAGCTGACACTACGAGAGTGTACAGGTTGCTGAGGTGGACTGGACGGGGGGTCCTGCTCCGGCAGGCCACTGGCCCGCCGGCCGCCCCCGAGCTGGTCGTCGACGGCCCCCGCGGCGTCCGCTCCGCCCGCCGCGGCCGCCTCGGGACGGCCCTCGCCGGCGGCCAGGGCCACCTCGGCCGCAAAGGACGGCAACGACAGCGGCCCGGCGTTGTGCTCGGCCAGGCGGTAGGCCCCGTTCTCCACCCGCCGCACAATGCTCCAGCGACAGTTGGCAAGCGGGCCCAGATGCCACCACAGTGACGGGTCGAAGCCGAGCAGGCTCCCGATCAGCGACCGGGCCGTCCCGCCGTGCAGGACGAACACAACCAGCGCGCCGTCCGGTGCCAGACCGGCCGCTTCGAGCTCCCGGAACGCCCCCACGGCGCGGGCGCCGACCTCCTCGTAGGTCTCACCGCCGCCCCGGCGGACGTCTTCGCCGCGCAGCCAGGCCGCCTCCTCGTCCGGGTAGCGGACGGAGGCCTCCTCCCGGGTCAGACCGGACCAGTAGCCGATGTCGATCTCGCGCAGCCGCGGCTCGAGGCGGTAGGGCAGGCCGATGGCCCGCGCCGTCTGCTCGCAGCGGCCGAGGTCGGAGGACAGGACGAGGTCGGGCCTCATCGCGCGCAGGACGGGGCCGACGGCGGCGGCCTGGGCGGTCCCGGTGGCGTCCAGATCGGGGTCGGCGTGGCCCTGGTAGCGCCCGGAGTCGTTCCAGGACGTCCGCCCGTGGCGCAGCAGGAGCAGCCTCACGGGCGGGTGGGCGTCGCGGCGCCGGGCCCGGAGGCGGACCCGGACGCGGCGCCGACCGCCCCGGCGTCGTCGTCACGGTCGCTGAAGGCGATCTGGGGGCAGTCTTTCCACAGTCGCTCGAGGCCGTAGTAGACGCGCTCCTCGGCGTGCTGTACGTGCACGACGACGTCGGCGAAGTCGAGCAGGACCCACCGGGCGCCGCTCTCACCCTCGCGCCGGACGGGCTTCACACCCTCCTCGCGCAGGCGTCGTTCGACCTCGTCGACGACCGCGTGGACCTGACGTTCGTTGTCCGCCGTGGCCAGCACGAAGCAGTCGGTGAGGGCCAGCCGGTCGGACACGTCGATGATCACGACGTCGTGGGCGAGCTTGTCGGACGCGGCCCGCGCGGCGCGGCGCGCGAGTTCGACGGCCTGCTCGGTTGCTGTCACGGACGGCGCCTCCAGCGGACTCCAGCGGATTGGTGACCAGTTATCCCATCGAACCAGACGGCATCAAGCCTGGCATCGCGAACACAGTGACACGGCGGGCCGCCCGAATGCCGCCACTCGGGCGCCGCGGGCAAAATTCTCGGTCAGTGTCCGGACGAAGCGGCATACAAACCGCGTTTGCCTATGTACCGGACGACACCGTCCGGTGTCAGGTACCAGATCGGCGCCCCCCGCCGCACCCGAGCCCGGATGTCGGAGGAGGAGATGGCCAGCGCCGGCACCTCCACCAGGCTGACGGCGTCCTCGGGCAGCCGCCCGTCGATGGCCAGCCGGTAACCCGGACGGGTCACCCCCACGAAGTGGGCCAGGGTGAACAGCTCGTGAACGTCGCGCCAGCCCAGGATCTGGGCCAGTGCGTCGGCCCCGGTGATGAAGAACAGCTCGGCGTCCGGCCGGGACGTCCGCAGGTCACGCAGGGTGTCGATGGTGTAGGTCCCGCCGGGCCGATCGATGTCGGCGCGGCTGACGGTGAACTGTGGGTTCCCGGCCGTGGCGAGGAACGTCATCAGGTACCGGTCCTCCTCCGGGGAGACCAGCCGGTCGGACTTCTGCCAGGGGCGGCCGGTCGGGACGAAGACGACTTCTTCCAGGTCGAACAGGGCGGCGACCTCGCTGGCCGCCACCAGGTGACCGTTGTGGACGGGGTCGAACGTCCCGCCCATGACCCCGAGTCGCACATGCGCACAGTAACCCGGCGCCCCGTCCTCGAGCGCGGCCCTGGGTGGCCACCGGATTGTGACCCGACCGTCATCTGGTGCTCACCGGCCGGAGAGCGGGTGTCCGATCCGGTCGCTAATCTCGGGGTTGGCACCACGAACGCGACCACCGGCCCGCCGGACGCGCGACCACCGAGCGCGCCGTCCATCGAGCACGAAGGAGGCGGCGGTATGGCGGTCAGTCCCGACGCGGGCACGCGCGCGCCCGCGGACCAGCTGATCGACGTCGACGCGCTGATCGCGGCATACCACGACGGGCATCCCGACCCGTCCGAGCCGTCGCAGCGGGTCTCGTTCGGGACGTCGGGCCACCGCGGCTCGGCGGCGCGGCTGTCGTTCAACGACGACCACATCGCCGCGATCACCCAGGCCATCTGCGAGTACCGGGCCGGCCAGGGCATCCGGGGCCCGCTGTTCGTCGGGATCGACACCCACGCGCTGTCCGCGCCCGCGCTGGCCACCGCGCTGGAGGTGTTGGCGGCCTACGGCGTGGACGCCCGGATCGCGCCGGGCGGGCAGGCGACCCCGACGCCGGTCGTCTCCCACGCCATCCTGCGGCACAACCGGGACCGGGCCGGGGCCGGCAACCGCGGCCGGGCAGCCGGGCGGGCCGACGGCATCGTGGTCACGCCGTCACACAACCCGCCCGCCGACGGCGGCTTCAAGTACAACCCGCCGCACGGCGGACCGGCCGACACCGCCGTCACCGCCTGGATCCAGGACCGGGCCAACGCCCTGCTGGCCGCCGGCCCGCGGGCCGTCCGGGCCATCCCCCGGCTGCCCTACGCCCGGGCGCGGGCGGCGGCGACCGTCCACGACTTCCTGGGCGCCTATGTGGACGACCTGCCCGCGGTCGTCGACCTGGACGCGGCCCGGGCGGCCGGCCCGCGCATCGGCGTCGACCCGCTGGGCGGCTCGAGCCTGGACTACTGGGCGGCGATCGCCGAGCGCCACAAGCTCGACATCGAGATCGTCAACTCTCAGGTCGACCCGCGGTTCGGTTTCATGACCCGGGACTGGGACGGGAAGATCCGGATGGATCCGTCCTCCCCGTACGCGATGGCGTCGCTGCTGGAGCTGCGGGACCGGTTCGACGTGGCGGTGGCCAACGACACCGACGCCGACCGGCACGGGATCGTCACGGCCAGTGCCGGGCTGCTCAACCCGAACCACTACCTGTCGGTGGCGATCGGCCACCTGTTCCGGGCCCGGCCGGGCTGGCCGGCGGGGGCGTCGATCGGCAAGACGCTGGTGAGCTCGGGCATGATCGACCGGGTGGCCGGCGAGCTGGGACGGCCCGTCGTCGAGGTTCCGGTCGGGTTCAAGTGGTTCGTCGACGGGCTCCTGTCCGGCTCGCTGGGCTTCGGCGGGGAGGAGAGCGCCGGGGCGTCGTTCCTGCGCCGCGACGGGGCGGTGTGGACGACCGACAAGGACGGGATCATCGCCTGCCTGCTGGCGGCCGAGATCACCGCCGTCACCGGCAAGGACCCGGGCGTCCTCTACGAGGAGCTGACGCGGCGGCACGGCCGGCCGGCCTACCGGCGCGTCGACGCCCCGGCGACCAGCGCGCAGAAGGACGTTCTCAAGGCGCTCACGCCGGAGCGGCTCGGCGCGTCGACGCTGGCCGGCTCGCCGGTGACGGCCGTGGTCAGCCACGCGCCGGGCAACGGGGCCGCCATCGGCGGGATCAAGGTCAGCACGGCCGACGCCTGGTTCGCGGCCCGGCCTTCGGGCACGGAGGACGTCTACAAGATCTACGCGGAGAGCTTCCGGGACGAGGAGCACCTCGGCGAGGTGCTGGCCGAGGCCCAGTCGCTGGTCGACGCGGCGCTGGCCGCCGGCTGACGCGGCCGTCCACCTGCCCTCTCACGCGACGGGGAGCAGCCGTTCGATAAAGGCCTGCAGCTGTTCGACGTTGCGGCACTCGACCATGTCGTCCACCAGGCCGGCGTAGACGCCGGTGACCGAGTCGCCCGTGCCCCAATAGGCGCGGGGCTCGGGGTTGAGCCAGTAGGAATGCCGGGCCTGGCCGCACAGGCGTTTGAAGGTCGCGCTCGCCGTGGGCCGGTAGTTGTTGCGGCCGTCGCCCAGGATCAGCAGCGACGAGCGCGGGCCGACCGCGTCCGGGTACTTCTCGGCGAAAACCTCGAAGGCGTGGCCGTAGTCGCTGTGGCCGTCGTACCAGACGAGGTCGGCCTCGCGGGCGATGCGGGACATCATGTCGCCGAGGTCGAGGCCGCGCAGGAAGCGGGTGACCTCGTCGGTGGAGTCGATGAACGCGAACGCCCGCACCTTGGTGAACTGCTCGCGCAGGGCGTGGGTGAGCAGGAGGGTGAAGTAGGCGAAGGACGACACCGAGCCGGACACGTCGCACAGGACGACAAGTTCGGGCTTGTGCGGCTTGTGCGGCCGGTGCCGGGTGTCGATCGGCACTCCGCCGGTAGCCAGCGAGGCTCGGACGGTCCGGCGGAAGTCCAGCTTGCCGGCCCGGCCGAGGCGGCGGCGGGCGGTCAGCCGGGTGGCCAGGCGCCGGGCCAGCGGGAAGACCTGCCTGCGCAGCGCGACCAGGTCGCTCTGGCTGGCCCGGAGGAACTCGACCTGGTCGGTCAGCGGCCGCACCGAGCTCTTCGCCACCGCGTCCCGGCCTCGTTCCTCGGCCAGGCGACGCCGGATCTCGGCCGCGACCGCCTCCTCAAACGCCTTCAGCCGGTCGCTGATCGTCTGCCGGGCGACCCGTTCGGCCAGGCCGCCGCGCTCGCCGTCGCCGAGCAGGCGGTCCAGCAGCGCGGAGATCAGCGTCTCCGGCGACAGCCCCCGCATCACCCGGTAGGCCGACCAGGCGGGCCGGCCACCGGCGCCGGTGCCCACTCCGAGGGCCGTGACCGCGTCGCGGGCGAAGCGGCGCAGCGCCTCGTCGTCCCCGTCGACAAGGCGGCGCAGCAGGTCGTCGCGCAGCTCCTGCCGCAGAGCGGCGAGCTGGGCCGGGTCGAGCACGCCGGGGTCACCGGCGGGCGCGGCCGCACCGTCCCCGGCCGCCCCGTCGCCGGCCTCCCCTGCCGCCGCCCCGTCGCCGAGCCGGGGCGGGAAGTACAGGTCGAAGAGCATGTCGAAGGCCGGCTGGTGGGCGGGGCGCTTGCACATGGTGGCCGCGAAGGCGGCCCGCAGCAGCTCCCGGTCGAGCAGGCCGACGGCGCCGGTGGCCCGGGCCGCGTCGACCGTCTCGGCGCTGCTGACCGGCAGCCCGGCCGCGCGCAGGGCGGCGGTGAACTCGACGGTCCGCTCCGGAAGGCTCATGGCCGCCTCAGTTCGCGCTCAGCTTGAGCTGGCTGATGGCCCGGGCCTGGTCGCTGACGTGCTTGAGCACGACACCGAGGGTGGCCGAGACAGCCCGCTCGTCGAACGTGTCCAGGCCGAGCGCCAGGACCGTCTCGGCCCAGTCGATCGTCTCGGCGATCGAGGGCGCCTTCTTCAGTTCCATCGCCCGCAGTGCCCGTACCACGCGCACGAGCGACTCGGCCAGTGCTTCGGGCAGCTCCGGCACCCGGGCCAGCACGATCTCCTTCTCCCGGGCCGGCGACGGGTAGTCCAGGTGCAGGTAGAGGCAGCGGCGCTTGAGCGCCTCCGACAGCTCCCGGGTCGCGTTGGAGGTCAGTATGACGAACGGCCGCCGGACGGCCCGGACCGTGCCCAGCTCCGGGATCGTTACCTGGAAGTCGGACAGGATCTCCAGCAGGAGGCCTTCGACCTCCACGTCGGCCTTGTCCGTCTCGTCGATGAGCAGGACGGTCGGCTCCGTCCGCCGGATCGCGGCCAGCAGCGGCCGGGCCAGGAGGAACTCCTCGCTGAAGATGTCGTCGTGGGTCTCGGCCCAGGCGGCGCCGCCGGCGCTGGCCTGGATCCGCAGCAGCTGCTTCTTGTAGTTCCACTCATAGAGGGCGCGGGCCTCGTCCAGGCCCTCGTAGCACTGGAGGCGGATCAGCTCGGCGCTCGTGGCGGCGGCCAGCGCTTTGGCCAGCTCCGTCTTGCCGACGCCGGCGGGGCCCTCGATCAGCAGTGGTTTACGCAGCCGGTCGGCCAGGAACACCGTGGTAGCGATGGCCGGATCAGTAAGATAGCCCGCGGACCGCAGGCGCTCGGTCACGTCCGCCACGTCGGCGAACGCGTGTTCCTGGAGCGGCATGTTCACCCCTGGTGCCCGTCTCGGCGCAACGGCCACGGCACCGACGGGCGACCGGCCCGTCCCGCGCGATCCGTTCCGTAGTGATTGTCCCAGTCTCATAGTGCCAGCCGGTGCCGGCATATGTCGGGGTCGCGGCCGGACCGTAGGAGGCCGGCCCGTCGGGACGAGGTCTTGACAGCGGACGCGGCGGCGGAACGGATCACCAGCGAGGGGAGCAGAGATGACGATCGCGGTGCTGGGCCTGGGCCGGATGGGGCGGGCGATGGCCGCCCGGCTGCTGGAGACCGGCCAGGATGTGACCGTGTGGAACCGGTCCGACGGCCGGGCGGGCGAGCTGGTCGCCGCCGGGGCGCGGGCGGCCGCCACGGTCGCCGAGGCGGTCCGGGACGCGAACGTGATCATTATCATGGTCTTCGGGCCGGAGGCGGCCCGGGCTGTCCTGGCCGACGTCGGCGCGGCCGCGCCGGCCGCGTCACTGGTCGTCAACACCTCCACGGTCGGGCCGGCGGTCGCGCGCGAGCTGGGCGAGGCGTGCGCGAAGGCGGGGCTGTCCTACGTGGACGGGCCGGTGCTCGGCACGGTCGGGCCGGCCCGGGAGGGCCGGCTGCGGCTGCTGCTGGGCGGCGAGCCGGCGCACACGGCGGCGGCCGCGGCGGCGCTGGAGGCGCTGGGCCGGCCCGAGGTGGTCGGCGGCGTCGGCGCGGCCAGCGCGGTCAAGATCGTGTACAACCAGAGCCTGGCGCTGGCCGTCGGCGCGCTCGGCGAGGCGCTGCGGCTCGGGGTCGATCAGGGCATCGAGGTGACCGCGCTGCTCGACGCCCTGGCCGAGGGGCCGCTCGGGTTCGTCGTCGGCTACAAGGGCGCGCAGCTGCGCGGCGGCGAGTACCAGCCGGCGGCGTTCACCACGGCCGGCATCCTCAAGGACATCCGGCTCGCGCTGGACGCGGCCGAGCGCGAGCTGCCCATGACCGCCGCGCTGGCCGGGGTGGCCGAGGCGGTCGCGGCGGCGCGGCCGGAGGACGACTTCGCCGCGATCGCGGGCACCCTGGCCACCGGCGCCTGAGAGGTCCGGGCACGATCACGGCCTGGCCGCGCCCGCGCGCGCCCGCCGAGCTGGCCCGGACTCAGACGAGCTGGCCGTCGCCCATCCCGATCCAGGTGGTCGAGGTCAGCTCGGGCAGGCCCATCGGGCCGCGAGCGTGCAGCTTCTGGGTGGAGATGCCGATCTCGGCTCCGAACCCGAACCGCTCACCGTCGGTGAAGCGGGTCGACGCGTTGACCATGACCGCGGCGCTGTCACAGGAGGCGATGAAGCGGCAGGCGGCGGGCAGCGAGCGGGTCACGATCGCCTCGGTGTGCTGGCTCCCCCAGCGGCGGATGTGGGCCACGGCCTCGTCGAGGGAGTCGACGACCCGGACGGCCAGGTCCAGAGACAGGTACTCGTCGGCCCAGTCGTCGTCGGTCGCCGCGACCGCGCCGGGAGCGACGGCCAGGACCGCCTCGTCGCCGTGGACGGTGACTCCGGCCTCGGCCAGCACCGGCAGGACCCGGGGCAGGAACTCGGCGGCGACGTCCCGGTGGACCAGCAGGGTCTCGGCCGCGTTGCAGACCGAGACCTTCTGGGTCTTGGAGTTGAGCGTGATCGCCACGGCCTGGTCCAGGTCGGCGGCGGCGTCGACGTAGACGTGGCAGTTGCCGGTGCCGGTCTCGATCACCGGGACGCATGACTCCTCGACCACCGCGCGGATCAGCCCGGCGCCGCCGCGCGGGATCAGGACGTCGACGACTCCCCGCAGGCGCATGAGGTGCTTGACCGAGTCGTGGTCGGTGCCCGGCACCAGGCAGACGCTGTCGGCGGGCAGGCCGACGGACACGGCCGCTTCGCGCAGCGCCTCGACGAGCGCCACGTTGCCGCGCACCGCCGACGCGCTGCCGCGCAGCAGGGCCGCGTTGCCGCTCTTGAGGCACAGCCCGGCCGCGTCGACGGTCACGTTCGGGCGCGCCTCGTAGATGATGCCGACGACGCCGAGGGGCACCCGGACCTGGCGCAGTTCCATCCCGTTCGGCAGGACCCCGCCCCGTACGACCTCCCCGACCGGGTCGGCCAGCGCGGCGACCTGCCGCAGCCCGTCGGCCATGGCCGCCAGCCGGGCCGGGTTCAGCGTGAGCCGGTCGACGATCGCCGCCGAGGTACCGCCCTGCCGGGCGGCCTCGACGTCCTCGGCGTTGGCGGCCAGGATCGTCTCCTGGCGGGCGGCCAGGATGTCCGCCATGGCCAGCAGCGCTCGGTCCTTCTCCGCCCGGGACCGCATGGCCAGGTCGGCGGCGGCCTCCCGGGCGCGTAGCGCGACCCGGCGGACGTCGTCGGCGGACACGTTCATGGTGGTGACCTCCCAGCGCGCGGACACACCGAGAGTACTGGCGGGAGCGGCCATTCCGCGCGGCCGAAGCCGCTGACCTGTGGACACGGAGGCCCTCAACCGGACGGGACCGGCCCGGCCCGCTCTTTTTCCACAACCCGCCGGGCCCTGCCGGCCGACTGTCGGCGGCCCGGCCTAACGTTCACGCATGCTCGTGCTGCACACCTCCGACTGGCATTTCGGTCGTACCCTGCACCGTCATGACCTGAGCCCGGCCCACGAGGCGTTCGTGGACCATCTCGTCGCCACCGTGCGATCCGAACGGGTCGATCTGGTGGTGGTCAGCGGGGACGTCCACGACCGGGCGATCCCGTCGATCGGCGCGATCCGCCTGTTCACCGACGCGCTGCGCCGGATCCGCGACGCCGGCGCGGCGGTCGTCGCGATCAGCGGCAACCACGACGGGCCTGACCGCCTCGGTGACAAGGCGGCGCTGCTCGACCCACGGATCCAGATCCGAACGGACCCGGCGGGCGTGGCCGAGCCGGTCGTGCACACCGACAGCCACGGTCTGGTCCGGGTCTACGCGGTGCCCTACCTGGAGCCGGCGGGGGTGCTCGAGCGGCTGCCGGCCGACCCGGGCGCGGGCGCCTCCGGCGAGGGCGCCGCCGGCGAGGGCGCCGCCGGCGCGAGGCCGGCGGCGGGTGGAGCGCCCGGCGAGCTGGACTTCGGCGACTGGGGCGCGCAGGACAAGATCGACGGGGCCGACGAGGCCGGCGGGGCGGCGGGGGTCGACGGCCCGCCCCCGCGGCCGACACACGCGGCGGTGCTGGGGCGAGCCATGCGGGCGGTCCGGGCTGACCTGGCCCGCCACCCGGGCCGGTCCATCGTCCTGGCCCATGCCTGGGTGACGTCCGGCGCGCCGTCAGCGAGCGAGCGGGCGATCACTGTCGGTGGAACGGGGTCGGTCCCGGAGTCGTTGTTCGACGGGATCACCTACACCGCCCTCGGGCATCTACACCGCCCGCAGGCCCCACGCGAGCAGCTGCGCTACAGCGGGTCGCCGCTGGCGTTCTCGTTCTCGGAGGCCACCGACCGCAAGCGGATGCTGCTGGTCGAGCTGGACGCCACCGGGCTCGGCCGGGTCGAGGAGGTCCCGTTGCCGGCCCACCGGGAGCTGCGGGAGCTGCGGGGGACCCTGGACGAGCTGATGACCGGCCGGGCCCACGCCGACGCCGAGTCCGCGCTGGTGTCGGCGGTCCTGACCGACGCGGTCCGGCCCCTGGACGCGATGGCGACGCTGCGCCGCCGCTTCCCCGGCACGGTGCTGCTCACCCACGAGCCCGACCTGGCCGGGTGGGAGGCGGCGGCGCCCCGCGCCGGCCGCGGCGGGGACGATCTGTCCGTGGCCGAGGACTTCGTCCAGGAGGTCCGGGCCGGCGCCGCGGCGAGTGCCGCGGAACGACGGTGGCTGACCCTCGCCCTGGACGCGGCCCGCCTGGCCGATGAGGCGCCCGACCTCGCGCCGGACTCGGCGGAGTCCGGCGCGCGGTCGGGCGCGGCGGGCGGAGCTGGCGGCGCCGGCGGCGCGGGAGAGGCCGCCTGATGCGCCCGAACCGGCTGGAGCTGACCGCGTTCGGCGCGTTCCCAGACCAGGTCACGATCGATTTCGACACCATCGGGGCTGATGGCCTGGTACTGCTGTGCGGCGAGACCGGCGGCGGCAAGACGACCTTGCTCGACGCGGTGGGGTTCGCCCTCTACGGCAAGGTCCCGGGCGAACGGGGCCGGGTCCGGGACCTGCGCTCCCACCACGCCGCGCTGTCCACCCCGACCGAGGTGCGCCTCGAGTTCACCATCGGCCAGGCCCGGATGCGGGTGACCCGGACACCGGTCACCGAACGCCCGCGGCGGGGCGGCGGGACGACGCGGGTCGGGGCCACGGCACTGCTGCAGAAGCGCGCCAGGACGGCCTGGGAGACGGTTGCCCAGCGCAACGAGGACGTCGGGGACGAGATCTCGACCCTGCTCGGCATGACCGCCGAACAGTTCTTCCAGGTCATCCTGCTGCCGCAGGGCCGCTTCGCCGATTTCCTGCAGGCCGATCACGACATGCGGGAACGCCTGCTCAAGGCGCTGTTCGGGGTACGCCGCTTCGAGCGGGCCGAGGACTGGCTCGCTGCGCGCCACCGGGCGGCGGCGGCCGAGCTCGACGCCGCCGCGGCAGCGCTGGCGCGGACGACGGCGACGACGGCCGAGGCGGCCGGCGTCGAGCCACCGGGGCCGGACGCGCGGGGCGGCCTTCCCCCGGCGGACTGGGCGGACGCGCTGGCCGCGGCGGCCGGGGCCAGCGCCGCCGACGCGGCCGGGCGGGCCGCCGCCCTGGCCGTCGCGGCCGAGACGGCCGACAACGCGCTGGCCGCCGGGCGGGAGCTCGCCCGGCGGATCGCCGAGCGGGACGAGGCGGGCCGTGCGTTGGCCGGTCTGGACGCCGCCGAGGCCGGCATCGAGGCCCTAGCGGCGCAGCTGGACGCGGCGCGGCGGGCGGCCCCGGTCCGGCTGGCGATCCGCGCGGCCGAGGAGCGGGAGCGGGCGGCGGCCGGGGCCGCCCAGTCCGAGGCTCAGGCCCGGGCGGCGCTCGCCGGGGTCTGCGACCGGCTCGCCTCGGCACCTCCGGGCGACGGGGACGGTTCGGCCGGCCCTGCTGGTCCCGGTGGCACGAGCGGGCCCGGTGGCACGAGCGGGCCCGGTGGCACGAGCGGGCCCGGTGGCACGAGCGGGCCGGGTGGCACGAGCGGGCCCGGTGACGACCGGTCACCGGCGACCGCGTCGGCCGACGACCTCACCCGCCGGGCCGACACCGCCCGGGTGGAGATAGGGCGGCTCACCGACCTGGCCGACGCCGTCGCCGCGGCCGAGGAGGACACGGCCGCGGCCGGCGACGCCGAGGCCCAGGCCGAGCGGCACCGCGCGCGCGCCGCCGAGCTGGCCGAACGCCTGGAGCTCACCCTGCCCCGGGAGCTGGCCGCGGCCATCGCCCGCCAGGACGCCGCCCGGGCCGCCGAGATCGCGCTGCCCCTGATCCGGGAACAGGCCCGGCTGGCCGGCGACCTAGCCCGCGCCGCGCGGGCCGCGGCGGCGGCGAGTCGCCGGGCCGAGGCCGCCGAGCGGGCCGCGGCCGCCGCTCGCGAGCTGGCCCGCGAGATCCACAACCAGCGCATCGAGGCGATGACGGCCGAGCTGGCCGCGGCCCTGGTCGAGGGCGCCCCGTGCCCCGTCTGCGGATCGCTGCACCATCCCGACCCGACCGAGGCCCGGGCCGACCACATCGGCAAAGCCGAGGACGACCAGGCACAACGGGAGGCGACGCGGCTGACGGCGGAGGCCGACGGCCCCCGCCGGGAGGCCGAACGGGCCGACGAGCGTGTCCTCACGCTGAGCGACGAGTTGCGGGCACAGCTGACCGCGGCGGACCGGGCCGACCCCAGCGAGGACACGGCCGTCGGCCCGGCGGTGACCCGGCGCTGGCGCGAGTGCCGGGACGCGCTCGGCCGGGTTCTCGACGGATCATTCGGCGCGACGCCCGACGACAGCCCTGGCGGCACATCCGGCGACGATGCGGTCGGCCGGTCCGGCCCGCCCGGGGGACCCGAGCCGATCGCGACGCTCAGGACCTGCTCGGCGACGCTGGTCGAGCTGGCGGACGCGCTGGCGGAGCGGGCCGGGACCGCACCGGACCTCGAGGCGGAGCTCGCCGCCCTGCGGGCAGAGGAATCCCGGGCGCGGGCCGAGGCCGCGAGCCACGAGGCTCGGGAGTCCGAGGCCCGAGCGGCCGCCGGGCAGGCCCGCGCGCGCGCCGCCCGCCACCGGGCCCGGCTGCCCGCCGGCCTTGACACGGCGGGCGCGCTCGCCGCGCGCGGGGCGGAGCTGGAGCTCGTCGCGGCGGCCTGCGCCCGGGCCGCCGGCGCGGCGATCAACGCCGCCCATGCCGCGCGGGAGGCGGCCCGCGCCACCGCCGAGGCGGCGGACGCGGCACGCGCGGGAGGCTTCCCGGACGTGGCGGCGGCCAGCACCGCCGGCCGGGACGACGGTTGGCTGGCGACGTCGGCCAAGCGGATCGAGACCCACCGGGCGGCCCGCGCGGCGACCCTGGCCCGGCTGGCCTCCGACGACCTCGCCGTGCCGGCCGGCGCCGTCGTCGACGTCGATGGCCTGGCTGCGGCCGCGCGGGAGGCCCGGGCCGCGCACACCGCGGCGAGCGCCGACGCGGGGCGGGCCGCCGAGCGGGCCGACCGGCTGGAGACGCTGCGCGGCGAGTACGCGGCCGCGCTGGCGGCGCTGCTCCCCCGCCGCGCCGAGGCCGAACAGCTGCGGGACCTGGCCGAGCTCACCGCTGGCCGGGGCGCCAACCAGCTCGGCATGCCGCTGTCGAGCTACGTGCTGGCGGCGCGGCTCGACGAGGTCGCGGTGGCCGCCAGCCAGCGCCTGTCGCTCATGAGCGGGGGACGGTTCACCCTGACCCGCGACCGGGAGCGGCGCGACCGGCGCCGCAAGGCCGGGCTCGGACTGCTGGTCGAGGACGCCTGGACCGGCCGGGCCCGGGAGACCGCGACGCTCTCCGGCGGCGAGACGTTCCAGACCGCGCTGGCGCTCGCGCTCGGCCTGGCCGACGTGGTCAGCGCCGAGTCGGGCGGGGCCAGCCTCGACACCCTGTTCATCGACGAGGGCTTCGGCAGCCTCGACCCGGACAGCCTGGAGGAGGTCATGAACGTGCTGGACGAGCTGCGTTCGGGCGGCCGGCTCGTCGGCGTCGTCAGCCACGTCTCCGAGCTGCGCCAGCGCATCCCCGTGCAGATCGAGGTCGTCAAGGGCGTGCGCGGCAGCAGGGTGCGCACCCGTGCCTGACGCCGCGGCCAAGACCGCCGCCGAACGGGCCGGTGCATCGACCGAGTTGACCGCCGCGGCCACCGAACCGACCGCCGCCGCCACCGAACCGACCGCCGCCACCACGGGACCGACAGTGCTCGCCGAGCGGGCCGGGACCGGCGGACGGCGGCTGGACGTCGCCGTCGCGGGCGTGCTCGCGCTGGTCCTGATCGGCGCGGAGATCGTCCTGCGCGGGTATTTCACCCGGCCGTTCTGGTACGACGAGATCTGGCGGGCCCGGTTCGTCTCCGAGCCGGCCGGGGCCTTCTGGAGCTCGCTGGGCACGGCCAACACGCCGTCGGCCGCCGGCTGGATGGCCCTCACCCGGCTGCTCGGGGAAGTCGCCGGCTGGCACGCCTGGGTCCTGAGGCTGCCGGAGTTCGCGGCGCTGCCCCTGCTGAGCGGGGGCACCTACCTGTTGGCCCGCCGCTTCGCCGGCCGGGTCGCGGCCGGTTTCGCGGCCCTGTCGACCGGGCTGTGTTCCGTCGTCCTCGACCTCGGAACTCAGCTCAAACCGTACGGCGTCGAGGCGGCGGCGACGGTGGCGATCCTCGCCCTGTGGCTGCCGGCCCGGCCGGGGGCGGGCGAACGGCCGGCGCGACGGCCGCGCTGGGACCACCTGCGCCGTTCCCCGCTGGCTCGGCAGAGCGCGGCCGCCGTGGTCGGGCTGCTGTCGGTGCCCGCCATCCTGGTCATCGTGCCGCTGGCCGTGGCCTCGACGGTGGCGGCCGGCCGGCGCTGGCGGGCCGCCGCGCTGCGCGCGGCACCGGCGCCGCTGGTGTGCGCCGTCCACACGGCGGTGTTCGTCGGGCACCAGTCCGGGCAGCGCAACGCGACGTACTGGGACCAGAACTTCCTGGCCCACCGAGGGGTCGGCGCCTCGCTGTCGTTCGTCGGGTACCAGCTGCTCCGCCTGGTCGCGGCGGCACCGGCCGGCGTCGACCAGTACGACCCGAACGTGGCTCACGCCGTCACCGACGGAACCTGGCTGTCCTACCTGCTGATCGCGCCGGCCGGCGCGGCCGCGGCGATCGTCGGCGCCGTCGCGCTGAGCCGTTCCCAGTCGGCCCGAGCCCGTGGCGGCGCGCTGGTCGTGGCGGCCGTCGCCGGGGCCGAGATCCTCATGCTGGCCGCGAGCGGCATGCGGTACTGGCCGTTTGGCCCGACCAGGACGAACCTGTTCGTCGTCCCGCCGCTGGTGCTGCTCGTCGTGGTCGGCGCCGAACGGATCGTGCTGGCCGCGGCCGGCCGGATCCCCCTGCCCACCCGGGCCTCGCCGCCGGGTTGGGTGCCGCCGGGTAGGGTGCCGCCGACCGGGCGCCGCGGTCCCGGCACAGATCGGGCCGGGCTCGCGCCGGCCGGTCCTGGGCCGCTCGCGCGGGCCGGCGCGGTGGCGGTCGCGCTGGTGGTGCTGGCGGCCGGCGCGGTGACGCTCGGTGGAGCGCTCTCGGGCGACCGGGGCATCTACCGGCGCCGCGACACGCTGCACGGCTTCTCCCTGCTGGTGGACGCCACGACGCGGACCCGCCAGGTGCTCCGGCCCGGCGACGAGCTGATTGTCGGTGGGCGCCTGGCCGAGTCGGGTTGGATTTACGCGATGGAGGTCTCCGACGACGGGCCGAGCACGGAGCCGACCGTGTTGCCGGACGGCGCCCCGCCGCCGGTGGGCGGCCTGGGCCCACGCGTCGGTCGGTCGGACACGACGTTCCTGCCCGCCTACGGCGACGGGACGGCGACCCGCGCGATCGGCGCGCATCATCCCCGCCGGCTGATCGTCTTCCTCGACGCCTTCGAGTCCGGAGCGGACCAGGAGGTGGCCGAGCTGCGAGCAGCCGGCTGGTGCCCGTCCGGCGGGTGGAGGTTCGGGGCGCGGGCGACCACGGGCACCGGCACCCTTACCGCCTACCAGCGCTGCCCGGCACGGTCAGACCCCTTACCCGGGGAGCAGACCGGAGCGCGGTAGAGGCCCGTCCCTCCGATGGCGGCCGGGGCTCAGATCGTCAGCAGCGTCATGTCGTCGCGGTGGACGATCTCCCGCTCGTAGGACGGGCCCAGTTCGGCGGCGAGGTCGGTCGTGGACCGGCCGAGCATGGCCGGCAGCTCGGTGGCGTCGAAGGCGACCAGCCCGCGGGCGACCGGCATGCCGGCCGGGTCGAGCAGGTCGACCGGGTCGCCGGCGGCGAACTCACCGTCCACGCCGGTGACGCCGGCGGCCAGCAGGGACGCGCCGCGGCGCGCGATCGCGGTGACGGCTCCGGCGTCGAGGTGCAGGCGGCCGGTCGGCGCGCTGGCGTGCCCCAGCCACAGCAGGCGGGACGGTCGGCGGGGGCCGGTCGGGTGGAAGACGGTGCCGACGCCGACGCCGGCCAGCGCCGCGGCGGCGTTCGCGGTCGAGGTGATGATCGTCGTCACCCCGCCGGCGGCGGCCATGCGGGCGGCATCGATCTTCGTCGCCATCCCGCCGGTGCCGACACCGGCCCCGGAGGAGCCACGCAGGGCAATACCAGCCAGGTCGGCGTCCGAGCGAACCTCGCGGATCAGGTTGGCCGGGCCCCGGTTCGGGTTCGCGTCGTACAGGCCGTCGACGTCGGAGAGGAGGACGAGCAAGTCGGCGCCGACCAGGTGGGACACGATCGCGGCCAGCCGGTCGTTGTCGCCGAAGCGGATCTCCTGCGTGGCAACCGTGTCGTTCTCGTTGACGATCGGGGTGATGCCCAGCTCGAGCAGGCGTTCCAGCGTCTGGCGCGCGTTGCGGTAGTGCGAGCGGCGGGTCACGTCGGTCGCGGTGAGCAGCACCTGGCCGACCACGACACCACCGCGGCTGAACGCCGTCTGGTAGCGGTGGACGAGCTGGCTCTGCCCGACACTCGCCGCCGCCTGGAGGGTGGCCAGGTCGCGGGGGCGGCTGGCCAGGCCGAGCGGGGCCAGCCCGGCGGCGATCGCGCCCGAGGAGACGAGGACGAGACGACCGGCGGCCGGCATGACCGCGGCGACCAGCGCCTCGATCCGCTCCGAGTCCAGCCCGCCGACGATGGAGGTCAGCGACGACGACCCAACCTTGACCACGATGCGGGACGCCGCCGCGACGAACGGGCGGTCGGTCACCGTCCCTCGCTCCAGCCGTCGGCGCCGTCACGCGCGGCACCAGAAGCTTCGGAGACGCTGGACCTGCCGGAGAGGCCATAGCCGTCGTCGTCGGTGCCGTCGGGGGCACGGCCTAAGCCACCCGGGTCGCCGCCGGAGCCCGAGCCGTGGCCATCCATGCCCGAGCCGTCGCCATCCGCGCCCGCATCGTCGCGGCGGCGGGCCTGGCGGGCCAGGCGCTCGGCCCGGCTGAGCCGGGTCGAGGTGGCCAGCCGGTCGTCGCCGCCGCGCGGCCCGAGCGTCGGGCCGTCCCCCTCGGCCCCGGCGGCCAGCGGCGTGCCCGCGTCCAGCGTCGGCTCCCAGTCGAACGTCACGTCGCCGATCGTCACCGCCACGCCCGGCTGGGCGCCCAGCTTCACCAGCTCGGCCTCGACGCCGAGCCGGGCGAGGCGGTCGGCCAGGTAGCCGACGGCCTCGTCGTTGCCGAAGTGGGTCTGGCGCACCCACCGGGTGGGCTTGTCGCCGAGGACGACGAACCCGCCGCCGTACGGTCGGACCTCGAAGTCGCTGGAGTCGACCGCCCGCGGGGTGAGCACGATCCGGGTCGGCGCCGGCGCCGGGCGGCTGGCCCGATGCTCGGCCACCGCTTCGGCGAGCGCCAGCGACAGCGGGCGCAGCCCGGTGTGGGTCGCGGTCGAGACGGCGAACACCGGCAGCCCCCGGGCCCGCAGGTCCGGCGCGACCAGCTCGGCCAGCTCGGCGGCGTCCGGGACATCGATCTTGTTGAGGACGACGAGTCGGGGCCGGTCGGCCAGGTCGGCCGAGTAGGCGGCGAGTTCCGCCTCGATCACGTCCAGGTCGGTCAGCGGGTCGCGGCCCGGTTCCAGCGTCGCGCAGTCCAGCACGTGGACGATCAGTGAGCAGCGCTCGATGTGACGGAGGAACTCCAGCCCCAGCCCGCGGCCCTCGCTGGCCCCGGGGATGAGTCCCGGCACGTCGGCCACGGTGTAGGGCGGCAGGTCACCGGCCTGGGCCACGCCCAGGTTCGGCACCAGCGTCGTGAACGGGTAGTCAGCGATCTTCGGCTTGGCCGCGCTGAGCACCGACACCAGCGACGACTTGCCGGCGCTCGGGAAGCCGACCAGCGCCACGTCGGCCACAGTCTTCAGCTCGAGCACGGCGTCCAGGTACTGCCCGGGCTCCCCCAGCTCGGCGAAGCCCGGCGCCTTGCGCCGGGTGGAGGCGAGCGACGCGTTCCCCCGCCCGCCGCGCCCACCCTGGGCGATCACGACGCTGCTGCCGGCGCCAACGAGATCGGCGACCTGCTCACCATCCGGGCTGAGCACGACCGTCCCGTCGGGGACTGGCAGGATCAGATCGGCCCCGTCGGCCCCGTGCCGGTTCGAGCCCTGGCCGGGACGGCCGTTACCGGCCCGCTGGTGTGGGTGGAAGTGGAAGTCGAGCAGCGTCGTGACACTCGGGTCGACGACCAGGGCGACATTGCCGCCCCGGCCGCCGTTGCCGCCGTCCGGGCCGCCCAGCGGCTTGAACTTCTCACGGTGCACCGAGGTGCAGCCATGACCGCCGTCGCCGGCGGTCAGGTGGACGACCACACGGTCGACGAAGGTGGGCATGAAGTGACCTCAGGTGTGCCGCTGCCCCGGCGGCCCGGCGCGGGCGAACGTCAGGCCGTCAGGCCGAGACCGCGGCTTCGACGGGGAGGATGTTGATGACCTTGCGGCCGCGCCGGGTGCCGAACTCGACGTGGCCGGCCGACAGCGCGAACAGCGTGTCGTCGCTGCCCCGCCCCACCAGGTTGCCCGGGTGGAAGTGGGTGCCGCGCTGACGGACGATGATCTCGCCGGCGTTCACGTACTGGCCGCCGAAGCGCTTCACGCCGAGCCGCTGCGCGTTCGAGTCGCGGCCGTTGCGCGACGAACTCGCGCCCTTCTTGTGGGCCATCTCAGCTCAGGCCTTCCCGTTGGTGATGTCGGTCACGCGCAGGCGGGTGTACTTCTGGCGGTGCCCCTGCCGCTTGTGGTAACCGGTCTTGTTCTTGAACTTGTGGATCCGGATCTTCGGACCCTTGACGACGCCGACGACCTCCGCCGTGACCGCGACCGACGCCAGCGCGTCCTTGTCGTGCGTCACCGTTCCGGAGTCGACGAACAGAACGGCTGGCAGGGTCACGGACGCCCCGGGCTCGCCGTCGACGAGCTCGACGTCGACGACGTCGCCGACGGCGACCTTCCGCTGCTTGCCGCCGCTGGCAACGACCGCGTACACCTGATCTCCCTGCATCCAAAGTCGGACAGATCGGAGGACCGCCGGCTCGCGCATGAACCGCGAGGGGGTCCAGGTCTCACCGCCCCGCGACCGCCCAGCCAGATGATCTCTGTCCAGACAGCATGCCAAGGCCGCGCCCCGATCCTGGTAGGTCTACCCTACAGGTTCGCGCGATCTGGCGGCGGGGCGGGCTCTCACGCCTCGCCGGCCTCGCCGGCACCCGCCTCGCCAGCACCCACCGCGCCAGCACCCACCGCGCCAGCCGGCTCCCCCGCGTCGCCCGCGGGCACCGTGGAGATGGCCTCGGACGCCTCGGCGGCCGGTTCCGGCGCCGTGGTGGCGCTCTCCGGCCCCGCCACAGCCGCGGCCGGTTCCGGACCTGTCGCCAGGCCGCCAGCCGAAGCCGAACCCTCAGCCGGACTCTCAGCCGAAGCCGGGGCGTCGGGCGCCGGCCCGGCGTCGACCGGGGTCGTTTCCGCCGGGATCGTTTCCGCCGGGATCGTCTCGGCCAGGGCCGGGACGGCCGGGGAGGCCACCTCGGCCGGCGCGCTCGCCCGGGAGGACCGGCGTCGGCCCGCCCGGCGCGCCGTTCCCTCCGCCCGGGAGCCGCCGGCCTGTGGCCCGTCCGAGCCCGGCCCGTCCGAGCCCGGCGCTCCCACACCGACCGGGACCGGCTCGACAAGCGCGTCCGGGTCACCCGGATGCGCGGCGACACTCGATCCGGTCTTCGAACGGCCGCCCTTGCCGTTGAGGCCACGCCGCCCGTTCGCGGCGCCCGTCCCGTTCGTCCCGTTCGTGCCACCTGTCCCGTTCACGCCATGGGCGGCCGCGGCCAGGCCGTTCGCCCCGCCGAGCGCGGCCGCGGGCAGACCATCGGCGCCGGGCAGACCCTCGGCCCCGCCCAGACCCTCCGGCGCCGACGCGGGCGCCGGAACGCTGTCGCCTTCACCGGCTTCGGCGGTGGCGGTGGCGGGCTCGTCGAGGGCCGCCGAGGCCGCCGCCCCGGCCGCGCGCGAGGCGGACCGCCGCGACGGCGGGGCGGGCACCGGCTTCGCCGGCGGCACGGGCGCGGCCGGTACCGGCGCCGGAACGTGCCCACCACCGTCCAGGTGGATCAGCACCCCCCGGCCGTTGCAGTGCGGGCACTGCTCGCTGTAGGCCTCCAGCAGGCCCTGGCCGACCCGCTTACGGGTCATCTGGACCAGGCCGAGGCTGGTCACCTCGGCCACCTGGTGGCGGGTGCGGTCCCGGCCGAGGCACTCGGTCAGCCGCCGCAGCACCAGCTCACGGTTGCTCTCCAGCACCATGTCGATGAAGTCGATGACGATGATGCCGCCGATGTCGCGCAGCCGGAGCTGGCGGACGATCTCCTGGGCCGCCTCCAGGTTGTTCTTGGTGACGGTCTCCTCGAGGTTGCCGCCCTTGCCGGTGAACTTCCCGGTGTTGACGTCGATGACGGTCATCGCCTCGGTCCGGTCGATCACCAGGGATCCGCCGGAGGGCAGCCACACCTTGCGGTCCAGCGCCTGGGCGAGCTGCTCGTCCACGCGGTACTCGGCGAACACGTCGACGGTGCCGACGTGCCTGCGGACCCGGGGCCGCAGGTCGGGGGCGACCAGGTCGACGTAGTTCTCGATCTGGTCGGCCTCGGCCGCGCCCTGCACGACCAGCTCGGTGAAGTCCTCGTTGAAGATGTCCCGGATCACCCGGATGACCAGGTCGGGCTCGCCGTAGAGCAGAGCGGGCGCGCTGGCCTTCTCCGCCTTGCGGACGATGTCCTCCCACTGGGCGGCCAGGCGGTCGATGTCCCGCTCCAGCTCAGCCTCGCTGGCACCCTCGGCCGCGGTGCGGACGATGACCCCGCCGTCCTCGGGAGTGATCTTCTTGAGGATCGCCTTGAGCCGGGCCCGCTCGGTGTCGGGCAGCTTGCGGCTGATCCCGGCGTTCTGGCCGTCCGGCACGTAGACCAGGTAGCGGCCGGGCAGGCTGATCTGGCTGGTCAGACGGGCGCCCTTGTGGCCGATCGGGTCCTTGCTGACCTGCACCACGATCGACTGGCCCGACTTGAGGACCTGCTCGATCTTGCGCGGCCGGCCCTCCAGCCCGGAGGCGTCGTAGTTGACCTCGCCGGCGTAGAGGACGGCGTTGCGCCCCTTGCCGATGTCGACGAACGCCGCCTCCATGCTGGCCAGCACGTTCTGGACCCGGCCGAGGTAGACGTTGCCGGCGTACGAGCTCGAGCTGGTCCGGGTGACGAAGTGCTCGACGAGCACCCCGTCCTCCAGGACCGCGATCTGGGTCCGATCGCCCGCGTTGCGCACGACCATCCGACGCTCGACCGACTCGCGGCGGGCCAGGAACTCGGCCTCGGTGACGATCGGCGGGCGGCGCCGGCCGCTGTCGCGACCCTCCCGGCGGCGCTGGCGCTTGGCCTCGAGCCGGGTCGAGCCGCTCAGTCCGCGCACCTCGTCGTCGCGGCCCCGCGACGACTCGCGCGCCTCCCGCACGTGGGTGATGGTGATCGGCGGGTCGTCCGGCGACGGCTCGTCGCCGGCTCCGTCCCGGCGGCGGCGACGGCGACGGCGACGGGAGCCGCCGCTGGCCCGGTCGTCGCCGGCGGGCTCCTCGTCCCCGGCCGTGTCGTCGCCGGACGCGGCCGCGCTCGTGTCGTCATCGGCGTCGTCGGCGGACTCGGCGTCCGCGTCGGTCTCGGCCGACTCGTCGTCGCCGTCGAGGGCGCCCTCGTCCTCGCCGCGGGCGCGGCCCCGGCCGCGGCGGCCCCGCCGCCGGCGGCGCGTCGATGTGCCCCCGGCGTCGTCGGCGTCCGTGTCGGTCTCGGCGCCGACGGCGGTCTCGTCCTCGGCCGGCTCGGCCGGCTCGGCCTGCGCGGTCGGCTCGACGGCGGCGTCGGCCACCCGGGCGCTGCCGGCTTCGGCCGGGCCGGCGACGGGCGCGCCCTCGGGGGTCGCACCGGTCGGCTCGGCGTCGACGGCGACCGGCGGGGCGGTGGTCAGACCGCGACGGCCGCGCCGCGGCTCGGGCTCCACCACCGGCTCCGGCGCCTGGAAGGTCACCATCGGCGCGACCCGGACGCGGCGGGTCCGGGTCCGGGGAGCCGGGGCCTCATCGGTGTCGGCGCGGGCCGTCGCGTCGAACGGGCTGGCCTTGACCGCGGCGGGAGAGCTTGCCGAGGTCGCGGCCGGCGGGGCGGCCGCATCGTCCCCGGCGGGGACGCTCTCGGGAGCGCCGTCCTTGGGAGCGCCGCTCTCGGGAGCGCTGTCCTTGGGAGCGCTGTCCTTGGGAGCGCTGTCCTCGGCGGTGGCTCCCTCGGCCGTGGGGGCCTCAGCCGTGGGGGCCTCAGCGGGAGCGCCCTCGGTCGGCGCACTCACGATCGGAGCGCTCGCGGCCGCGCGGGACCCGCGCCGGGCACGGGTGCGGCTACCGGCGGGCCGGCCCGCGGCCGGCTGCTCCTGGGTGGGCGTCTCCTGGGTGGGCTGCTCCTGGGTGGGCTGCTCCTGGGTGGGCTGGCCCGCGGTTGGCTGCTCCGGCGCCGGCTGGTCACCCTCGGTCGGGGCGGACGCCGCCGCGGCACGGGCTGAACGAGACCGGGTCCGGGTGCCGGCCCGGCGGGTCCGGCCGGTCGCGGTCTCAGCCGCGTCCGGGTCCGGCTGGCCGGCGGGGTCGGTGCCATCCTGAGCGGCACCGCTGTGGTCCGCGCCGCTCTGGTCCGCGGCGGGAGACGAGGGCGGGGGCGCCGAGCCGGCCGGCGCGCTCGCCGCCGTCGCGCGCCTAGCCCGTCGGGCTCGCGGCGCGGGCGGGACGACGTCCGCGGCCGGCGGGACGGCGGCCGCGGCGCCGGAGTCGGGCACCTCGATGGCGGCCACGTCGGTGCTGGGGTCCTCGCTCAGGGGATCCGCGGCAACGGGCCGCGAGGCCGCCGGATCCGGGCCGGCGGGATCTTGGCTGCTGGGGTCCGGGCTGCTGGGGTCCGGGCTGACGGGGTCTGACGAGCCTCCGACCGGCGGTCCGGCCACCCGGCCGGCGCGGCGCCGACGGGCGGGCGCGGCCACCGGGGCGGTGTCCGGTTCCGCGAGCGGCGCGGTGAGGGAGGTCTCGTCGGAGTGGGTGGAATCGTTTTCGGGCACGGGTCTAGAAGCCTCTCGGGGCCCTCGGGCGCGCTGCCTTCGCAGTCGCGGCCGCTCAAGAGCCACTGTCTCGGTCCGGCAGGCGGACTGCCGGTAATCCTGCGACGCCCTGCAATCTCTCTACATCACAGTCCGTGGCGGGCCACAGGCCGTCCAGCCTCGTCGCGGTTGGGCCGAAGCGGGTCCGTCAGCGAACCGTCCTCCCGCAACCGGCCCTGCCCGACGCGGTGAGGCGTAGGCGGCACCGGTGGCCGAAAGGCGGCAACCACGCTTAGCGCGGTCAGCACGTCATCAGGTCGTACGGCGGGCGTCGTGTGCCGCACAACCATCTCCAGTATCGCACAGGTGTCGTTCTCTGCACGCCAAACCAGCCGAACGATCGCCTGGCGGACGTCGATGCGCCGCCGTCCGTCCTTGACGACCCGCTCCACTTCGACCGAATCCCGCGCGAGCAGGACCTGGGCGGCGTGTCGCAGATCCTCGAGGCGGACACCGGGCATCGTCAGGCACCAGTGTGACGCGTCGATCAGGTCCGCCAGCGACGTCGCTGTCGCCGGCTCGCCGTGGGTCACATCCAACCCCGGCGGGAGCGCCGCGTCGAGTGCGCGCCGCACCCACTCGGCGTCGAGGACGGTGCGCAGCCCGAGCTCGACATACTCGGCCTCGCTGGAGGCCCCGGTGGGCACCGCTCCGGCCCAGGAGATGCGCGGATGCGGTGAGAAACCGGCGCTGAACGCCATTGGGACCTCGGCCCGACGCAGTGCGCGCTCGAACGTGCGCGCAACGTCGTGGTGGGACATGAACCGCAATTTCCCCCGCTTGGCGAACCGCAATCTCACCTTCGCCACAACCGGGGGCGGCGGCGGTCGGTCCGGCGTCCGCTGCTTCCTGCCCCGCGGCTTCGTGCCCCGCCCGTCGGCGCCCGTCACACCCGTCACACCCGTCACACCCGTCGCGCCCGTCGCGCCGGGCCCGCCCGTCATGCCTGGCCCGCCGCGACGCCCGCGCCCACCCCGGCGCCGTCCGGCCCGACCGGGGTGAGCGGGATGAGGCCGCGCCCGGTCGGCCCGATCTGGTTCTCGGTGCCCATCGTCGGGCACACCCCGCAGTCGTAACAGGGAGTCCACCTACAGTCGTCCAGCTCGTTGGCGGCCAGCGCCTCGCGCCAGTCAGCCCACAGCCAGTCTCGGTCCAGGCCGGAGTCCAGGTGGTCCCAGGGCAGTACCTCGCGCTCCTCGCGCTCCCGGGTGGTGAACCAGTCCAGCGACACCCCGAGCGGGGTCAGCTCGGCCTCGCAGGCCGCCGCCCAGCGCTCGTAGGAGAAGTGCTCGTCCCAGCCGTCGAAGCGGCCGCCCTCGCGCCAGACGCGCTCGATGACCCGCCCGACCCGCCGGTCGCCCCGGGCCAGCAGTCCCTCGATGATCCCCGGCCGCCCGTCGTGGTAGCGGAACCCGACGGCCCGGCCCAGGTCCCGGTTGGCCCGGATGGCCGTGGCCAGCAGCTTCAGCCGCCGGTCGACGGTCTCGGCGTCGGCCTGGGCGGCCCACTGGAACGGGGTGTGCGGCTTGGGGACGAACCCGCCGATGGAGACGGTGCAGCGGATGTCACGGTGCCCGCTGGCCGCCCGGCCGGCCTCGATGACCCGGTGGGCCAGGCGGGCGATCCCCGCCACGTCCTCGTCGGTCTCGGTCGGCAGTCCGCACATGAAGTACAGCTTGACCTGCCGCCAGCCCTGGGCGTAGGCGGCCGAGACGGTCCGGACCAGATCGTCCTCGCTGACCATCTTGTTGATGACCCGGCGCAGCCGCTCCGAGCCGCCCTCGGGGGCGAACGTCAGCCCGCTGCGCCGCCCGTTGCGGGAAAACTCGGCGGCCAGCGTCACGTTGAACGCGTCGACCCGGGTCGAGGGCAGGCTCAACGAGGTGTTCGTGCCCTCGTAGCGGTCGGCCAGCTGGGTGGCCATCTCGCCGATCTCCGAGTGGTCGGCGCTGGACAGCGACAGCAGCCCGACCTCGGTGAACCCGCTGGCCGCCAGCCCGGTCCGGATGATCTCACCGACGGTCTCGATGTTGCGTTCGCGGACCGGGCGCGTGATCATTCCGGCCTGGCAGAACCGGCAGCCCCGGGTGCAGCCGCGGAAGATCTCCACACTGAGCCGGTCGTGGACGGTCTCGGTCAGCGGGACCAGCGGCGCCTTCGGGTACGGCCAGGAGTCCAGGTCGGTAACGGTGTGCTTGGCCGGCCGGCGCGCGGCGGCCGCCGCCGTCGGGACGACCGCCCGGATGCGCCCGTCGTCGCGGTAGCTGACCTCGTAGAACGCCGGGACGTACACCAGCCGCCGGGCGGCGAGCCGGCTCAGCAGCTCGCGGCGGCCCCCGGGCGAGCCCTCGGCCCGGAAGGCCCGGGTGACGTCGGTGATGGCCAGCACGGCCTGCTCGCCGTCGCCGAGCACGGCCGCGTCGACGAAGTCGGCGATCGGCTCCGGGTTGAACGCGGCGTGACCGCCCACGACGACCAGCGGGTCGTCCTCGCCCCGGTCGGCGGCGCGCAGCGGGATGCCGGCCAGGTCGAGGGCGGTCAGCAGGTTCGTGTAGCCGAGCTCGGTGCTCAGGCTGATCCCGAACAGGTCGAAGTCGCCGACGGCGCGGTGGGCGTCGACGGTGAACTGGGGGACGCCGTGGGCGCGCATGAGCGCCTCCAGGTCGGGCCAGACCGCGTAGGTCCGCTCGGCCAGGACGTCGTCGCGCTCGTTGAGGATCTCGTACAGGATCTGGACGCCCTGGTTGGGCAGCCCGATCTCGTAGACGTCCGGGTACATCAGGCACCAGCGGACGGCGGCGCTCGACCAGTCCTTCACCGTCGCGTTGCCCTCGCCGCCGACGTAGCGCACGGGTTTGCGCACCAGTGGCAGAAGGGGTTCCAGACGCGGGAACAACGACTCTCCGGACATGCGGAAAAGCCTACGGCACGCACGAGAGCGCGGCCGAACAGTCACCCTCTGTCACGACGGGGGCCCAGCGGGCCGCTCGCTGCCCGGCCAGTGGGCGGCTCACAGTGCGTACGTGTCGGAGTGCGAGCGCAGCCGCACGTTTTGGACCAGCCCGACCGCGAGCATGTTCGCGAACATCGACGACCCGCCGTAGGATAGGAACGGCAGCGGCAGCCCGGTCACCGGCATGATCCCCAGCGTCATCCCGACGTTGGTGAACGTCTGGAACGCGAACCAGCAGACCGCGCCGGTCCCGATCAGCAGCCCGAAGGAGTCGTCGGCGTCCCGGGCGATCGACAGCGACCGCCACATCACCACCCCGAGCAGCACCAGCACGCCGGCCGCGCCGACGAACCCGAGCTCCTCACCGGCCACGGTGAACACGAAGTCGGTCTGCTGCTCGGGAACGAACTGCCCCTGGGTCTGGTCGCCGTGGAACAGGCCGCGGCCGAAGAAGCCGCCGTTGGCGATGGCCGTCTTCGCCTGGGCCACGTTGTACCCGGTCGAGGAGGCGTTCTTGTTGTCCTTGACGAACTCGGTCAGCCGGGCTTCCTGGTACGGCTTGAGCAGGTGGAACTCCAGGATGGCGGCGCCGAACAGTACCCCGCACAGGATCAGCCCGACGACCCAGCGCCGGGGCGCGCCGGCCACGGCCAGCATCCCGAGGATCACGAAGACGAAGACCATGAACGTGCCGAAGTCCGGCTGCAACATGATCAGGCCCATCGGGATGGCCGCGATGCCCAGGACGGCCAGCACGTCGCGCGAGCCCGGACTGGCCCGTACGCCCGCCGACGAGCTGTCGTGTTTCTCCCCCAGGATCATCGCGACGATGACGATCAGCGCGACCTTGGCGAACTCCGACGGCTGGAGCTGGAACCCGGCCGGCAGCACGATCCACGAGTGGGCGCCGTTGACGGTCGTCCCCACCACCAGCACCGCCATCAGCCCCAGCAGCGAGGCCAGGTAGACGAACGGCGCGTAGGCCCGGATGACCCGGTAGTCCACGACCATCGCGATCCCGGCCAGCACCAGGCCGATGACCAGGTTGACCAGGTGACGCTTGAGGAACGCCTGCGGGTCGCCGCCGGTCTCGATCTCCCGCTGCCGGGTGGCCGACCAGATCAGCAGGCCGCCAAGCACGCTGAGCGCGAGGACGGCGCCCTGCAGCACCCAGTCGATGCGGCGCAGCGGTGAGTGCCGGCCGGCCGCGCGGCGGCGCAGCTGCCCGAACCGCCCACGCGGCGCGACGGGTGAGGACCGCAGCGCGACGGGTGAGGACACTGGCCACCTCCCTGGATCCGGCTTCCGGTCAACCCGCGCGGCAGAACCCGCGCCGGAGAACCCGCTCAGAAGCTCCCTTTCCGGACAACCCGTTCAGGACGCGCGTCCCCGGGTCACCCGGAAACGCGCCGATCCGGCGGCGCGCGGGCCGGGCCGCCACCCCCGCCGGGCGCGGCCGGAACGGCGGGGTTGTGGCGGGCGGGGAGGAACACCGCCGTACCGACCGGGCTCGGCGCGGTGCCGGGCGGCGTCCCCACCGGCCCGCCGAGGAACGACACCGGCGTCCCCACCGGCCCGCCGAGGAACGACACCGGCACCCCCGCCGGCCCGCCGAGGAACGACACCGGCGCCCCGATCGTCCCGTCCGGGTTGACCCGGGGCAGCTTCGCCGGCGGCCTGGCCCCCGGCAGCAGCGCCGGCCGGCCGACCCCGAAGATCCCCTGGTAGATCTGCTTGGCCACCGGGGCGGCGAACTGGGCGCCCTGGCCGGAGTCGGGGATGCTGACGATCACGACGTACTGGGGGTCGTTCGCCGGCGCGAAGGAGGCGAACCAGGACGTGTCCTTGTGGCCTTCGACCTCGGCCGTCCCGGTCTTGCCGGCCACCGGGATCTGGGCCGAGGGCCAGTCGGCGAAGACGCCGGCGGCGGTGCCGCCCGGCTCGGTGGTGACGCCGGCCATCGCGGCCCGGATGTAGGCGAGGGTCTCCGGCGAGACCGGCACGTGGCCGGCGACGACGGGGGCGATGGTCTTCACGACGGACCCGTCCGCGCCCAGCACGGCCTTGGCCAGGCGCGGCTGGTAGACGGTGCCGCCGTTGGCCACGGCGGCGTAGGCCACGGCCAGCTGGAGCGGGCTGACCGCCAGGTACTGGCCCTGGCCGATGGCGAACTGGGTCGCGGCGCCCCCGTTGTACAGGTAGCCGTCGACGCAGGCCTCGGCCGCGTACTGCCGGTAGCGCTCGGCCGTCGCCGGGTCGGACACCTCCGGGTAGCCGTTCTTCGCCCGCCGGCAGTAGGAGTCCTTCAGCTCGTTCCAGACCTGCTTCGCCCCGGCCCGGTCGACCACCGAGCCAGCCGTCTCGCCCGGCAGGTCGATGCCGCTGCGGCGCCCGAAGCCGTAGGCTCGGGCCATCTTCACGAAGTACTCGTTCGCCGGCTGGTACGGCCCGCGCCCGTTGCGCAGGCCGCCGTCGGCCAGCCAGGCGTCGTAGGCGAACTTGTCGAAGATGACGTCGCAGGAGATGACGATCGCCTGGTGCAGGGTGATGTTGCCGGCGGACTCGCCGTCGAAGTTGTGGAACGTCTGGGAGCCGACCTGCAGCGTCGAGCTGCACGGGTAGGTGTCGTCGCCGGTCGCGCCCAGGTCCGTCATCGCCACCGACGTGGAGATCGCCGGCTTGAACGTCGAGCCGGGCGAGCCGGAGCCCTGGTAGGCGCGGGAGAGCAATGGGGTGCCGTTCGCCGGGTCCGAGAGCGCCCTGTAGTCCGCCTCGGAGACGCCGCCGACGAACACCGACGGGTCGTAGTTGGGCAGGCTGGCCATCGCGATGACCTGGCCGTTCTTCGCGTTCAGCACGACGGCCGAGCCGGTGCGGGCCTGCCCCCCGATCGAGTTGAGCTCGTTGCGCAGCGCCTCTTCGGCCAGCCGCTGGACGCCCGCGTCCAAGCCGAGCACCAGGTCGTCACCGGACCGGGGCGCGGTCGAGGACGCCACGCCGGAGACCCGGCCGTAGCGGTCGACCTCGAGGGCCTGCACGCCGTCGCGGCCGCGCAGGTAGGTGTCGTAGGTCGACTCCAGCCCGGCCGCGCCGACCAGGGAGTTGAGGTGGTAGCCGAGCCTCTTGCCGGCCGGCGAGTCGATCTGGGCCTGGGTGACCGGCGCCAGGTAGCCCAGCTCGTGGCCGGCCAGGGCGCCGTCGGGGTACTGGCGGACGGCCTGCAGGTCGGCGGTGACGCCGGGGAAGCGCTCCGGGTGCTCGATGATCTCCAGGGCGCGTTGCGGCGTGACGTCCTTGGCCACCGGGATCGGCTGGTAGGGCGAGCCGTTCCAGCAGGGCTGGGCGATCTTCGGGCCGCAGAACTGGATGCGCCGGGCGATCTCGGCGGCGGACATGCCGACGACCGGGGCCAGCCGGGTGAACACCGCCTTGCCCGAGTCCCGCTGCCGGTCGGTGACCGACCGGTTGACCGAGATGACGAGCGACGTCCGGTTCTGGACGAGGGGGTGGCCCTGGTCGTCGACGATCAGGCCGCGGGTGGCCGGGGTGACGACCTCGCGGACCCGGTTGCCCTGCGCGGCGGCCCGGTAGCGGTCGCCGTCGAGGACCTGCAGGACCCAGAGCCGTCCGGTCAGGGTGACCAGCAGCGACACGACGAGAACCCGCAGGACGACGACCCGCATCCGGGTCCGGCCGCCCTGGTCGACGTCGCGGCGCGGGCCCCGGCGCGACGGCGCCATCCGGGGCGTCATCCCCTCCTCGGTCACCGCCGCCTCACCGCCGCCCACCGCCGCCCACCGCCGAGGGAACGGTCGAGCCGGATGCGCCGGCTCGGGCCACCGTCAAGACGACGCAGGGCGCCGTGGACGACCGGGACGGCCAGCGGGCTGAGGACCAGGGCGTACAGCGCGGCGCCGAGCGCCCGGGAGACGGCCTGGGCGCCGGTCATGCTGGCGTCGCCCAGAATGGCGGCCAGCGCGATCTCGGCCAGGGTGCCCACGCCGCTGGCGGCGGTGACGAGCCCCAGCGGCGCGATCCAGGACGCGTCGGCCCCGGCCGGGCCGCTGGCGATCGCGCCGACGGCCCCGCCGACGGCGACGAGTACGACCGCCGACTGGCCGACGGCGTGGGTGGAAGCCAGGTCGGCCACGATGCCGATGCCGAAGCCGGCGACGGCGCCGAAGACCGGGCCCCGTTCCATGGCGACGCAGCTGAGCAGGATGAGGACGAGGTCAGGCCGCGCGATGGGGAGCGCGAGGCGGTTGACGATCGAGACCTGGGCGAGCAGCGCGGCGAACAGGGCGAGCATGATCGCGATGGTGGCCCAGCGGGAACCGCCCCGCTCGCCGCGCCCGTCCCAGCCGATGGTCATCGCGGCGCCCTCACCGCGGGCGCGCCGGGCTCGCGGTGGCGACCGGGGCCGACGGCGGGGCGGCTGGGCCGCCCGAGGGTTGGGCCGCCCCCACGGGCTGGGCGGCACTGGACGGCTGGGCGCCGCCGGGCGAGGCGGCGGCCGGCTGGCCCGACGCCTGACCGGTCGGCTGGGTCGCCGGGGCGGGGGGCGGCGCCGTCGTCGGCGGCGGCGCCGGGACCGGACGCGGCTTGAGCAGCCGGTCACCGGGGTCGGTCGGCGGCTTGCCGACGACCACGCCGACCAGGTCGAGGCTGCCGACGGAGACGAAGGTGCGCACCTGCGCCGAGCGGGACAGGCCGGCCCCGGTGTCCAGCACCTTCGTCACGACGCCGATCGGCACGCCGGCCGCGTAGTCGATGCTGCCGAAGGTGACCAGTCGGTCGCCGACGGAGACCTTGTGGGTGGCGTCGTAGAGCGTGAACGTCAGCGTGTCCGGGCCCTGGCCGCCGGAGACGGCCCCCAGCAGCTGGGTCTTCTCCAGCCGGGCCCCGATGTGGCTGTCGGGGTCGCAGACCAGGCGGACGATCGCGCTGTGGCCGGTCGCCGAGATCACCGTACCGACCAGCCCGTCGGCGTTGAGCACAACCGAGTCGGCCCGGACTCCGTCAGCGGTGCCGGCGTTGATCGTCACGTTCCAGTTGGTGCCGGTCACGTCGCCGACCGCCACCACCCGGGCCGGCAGGATCGTGTACTGGCCCTGGTCGGCCACCAGGCGCAGCGCGGCGAGCTCGGCGGCGGCGCGTTTCACGGCGGCGTCCTGGGCCAGCTGACGGCGCAGCTCGGCGTTCTGCCGGGCCAGGTCGTCGGCCCGGTTGTGGTAGCGGTTCGGGTGGGTCAGCGAGGACGCGGTCCGCCCGATCGGGCGCGTCGCCGCCGTCACCGCCGACTCCGCCCCGCCGAAGACGCCCTGGAACAGCCCGCGCACGCCGGAGCCCGAGTCGCGGGAGTGGAAGTCGATGGTCACCAGGACGAACGCCAGCACCAGCAGGCCGGCGATGACCAGCCGGGACCGGCGGCTGTCACGCCCCACCCTGACCACCACCCGGCCGGACGCGTCCCACCACCGCCCGACCAGCCGCCGACGGCGGCGTGACCGCCGCCGCGGGCCACGCCGTCAGCGCTTCGGCTCCGCGATCAGGACCTGCTGCAGGGCCTCGAACTCCTCGACGCACTTCCCGGACCCCATAGCTACCGAGTGCAGTGGATTGTCAGCGATGTGGATCGGCATGCCGGTCTCGTCCCGCAGCCGCTCGTCGAGGCCGCGCAGCAGCGCGCCGCCGCCGGTCAGGACGATGCCCCGGTCCATGACGTCGCCGGACAGCTCCGGCGGGCACTTGTCCAAGGTGACCTTGACCGCGTCGATGATCGCGTTGACCGGCTCCTCGATGGCCTTGCGGATCTCCTCGGCGGTGACCACGATCGTCTTGGGCAGGCCGGAGACGAGGTCACGGCCGCGGATCTCGGCGCTGGGCTCGTCGTCCATCGTGTAAGCCGAGCCGATCGCCATCTTGATCTCCTCGGAGGTCCGCTCGCCGAGCATCAGCGAGTACTCCTTCTTGACATAGGAGATGATCGCCGTGTCGAGCTCGTCACCGGCCGTCCGGATCGACTGGCTGGTGACGATGCCGCCGAGGGAGATGACCGCGACCTCGGTCGTCCCGCCGCCGATGTCGACGACCATGTTGCCGGTCGGCTCGTGCACGGGCAGGCCGGCGCCGATCGCGGCGGCCATCGGCTCCTCGATGATGTAGACCTTGCGCGCGCCGGCCTGGTAGCCGGCCTCCTTCACCGCACGCTGCTCGACCCCGGTGATCCCGGACGGAACGCACACGACCAGGCGCGGTTTGGCGAAGTGGCGGCGCCGATGAACCTTCTGGATGAAATACCGCAACATCCGTTCGGTCGTGTCGAAGTCGGCGATGACGCCGTCCTTGAGCGGACGAATGGCCACCACATTGCCCGGCGTGCGCCCGATCATGCGTTTCGCCTCGGTGCCGACGGCCAGGATTCCGGTCGTCGTCGTATTGATCGCGACCACGCTGGGTTCGTTCAGGACGATTCCCCGGCCGCGGACATACACGAGCGTGTTGGCGGTCCCGAGGTCGACGGCCATGTCACGACCGAGGAACGACAGCGAACTGGACATCGTCGAACCGGCCTTCCCGGAGTGTGCGGTCGGGGGGCGGTGTCCGTCAGGCAGACACCGAAAGACTAGCCCCGCCGCAGGTGTTGCGCCGGACGAAGCCTGGAGCATGTCGTACAGGTTACGGTCGAAGGAGTCCCTCCCGTTCGGGTCAGCGGCCCCGGGGGAGGCCTTGACGCGACCACCGGGCTTCGACTACAGCCGTTGCCTCGACCCGGGCGGCCGGTCCCGCCCGCGCTGGGCGCGGCCGGTTCTCGGTTGACGGTCGTGACGACGGATGCATTTCCACTAATACACGCCGGACGCCCGATGTGACGAATGCCGACGCGCCGGGTTGCGGGAGACTTGTGGGAGACCCGTGGTCCTCGTCGGCCGGCTCGCCGATAACCTACGCCGTCCCTATGACCAGCACGGACGCGCTATCGGGCGACCATCCCGCCGCCGGGCACAGCCTTGATCGCCCGAAGGTGCCGCGGTCGTTTTCCCGACCGGGACGTCCTTTTGTGTGACCGGGATGAACGAGACGGGTGGACCCCCGCTCAGCCGTCGGCCGAGCCCGCCGGCTCGGCTCAGCCCGCCGGGCTCGGCTCAGCCCGCCGGGCTTGGCTCAGCCCGCCGGGCTTGGCTCAGCCCGCCGGGCTTGGCTCAGCCCGCCGGGCTTGGCTCAGCCCGCCGGGCTTGGCTCAGCCCGCCGGCTCGTCCGTCGTCCCCAGCCGCTGGGCCCGGGCCTGCCCGACGGTGACCAGCGAGCCGGTCACCAGCACCCCGCCCCCGCCTCCGTCGACCTCCTCGGCGATCTCGACCGCCGCCTCGACGGCGTCGTCGAGCCGGGGCTCGGCCACGACCCGGTCGTCCCCGAAGACCTCGACGGCGACCCGGGCCAGCACGTCGACCGGCAGGGCCCGGGGCGAGTCGTTCTGGGCCACGACGACGGTGTGCAGCACCGGCTCGAGCGCGCGCAGCATCCCGGCCGCGTCCTTGTCCCCCAGGACGGCCACCACCCCGACCAGCCGGTCGAAGGTGAAGGCGTCGGCGACGGCGGCGGCCAGCGCCTGGGCGCCGGCGACGTTGTGGGCCCCGTCGAGGATGATCGCCGGCGAGCGCCCGACGACCTCGAGGCGGCCGGGCGAGTCGGCGTGGGCAAAGCCGTCACGCACCGGGTCGGCGGCGAGCGGGCCCTGTTCGCCGCCGCCCGTGCCCGCGCCCGAGCCCGTGCCACCGCCCGTGCCCGCGCCCGCGCCGCCGCCAGCCGCGCCGTCGCCGGCGCCGAGGAAGGCCTCGACGGCCGCCAGCGCGCAGGCGGCGTTGTGGGCCTGGTGCTCGCCGTGCAGCGGCAGGAAGATCTCGTCGTAGGTACCGGCCCGTCCCCGCAGGGTCAGCGACTGCCCGCCCAGCGCGACCCGCCGGGTCAGGACGCCGAAGTCCTCGCCCTCGCGCAGCAGCGTGGCCCCGACCAGCGCGCAGCGCTCGGCGATGACCGCGTCCGCCTCGGGCGGCTGCTCGGCCAGGATGACCGTGGCACCCTCGTGGATGATCCCGGACTTCTCCCGGGCCACCTGGGCGACGGAGTCGCCGAGCTCACGGTGGTCCAGCGAGATCGGCGTAATGACTACGACGGGGGCGTCCAGCACGTTCGTGGCGTCCCACTCGCCGCCCATCCCGACCTCGACGACGGCCGCGTCGACCGGGGCGTCGGCGAAGGCGGCGAAGCCCATCGCGGTGAGCAGTTCGAAGAACGTGACGTTTTCCTCGTGTCGCTCGTCGACCATCCGGACGTAGGGGATGACGTCGTCGAAGGCCCGGGCGAAGACGGCCGCCGACGCCGGCTCGCCGTCCAGGCTGATCCGCTCGGTCACGCTCACCAGGTGCGGGGAGGTGTAACGGCCCGGGCGGATCCCGAAGGAGCGCAGCAACGCGTCGATCATCCGGGCGGTCGAGGTCTTGCCGTTGGTGCCGGTCAGGTGGATGGACGGGTAGGAGCGCTGCGGCTGGCCGAGCAGGTCGAGGAGGTCCCGCATCCGGGCCAGATCCGGCACCATGTGGTGGGGGAAGCGGTCGGCCAGCGCCTTCTCGACGCGCGCCAAGCCCTCGTCGCCGTCGAGCTCGTCCCCGGCCAGGTCGTCGAGCTCGTCGTCCGGCTCCAGCTCGTCCGGCTCATCGTCCCCGAGATCGTCGCGCGGATCGTGGCCAGCGAGGTCCTGGTCGGCGGGGTCCTGGTCGGCGTCGGTCACGCCGACCAGTGTATGGGCCGGGCGAGGCGCCCCGATCAGGCCGACTTCTCCTGGCGCGGCGTCCGCTTGGCGGCGGCCACGTCACGCGGGACGAGCGTCGGGTTGACGTGTTCCAGGACGACCTCGCGGGTGACGACGACCCGGGCCACGTCCTTGCGGCTCGGGATGTCGTACATCACCGACAGGAGGACCTCCTCCATGATCGCCCGCAGGCCGCGGGCGCCGGTGCCGCGCAGGATCGCCTGGTCGGCGATGGCCTCCAGCGCGTCGGAGGAGAAGTCGAGGTCTACGCCGTCGAGCTCGAACAGCCGCCGGTACTGCCGGACGAGCGCGTTCTTCGGCTCGGTGAGGATCCGGATCAGCGCCTCGCGGTCCAGGTTGGACACGGACGTGATCACCGGCAGGCGGCCGATGAACTCGGGGATCATCCCGTACTTGAGCAGGTCCTCCGGCATGACGTCGGAGAAGACGTCGGCCGCGTTGACCTCGTCCTTGCCGTGGATGACGGCCCGGAAGCCGAGCGACTTCTTCCCGACCCGGGAGTCGATGATCCGGTCCAGCCCGGCGAAGGCCCCACCCACGATGAACAGCACGTTCGTGGTGTCGATCTGGATGAACTCCTGATGGGGGTGCTTGCGCCCGCCCTGCGGCGGCACGCTCGCCGTCGTCCCCTCGAGGATCTTCAGCAGCGCCTGCTGGACGCCCTCGCCGGAGACGTCCCGGGTGATGCTCGGGTTCTCCGACTTGCGGGCGATCTTGTCGACCTCGTCGATGTAGATGATCCCGGTCTCGGCCTTCTTGACGTCGTAGTCGGCCGCCTGGATCAGCTTGAGCAGGATGTTCTCGACGTCCTCGCCGACGTAGCCGGCCTCGGTCAGCGCCGTGGCGTCCGCGATGGCGAACGGGACGTTCAGCATCCGGGCCAGCGTCTGGGCCAGCAGCGTCTTGCCGCAGCCGGTCGGGCCGAGCAGCAGGATGTTGCTCTTGGCCAGCTCGACGTCGTTGCCCGCCTTGGTGCCCTCACCGGCGGCGCCGCCGGCCTGCACCCGCTTGTAGTGGTTGTAGACGGCGACCGACAGCGTCTTCTTGGCCGTCTCCTGGCCGACGACGTAGCCGTCGAGGAACTCGTAGATCTCGCGAGGCTTGGGCAGCTCGTCCCACTTGAGCTCGCTCGACTCGGAGAGCTCCTCCTCGATGATCTCGTTGCAGAGGTCGATGCACTCGTCGCAGATGTACACGCCGGGACCGGCGATGAGCTTCTTGACCTGTTTCTGCGACTTGCCACAGAACGAGCACTTCAGCAGATCGCCGCCGTCGCCGATGCGTGCCACCGAGGACTCAGTCCCTTCGTCCAGACGAGTGTCGCCTGCGTCGGGGGCGGGGCTTGTGCCGCCCTGGTCGTCACCTGTCCGCTGTAACCGCCCCCGGTGGGGACGGTACCCCTATCAGCCGGCCAGCGAGAGCCCATCACGCCGGATGGTCGACGGGCGCCCACGGGCCGCCGCGACGGGCTCCGCCGGCCGGTCAGCTCCGGCCCGCCGCCGCCAGATTGGAGTTCTTGCGCGACACGATCACTTCGTCGATGAGGCCGTACTCCTTGGCCTCCTCGGCGCTGAAAATCTTGTCCCGTTCGGTGTCCAGCCGGATCTTCTCGGGCGTGTGGCCGGTGTGCTCGGCCAGCATCTGCTCCATCAGCGCGCGCATCCGCAGGATCTCGCGCGCCTGGATCTCGATGTCGCTGGACTGGCCCTCGCCCTGGGATGACGGCTGGTGGATCAGGATGCGGGCGTTCTCCAGCGCGAAGCGCTTGCCGGGGGTGCCCGCCGCGAGCAGGACGGCCGCCGCGGAGGCCGCCTGCCCCATGCAGATCGTCTGGATGTCGGGCCGGACGAACTGCATCGTGTCGTAGATCGCCGTCAGCGAGGTGAACGAGCCGCCTGGCGAGTTGATGTAGATGGAGATGTCCCGGTCCGGGTCCTCGGACTCCAGGAAGAGCATCTGGGCCATGACGTCGTTGGCCGACGTGTCGTCGATCTGCACGCCGAGGAAGATGATCCGCTCCTTGAGGAGCTTCGAGTACGGGTCGGTCTCGTACTCGCCGCGGGAGGTCTTCTCCAGGATCCTCGGGATCACGTACCGGGCATTGATGTTCATCGTGGTCTTCCTCCGTCGCCGCTCGACCGTCGCCGCTCGATCTCCGCTGTCGCCGCGTCGCCGCTGTTCGCCACGTCGCGCCTAGCTGACCGGGCCGCGGCTGGGCACCTGGCGGGCCTGCGCGACCACGTGGTCGACGAATCCGTAGTCCTTCGCCTCCTCCGCGGTGAACCAGCGGTCACGGTCGGAGTCGCGCTCGATCTGCTCGATCGGCTGACCGGTGTGAAACGCGATCCGCTCCTGCATCATCCGCTTGGTGTAGAGCATCTGCTCGGCCTGGATGGCGATGTCGGACGCGGTTCCGCCGATGCCACCCGACGGCTGGTGCATCATGATCCGCGCGTGCGGGAGGGAGTAACGCTTGCCGGACGCGCCCGCGCACAGCAGGAACTGGCCCATGGAGGCGGCCAGGCCCAGCGAGTAGGTGGCGACGTCGTTCGGGACGAACTGCATGGTGTCGTAGATCGCCATGCCGGCGCTGACCGAACCACCCGGGGAGTTGATGTAGAGGGCGATGTCGCGGTCGGGGTCCTCGGCCGACAGCAGCAGCAGTTGGGCGCAGATCTGGTTGGCGATCGAGTCCTCGACGACCGAGCCGAGGAAGACGATCCGCTCGCGCAGCAGGCGGTTGAAGACCTGCTCGTCGAATCCCAGCGTGGACGGGCCCGCCGCCCGCGGGCCCGGCGCGGACAGGTTCGGAACGACTATGTCACTCACGGTTGGCTCCTCGGGTCCATGCGCTGGCCGCGGTTGATCTGACCGAACTCGACACTATCTGTGACCCGCGCCCCGTCGGACCGCTCTGGCGCGATGTTCGCGCTGGGCGTGAGGACACGGGGGCGGGCGGGCCCGGTTCCGCCCGGGCACGGCCGGGGCACGGCCGGGCACAGCTCACGGATGGACCGATCGGCCTCCACGGTAAGTGAGCGGAGCCGAGACAGCCCCCAACACGGCGAACGGCGCGGCGGCCGCATCGGGCCGCCGCGCCGTTTGTGTGGCGCTGACCTGGTGGTGCGCCTACCAGCGTTGCGCTGGCGCTGGGCGTGGGCGCCGTCAGGCGTCGCCCTTGGCCGCCTCGGCACCCTCGGCCGTCTCGCTGTCGGTCTCGGTGTCCGCTTTGTCGGCCTGGTCGCCCGCGACCTGGCCGTCGGCGTCCCCGGCGGCCTCGACGTCCTCGTCCTCGGCCGCGCTCGGGAGGCTCAGGTCGACCGGGTTTCCGTCCTTGTCGACCACGGTGGCCTCGCCGGTCAGGAAGATCAGAGCCTTGGAGCGCTGCGACTCCGCCATAATCACCGGCAGCGCCTCGCTCTGGGCCAGCTGCTGCGCGTAGACCTCGGGGCTCACCCCGGCCCGCTGGGCCCGGGCGATGATCTGCCCCATGAGCTCGCCCTGGTCGAGCTGGATGCTCTCGGCCTCGACGACCGCGTCCATCAGGAACTGGGTCTTGATGGCCCGCTCGGCCTCGACCCGGTTCTCGGCCGTCTGCTCCTCCTCGGAGCGGCCGATCATCGACAGGTACTGTTCCTTGCTGATCTTCATCTGCTCGAGCTCGTGCTCGAGGCGGTGCTCGCGGGCGTGCAGCTCCTCGTCCAGCAGGGCCTCGGGCACCGGCACCTCGACCTGCTCGATGAGCGCGTCGAGGACGGCCTGCTGGGCCTGCTGGCGCTGCGTGGCGATCTTCTGCTGGCCAAGCCGCTCGGTGACGTCGGCCCGCAGCTCCGCCAGCGTGTCGAACTCGCTGGCCGTGGTGGCGAAGTCGTCGTCGAGCTCAGGCAGCTCCTTGACCTTGACCCCGCGCACGGTGACGGTGACCTCGGCCTCCTGGCCTGCCTGGTCCCCGCCGACGAGCGTCGTGGTGAACGTCCGGCTCTCGCCTTCGGCCGCCCCCACGATCGCCTCGTCCAGGTTGTCGATCAGGTTGCCCGAGCCGACCTCGTAGGACATGCCGGTCGCGTCGGCGCCCTCGACCGGCTCGCCGTCGATCGTGGCGGACAGATCGATCGAGACGAAGTCACCGGTCTCGACGGCCCGCTCGACCGGCTTGAGGACGGCGAACCGGTCCCGCATCTGGGTCAGGCTCTCGTCGACGTCGGAGTCGGTCACCTCGGCCGAGTCGACCTCGACCCGCAGCGAGCTGAACTCCGGCAGGACGAGCTCGGGCCGGACGTCGACCTCGGCCGTGAACACCAGCGGCGAGCCGTCGGAGAAGTCGGTGATGTCGACCTCGGGCCGGGAGAGCACATCGACCTGCTCCCGCTGCACGGCGTCCGCGTACAGGCGCGGCAGGGCCTGGTTGATGGCCTCCTCGAGCACCACCCCGCGGCCCAGGCGCTGGTCCAGGACGCGCGGCGGTACCTTGCCCGGCCGGAAGCCGGACACGCGAACCTCGCGGGCCAGCTTGCGGTAGGCAGCGTCAACGGACGGTTTGAGCTCGTCGAAGGGCACCTCGACGGTGAGCTTGACCCGGGTCGGGCTGAGGGTCTCCTTGGTGGCCTTCACGGCGCGGCGTACTCCTGGATGCGGCATCGGATCGGATGGACGCGCCAGAGACTACTGGTCGGGGCGGGGAGACTCGAACTCCCGATCTCCTGCACCCAAAGCAGGCGCGCTAGCCACTACGCTACGCCCCGAGGCGTTGCCCGCTCATCGTACGGGGTAAGCTTCGCGTCGTGTCATCCGGTTACCCGGCCGGCTGATCCGCGGGTGTAGCTCAATGGCAGAGCCCCAGCCTTCCAAGCTGGTCATGCCGGTTCGATCCCGGTCACCCGCTCCCCCAGCCCTCCATCTCGCCCGCCCTCCGGGACGGCGACGACGCCCCGGCCCGACACCGGCGAGAGCCGTCGACCCGTGTGCCCCGTTCGAGCCAGATGCTCGCCTGCTGCCCGCCGGCGGTGTCCCGTCGATCGACGCGGCCGGGCTCCGCAGCCCGGCGTGGCGAGCGCTGAGCCCTCGTTCGGACAGAAATCTAGAGTCCGGTCTTGTAAACGTAAGACACAACGGATAGATCGACGTCATCGATCGTCCATGGCGAGATACACTCCAACTGGCCGCCGTCGGCGACCGGCGGGTTATGGAGACGATCCAGTTCAATGGAATGAACCACGACGAGCGCATTGTCTGGCGCGAAGTTTCTTTGGCATTCGACCTCGGCCCTCGTGAGGACAACCCGACCGCCCAGCGCGGTTGTCCCCTTGACTTCGACGTACAGGCGATTCCCACCCCTCTTGAGGAGTAGATCAAATGACTCCCGATCGCCGACGTCGTCGACCGTCCAGCCCTGGTCAGCAAAATATTGCGAGGCGAGCTTAACGCTGTGCCGCTCAACCGCCCGCCGTTCTTCGACCGTCAATTCGAACCCTTGACCCCCGGCGAGCCCGGTTCTCCTATTGGCCGCGCGGGAGCTCGCCCGGGTAACCTCGATCACCTCGGGTACCAGCTCTTCCGCGAGGCCTGGAACGGCCGCCTCCTCGCGGTACACCTGGGCCAGGAGACCGATCATCAGCCGAAGGTCTCGAGCAAGCGCAGCTGGACCTGGGATCGCGTTGTGCTCATACCCGATGGCGACGACATTGCCCGCTTCGTAGGCCGCACCAAGATTCGTGCGGCGCGCCTGAAGATCGATGCGCTCAAGGAGAGCCGCACTCTCGACACGATGCGAGGCCACGATGCGTCGCGCCCAACTCACACGGGCGGCAAGCTCCTCTTGTTTGCGCGGCACAAAAGCCGTTCCGTCCCACCGCGTGGTGCCTTGAATAAGCGAAAGATAGACACGGTCGCCCAATGCGCTGAACAGATAGACGACATACCAGCCCTTGGTCGGATTAGGCGACAAGGTGCGCGAGCATATTCGAATCCACGGTATCTCGGACTTGCGACCCGTGAGAAGGTCATCCACGTCGGATAATGATAGATGATTCAACTTCTAGAGCTATCACGCCATAGGTGTCTCAAGCACACCAACCGAGGCATCCACCGCGGAGCGGGACAACCAGGCCCGGCCGACGACCGCGACGACGGCCAACAGGGCCGCCGGCATAAGGCCGGTCAGCCCGAATGCGTCAGCGGCCGAGCGGCCGCCGAGCCTCGCGGATGACCTTCTCGGTGTCACCGGGGGCGCCAGCGCCGACGCCACTTGTTTCGACGGGCTGTAGAAGGTCCTAGACTGTGTCGTCGTGGGTGCCTCCGCGCGGCTGGGATCGCGCACGCCGCGCGCCGGCCTGCTGGCGGGCCTGAGCGTCGCGCTCGCGGCGGCCGCCCACCGGCTCGGCCAGGGGATCGCGCCCGACTGGCGGGTCACGCTGCTGGCCTGGGGCGTCCTGACGGCGCTGCTCACGATCGTCTCGGCCATCCGCCCATCCCGGGCCCCGCTGTCGGCGACCAGCGCGGTCGTCGGGATGGTCGCCGTCCAGATCGGACTGCACCTCGTGTTCGCCGCCTGGCCGGCGGGCGTGGGCGGCCCGGACCTGGCGCACCTGCTGTGCGCCCGTAAGGGCGCGGACACGCGAGCGGCCGCGGCGGTCCTGCGGGCGAACGGCCTGCTGCGCACGCCCGCTCCACGCCCGGCCGCGCTCGGCCCGCTCATGCTGGCGGCCCACCTGCTCGCGGCAATCCTGACCGCCGCCTGGCTGCGCCGGGTCGACCTGGCGGTAGGGGCCGCCCTGCGCCTGCCGGCGGCCCGGACGCGGCTGGCCGCGCTGCGCCGACTGGCCAGCGCGTCCGCCGCGCTGCGCCGCGCCGCGCGCCTACTGGCCCCGCCCGAACCGCTCCTCCCGTCGGCGGCCCACGCCACGCTCGCCGCCGCGCTGACGCCAGCCCAAGGTCGGAGACGCGGGCGGGACGTGCTGGGGTCGATCGCCCGGCGCGGCCCCCCGGCGCTCACCCCCCAGAGCCTGGGCCGACCGGCCTGGTTCGCGGCCTGAACCGCGTGCCCGGACCGCCGCCGGCCGACCCGCGTCCACCGCCCGGCCCGCCCCGGCGGTACCCGGCCGTCCCGACTTCCAGCCACCCGTCGACACCGGCGCGCTCAACGCGCTCGACGCGCTCAGAACCGACGCGCGGTGGCTCGACCAACCGCGCGCCGCGCGCGCCCTCATCTGGAGATCACATGCCCACATCCGCGACCTCGCCCCGGCCGGATCCGGCCGCCGCGGGACCGCGCCGGCGAGCCAGCCGAGCCATCGGGGTCAGCCGGGTCCGCCGCCTGGCCGCGGTGGCCGCCGCGCTGGCGGCGGCCACCGCCCTCGCCGCCTGCTCGTCCGGCAACGCCTCGGTCGACGTCAGCGGCGGCAACTCGTCCGGCATGCGCGGCACGGAGCTGTCCGCGCCGATCGCCAAGCCGGACGTCCACCTGACCGACGCCGCGAACCAGCCCTACGACCTGAGGGCCAGTACCACCGGCAAGCTGACGCTGCTCTACTTCGGCTACACCCACTGCCCGGACGTCTGCCCGACGACGATGGCCGACATCGCGGCCGCGCTCGGCTCGGTCAGCCCGGACGTGCGGGCGAAGACCGACGTAGTGTTCATCAGCTCGGACCCGACCCGGGACACCCCGGCCGTGCTGGACCGCTGGCTGCGCCAGTTCAACCCGTCGTTCGTCGGCCTGACCGGCGACGTGAAGACGATCGACAAGGTCGCCAACACGGTCGGCGTCCCGCTGGAGCCGCCCCAGCGCCAGGCCGACGGCACCTACACCGTCGAGCACGGCGCCCAGGTGATCGCCTTCGCGCCCGACGGCCAGGCCCGTTTCGTCTACCTCGCCGGCACCCAGGTCGCCGACTACGTCCACGACCTGCCGCTGCTGGTGAAGCCGGCCGCTGCGGGCACGGCGTGACCGGCGGGGACGCGCTGGGCCCGGCCGCCCCCGCGGGGGACGCGCCGGGCCCGGCCACGGCGGGTCCAGCGACGGCCGCGGCGGCGCCATCCGCCCCGGACAATCCCGCCCCGGACAAGCCCGGCCCGCCGTCCTGGCGCGGCCGGGTCAGCCGGCGCCGCCTGCTCGGGGGCGCCGGCCTGGCCGGGGTCGCCGGAGCGGTCGGCGTGGGCGCGACGCTCGGCGTCGAGGAGCTGACCGACGACGGCCCCGACCCGGTGAGCAAAGCCCGGACGGCGGCCCAAGCCGCTGTCCGCCCCACCGGCCCGCGCCAGCCGGGCATCGCCGAACGAGCCCCGGCGAACCTGCTGTTCACCGCCTACGACCTGCCCGCGGGCAGCCCGGACGCCGTCCGGAACACCCTGCGCGCGACGCTGCGGGCCTGGACACCGGCGATCGCCGCGCTGATGGCCGGCGACCGGAGCGCCGACCCGGACGGCTCCGCGACCGGGCTCGGCCCGGCCGCGCTGACCGTGACGGTCGGCCTGGGCGCGTCCGCCCTGCGCGGGGCGGGGCTCATCGCGGCGATCCCGGCCGAGCTGGCCGACCTCCCCCGCTTCTCGACCGACCAGCTCCAGCCGGCCCGAAGCGGCGGCGACCTCAGCGTCCAGGTCTGCGCGGAGGACCCGATGGTCGCCTTCGCCGCCGCCCGGACGCTGGCCCGGCTCGCCCCCAGCCTGAGCCCCCGCTGGACCCAGCGCGGCTTCCTGCGCACCGCCGCCGCGGCCGACGCCCCGAACGCGACGCCCCGCAACCTGATGGGCCAGGTCGACGGGACGGACAACCCGCTACCGGGCACGCCCCAGTTCGACTACGCGGTGTGGACGCCGCGCGGCCCGGCCTGGATGACCGGCGGGACGTACCTGGTCTGCCGGCGCATCCGGATGAAGCTCGACAGCTGGGACCGGCTGGCCACCAGCGGCAAGGAGAAGGTGATCGGGCGTCGGTTGTCCGACGGGGCGCCGCTGTCGGCCGGCCCGGGCGCCCCGGAGGACACCGTCCCGGACTTCAGCGCCATCGCCCCGAACGGCGCGAGGGCGATCGCGGCCAACGCCCACGTCCGGCTGTCCCACCCCCTGCTGCACGGCGGGATCGCGATGTTCCGCCGCGGCTTCTCCTACGACGACGGGCTGGACGCGGCGGGCGAGCCGGACGCCGGGCTGTTCTTCCAGGCCTACCAGGCCGACCCGCGCACGGCGTTCGTGCCGGTCCAGCGGACGCTGGCGGCCTCCGACGCGCTGAACGCCTTCATCGAGCACACCTCGAGCGCGCTGTTCGCGATCCCACCGGTGACGCCGGGTGGGTATCTCGGCCAGCCACTGCTCGAGGCTTGACTTCCTCCCCTCCCTGACGGGAGGGGATTCCTGACCCTCACGAGCCAGGTTCCTGTTTCTTCTCCCCGAGAGGAGGTCCCGACAGATGCGTCCCCAGCTATCGCTGGTTCGGTCTCACTCCGTCTCCACAGGCGGCAACCGCCAGCCCGGCGGCCAGAATGTTCTTCGCCGCGTTCACATCCCGATCATGGGTCACGCGGCAGTGGCGGCAGGTCCACGCTCGGATGCCCAGCGGCTTCTTCCCGTCGACGTTGCCGCATCCCGAACAGGTCTGGGACGATGGGAAAAACCGGTCGACCGTGATGATCTCGCGGCCGTGCCAGTCGGCTTTGTACTCCAGCTGGCGGCGCAACTCGCCCCAAGCCGCGTCCGAGATCGACCGGGCCAACGCATGGTTGCGGACCATATTCCGCACTGCCAGATCCTCGACGACGACCGTTTGGTTCTCGCGGACGAGTCGAGTGGTCAGTTTGTGGAGGAAGTCACGGCGCCGGTCAGCGATGCGCGCGTGGACGCGGGCGACTTTCAGCTGGGCCTTCGCCTGGTTCTTCGAGTCCTTCACCGTGCGGGACAGGTTCCGCTGGGCCCGGGCGAGCCGTGCCCGGTCCCGCTTCTCGTACTTCGGGTTGGCGATCTTCTCCCCGGTCGAGAGGGTCAGCAGCGACGTGACGCCGGCGTCCACACCGATTGTCGCGCCGGCCGGGGGAAGCCCGCGCACGGTCGTCTCGACCAGGATCGACACGTGCCAGCGGCCCGCCGGGTCGCGGGACACCGTCACCGTCGACGGCTGCGCGCTGTCGGGCAGGGGGGTCTGCTGGAGCGGAACCGACGACACCTCGGCAAGAAACCCGAACTCCTCGGTCCTCTTCCACGTAGTGAGCAGTGCCGACGTCTCCGCGTAGGAGACACGGCGCCCTTCCCGCCAGGCCTGGGTGCGTACTTCCAGCGCCAGGTTGTACGCCTTTCGGACACAGCCGAACGTCCGGTTCAGTTCGTCGGCCTGCTCGGCGGTCGGGTAGAAACGGTAGCGGTACGCCCGCTTGACCTTTTTCGTCCGTCCCATGCGCAAAAATCTATGGTATTCACCTGTGAAAGGCAGTGGTCCGCCCGTGTCTGCACCCTCGCACCGTTTCCTCCCTGCTCTGAAGGACGGGGTCTCCACGGCGGCTTCCCGATGACTCACACGGCCGGCCGCGCCCGCGCGGCTGTCCTGGCCGGTGTGGCGACGGCGGCCCTGGCGCTGGCGTCGCTAGCCGGCTGCTCCAGCGGATCGGCCGGCTCGACGGTCCCGGCCGCTGCCGCGACCACCGCCGCGAGCGTGGCGGCGCCGGGGACGGCGCACGGCCAGCGGGGCGCGCTGGCCGTACGCGGCGCGTACATCCCGGCGCCGGCCTCGCCGGACGTAGCGGTGGCCTACTTCGACGTGGCCAACTCCGCCGGCTCGCCGGACCGGATCGTCTCGGTCTCGACGCCGGCGGCGGCCTCGGCGATGCTGCACGAGAACGTCACCGATGGCACTGTGGGCTCCATGCGCCCGCTGCCCGACCTGGTCGTCCCGGCGCACGGGACGGTGGCGCTCTCCCCCGGCGGCACCCATGTAATGCTGTTGAACCCGACCCGCGAGCTGCGCGAGCGCCAGACCGTGCCGCTGACGATCACGTTCGCGGCGGCCGGGGCGTTGACCTTGGAGGTGCCCGTGGGGGCCGCGATCGGTCCGGCGCACACGATGCCCGGCGGGATGTCATGACGGACGCCGCCGCGGCGGCCGAGCCAGCCTCGCCCGAGCCGACGGCCGCCGAGCCCGCCGAGCCCGCCGAGCCCGCCGAGCCCAAGCCGGCGACCGCCGAAGCCACATCTCCCCCGCCGACGCGGGGTCCCGGGCGGCGTCTCCCGCGCGGGGCCGGCCTGGTCGGCGCCGGCGTCGTGGCCACCGTGCTCGCCGCCGTCGCGGCGACGCTCTGGGTCGGCCACCAGCGCGCCGGCGGGCCGATCCTGCCGGTCTCCTGGTGCCGCATGGGCTCCGGCCCGGCCCCACTGTCCGCCGCCCGCCTGTTCGGGAGCTGGCAGCTCGACTCGGTCGCCCTGATCGCGATGGCGCCGTTCGTCGCGCTCTACGCCTGGGGCGTCGTCCGGGTGCGCCGCAGGCACCCGGGCCGGCCGTGGCCACGGCTGCGCACGGCGTCCATGCTGGCCGCGGTCGCCGTCATCGTGATCGCGACCTGCGGCCCGGTCGGGGTCTACGACCAGACGCTGTTCAGCATGCACATGTTCCAGCACCTGATGCTGATCATGATCGCGCCGCCGCTGGCGGTCGCGTCCCGGCCGATGACCCTGCTGCTGCACGCCACCCGCAACCCGGTGCACACCTGGGCCAAGCGGGCGCTGCGCTCCTGGCCGGTCAGCCTGCTGCTGGCGCCGCCGGTCGCGCTCGGCACCTACGCGGCGACGATCGTCGGGCTGCACCTGTCCTCGGCGATGGACACCTTCATGAAGAACGCCTGGCTGGGCCAGGTCGAGCACCTGATCTACTTCGTGGTCGGCTACCAGTTCTTCGTCCTGCTGGTCGGCGACGAGCCGATTCGCTGGCGGCTATCGATGCCGGGCCGCCTCGCGCTGCTGGTGCTGTCGATGGGCGTCGACACGTTCACCGGGCTGGTACTGCTCCAGACGAACACGCCGATCGCGATGAAGCCGCACTCCTGGGGCAGCTCGCCGCTGCTGGACACGCAGACCGGCGGCGGGATCATGTGGGCCATGGGCGACGGGATCATGGTCATCCTGATCGTCCTGCTGTTCCGGGTCTGGGTGCGCAAGCCGGAGGCCGTCCGCCGGCGGCGGCTGGGCTGGCTGGAGTCGGTCCGGCGGACCACGTTCGAGACCCACACCCAGCACGCGCCGGCCACCGCGACCGCGTCGGCCGCCGCCGGTTCGGCCCGGCCCGGCCGGGGCGCCCGCGCGGTCGACATCGACGACGACGAGGCCAGTTACCAGGCCTACAACGAGTGGCTGGCCCGGCTGCACGGTCAGCCCAGCCGCCCCGGCTGACCGGACCGGACTGACCCGGCTTTACCTGCCCATGTCCGGCAATCGCGGTACCGTTGTGGTCGACGCATCCGGGACCCGTCACCCCGCCGGCTTCCGCGCCCGCCGCGCGCTAGCTGAGCGGATCACGTCCCGTGCCTGGTACGTCGTCGCCTTCTGGCGCTTCCCTGTCCTGTTCCAGTCGTTCGTTGCTGGCGCTGCCCGGAGCCCGGGCCCAGCTCGGCGTCGGGCTGCTGGCCCGGCTGCCGGTGTCGATGCTCGGGCTGGCCAGCCTGCTGCTGCTGACCGCCCGGTCCGGCTCGTATGCCCGGGCCGGCGCGGCCTGCGCGGCCATGGCGGTGGCCAACGCGGCGGCGACGCCGCTGGTCAGCCGGGGCCTGGACCGGCGCGGCCCGCGCGCGGTGCTGCCGGCGCTGGCCAGCGGGCATCTGGTGGCCGGCGGCGCCTTCCTCGCCGCCGCCTGGCTGGACGCGCCCACGCTCGTCGTGGTCGGCCTGGCCCCGCTGGCCGGAGCGAGCCTGCCGCAGGTCGGGGCGCTCAGCCGCCGCCGGTGGGCCGTCCGGCTCGGTGACTCCCCGGCGCTGCGCCGGGCCTACGCGCTGGAGACGGCGGTCGACGAGACGTCGTTCGTCATCGGCCCGGCCCTGGCCAGCGGCCTGGCGGCCCTGTTCGCGCCGGCCGGCGTGGTGGCCGCGCTGGTCTGCGCGGCGCTCGCCGTGCCGGCGTTCGCCCTCCAGCCCGAGCCGGCTCGCCCTGAGGCCGCCAGGACCGAGGCCGGTGGCGTCGGGACCGGTGGCGTCGGGACCGGTGGCGTCGGGACCGGTGGCGTCGGGACCGGTGGCGTCGGGACCGGTGAGACCGAGGCCGTTCCGGCGGATGCGGATGTGGCCGGGTCCTGGCCCGAGCCCGAGCGGACCGCGCTGCTCCACCTGCCGGGGATGGCCGCCGTCATCCTCACGTTCGTCGGCGTGGGCGCGGTCTTCGGCTCGGCCGAGGTGGCACTGGTCGCGGTCGGGCGGGCCCACGGGCCCCGCGCGGCCGCCGGCGCGCTGCCGATCCTGCTCACCCTGTCCAGCCTGGCGATGAGCGTCCGCTACGGCTCCGTGCGCTGGCGGACCGGCCCGGTCACCCGGCTGCGCCGGGCCGGCTGCGCCTGCGCGCTGGCGGCGCTCCCGGCGCTGGCCGGCGGCCCGCTGGCGGCGGCCGCGGCCGCGCTGGCCCTCGGCGCGCCGGTGGCCTGCGTGCTGATCACCGGGAACACCCTGGTCGGGCGGATCGTGCCGGCGCGGCGGGCCACCGAGGGGTTCGCCTGGCTGACCGTCGCGACCAGCCTGGGCGTCGGGTTCGCCTCGCCGTTGGCCGGGCAGGTCGTCGACCGGTTCGGGACCCGGGCCGGCACGCTGGTCCTGGCGGGCGCGGCGCTCGCCGTCGCCCTCGCCGCCCGCTGGACCCGTGAGCCGGCCCCGCGGGCCGAACCCGACCGCGCCCCGCGTCCCCCCGTCCCCGAGAGCGCCGGACCGAGCGACAGGCCGGTCGGGCGTGAGCTCGAGCACGGCTCGGCCCGGAGCGCCGGTATCCGACCGGGCAGCCGCGCCGCCCCGCGCCGGGCGGGCCTACGATCGGCGGGGCGGTCCGTTCACCTCGACGGTCGCCGCCCGCGAACGGGCACCGGGGCCTGAGGGAGGACAGAGATGACCGCACACCTGCGCGCGGCGGCCCGCGCGGCCCGCTCCCGCGCTATGGCGGTGGCGCTGGGAGTGGCCACGCTGGTCCTCATCGGCCCGGCGGCCGCCTGGGCGGCCCCGGCGACGCCGGCGCCGTCGTCTGACACACCGTCGGACCCGTCGGTCCCGGCCGTCACCAACGCCCACCCGACCTCGACCCAGGGTGACGGCAAGGGGCTGCCGCACTGGCTGTGGGTCAGCGGCCTGGCCGCCTGCGCCCTCGTGATCGTCGCGGTCGGCATGCTGGCCCTGCGGGGCGCCCGCGACCGTGAGGAGCGCGCCGGCTGACACCCGTCCGGCGAACCGTTCAGGCGAGGGGGCGCAGGGCGGCGTCGAGGTCGGCCAGCAGGTCGTCGACCGCCTCGATGCCGACGGACAGCCGGATCAGGTCGTCCGGGACGGCCAGCGGCGAGCCGGCGGCGGAGGCGTGCGTCATCGACGCCGGGTGCTCGATGAGCGACTCGACCCCGCCCAGCGACTCGGCCAGGGTGAACAGCCGGGTCCGCCCGCAGACGGCGACGGCCTCGGCCGACCCGGCCGCGACCCGGAACGACACCATCCCGCCGAAGCGGCGCATCTGCCCGGCGGCCAGCGCGTACCCGGGATCAGACGGCAGGCCCGGGTAGTGCACGGCCCGCACCGCCGGGTGCTTCGAGAGCATCACCGCCACCGCCTCGGCGTTCGCGCAGTGCCGGTCCATCCGGACCGCAAGCGTCCGGATGCCCCGCAGCACCAGCCAGGCGTCGAACGGCCCGGCCACCGCGCCGGCCGCGTTCTGCAGGAAGCGGACCTTCTCCCCCAGCTCCCGCCCGGCCGTCACCACGGCGCCGCCGACGACGTCGCTGTGCCCGCCGAGGTACTTCGTCGTCGAGTGGACGACCACGTCAGCGCCCTGCGCCAGCGGCTGCTGCAGGTAGGGCGAGGCAAAGGTGTTGTCGACGGCGAGCACGCAACCCGCCCCGCGGGCGATGCGGGCCAGGCCGACGATGTCGGCCACGCCCAGCAGTGGGTTCGTCGGCGTCTCGCACCAGATCAGCCGGGTCTGGCCGGGCCGGACGGCCGCGCCCGCCGCGGCGAGGTCGCCCAGCGGCACCGGGGTGTGCTCGATGCCCCAGTCGGCGAACACGCGGGCGAAGAGGCGATAGGTGCCGCCGTAGGCGTCGGCCGGGATGATCACATGGTCGCCGGGGCGGCAGACGGCCCGGATGACCGCGTCCTCGGCGGCGAGGCCTGAGGCGAAGGCCAGGCCGACGGCCTCGGTCGCGTCCGGTCCGGCCTCCAGCGCCCGCAGGCTCGCCTCAAGCGCGGCCCGGGTCGGGTTGGCCGACCGGGCGTACTCGTAGCCGGCGACGGTCCTGCCCACCGCGAGCTGGGCGAACGTGGAGGCCGGCTGGATCGGGACGACGACGGCGCCGGTGGCCGGGTCCGGCTCCTGCCCGGCGTGGACGACAGCCGTCTCCGGGCGCGGCTCGGGCCAACCCGCCCGACCCTCCACCGTGGGCTCAGCCATCGGCGAGGAAGCTCAGCAGGTCGGCCCGGGTGAGGATCCCGACCGGGTTGCCGTCCTCGAGGACGAGCACGGCGGCCGCCGGCCCGAGCGAGGAGACGAGCCGCGACACGCCCTCGCCGGCGCCGACGGTCGGCAGCGGCGGCGACATGTGGGCGGAGACCGGCGCGTCGATCGCCGCCCGGTCGGCGAACACCGCGTCGAGCAGCTCCTTCTCGATGACGGCCCCGGCGACCTCGGCCGCGCGCACCGGCGGCTCGTGCCGGACCACCGGCATCTGGGAGACGTTGAACTCGCGCAGGTAGCCGATGGCGGCGCCGACCGTCTCGTCCGGGTGGACGTGGACGAGCTCGGGCGGGCCGTCGGCCCGGGCCGCCTTGGCCGCCAGCACCGAGCCGACGTCGGGCTCGTTCGACGGCGGCTCCAGGAACCCGTTGTCGTACATCCAGGCGTCGTTGAAGATCTTCGACAGGTAGCCCCGGCCCGAGTCGGGCAGCAGCACGACGACCAGCCCGCCGGGTGGGCAGCGCCGGGCGACCCGCAGCGCGGCGACGACCGCCAGCCCGCAGGAGCCGCCGAGCAGCAGCCCGGTGTCGCTGGCCAGCCGGCGGGTCATCAGGAACGACTCGCGGTCGCTGACCGCCTCGACCTCGTCGACCACCGACTTGTCATAGGTCGCCGGCCAGATGTCCTCGCCCACGCCCTCGACCAGGTAGGGCCGGCCGCTGCCGCCGGAGTAGACCGAGCCCTCCGGGTCGGCCCCGACCACCCGGACCCGGCCGTCGCTGACCCGCTTGAGGTAGCGGCCGGTGCCGCTGATCGTCCCGCCGGTGCCGATGCCGGCGACGAAGTGGGTGACCGTACCGTCGGTGTCGCGCCAGATCTCCGGGCCGGTGGACGCCTCGTGGGCGGCCGGGTTCTCCGGGTTGGAGTACTGGTCCGGGCTCCAGCCGCCGGGGGTGCTCGCGGCGAGGCGGCGGGCCACCGAGTAGTAGGACTCGGGGTCGTCGGGGGTGACGGCGGTCGGGCAGACGACGACCTCGGCGCCGTAGGCCCGCAGGACGGCCCGCTTCTCCTCACTGATCTTGTCCGGCATCGTGAACACGCACCGGTAGCCGCGGGTGGCGGCCACGATGGCCAGCCCGACGCCGGTGTTGCCGCTGGTCGGCTCGACGATCGTCCCGCCCGGGCGCAGAGCCCCGGCGCGTTCGGCCGCGTCGACCATGGTCAGCGCGATGCGGTCCTTCACCGAGCCGCCGGGATTGAGGTACTCCAGCTTGGCGTAGACCGGGACCGGCACCTCGCCGATCGCCGGGTCGAGGCGGACGAGCGGGGTGTCCCCCACCAGATCGGTGACACGGTCAACGACGCGCATGTCGAGCTCCCGAACTCAGCCGGCGGACGGGTGCCTGCACCTGAGACGATGCCACATCCGCCGGCCGCCGGCTTGCGGCGATCACGCCCCCGCCGGCCCGCGCGCCGCGCGGTCGCCACCGGAGCCGGCCCGTCCCAGACTGGGCGGACATGCCTGATCGGCACGTCCGTCCGGTGTGATTCCGCTGTGGCACTATCTCCGGATCTGTCGCGATCGGCAAGCACCGTGGCCGTATGCCTAGTTCCGATCACGAGACGCCACTGGCGCTGCTTCGGCTCGACCCGTCGCTACCGGACTGGGTGCAGACGGAGCTGCCCGACTTCGACCACGCGGCTCTCCATGACCCGAACACCCAGTCGCGGACGTTCCAGGCCGACGGCATGGCGATCTACTACGACAAGGCCGGCCACGCCCAGCGCGGCGCGGTGTTCGAGGTCCAGCTGGACCGTAAACCGGACAAGATCAGGACATGGAAGGCCTACGTCGGTCACCTGGAAGCCGAGATCCGCGCACCGGTATCACTGGTGGTGTTGATTCCGAGCCAGATAGTAGCCGATTGGTACGACCGTCTGATCGCCGACGACACGATCAGCGGTGTACGACTGCGGCCCCGGATCGTCACGGCGAACGGCTTCCCGCTGGCCGTGGACCAGCAACAGGCGGCGGCCGAGCCCGCGCGCGTGCTGCTGTCCGCCCTGTGCCACCTGGACGACGACCGCATCGACCAGATGTTCCCTGCCCTCCTGACGGCGCTGAACTCACTGGAGCCGGGCCAAAGGATCTTCTACGATAACGTCATTGTGGGCCGGCTGCCGGTGGCGGTCCTGGCCCGATGGGAGGCATTCCTCATGACCACAGCCGTCGGCCGTCGCTACTACAACGAGCGCTACAACGAGATCGACGCGCAGGCCGAAGCGCGCGGCGAAGCGCGCGGCGAAGCGCGCGGCAAGGCCGAGGCGTTGCTGCTGGTGCTCGAAATCCGCGAGATCACCGTCCCGGACCAGGTCCGGGAGCGCGTCCTGGCCTGCACCGACACCGTCCAACTGGACGAATGGGTCCGCCGCGCGACGACCGCGGACAGCATCGCGGACGTCATCCGCGACTAGCGCCCTGGCCGGCCGGGCCTGGCTTCGCCGTCACTCCGAGGCTGGCGGGGCCGATGTCGGGCGCCGGGTCGTGAACGGGGCACTGACCAGAGTCGGGGTCGGGGTCGGTGAGGCGAGCGTGGGACCCACGGCTTCCCGGGCGGCCGGTGGGTCCTCCAGCCGGCCGCGGGCCGAGTCCAGGAGCTGGCGGACGGTGCGGGCGGTGACGAACAGCGCGTCGGCGATCTCGCGCTCGTCGGCCCCAGCGACCTGACGGGCCGTGACCTCCCGCTCGAGCGGGGTGAGGCCGACGGCGGGCGGGCGGGGCGCTGGCTGGCCGGCGGCTGTCAGCTCGTCGACGATCTCCGCGTGGAGCCCGAGCGCGCCGAGCCGCCAGGAGAGGCCGGCCGCCCGGATCAGCATCGGCGTCCCCTCGGCCGGGGGAAGGCGGCGGGCCAGGGCGCGCAGCGCGCGGGCGTGCTCCAGCCGGGCCGACGTCCGCGCGAGCAGGGCCTCCGCCTCGCGCAGCTCGGCCAGCCCGTCCGAGCCCCCAGCCCCGTCCGAGCCCCCAGCCCCGTCCGAACGCTCAACCCCATTGCTCTCGCCGCCGCGTAGCTCGCCCAGTAGGCGGAGGGTCCGGCCGACGACGCTCGGCGCGCCCCAGGCCCGGGCCAGCGCCAGCTCCTCCTCGACCAGTTCAAGAGCCTCCGCGCGCCGCCCCAGGTCGGCCAGCGCCAGCGCCCGGATCGAGCGCCACGGCCGCCAGGCCGGGTTGCGGGCGCTGGCCATGACGGAGCGGACCTCGTCCACGCTGGCCAGCGCCTCCGCCGGCCGTCTCTCGGCGATGAGCAGGAGCGCGTGCATCTCCCCGAACAGCCGGGCGCCCTCGGCGATCTGGGGCTCCCGCATCACCTGGTCGGCCTGTTCCCGCGCGGCCGCCAGCTTGCCCGCGTCGAGGAGCACACCGATGAGGTAGGCGTTGCTGTAGCCGGAGCCGAAGTTCAGCCCCCAGGTCATCGACTGGTCGGTCGCGACGTGAAACGCCTGCTCGGCGGCCCGCAGGTCGCCGCGGCCCCACTCGGCATAGCCCTGCCACAGCGTGGCCGCCAGGGCGCCGAAGACCGAGCCGAGCCGGTGGGCGTTCTCGCGCCCGTCCGCCCACAGCGCCCGGGTGTCCTCGTCGGCCAGGTGCAGCGCTACCCCGGCCACCGCCCACAGCAGCCCGACGTCCACCCGGATCAGCACGCCGTCGGCGCTCGCGAAGCGGGCCAGCTCGACCGTCCTCGCCCGCTCGGTCCCGTCGAGCACCGCCTCCCAGGCCAGCGCGGCGGCGAGCATCCGTGCGCCCGGGCCGTCGCCGACGACGGCCGGCTCGGGGTGGCGGCGCCAGACCGCCGGGTCGAGGTCGTTCATGTAGCCGCCGATGCGGGCCAGGCCGATCAGGCCCTGGCGGTCGTCGGCCAGCTCCGCTGGCAGCCCCTCGGCCACCTGGTAGGCGAACCGGGTGGCCTCGCCGGGCGACCCCGCGAACACCAGGGCCCGGGTCAGCATCTGCGCGACCTGGGCCCGCTGGGGCCCGGCCTCCAGCGCCTCGTACGCCTCGGTCAGGTAGGTGACGGCTCCGACCGCGTCGGTGAGGACGGCGGCGTGGGCCAGGTCGAGCAGCACCAGCGCCCGCGTGGCCGGTTCCGGTTCCTCGCGCAACGCCCGGACCAGGTAGGTCGCGGCCGCGTCGGGCGCGCCCCGGTCGCTGGCCCGGGCGGCGGCCCGGCGCAGGATGTCGATGACCCAGGCGTCGCCCCGGTGCGGGACCTGGAGCAGGTGCGCGGCGATCTGCTCGGGCGCCGCCCCGGCCTCGTGCAGGACGCGGGCGGCCCGGTCATGGCACAGCTGGCGTTCACCGGGCGGGATGTCCCGGTAGACGGCGTCGGCGACCAGCGGGTGGACGAAGCCGAGCGGATAGTCGTCCCGCAGGACCTCGGCCCGGGCCAGCGTCCCGACGGCGGCCGCGGCGGCCGCCTCGGACAGGCCGGCAAGCGTGGCGACTATCGGCAGCAGGGCGCCGGGGCCCAGCACCGCTATCCACCGGGCGACCGCGGTGGCGTCGCCGGACATCCGGGCCAGCCTCATCAGCACCAGGCTGGACACCGCCCGCGACCCGATCGTCCGGACCGTCTCCGCGTACGCGCCCTCCGGGGTGACGCCCTCCGCCTGCAGCGCCCGCAGCAGCTGCCGCACATACAGCGGGTTACCCGCGGTGGCCCGGTGACAGGCGGCGACGAACGCCTCCTCCGCCCCGGTCCCGAGCCGGCCGCGAACGAGGTCGGCGACGCCGCCCGGCCCGAGCGGCGCCGGGCGGATACCCACCGTGGCCGCCTCGCCCGTCAGCTCGGCCACCAGCGCCTCTTCGGCGCTCGGCTCGCCGGTGCGCAGCGTGGCGACGATCAGGACGGGCAGTCCCTCGGCCCGCCGCGCCAGGTAGGACAGGAACCGCAGCGACGCGCTGTCGCACCACTGGAGGTCGTCGACGGCGAGCACCAGCGGCGCCTCGGCGGCCAGGCGGACGGTGAGCCAGTACAGGCCGTGCAGGACCGCCACCGAGGTGTCGGGACGGGGCTCGGACGTCCCCTGACCGGCGGCGGGGCCCGCGCCCACACCCGCCAGCCCGGCTCCCCCGGCCAGCCCGGCTCCCCCACCGGGCCCGGTCCGCTCGACGTCGAAGACCGTCGCGGCGCGGGCCGCCGGCCCGGTAAGAAGATCCTGGCCCGGAGCCGGGACGGTCACCGCCGTCTCGAAGAGCTGGCGGACCGCGCCGAAGCCGAACTCCTTCTCCAGGGCACTGCCCCGGGCGCTCAGGACCCGCGCCCCCTGACCGGCCGCGATGCGGCGGGCCTCGGCCAGCAGGCGGGTCTTGCCGATGCCCGCCGGGCCCTCGATGACCACCAGGCGGGCCTGGCCGTCGAGGGCGTCGGCCACGCAGCCGGCCAGCTCGGCGACCTCGCGGTCGCGGTCGACCAGGTCCTCCTCCGGACGGCGCCGCGCGGGTGGCGCGTCAGCCCGCGCCGCGGCCGCGGGGATCGCCGCCTCGACCGGCTGCCTCATCCCGGCCGGGGCCGCGCCCGGGGAGACCGCGCCCGAAAGGACGGTCACCGAGGGTGGCGGCCAGGCCGCCGGAACCTCCGAGCGGGGCGGCGGCGCGGCCAGGGCCGGCGACTGGCTGAGCACCTCGGCCTCCAGCGCCCGCAGCGCGGGGCCGGGATCGATGCCGAGCTCACCGGCGAGCACGTCCCGGGCCCGCCGCAGCGCGGCCAGCGCGTCGCCCTGGCGGTGCGAGCGGTAGAGGGCCAGGACGAGCAGCCGCCACCGCTCCTCGCGCAGCGGCTGCTCGGCCACCAGCGCCTCGATGTCGGGTACCGCGACCGCGGTCTCGCCCCGAGCCAGCCGGGCGGCCAGCAACTGCTCGCGCGCCACCTCCCGCAGCTCGCCCAGCCGGGCGATCTCCGCGCCGGCCCAGAGCTCGTCGCGGTACTCGGCGAACGCCGGCCCGCGCCACAGGCCCAGCGCCTCGGTCAACAGGGCGACCCGCTCGGCCGGGCCGATCGCGGCGTCGGCGTCGCGGACGAGCCGCTCGAAGCGCCAGGCGTCGACGGCGTCGGGGCCCAGCCGCAGCGCGTAGCCCGGTCCGACCCGGGCGATGATCGAACCCCGCGACCGGGCGGCCCGTCCCGGCTCGAGGCGGCGCCGCAGGTGGGAGACGTACGACTGGAGAGCTCCGCTGGCGCCGGGCGGCGGGTCGTCGGCCCACAGCAGGTCGATCAGGCGCTCGGCGGGCAGGGCGTCCCCGCGGGCCAGCACGAGCAGCGCGAGTACGGACCGCTGCCGGCGGCCACCGAGATCAAGAACTTCGCCGTCCCGGCTGGCGACAAGATCACCCAGGACGCCCAGGCGCGGCTCGGCCGCCGCGACGCCCGGTGCCGCGCCCCGCGAGCCTGAACCCGAGCCGGAACCCGGGCCTGGACTGGGGCCTGGACCCGGGCCGGAAGCCCGGGCGGAGCCGGACGACAAGTGACCGGCGCCTGCGTGCACTGTCTCTTTCCCCCTCATCGCCCCAGGTGGCGCGGGTGTTCAGGCGCCAGCGGCAGATCGTGTCGCGGCGTCGGCGGCCCACTTAAGACCAGAAGTAAGTAACACGCAAGTCGTTCGCAAGTCGCGAGTGGGGCGGGTCCGCGCAAGTTGGCCGCGGTTGCCTGGCAAGGCCCGTCCCGCACAGTCGCTCTCGTCCGAGAACGACACGGTTGGGAGACCGAGATGACCACCGACGCACTCATGGCCGGCACCGCCCCGGGCCCGACGGCGAGCACGAACGGCCTGCTCCTGGCGGGCGACCCCGGCTACGACGCGGCCCGCCTGGCCTGGAACGTCGCCGTCGACCAACGCCCGGCGGCGGTCGCCCACCCCGCCGACGCCGCCGAGGCGGCCGCGGTCGTCCGCATGGCGGCGGCGAACCGGCTGCGGGTCGCCGCGCAGGGCACCGGCCACGGCGCGGCGTCGCTGGGCGGGCTCGACGACGTCGTCCTGGTGCGGACGTCGAGGATGACCGACGTCGTCATCGACCCCGATGCCCGGCGGGCCCGGGTCGGCGCGGGCGCCCTGTGGATGCACGTCACCGAGCCGGCCGGCGCGGCCGGGCTGGCCGCCCTGCACGGATCGTCCCCGGACGTCGGCGTGGCCGGCTACTCCCTCGGTGGCGGGATGGGCTGGTACGCCCGCCGCCTCGGCCTGCAGACCAACAGCGTTACCGCCGTCGAGCTGGTGACGGCGGACGGGTCGCTGGTGCGCGCGGACGCGGACCACGAACCCGAGTTGTTCTGGGCGCTGCGCGGCGGCGGCGGGAACTTCGGGGTGGTGACCGCGCTCGAGTTCGCGCTGTACCCGATCACCACGGCCTACGCCGGCCTGCTCGCCTGGGACTGGCGCCACAGCGAGCGGGTGCTCTCCCGCTGGGCCGAGTGGGCGCCGGGCGCGCCGGACGCCGTGACCACGTCGCTACGCATCCTCCAGATCCCGCCGATCCCGGAGATCCCCGAGCCGGTCCGCGGCCGGTCGCTCGTCGTGATCGACGGCGCGGTGCTGGCCGACAACCCCGACGCCGAGCGGATCCTCGCGCCGCTGCGGGAGCTGGGACCGGAGCTCGACACGTTCACCCGCCTGCCGGCGCCGGCCCTGGTCCGCCTGCACATGGATCCCGAGGGGCCGACCCCGGTGGTGTCCGGCAGCCGCATGCTGGCCGGCCTCCCGCCGGCGGCGATCGACGCGGTCATCGCCACCGCCGGCCCGGACTCAGGCACCTCGCTGCTGGTCGCGGCGGAGCTGCGCCAGCTCGGCGGCGCGCTGGGACGGCCGGCTCCCGGCGCCGGCGCGCTGCCGATGCTCGCGGGCTCCTTCCTTGCGTTCACCTGCGGCATCGCCGCGACGCCCGAGCTGGCGGCGCAGGGGCTCACGGACACGCGGCGCGTGATCGACGCGCTGGCCCCGTTCGCCTCCGGCCGCGAGTACCTCAACTTCGTCGAGCACCCGTCCGACGCGGCAAGCGGCTACGACCCGGCGAGCTGGGCGCGCCTGCGGGCGGTCCGGGCCGCCGTCGACCCAACCGGCTTCTTCGTGGCCAACCACCCGGTCCCGCCGGCCGCCTGACGGCGGGCACGCCCGCCTCTCCGGCGGCGGCACCCGCCGCCGCCGGCTCCCCTCCCCGCGCCCGAGCAAGGAGACGTTCATGCGCGCCCCCTTCACCACCAGCTACCTGTCCGCGCTGGTCGCGGCCAGCCCGACCCGGATCTGGCGCCTGCTGACCAGCCCCGACGCCATGTCCGACGACACGATCACCCCGGACACCACCATCACCTCGGCCTGGCGCGCCGGCTCCCCCGTCTGTCTCGAGGCGGCCGGCTGCGCGGTCTTCGGCCAGGTCCTGCGGTCGGTGTCCCCGCATCGCCTCACCTACACGCTCGGCGCGCCGCGGCCCGACGGCGCCGCGCCCAGCGTGATCGTGACGTGGGAGGTGCGGCCGGCGCCGAGCGGCGACAGCCTGGTCGAGCTCACGATCGACGATCTCGTCCCCGGATGCGAGGACGACGAGCTGAGCGCCACCTGGCACACCGTCCTGTGCGCCGTCAAACGGCGCGCCGAGGCTCCGACCGCCGTCAGCGGCCCGATTCTCTGACGGTCTGACAGCCCGCCGCGCTCCCTCCGTCCGATCGTCCGCCCACCGAAGAAAGGCTGCTTCGGCCGTGAACACGACCTACGCCCATCCGCCCGTGTTCGTGCCGATGGCCCGGACCGCGCCTGCCTCCGCCCCGGTCCGGCCACCCGGCCCGCCCGCGGCCGAACGCCTCGTCGTCACCGTGCTGATCTCGGACGTCCGCGGCTACAGCGGCATCGCCGAGCGGACCGACCCGGTGGTGCTCGCCGGCCAGCTCGACGAGCACCGGCGCGCGATGGCCGCCGCGATCCGCGGCCTGGGCGGCACGATCGTCCAGTACGCCGGGGACGCGGTACTCGCCGTGTTCGGCGCGGACGGGCCCCGGCCCGACCACCAGGAGCGGGCCTGCCTCGCCGCGGCCGCCATGCACCGCCGGCAACGATCGCTCGACGCGGCCTGGGCCGCGCGCGGCCTGGCGCCGTTCGGGCTCGGCATCGGCGTGTCAACCGGTGAGGTGGCGGCAGCCGTGCTCGGCGGCGACGAACGGCTCGGCTACACGCTCGTCGGCGACACGGTGAACCTCGCCGCGCGGTTGGAGGCCATGGCCCGGCGGCCGGGCACGACCGTCATCTCCGCCGCCACGGCCGCTGGCCTGACCGGTGACGGCCAGACGACCGCCGCCGACCGGGCCGGGCAGCCGGCGAGGTTACGTCTGGTCGCGTTGCCGCCCACCACCGTCAAGGGCCGCACCGGGCTGGTGTCGGCTTTCCGGTTCGAGGACGCGGAACTCCGGCTGGAGGACGGGGAACTCCGGCTGGAGGACGGGGACCTCCGGCTGGAGGAGACGGACCTCCCGGCGGCCCGGCCGCCACTATCGTCGAACAGCAGATGTGATACGGGTCATACAGCCTCGACGGACAGCCGCCGGCCCGGTGGCTGGCCCGCACCGGTGCCGTCATCCAGGTCGCCTAGGGCGTGCCGGCGGGCTGGCGTGCGCGTTTCCGTCTTCCGATCGCGGCGGTCGGCGTCCGTACCGGTGAAGACGGGCTGACGCGACGCCGCCTCACCCCGTCCGGCCAGGGGCGGCGGCGCCGGCCCCGGCCGGACCGTCTCGACGGTCCAGGACGCCCGCGGGGCCAGGCGCGTGACGTCGTCCAGGAGCGCGGCGCGCCGCCGGCCGTCCACCACTATCCGGAGGAGGTGCACGGTCCCGTGCCCCGAGCGTCCTTGATAGGAGGTGACCGGCCAGCCCCGGGCCCGGAGCCGGCGCTCGAGGCGCGGGTCGTCGGCGAGCACGTCGACACCGGCCGCGTCCGTGGTGAACCGGGCCGCGACGATCACGCCGGTCAGCGTGCCGCCGCCGACCCCGAGGGCGTAGGCGGCCACCGTCAGCGGGTCCCGGACGTAGGCGACGACCTGCGCGATCGCGGTGATCTGCAGGACGGCGCCGACGATCCCCAGCAGGGCAGGGACGCCCCTGGCGCCCCGGCCGGTGAGCAGCACCCGCCACTGCCAGAGCCCGACCTCGGTCAGCACCAGCGCCAGGATGACCAGCGGGCGCGCCGCGTCAGGCATGACCGGGCGGGGCCGGCGGGATGTTCTGGTTGATGTGGAAGGTGTTCTCCGGGTCGTAGCGGCGCTTGATCTGGGCCAGCCGGTCGTAGTTGCCCCGGTAGGCGGCCCGGATCCGGTCCTCGCCCTCGTCCATCATGAAGTTGATGTAGGCCCGGCCGGCGGAGGTCGGGTGCAACGCGGTCCAGTAGTCCCGGGCCCACTGGGAGATCAGCTCCGCGTTGGCCGGGTCGGGGTCGACGCCGACGATGACGCCGGCCCAGCCACCCTCCCGGTAGCCGAACGCGGTCGCCTCGGCCGGCACCCGGGCGGCGGCGCCGTCGATCGGGTACAGGTGCATGGTCGAGTGCCCGGTCGGCAGCTGGGCGCCGTACTCGCGGTGGATCTCGATCGCGGCGTCGGTGATCGCGGGGAAGTAGTCCGCGCGCCAGTACCACTGCAACCCGGCCGGGTAGAGGGCGTCGAACGCGCTCTGCAGCACCGTGAACGGCATCGGCGCCAGCCCGACGAGCAGCGGTGAGCCGAACGACCGGATCGGCTCGAGCACCTCGTCGGCCGTCTCGTGCGGGCCGGTGTAGCACCAGACGATCGCGCAGGCCTTGCGGCCCCAGAGCTCCTCCGGGAACGGCGGCGCCGGCGGGACGGTCAGCAGGGCGATCCAGCCGCTGAGCTCCTCCGGCAGTTGGGGGACCAGCTCCCGGTACCAGCGCATCACGGCGGCGGTGTCGGCGAAGTCGTACAGGACCGGGCCGCCGATGATGACGCCGCCCTCGCCGATCTCGTGGCAGCGGAAGGTGAAGGCAGTGACGATCCCGAAGTTCCCGCCGCCGCCGCGCAGCGCCCAGAACAGGTCGGGATGGGAGCGTTCGTCCGCCGTCACGAAGCTGCCGTCGGCCAGGACGACGTCGGCGGAGATCAGGTTGTCGACGGTCAGGCCGAAGCGCCGGGACAGGTAGCCGATGCCGCCGCCGAGCGTCAGGCCGGCCACGCCGGTGGAGGCGATAAACCCGGACGGGGTGGCCATCCCGAAGCCGACGGTGGCGTGGTCGACGTCGCCCCAGGTGCAGCCGGCCTCGGCGCGGACGGTCCGGGCGTTCGGGTCGACGGAGGTGGCGCGCATCGCGGACAGGTCGACCACGAGCGCGTCGTCCCAGACGCCCAGGCCGCCGGCGTTGTGACCGCCGCCGCGCACCGCGAGGGTCACGCCGTGCTCCCGGGCGAAGCGGACGCAGGCGATGACGTCCACGGTGTCCCGGCACCGGGCGATGGCCGCCGGATACCGGTCGATCATGGCGTTGTAGACCGCTCGGGCCGGGTCGTAGGCCGCTTCGCCGGGGAGGATCAGCTCGCCGCGCAGGGCGGGGGCGAGCTCCGTGAAGGGCGGGGTACCGACGTCCGTAGGACTGATGGCGGTGGTGGACATGGCGACTCCTCGTCGTTTCCGTGCTGTGTCCGTCGGATCAACGGGGCCGAGGCTAGGCGGCGGAGCGTTCGGGAATCGTTCGCGTCGGGCGTTCGTGTCCGGGGGCCGACAGGTACCCAGGTCCCCGGCGCGGGCCGGGCGGGGGCGAGGGCGTCCGGGTCAGAGCGCCGGGCCAGGGCATCCCGGTCAGAGCGCCGGGTCAGGGCATCCCGGTCAGAGCGCCGGGTCAGAGGGCCGGGTCAGGCCGGCAGGCGCACGCCGAGGCGCTCGAGGTCCGCGGCGCACCGGCGCGGCAGCGCCACGCTGCCGTGCTCGGTCGCCATCCGGGCGGCCTCGAGCAGCCGGGCCGCGACGGCGTCCGGATCGCCGTCGTACTGTGCCCGTACCCGCAGCACCTCGGGGAGCCACCAGACCTCCCGGCGGCTTCGGGCGCTCACGATTGCCGCGTCGAGGGTGGAACGGGACGCGTCGCTCTCCCCGGCCCGGGCCCGCACGTCCGCGACCAGCGCCAGCCAGTACGGCATCCGGGCCAGCGCTCCCTGGGCCCGCAGGTTCGCCAGCCCCCGCCGGGCGAGCTCCAGGCCGTCCCGGCCGCCGAGGTGCCAGCCGCGCAGCACCAGAGCCCACTCGCGGTAGTACCCGAACCCGTAGCGCCGGCACAGCTCGTCCAGCTCGGCCACCGTCGACAGCATCTCCTCGACGTCGCCGCACAGCTGCCAGGTGACCGCCGCGTAGGCCAGGGCCATGGCCAGGTTGTAGGGCGCCTCCGTAACCGCCCGGGCCCGGGCGAGGCCGTCCCGGCAGCGGTCCCGGGCCGTGTCAGGCTCGCCGAGCAGCCAGTGCGCGTGGGACTCGAACGCCGCCGCGTGCAGATCAGGACGAGGACCCATGATCAGCGAGACGTGGCGGGCCTGTTCGACGGCCAGGGTGAGGTGCGGGAGGGACTCGACCGGCCGGCCCATGCACATCATCGCGCCGCCCAGCGCGAAGTGCGCGGCCCCGCTGAACGACGAGCCCGGCTGGGCCAGGGCGAGCGCCCGCCGGCCGGCGGCCTCGCAGTCGGCCATCTGGCCCTGGACGAACATCGCGGCCCACAGGCCGACCAGGCCAGTCAGGACGGAGTCGGTGCGGCCCAGGGACTCGGCCAGCTCGATCGTGCGCACGATCAGCTCGTGCACCGGGGCGGACGCGTAGCCGCGCCAGGCGTTCAGCGGGCCGGCGGCGGTTCGAGCAGGTCCAGCTCCCGTTGGTCGCGGTCGCGGGAGGCCGGCTGGGCGCGGACGATGGCCAGACCGGCGTCGAGCAGGCGGACCGCCTCGGCGTGGGCGAAGACGGTCGCCGCGCCCCGCGCGGCCCGGCGGTAGTAGTCCACCGCCTGGGCCGGGCGGCCGGCCCGGGCGTACTGCTCGGCGAGCTCGGAGGCCACCGGCTCCAGATCGCCTGCGTGCAGCAGCTCCAGCCCCTGGGCCAGGCGGCGGTGCGCCAGCCACCTGCGCGCGGGGCTGATGCGGGCGTAGGCGGCGTCGCGCAGCAAGGTCGTGGGTGAAGTCGAAGCCGGCCGCGCTCTCCCGCGGGATCCGCGGGCGCCACAGCTCGTCCACCGCGCTGACCACGGCGTCCGGGTCGAGCTCGCTGGCCACGGTGACCAGGTCCAGGCTGAAGTCGCGGCCCACCGCCGGCGCCAGGCCGGCGATCTCCCGGGCGGCGGGGCTGGCCTGCTCGAGGCGGCCCCGCAGGACGAGGGCCAGGTCGCCGGCCGGCAACGACGTCGCCGAACCGCCGGCGCGCAGGGCCCGCATCGCCTCGACGACATGCAGCGGGTAGCCGCCGCTGGCGCCGTAGAGCACGTCGCGCTCGGCCGGGACGAACGCCCGGCCGCCGATCATCTCGGCCAGCCGGACGATGTCCCCCCGCTCCAGCGGGTCGAGGGTGACCTCGTCGAGGAGGCCGGCGGCCCGCATCCGGCCCAGCCACTCCCGCGGCTCGGGCTCGGCGTCGAGGCTGCCGGCGCGCAGCGTGGCGGCCACCAGGAGCGGGGCGTCGGCGGCCAGGGTGAACAACCGGGTCAGGAAGGCCAGTGTCTCCTGGTCGCATCACTGCAGGTTGTCGAGTGTCAGCAGGGTCGGCCGGCCGGTGGCGAGCAGGGCCCGGGCCAGGCCCTCGAAGAACCGGTGGCGCTGCCAGGCGTCGGCCACGGCCAGTGACCCGGCGGGCCCGCGGGCTCCGGCGGAGGGCAGGAGCCGGTCGACCTCGTCCCGCCACACCGGTTCGAGCCGGGCCGCGCCGGCCGCGAGCGCCGGGCCCCGCAGCCAGTCGGCGACGGGCGCCAGCGCCACCCGGCCCGACGCTCCGAAGCACAGGCTGCTGGCGACGACCGCGCCCGCCCGCGCCGCGAGACCAGCCAGCTCGGTCACCAGCCGGGTCTTGCCGACCCCGGGATCGCCCATGACGACCGCCAGCCGCGCTCGCCCAGCCACCGCGCCCGCCCACGCCCGGCGCAGCCGCTCGAACTCCTGGACACGGCCGACGAGAGCGATCTCCGCGGCGCTCGCGCCCGCTGACCGTGCCGGCCGGGCCGACGTCGGGGTCGGCGTCGGGGTTGGGGTCGAGGTCGAGGTTGAGGTTGGGGTCGAGGTTGGGGTCGAGGTCGACGCCGGGGTTGAGGTCGGGGTCGACGTCGGGGGCGGGCCCGGGCCGCCGGGACGCCGTCGCCGGGCCTGGCCGGCGGCCGGGGATCAGGGCCAGCGCCGCCCGCAGGTCAGGGCCGGGGCGTGGGCCTAGGCCGGGCCCCGGCGGGAAGGAATCCGGACAGACCGGCGAACCACGGCGAACAGGAGGTAGGTCGTGCCACTGCGCTGGAACTGGCTGGCGGTCGACTGCGTCGACCCGGGCCCGGTCGCCCGGTTCTGGGGCGGGGTCTTCGGCGTCGGCGCCGAGCCCGACCAGGACGGCGACTGGGTCGTCGCGCCGGCGGGGTCCCCGGTCCGGCTGATGTTTCTCCAGGTGCCCGAGGAGAAGCTGGTCAAGAACCGGCTGCACCTGGACCTGAGCCCGTCCTCGCCCCAGGAGCAGGCCCGGGAGGTCGACCGGCTGCTGGCGCTGGGCGCGAGCCGGGTCGACGTCGGCCAGACCGGCGACGAGTCGTGGGTGGTGCTGGCCGACCCGGCCGGCAACGAGTTCTGCGTCCTGTCCGGCACCGGCGGCTGACGGGGCTGACGGGGCTGACCGGGCGGGCGGACGGCGCGGGCTCCGGCCGAATTTAATCGGGATCGCCATCAAGGCCGCGGAAATCGTTCCGCTCGGCGACAATATGCGTCGGGTCGCGACGGCGAGCGGGCCGTCACGGCCGGTACGAGCCCAGGAGGTCCGGGTGGACGGCGGCGGACTCGGGGTAGTTGGGCGCCCAGTGCCCGCGGCGTTTCTCTGCTACGCGGATCCCGACGACACCCTGGCGAACGGCGCGATCACAGCGCTCGGCGTGGCGCTGCGGGCCGAAACCCGGCTGCAGAACGACCGGCGCCCGCTGGAGGTCTACATCGGCCGCTACGACGCCGGGCGGGACGAGGCGTGGGCGGCCCACGTCGGCGACGACGCCACCCCGACGGTCCTGATCCCCGTGCTCAGCCCGATGTTCCTGGCCGACAGCCAGTGCCTGCGCGATCTGCGGACGTTCGACCACCGGGAACGGCGCCTCGATCGCGACGACCTGGTCATCCCGCTGGTCTGGAGCGACCCGCCCGAGCCGCCGCCGGGCGCCGGGATGGACCCGGTGGCCGCGATGCTGCTCGAACGGCCCTGCCTCGACGCCCGCGAGCTGGTGGCCGTGCCGGTCACGGCGGCCCCGGTGCGGCGCCTGGTCGTCGATCTGGCCGCGCTGGTCATCGACGCCCTGGCCTACCGGCCGGAGTCGGCTCGCCCGCCCGCCGCCCGCCTCGCTCCGGCCGGCGGCCGGTTCGACGGACTGTCCGAACAGTCCGGGCCCGTCCGGCTGGCGGCCGTTCCGGCCGCCCCGGCCGCGGCGGCGACACTCCCCTCGGCGGGAACACTCCCCTCGGCGGGGACGCTGCCCTCGGCGGCGACGCTCTCTCCTCCGCCGGCGTTCCCACCGCCGCCGACGCACCCACCGCCGACGATCGCGCCGCTGCCGCCACCCATCCCCCCGCCGAACTCGCCCGTCCTGACCGGCCCGAACGCGATGATCGGCCGGACCGGGCCGACCGTGACCGTCCCGCGCCCGAAGCCGCCGACGCCGCCGCCGGGCGAGGCGGGGCCGGCGGACGGTCCCGGGCGGCTGGACGCCGCCGCGGTACGCGCGATGATCTTCCCGGTCACGACGGCGCTGCGCTCCGGCTACCTGCGCGAGGACGTGACCGCGTTCCTGACCCGGGCGGCCGACGACATCGAGCGGCTGCGCTGGCTGCTCGACCCGGCCTCACCGCCGCCGTCCCCGGCGCGCGGCGGCGGGAGCCCGATGACGGGCGCCGACGTCCGGCGGGCGGCCTTCCGGGTCAGCCGGCTGGCCGGCGGCTTCCGGATCGAGGACGTGGACGACTACCTCGACCGGCTGGAGGCGGAGTTCGTGCGGCTGCACGCCGCCGTCGGCACGGCCGGCGCCGGCCTCCGGCCGGGGGCCGCGACCGCCGGCTTCGTGTCACCGCTGGGTGAACGGACGCAGCCCAAGCCCGGCGGGGACCACGGCGGCGGGCCCTTCCGGACCACGCTGACCTCGGCCGACGTGCGGACGAAGGTCTTCCGGACCTCCCGCTACCGCACCGGCTATGAGATCGGCGAGGTCGACCGTTTCCTGGCCGAGGCCGCCCGCGAGCTCGAACGCATCCACCGCGTCATCCGCGCCGACGAGCAGGGCCGCCGGGCGCGGCCGGACGACCGGGCGTTGCGCCTGTCCCCCGAGGAGATCACGAACGCCCGGTTCAACCCGACCCGGCTGCGCTCCGGGTACGACGAGCAGGACGTCGACGACTACCTGGACGTGCTGCTGCGCGAGTTCGTCCGGGTACAGGATCATCTGAACCGCTGAACCGCTGAACCGCTGAACCGCTGAACCGCTGAACCGCTCAACCGCTCAACCGCTCAACCCCTGAAAGGCTGGACCGCCGCGCTGGACCGCCGCGCCGCCGGCCGTCCGCGCGCGCGGCGCCCCAGGCCGGTTCTCCGCGCCGGTCGACCGGCGGGGCCGAGCGGGGCCGGGCGCGACGCCGGCCTGGTTCGCGATGCCGGCCTAGTTCTGGAAGCCGTTGATGGACACGATCTGGGTGTCCTGTTCGATCGGAGCGCGACGGTGGGGCGGGCCGGGCCGGCCGCCGTTCGCCCGCCCGGGGCCGTCGGCGCCGGCAGCCTCCGCCAGGCCGCGGCTGTGGCCGGGTTCGGGATCCCGCTCGTCGTCCCCGTCGGGGTCCTGATCGGAGTCCATCGCCCCGGCCGACCCGGCGTCGGGAGCCTGGCTCGCGGCGTACAGGTCGTCCGACCACCATCCCCCGACGCCGTCGCGACCGGCGTCCCGGTCGTCGCCGCCGTCGGCCGGCTCTCCGTCGTCGCGGGCCGAACGGGCCCGGAAGTCGGCGAGGTCGCGCGGCCAGCCCGCCGCGAGCGGATCGGCCTCGGTCGTGGGCCGGCCGTCCTCGTAGAGCCCGTTCGCGCCGGATCGCGCGGCGGGAGCGGCGTAGGGGGCGTTCGGGTAGGTGTGGTCCCGATACGTGTCCGCGTAGCCGTCCTGCCCGTAGGGCAACGTCGGGCCCGGCGCGGCGGGAAAGCCGCCCCCCGAGCGCGGGCCGCTCGTCCAGCCGTCGTACCGGTAGCGGTCCGCCTCGTCGTCGCCCGTGCCGGGTGGGGTGGCGCCCGACCCGCCGCCGAGCCCGCCCGCCGGGCCGGCGCCGCCGAAGCTCGGCGTGCCGTACTGGTCGTACTCGTCGCGCTCGAAGCCGACGCCGAGTGGGTCGGCGCCGTTCTGGTCCGGACGGTACAGGTCGCCGCCGGGCTGCTGGACACCGTGCTGATCAGAACCGTGCTGATCGAAGGTGCTCTGATCAGAGCTGTGCTGATCGGTGCCGAACCTGTCCGCGCCAGTGGCGCCGGCGTGGTTCGAGCCGGAGGGGGCGTCGTAGAAGGAGCCGTCATAGGCGGAGGCGTCGTAGGCGCGGGCGTCGTAGGCGGAGGGGTCGTAGGCGGAGGCGTCGTCGGCGCCGCTGGAGCGGTAGTCGCCGCCGGTCTCATAGGTGCCACCGGAGCGGTAGTCGCCGTAGCCGCCGTCCGCCGGTGAGCGCTTGCCGCCCGGGTCCGCCAGTGGCGGGAAGCCCAGCGCGGACAGCCCCGCGAACGAGTCGTCGGCCCAGAGTCCCGACGAGACGGGATCCGGGGCCGAGTCCGGATCCGGCCGGCTGGGCTCCTCCTGACGGGGATAGGAGCCCGACAGGCTCGGCCCGACGAAGTCGGTGGTCACGAACGCGGCGATCGGCTCGGCCGGTGAAACGCCGTCAGACTCGGCGTGGGCCGAGGCTCCGGCGTCCGCCTCGCCGCCCGCGTCGGGTCCGCCCGCGTCATCTACCGCCGGTCCGAACCCGCCTCGGTCACCGCCGGGCAAGTCGGCGCCGGCCGGGTTGAGATCCCGCCGAGCGGGGTCGGTCCCGCCGGGCTCGATCCGATCGAGGTCAGGCCGATCGAGGTCGGGCCGATCGAGGTCGGGCCGATCGATGCCGATCGGGTCGATGCCGCTGGCGCCGGCAACGCTCGGGTCGCCAGCGGTCGAACCGCGGTCGGCGGCGGGCCCGTCGGCGAGGCCAGCCGTCGACCGGCCGGCGCCGCCGGCAAACCGGCGGCGGCTGGCCAGACCGATGGTGTAGAGCGCCATGGTGGCCGGGTCGGGATCGTACGGCTGCTCCTCGGCGCCGGCCAGATCCCCACCGGCCAGATCCCCGCCGGGCTGGTCCCCGCCGGCCAGATCCCGGCGGGCGGGGTCCCCGCCGACAGGATGCCCGTCAGCCAGGTCGCCATCGTCGTCCCGGCTCGCGGCGGCCGTCGAGCTGACGGCGACGGGGTCGTCCCAGCCGAGACCGGCCCAGCCGGGCCGAGGCGGCAGCGCCGCCACCGGCACCGAGGTGTCGATCGGTTCCGCCGTCGCCGCGGCGTCGTCGAACAGGAGCTCGGCGACGGGCCGGGGCCGCCCGAGGCGCATGCCCTGCGCATAGTCGACGCCCAGCCCCTCCAGGGCGTCGACCAGCTCGTCCCGGTCGACGTTCTCGGCGATGGTGTAGAGGCCGAGCGCCCGCGCGATCCGGACGATCGCGTCGATGACCAGGATGTCGGCCGAAGAGCTGAGGTCGGCCGAAGAGCTCCCGGCCAGGGACTCACCGTCGATCTTGACGCTGGTGAAGGAGTGATCGCGCAGGAAGGCGACCGAGCCCAGGCTCGAGCCGAAGTCGTCCAGGGCGAGCCGGCAGCCGGCCGCCCGCAGGACGTCGGCCAGCGCGCGCAGCCCGTCGTGGTTCCCGGCCGCGATTCCTTCGCTGACCTCGAGACCGAGCTGGGACGCCTCGACGCCCCGGGCACGCAGCGCGCTCACGACGAACGGGCCGAACCCGGGATCGGCCAGGGAACGGCCGGAGATGTTGACGTGCAGCTGCCAGTGCCGCTCCCGCGCGCGGTCGGTCGCGAGCAGCTCGACGGCCTGGCTCACCACCCAGCGATCGAGCGCGGCGATCGCCTCGCTGCCCTCGATGGTGGGCAGGAACTCGCCGGTCGCCAGCTCCGGCAGCACGTTGTCGCGCAGCCGGACGAGCAGTTCGTAGGCGTGGACCTCGCGGGAGGCCAGGTCGATGACCGGCTGGGCGTCGAGCGCGAGGAAGCCTCCGTCGATCGCCCGGGAGACCCGCTCGGCCGTCTGCCGGCTGGCTTCGGCCGCGCGATCGGCCTCGTCGTCGTGGATGCGCACCGCGCCCGGCCCGGCGGCGCTGGCCCGGCGGGCGGCGCTCTCCCCCCTGGTGAGCATCGCCCGATCGTCGCCCGCGCCGTCGGGTCCCGGCCGGTCGCGGGGGCCGTCAAGCGGGGCGATGCCGACGCTGACGCTGACCGCGGCGGCGCCGTCCGGATCGTCGGGCCGGCGGGCCCCGGTCGCGCTGACCAGGTCGACCAGGCGCCGGGCGAGCGTCATTCCCGGGTAGTGCCCGTCCGCGTCGGTGGCGGACGGGCCGGGCAGCAGCGCGGCGAACCGGCCACCGGGAAGGCGATGGAGCTCGGCGCCGGGCGCCTCGCCGGCCAGCAGCGGTGCCAGCGCGCGCAGTACCGCGTCACCGGCCTCGTGGCCGTGGCGGTCGTTGATCCCGGTGAAGTCGTCGATGTCGATGACGAGCAGGCGACCGGCGGCGATCTCGTCCGCGCTCAGCTCCCGCAGCCGGCGGACCAGGCTCGAGCGGTCCGGCAGCCCGGTCAGCGGATCGATGCCGACCCGCGGTCCCACCGGCGCGGCTTCCGGGGCGTTCAGCGCCTCGGCCGACGCCGGCTCCCGCGAAGCCTCCCGAAACGCCGGCTCATCGGACAGCGCCTCCGGTGACAGCGCCTCCGGTGACGGAGCCTCCGGTGACGCCGTCTCCTCGTCCGACCGTGGTCCGACCGACGCTGACCCGACCGACCCTGACCCGACCGCCGAGAGCGTGGGCTCCGCGAGCCCCGGCTCCGGCGGCGCGGGCTGGGCGGGCGCCGGTCCGGCCCCGCCGGCGAGCGCGACCGCGCGGGCCAGCGCGAAGGGGTCGTCCGGTGTGCCGGTCACGTCCCGGCTGGCCGCGACGACCCGCACCGGCATGTCGACCTCGTCGGCGAGTACCTCGCCGACGCAGACGAACACCCGCTCGCGGTAGCCCTCGGCCGGGCCGGCGCCGGAGTCGAGGCCGAGCTCGATCGGGATCCGTAAGCGGTGGATGAAGGCGAACGGTTCGCCCTCGCGCAGGGCGGTGTCCAGGGCGTTCTCGACCGCGTCGACGTCGTCCGGGTGGATCAGGCCGTGGAACAGGGAGTAGTCGACCGCGGCGTCGGCGCCGGACTCGCCGGCGGCCGCGCCGACCGGCGCGACAAGCGCGCGCATCTGGTCGGACCAGGTCATCTGGTTGCTGCTGAGATCCCATTCCCAGCTGCCGGTGCCGGAGATGGCCTCGACCCGGTCCCGGTGGCCCTCGCGGCGCCGCGCGCGCTCGTCGTCGTCGCGACTGTCGGTGATGTCGACGATCTCGTAGAGGACGAACCGGTCCGCGCCGGCCGGGCCCGCCCCGTCGGCGTCGGAGTCCCCGGCGGGGGGGAGGGCGGCCCGGCGGATCTCCAGCCAGCGGGTCGCGCCGTCCGGTGCCTGCCAGCGCTGGCGCGAGGTCGCGCCGGCCACCTGATCGGGGTCGATCCGGTCGAGCGGCAGCGCGGCGTTCGCGACCGCGAAGCGCGCCGCGACCACCGGGTCGTCGTGCACGGCGCCCCAGCCCAGCCCGCCCGGAGCCGAGGTCGCGCGCTCGCCGGCCCGGGACGCCCCCGCGCCGCCGCCGGCGTCACCGCCGCGCAGCACCAGCTCGAGCATCGCCCGGTTGGCCCACACGACCCGGCCGTCCGACGTGACCACGACCAGGCCGGTCGAAACCACGTCGGCCACCAGGCCCACCACGCCTGCGACCAACTCGCCTCCCCCGCCCTGCCCGGTTCGCGACGGCCGCCCGGGTGGGCTCACGGGTCCCGCCCCGGCGGGCGGGACGGCACGATTCCGGTGACCCTGCGCGGAAGTTTAGCGACAGTGGTGCCCGGTCCGACTGTTCGGGTGCCGCGGTTGGCCATACCGTGCCCGGCGAGGGGGCTGGCGGCCGCCGGGTGACGCTCCGGCACCCGGCCGACCCACGCCCGGCCCACCGCGGCGGCCCGGCCCGCCCCGGTTAGCACCGGTTCGCCCGCTCATGGGGGGCGGCGAACGGACCGAAAGACCCGTTGACGCCGTTCCGACCGGCCCCGACAACGGCGGACCCACAGCCCCCCGCAGACGCGCGGGCCGTTGCGCGGGAGGATGACGGCATGCCACGGGTCGTCGTCGCGCCGAATGCCTTCAAGGGCACGCTTACCGCCATGGCCGCGGCGAAGGCGATGGCCGACGGCGTGGTGGACGCGGTGCCGAGCGCCGACGTCGTCCTGCGCCCGGTCGCCGACGGCGGCGACGGGACGGTCGACTGCGCGATCAGCGCCGGCTTCAACCGGCACGAGATCACCGTGTCCGGGCCGCTGGGCGAGCCGGCGCTGGCGGCGTTCGCCGTCCGCGACGACCGCGCCGTGCTGGAGGTGGCGCAGGCCGCCGGCCTGACGCTGCTGGCCACGCCGGATCCGCGCGGCGCCACGACGGCCGGCGTCGGCCAGTTGATCCGGGCCGCGCTCGACGCCGGCGCCCGCCAGATCCTGCTCGGCGCCGGGGGCAGCGCGACGACCGACGGCGGCACCGGCATGTGCTCCACGCTCGGCGTGTGCTTCCTCGACGCGGCCGGCGAGCCGGTGCCGCCCGGCGGTGGCGGGCTGGGCCGGCTGGCCCGGATCATCGCCGACGCCCGCGACCCCCGGCTGGCCGGCGCCACCCTCACCGTCGCCGCCGACGTCGACAACCCGCTGCTCGGCCCGTCCGGCGCCGCCGCCGTGTTCGGCCCGCAGAAGGGCGCGAACGCGGCCGACGTCGCCGCGCTCGAGGACGGGCTGCGCGCGCTGGTCGCGGCGGCCGAGGCGGTCCGGCCCGGCGCGGCGGCGATCGCCGAGCGGCCGGGGGCCGGCGCGGCCGGCGGGCTGGCGTTCGGGGCCGTCACGTTCCTGGACGCGCAGGTCCGCCCCGGAGCCGACCTGCTGCTGGAGATGGTTCGGTTCGACGCCACCCTCGAGGGCGCCGACCTGGTCATCACCGGTGAGGGCGCGTTCGACGAGCAGACGCTGCGGGGCAAGGCTCCGCTGGCGGTCGCCCGCCGCTCCCAGGCGGCCGGCGTGCCGGTCGCGGCGGTCTGCGGACGCCTGGACACGCCCCGCGAGCGGTGGGCGGCGGCGGGCTTCGTGCTGGCCCGCGGCGTCGTTGAGACGGGGCCCGTCCCGGCTCGTTCGGAGGCGTCGGGCACGGCGACCCGTCCGCACGCGCCGCACGGCCACGCCGGGCCGCTGCGGCGGCGCACCGCCCAGGTCGTCCGCGAGCTGCTGGGCTGACCGCGCCCTTCGCGGTCAGCCCGCCGCGCCGCGGGCCTCCGGACGTCAGGACGTCAGGGCCTCAGGACGTCAGGGCCTCAGGCGCCGGTGCCCACCACCCGGCGAGGCGCGCACCGCTCGATCAGCTCCCGGATCTCCTCCAGGCAGCCGCCGCAGCCAGTCCCCGCGTCGCAGTGTTCACCGATCGTGTCCGGGTCGTCGACCCCGGACGCGATCACGCGCCGCAGGGTGCGGTCGGAGACCGCGAAGCATGAGCAGACGAGCACGGCACCTCACCCAGCGCACTGCGCGTATCCCCGCCCGGGCCGGGGCCGCGTGGCCGGACCCGCGGTGCCGGTCCGATGACCGCGCAGAGCGCCCCCCCCGGTCGGAGAATAGCTAAAGCTAGCCTTACATAACTAGGTTCGCACGGGCGAGCCCACGGCGCAAGCACCGTGGCCAACATGCCTGGTAGTTGCATGACTTGTACTTGATTGTTGGCTTAAGGGTCGGTAAACGAGTGGAGAGGGGGAAACAAGACTGTTCCGTTTCGGTTCGGCGACGCCGTCACGCCGCCGGTGAGGAGGACACGGCGGATGTGCCTGTGGCCCAAGGGGACGGACGTGCAGCGCGAGCCCTACCCGGTCCCCCGCCAGCCGGAGGCGCCGCCCGAACCGCCTCCGCAACCGCCGTCCGAACCGCGCGCGGCCCAGCCGCCCGAACCGGCCCCGGCCCAGCCATCCGAACCGGCCCCGGCCCAGCCGCCCGAGCCGGCCCCGGCCCAGGCCCAGGCCCAGGCCCAGGCGACCGAACGGGACGGGGACCGGTCGGCGCGCCCGGCGCTGCGCACCGCCCTCTACGTGCTGAGCCAGGTCATCCTGATCGGCTCGCTGTTCATGGTCTACCGGCTCGGCCGCTACCTGGCCGCCGGGCGCATCAGCGAGTCGATGCGCAACGCGACCCGGGTCTGGCACCTGGAACGCCTGCTGCGCCTGCCGGACGAGGACCTCGTCCAGGACCTCGCGCTGCGCTCGACGCATCTCGTCCGCGCCGCCAACGACTTCTACGTCACCGCGCACTTCCCGGCGGCGATCATCTTCCTGGCCTGGGTGCTGCTGTTCCACCGGGACGCCTGGAGCCGGGTGCGCAACGTCCTCATCATCACCACCGGGCTGGCACTGGTGATCCACATCCTGTTCCCGCTGGCCCCGCCCCGGTTCCTGCCGCTGATGCTGCCGAACGTCCACCTGATCGACACCGGCGCGGTGTTCGGGCCGTCGGCCTACCAGGGCCGGGAGTCCGGCCTGGCCAACCAGTACGCGGCCATGCCGAGCCTGCACATCGGCTGGGCCATCCTCGAGGCCTGGGCCGTCGTCACGATCTCCCGCCACGGGGTCCGGTGGCTGGTCCTGCTCCACCCGATCGTCACGACGCTCGTCGTGGTGGCCACGGCCAACCACTACTGGCTGGACGGCCTCATCGGCGCGGTCCTGGTCTCGCTGTCGGTGTGGGTCACCGGCCCGCGCGGGCTTCGCCTGCCGCGCCGGGCGCGCGCGGCCGCGCCGTGATCGCGCGCCCGGCGGCCGGTCAGGCGGTGAGCACGACAGCGGCGTCCGGTTCCGTGACCCGGAAGCTCACGCTCTCCTCAAGGTAGAGCTCGACGCCCTCGCCAGAGTGGCCGGTGTAGCCGACGGAGAGGTCCTGGCCGACCTCGAGCACGAAGTCGCCGCCGCGCAGGCTCAGGACGACGCCGCCGGTCAGGCCGGGCGCCGGGACGAGCGGCCCGCCCAGGATGTGCTTGAGGTGGTCGAGCAGCAGGTAGCCGCCGTGCTCGGCCGTCTCGGCGATCCGGGTGAACAGCTCGGGCGACACGGCGAGCCCGTACGGGCCGGCGATGCCGGCGCCGCGCAGGGTCGCGACCGCCTTGGCCACGGTGGCCGGATAGTCGTCGGTCGTCCCGGCCAGGGCCAGCCGCGGATGCGCCGACGCCTCGATGACGCCGACGATGCCGGCCTCGGGGTAGCCGTGGAAGACGATGGCGTTCTCGGTGGTGGCGATCTCGCGCGCCGCCGCGTCCAGACCGCCGAGGTCGACGTCGACCGCGCCCCGGTCGACGTTGGTCAGCTCGTCGCGGTCGAGGCTGAACGAGGCGCGCAGCTCCACCAGCGGCAGGACCCGGCGGACGCGGGCGGCTACCCCGTCGCCGGGCGCCGTCCCCAGCGGGGCGGTGCGGCCGATCACGGTGGCCGAGTAGCCCCAGCCGTGCGGGCCGGAGAAGTCGACGAGCTTGCGGGCGGCCAGGTTCGTGGTCAGCCGGGCCTTGGCCTCCTCGTCGATGGCCGCCCAGGCGGCGTCGGTCAGCGGGGCGTGTCCGCGCAACAGGTGGTTCATTCCGCTACTCCTCTGAGGCCGCCGATGCCGAGCGAACCGTCGCCGGCGCGGGTCCCACTGGTCTCACCGCCGCCGGCGGCCGGGCCGGCGTGCTCGGTGGCGGCTTCCTCGACGGCCAGGACCGGGCCCGACGTGAACAGGTACTCGCGCAGCTGGGTGTCCAGCGCCGGGTCGCGGCGGCGGAGCCACTCGAGCGTCATCGCCGCGTGTTCCTTCTCCTCATCCCGGTTGTGGGCCAGGATCTCCGCCAGCTCGGGGTCGGTCGCGGCCTCGACCCGCTGGTCGTACCAGTCGACCGCCTCCAGCTCCTCCATCAGCGAGGCGATCGCCCGATGACGGTCGACCGTGCCCGCCGAGAGCTTGTCCGGCTGCTCGTGCAGCCCCATGCTTGAATCGCCCATTCGCCTTGCCTATCACTTCGAAGCGCTGGTCGCGGCGGGTGGACGGCCGGCGCGGCCGCCCCCAGCCCCCGGGGCCCCCGGCCCCGGGCCACAGCCTCGAGCCACAGCCTCGAGCCACAGCCGCCGACGGCGTTCGGCGACCGCCAAGCGCCTACCCGCTCGGCGCCGGTCAAATCGGAATAATCTCCACGCGGCGGTTGCCGGCCCGGCCGGCGGCCGTCAGGTCCGAGTCGACCGGCCTCGTCGCGCCGACGCCGCTGGCCCGCATCCGGGTCGGGTCGACACCCTGGCTGGCCAGGTAGGCGGTGACGGACTCGGCCCGCTGCAGGGACAGCAGGTCGTTGAGCGCCACCGGGCCGCTGGCGTCGGTATGGCCGACGACCAGCACGGTCACGGTTGCGGCCCGTAGGGCCGCCGCGATCGGGTCCAGCCGGGCCCGGGCGGCCGGCGACAGCTCGGCCGATCCGGTGGCGAAAGTCAGCGGGCCGGCCGCGATCGCGGCCCGTAGCCGGGCCAGGCCGGCGCCGGCCGGGGGCGCGGCCGCCGGGACGCTGACCGCGGGAGTTCCGACCGGGGGCACTGCCACCGGCGGGACGGTCACGCCGGTGGCCGGGCCGGCGGACGGGATCGCTCCGGGCTGGGCTGTTCCCGGCCCGGTGGTTCCCGGCCCGGTGGTTCCCGGAACGGTCGTCCCCGGCACGGTCGTGCCCGGAACGGTGAGCTGGTTGTCGAGGTGAACCGCCGGGTTGAGCGCGCGGGCGGCGGCCAGCACGGCGGCGCCGAGCCGGTCACGCTCGCCCGATCCACTGACCGCTCCGGTCACGGTGACCGTGTCGCCGGCCACGGTGACCTGGTGCGGGCCGGTCAGCCCGCCCAGGGCGGCCGCCAGGCGCCCGACGGCGTCCGGCGCCGGCCCGGGGATCCCCCGGGTCACGGTCACGTGATCGCCGACCTGGGCCCGGGGGCGCCGGGCGGCGCCGCCGGCGGCCGAGACCAGCCGGTGGCGGGCGGCGTCGTCGGGGACGGCCGCGCTGACCGAGAGCGAACGCCCGTCCGACGCGACCACCAGCGGCACCGACAGCCCGGCCGAAGCCGACAACCCGCCGATGCGGACGTCGTCCCCGAGCAGGGACGACTGGGCGCCGGCCGTGTGGCGGGCCGCGCTGAGCGCGGCCGAGGCCGCGGCGGCGGTCGGGAAGCGGCCGTGCAGGGTGACCGTCTCGCCGTGGACGGTGGCCCGGACGCCAGGGGCGGCCACGGCGTGGGTGGCCCGGGTGGCCAGGTCGTCCTGGATCGCGCCGCGGCGCAGCCCGAACGCGGCCGCCGCGAGCAGCAGCCAGGCCAGCACCAGAGAGACCAGAAAGGCCACCGGCCGGGGTCGATCGAACAGCGGTCGGTTGAACGGCACCCAGGCCAGCGACATGTCAGGCGATCTCCGTGACGTCCCGTCACGTCCCATACGGGACGGTTGAGTAACTCTGTCACAGCTGCCGGCGTCCGTTGGACCCGGACTGTGCTGGCGTGCCAGATTGGTCAAAACATGTCGAACAAAGATTGCACACATGTGCCAGGTACGTCCGGCCGCGTAGGACACGCCGGGCGACGCTGTGAGCACGATCGGCGATACAGCCGCGCCGGTTGACGGCGCGAGAAAGCCCGGAGCCTCAGCCGCGTCGGGCGGCGCTGTTTGCCAGGCTGTTCACCCGAGTGCGGGACAGCCTGAACCGGCTCGGCATCTCCCCCGGCGCCCGGTCCCGCCGGGGCTCGGCCCGGGCCGGCGTCGTGTCGGCTTCCGACGCCCGGTCGCCGTCCGGCTCCGCCCCTACCTCCGGCACCTGGAGGCCGCCCAGCTCCGCCCCGGCTCCCGGCGCCCGCGGATCGTCCAGCTCCGCCCCCACTCGCGGCTCGGGCGCGATCGGGCGCTGAGGCCCGCGGGGTTCCGGCCGCGGGCCACTAGCCGGCTGAAGCCCACTCGCCGGCTGAGCTCCGCTGAGCATTTGCGCCCCGCTGTCCGAGCGAGCTCCGCTGTCCGAGCGAGCTCCGCTGGCTGTAACCGGCTGAAGCCCGCTGGAAGGCTGGAGTTCCCCGGGTTGCTCAGCCGAGCCGGGCGGCGCCGTCTCGGCCCGCCCCCGGCGCGCGACCCGCGCGATCAGCAGGACGAGCCCGGCCGCGAAGGACAGAACCGTCCAGCCGGCGATCGCGTCCAGCAGATAGTGGTTGGCCGTCGACATGACGACGAACGCGGTCCCCGCCGGGTAGAGCGCTCCGAGCACCTTGACCCACCGCCGCCGGGCGAAGCGGGCTACCAGGAAGCCGCACCACAACGCCCACGCGCAGTGCAGCGAGGGCATCGCCGCGTACTGGTTGGCCAGGGTGCCAAGGCCGCGCGGCGCGGCCGAGGTCGATCCGCCCCACCAGCCCCAGTCGTGGTAGCGCGACATCATGTCGATGTAGGACGTGCCCGGCAGCAGACGGGGCGGCGCCGTCGGCAGGAGGAAGAACCCGCACAGGCTGATTAAGGTCGTCGCGACGAGGGTCCAGCGAGCCCGCCGGTAGAACGTCGGATTGCGCCGGTACATCCACACCAGGACAGCCGGGGTGACGATGAAGTGCAGCGTCGCGTAGTAGTAGCAGCAGATGACCGCGAGCTGCGGGACCGTGACCAGCCAGTGGTTGAGTGCCAGCTCGGGGTTGAGGTGGCTCCAGTGCTGGAACCGCTCGATGTCGAAACCGACCCGCTCCGCCGAGGCGCGCGCGCCGTCGGCCACGCCGCGGGTGGCCGTGTAGAGGTAGTAGCAGCTCACCAGGATCAGGGCTTCCACCCACAACGGCGGAAGCCCGTTCACGCCGCGGCGGACCCGGATCACGTAGCTACCTCCCTGATTGCCCCGTCCTCATCATCCTGTCACGCACCTACGACAAGAATGTCACCCGCCACCTGTACCCGGGCCCGGACGCCACCCGGCCCGCCGGCCAGCGGCCGGCGGCACGTCTGGACGCCGCCGTCAGGCCCGCGGCGTCGCGGCGGCCACCGGAATCGAGCCGCCCGGCCCGGCCGACGCCCCGGCCGCGGCCGGATTCGCCGCGCTGCCCGACGGGGCTGAGCTGCTCGGCGACGCCGTGCTCCCGGAGGACACGGTATCGCTCACCGGCAGGGCACTACCCGCCCGCCAGGTCGCCCAGGGCACCGACCACGCGTTGCCGAGCTGGCTAGTGTCGGGTGCCCGACCAGTGTTCGAAATGTTGATCATGTCGCCCAGACGGGAGTAGTTGTAGAACCACTGAGCGTCGGTGGGCGAGGCGTTGACGCACCCGTGCGAGACGTTTGCCCGCCCCTGGGACGCCACCGACCACGGAGCGGAGTGGACGTAGGACCCGCCGCTGGTGAACTGGACGGCCCACTGGACCTGTTCGTAGTAGTAGTCCGGGTCGCCCTTGGGGATGCCGACGGTGGCCGAGTCCATCGTCACCTCGGGCGAGAGGCCCAGGACGTTGTGCGGCCCGGACATGGTCGGCCACTGCGGGCGGCCCAGGCTGACCTTCATTGTCCGGACGAGGGCGCCGTTGTCGTAGACCTTCATGACGTGGGTGTTGGCGTCCACGTAGCTGACGTGGGCGTCGCCGATCCGGAAGTCCATCGCCCGATCCTTGACACCCATGCGGCCTCCGCCGTTGTCGAGCCCGGCCAGGTTGGCCTCGACGTGGACGCGCGTGCCCGGCTGCCAGTACTTCGCCGGCCGCCAGACCGCGGTCCGGTCGGACGTCCAGTTCCAGGCGCCGAGGGTGGGCGGGTCGGTCTGGACGAGCAGGCGGCTCTGGACGGCGGCCCGGTCGCGCGCCGCGGCCGAGAACGTCAGCGTGATCGGAGCGCCGACCCCGACGGTCTGCCCGTCCACCGGCTCCCAGGAGACCTTGAACGAGGACGACGGGACGCCGGTGGCGAAGGTGGAGTTCGCCCGGGCGACCCCGGTGATCCCCGGCGTGGCCTGGGTGACCGCGCTGACCTGGTAGGACGAGTCGGCGAACAGGCCACCGGTGGAGGTCCAGCTCCGCCGGTCGGCGCTGAAGGTGCCCGCCAGCGTCCCGGCCGGCGTCTTCTGCGACGTGCTCGCGGAGCGGGCGACGGTCACCGAGGCGAGCGGTGCGTTGCTGCGCACGTTCACGGCGTCACCGACCACGACGGCCTGAGCGCCGTTGGCCGGCGTGATCTGGATCTGCGCGACCGGCGCCGCGACGGTGGGCGCGGCGGCCGGCCCGGCGCCCGAGCCCCCACCGCCGCCACAGCCGGCGAGGGTCAGCGCCGCGACGGCGGCAACAATGCCGCCCAGACGAATACGAACCGTCGATCTACCTATCACCGAGCGTGCAGAGTCAGCCGAGGCCGGCGCGGTGTCCCCGCGCCGCGCCGTCCGGCTCCTCGACCCGCGCCCTTCCTCCGGCTGGCTACCGTCCACAGCCGGACCGTACCCAGCCGACGCCCCGTCGGCCCGCCGATCAATATGCCGAACTCTGTCAAACAACCGACGGCCCGCCCCGGGTGATGGAATGCTCACCGAGGGTGCGGAAGACCGCGAAGACCACATCGTCCCTCCCCCACGGCCGCCGCGCGGACGACCGACCGATTAATTGTGCCACAACGCCACGAATACTCTCCGCATTCATCGTCGAAACGACAGCGAAACCATGGTTACCGACACCGGACACAGGAGCCGCGGACAATCACACAGCCAGTCCACTGGCGGGCCACCATCCCACCAGTGGCGCCGGCGCCACCTTTACCCACCAGAGCCCAGCGGGTCCCACCATCCGGCCAGCACCATCGGCCAACCCACCCACCAGGTCGCCTGTCCGCCAGCAACCCTTCCGCCGAACCAGCCCGTCCGCCGAACCAGCGCCGGCGGCGGCCGTCCCGTCCACCCAGCCACCCCCGGAGGTCTCCCATGGCGGTCGTTCTCGGGCCGAACCAATTCGGCAAGGCCGAGGTCCGACTGGTCCGCGTGGACCGGTCCACCCCGGTCCACCAGATCACCGACCTGACCGTGTCCAGCTCGCTGCGCGGCGATTTCACCGCGGCTCACCTCACCGGCGACAACGGTCACGTCCTGACCACGGACGCGCAGAAGAACACCACGTACGCGTTCGCCCGGGATGGGATCGGTGAAATCGAGGAGTTCGCCCTGCGGCTGGCTCGGCATTTCACCGGCGCTTTTCCGTGGATCACGGGGGCCCGGCTGGAAATCAACCAGCACCCGTGGGAGCGCATCGACGTCGACGGGGCCGGGCACGACCATGCGTTCCGCCGCGCCGGCGCCGAGGATCGCACAACCGCCGTGATCGTCGACGGGGCCGACACCCACATCGTGTCCGGGCTGACCGGACTGGTCGTGCTGAAGTCGACCGGATCGGAGTTCAGCGGCTTTCCCCGCGACCGCTACACGACTCTGGCCGAGACGACCGACCGCATCCTGGCCACCGAGGTCACCGCCCGCTGGCGCTACGCCCAGCCCGACGTCGACTTCGGCAAGCTGTTCCCGGCGATCCGGTCCGAGCTGCTCGAGACGTTCGCGGCCACGCACAGCCTGGCGTTGCAGCAGACGCTGTTCGCGATGGGCGAAGCCGTGCTCACGGCGCACCCCGAGGTGGTCGAGGTCCGCCTCGACCTGCCGAACAAGCACCACTTCCTGGTCGACCTGGAGCCGTTCGGCCTCGACAACCCGAACGAGGTCTTCTACGCGGCCGACCGCCCCTACGGCCGGATCGAGGGCACCGTCATGCGTGACGACGTCCCGCCGGCTCCGCTGGCCTGGTCACGGCTGGCCGAGCCCGCCTGAGCCCGCGTCGGCCGGCCCGATGCGGACGACGTCGCCGGCGGCCAGCCCGAGGTGGGCGGCCGCGTTCCCCCGGTTGACGGCGAGCGCCACCCGGCCGGCCGAGTCGACGTACAGGACAAGCTCCCCGGCGGCGACCGAGCCGAACGTCACCCCGAACGGCGGCCCGGCGAGCGGGCTCCCGCCCGCCCGGGTGACCAGCGCCGTCCCGCCCGGACGCAGGCCGGCCTGGGCGAGCAGTTCCGGCCGGGCCGCGAACTGCACGTTCCCGTAGTGGTCGACCAGCGCCACCTCGGTCTCGACCTCACCGGGCGGGGCGAGCCGGGCGATCGGCGGCCGCGGCCGCACCAGTCCTTCCGGGTCGACCGGGGCGCCCAGCCCGCCCGGCGCCTCGCCCCGGGCCAGGCGCGCGGCCGCCGGCGCGAAGACGTCCCGGCCGTGGAAGGTGGCCGGCGTGCCCGGGCTGACGGCGAGGGCGTAGGCGGCAAGGGCGCCGCCGAGCGTGTCGGCCGCCGCGACCAGCAGTCCGTTGTCCGGCCCGACCAGCCAGCCGTGCTCGGTCTGGACGGCGACCGGGCGCCGCGAGGTGCCCACGCCCGGGTCGACCACGGCCAGGTGGACGCCGACGGGCAGGTAGGCGACGGTCTGCGCGAGGATCTCCGCGCCGCGGCGGATGTCGCCCGGGGGCACCAGATGGGTGATGTCGATGATCCGGGCGTCGGGCAGCTCGCGCGCGATGACGCCGTGGCAGGCGGCCACGAACCCGTCGGCGAGGCCGTAGTCGGTCAGGAAACTCACGCAGACCATCCGGACATCCTCTGCCATAAGCCCAGCTCACGCCCGGATTAACGAGCGATCAGCAGTCGGTGTGGGACGACCCGGCGCGGGGCGGCGCGCCTCAGGCGCCGCCGGTTCGGCCGTCCCCGCGCTGACCGCCGTCCGCGTGGGAACCAGCGGGGCCGGCGTTGCCGGGAGCGGCGCCGTCGGGACGGGCCCGGGCGCGCTCCCAGCCCTCGCCGTGCACCCAGGTCTCACTGTCGACGACGTCGTGCGGGGACGACTCCAGCTCGGCCGGGGCGGCCTGGGACGGTGGCGTGTAGCCGACCGGGGTCTCCTGGCGCCGCTTGGGCCCGGCGTTGGCGATGACCACCGCGATCCACGGGGTGATCAGAGCGATGGCGATGGCGATCAGCCGGACCCAGCCCCGGAAGGCGACGACGGCGAGAATGAGGCAGACGGTCCGGAACAGCATCGACAGGACGTAGCGGCGCTGGCGTCCCCGCAGCTCGTCCATGGGCGCCTGGGACGCGGAGGTGATGAGGACCGAGCGATCGCGACCGCGATTCCACATGATGCCGCTCCCTCGTCGCGTCCGCGCGATCAGCCGGCGTCGCTGGGTCGGTGTGTCGGGGCGTCGGTGGTTCGCCGTGACCGTTCCGGGCCTGACCGCCGCGCCACCCAGTCTGCCTCGCGCGGCCCGGACATGCCGGCCCTACCCGTCCGCGCCCGGCCGAATCAGCCGCCGCCGGCCGCGATGGGCTCGTCGAGCAGGTAGCGGGCCAGGACGAGGTCGTTGATACGCCGCAGCTCGGCCAGCCGCATCGGGCGGCCCGGCCCACGCGGGAAGCGGCCCGGCCCGACGAAGCGGGGGGCGCCCGCGGCGCCGACGAGGAACGGCGCCGTGACGATCTGGATCTCGTCGACCAGGCCGGCCAGCAGGAACGCGGTGTGGATCCGCTGGCCGCCCTCGATCATCAGCCGGCGCACGCCCCGCCGGAACAGGTCCCCGGCCACCGCCGCCGGCATCGCGGCACCACTGGGAAGGTCGACGACCTCGACCCGGGCACCGCTCGGGTCGCTGTTCTGGGCACCGGCCGGCCGGTAGACCAGCGTGTCGGCCTCGTCCCCGAAGATCCGGGCGGCCGGGTCAAGACCGCCGCCCGCGCTGACCGTCACCCGCACCGGGCTCGGCGCAACCCCGCGGGCGACCCGGGCGGCGCGCCGCGCGGCCGAGCGGACGAGCAGGCGTGGATTGTCCCGCCGGACGGTGTTCGCCCCGACCATGATCGCGTCCGCGCCGGCCCGCAGCGCGTCGACCCGGTCCCAGTCGTCGTCGTCGGAGAGCACCAGCCGATCCGGCGAGTCGTCGTCCAGGTAGCCGTCGAGGGAGACCGCCGCCGACAGCAGGACGTAGGGCCGCCCGACCCTCGCCCCTGCGTACTCCCACCCAGCGGGCTCACTCATCAGGCTGGGTCTCCCCTCACGCGGTTCGGATTCAGCGCAGGATGCAGGCATGCCCGAGATCACCATTCGCGATGTCCCGGACTTTACCCTCGAGGCACTGGAGCTCAGGGCCGCCCAGGCTGGCCGCAGCCTCCAGACCTACCTGCTCGACCTCGTCATCAGGGACGCCACTACACCGAGCCTGGCCGAGACGATGGCCCGCCTCGACCGCGAGACGCACGCTGAACTCGCGACCGCGGACATCCTCAGCGCGATCGATGAGGCTCGAGAACGACGGTAGTGGCGTACGTGACCTCTCACGCGGCGGCGAATGCTCTAATAGCGATGAACACGCGGGCATAGCCGGCAGCGGTCCTCTGCTCGCGTTACGGTGATGGCCGTACGGGGGACTGAGCGGTGCGTGTCTGGAGTATGCCAGTCCGGCGGGAGTCGACGGGCCGGTGATCATCGATCCGCGCCTGGTCGCGGCCGCGCTGCCCGGCTACAAGCTCGGCGATCATCTCGGGACGGGCGGGTTCGGGCTCGTCCTGGCGGCGCGGCACCGCAAGCTGCGGCGCGACGTCGCGATCAAGGTGATCCCGGCCGAGACCGCGCTGCCAGGCAAGGAGTTCGCCACCGAGGCGGCCCTGCTGGCCAGCCTCGACCATCCGCACATCGTCCGGGTCCACGACTACCTGGAGACCCGCGGCCTGGGCCTGATCGTGATGGAGCTGTGCGCCGGCGGCACCCTCACCGAGCGCCGGGCGTCGCTGAGCCCACCCCAGAAGTGCGCGGTCGGCCTGGCCGTCGCGGCCGGCCTCAGCCACGCGCACAGCCGGGGCATCCTGCACCGCGACATCAAGATGGGCAACGTCCTGTTCGACGCGGACGGGCGGGCGAAGGTCGGCGACTTCGGCATCGCGCGGATGTTCACCGGCAGCGGCGTCACCGGCACGGCCAGCGGGGCTGGCACCCCGATGTACATGGCGCCGGAGCAGATCATCGGCGGCCGCCTCGGGCCGCCGACCGACATCTACGCCCTCGGCGTCCTGCTCTACTTCCTGTTCAACGGCCGGCCGCCGTTCGACCCGACGCTCACCGCGCCCCAGCTGTGGCAGGCCCAGCTGGCCAGCCCGCCCCGGCCGATGACGGACGTCCCGGCGCCGATCGCCGACGTCATCCTGCGGGCCCTGGCCAAGGACCCGGTCCACCGGCCCCCCGACGCGGACACCTTCGCCGAGGAGCTGGCGGCCGCCGCCGACGACGTCCACGGCCCGGCCTGGCTGGCCGATACCGGCGTCCCCCTGCACCTCAGCACGCCCGTCCGCCAGGCCGCCGCCCCGGAACGGCCAGAACCGCGACCGCCGCCGGAACCGGAGGCTGCCGGGGCCAAAGAAGGCGAGGCCGACCGGCCCGACCGGTCCGACCGGCAGCCGTTGGACGCGGGAACGCGCATGGTCCGGCTGGCCGTCGTTGTGACGGCATTCGTCCTCGCCGCCGGCTTCTTGGCTATCGTGCTGCTGCCCGGCGGCAGCCCGGCGGTGACCGCCGCGGACCGGCAGGCCTGGTCCCGCCAGCTTGCCGCCGCTTCAGCGGCGGCCGCCGTGAGGAACGATACCGGGCTGGCGAAACGCCTCGCTGTCGCCGCCTACCGGACCGCGCCAACACCCCAGGCTCGCGTCCGCGCCATAGCCTCCCTCGCCGGCACCACGCAGCCGCGGGCCACGCTCGTCGGCTACGGCCAGCAGGTGGCGTTCTCGGCCGACGGGCGCTACCTGGCGACAGGCGGCGCGAACGCCACTGTCCGGCTGTGGGACACATCCACTCACGGTCGCGGCCAGCCGCTGGCCAGCTTCACGGGCAGCTCGGCCAACGTCAACGCGATCGCCTTCTCCCCGGACAGCCGGCTGCTCGCCACGGCGGGCGCGGACGGCGCGATCCGGCTGTGGGACACGTCCATCCGAGGCATCAGCGGCACGACGCAAACGTTGTCCGGCACCGCGGCGAACGTCAACGCCATTGCCTTCTCCCCGAACAGCCGGCTGCTCGCCTCAGTCTCCGATGACGGCACCGCCTGGCTCTGGGACACCTCCGATATCAACCTCTTTCCCAACGCGCCCGTGGCCAGGCTCGTCGGCCACGAGTCGATCGCCAACGCCGTGACGTTCTCCCCGGACGGACTGCGTCTCGCCACGGGCGCCGATGACGACACCGTCCGCCTATGGGACGCCGGCGCGCGGGGCACCGTCCGCCCGCTGGCGACCTACCGGTCCGATCCTCCAGGGAACCCGGACTACAACTACGTCTACGCCGTGGCGTTCTCCCCAGACGGGCACCTGCTCGCCACCAGTACCTCGATCAACAACTTTCCATACATCGGATTTGCCCAGCTATGGAACCCCACCGGGCCGACCGGCGGCAGACCGCTGGCTACCTTGAGCGGCCACACAAACTTCATCGTCTCGCTGACGTTCTCCCCTAACGGACGGCTGCTCGCCACCACCAGCCCGGATGGCACCGCCCGTCTGTGGAGCACCACGAGCCGCGGCGCTTCCCGTCCCTCGGCGACGTTCACCGGCACCGGAACTACCATGTACACGGCGGTCTTCGCCCCCGACGGGGCAATCGTGGCCACGCCCAGCACCAGCGGCATCGTTTACCTGTGGGACGCCGGCAGCCGAGGCAGCCCCCGTCCGTTGACCAGCTTCACCGGTGGCCAGGGAAACGTCTACGGGGCGGCCTTCGCTCCCGACGGCCGGACGCTGGCGACGATCAGCGGCGACGGCGTGTCCCGACTTTGGGACACCGATCCGGCCGCGCTGGCCACCCAAGCCTGCCTTCTCACGGCCGGCCGCCTCAGCGAGGCCGAGTGGAGGGCCGTGCTGCCGCGGACGCCGTACCAGCCGCCGTGCGGCTGAGCAGGGGCGGCCGGGGTCAGCCGGTGAGGCGGACGGAGGCGTCGAAGGCGTCGTAGGCCGACTCGCGGGCCCGGCGGACGGCCGCCGACAGGCCCCGCAGCGCCGACGTCCGCGCCTCCACCTCCGAGGCGGTGATCGCCGCCCCGTCGTCGTGCGCGGCCAGCTCCAGCAGGTGGGCGACCCGGGCCGCCCGGGCCAGCAGGGCGTGCGCCGGTGCCGGGTAGCCCGGCCCGAGCAGCCGGCGGGGCTCGTCGGTGTCCTCCTGCCGGTCACGCAGGACGTTGAGGATCTCCGGGCGGGCCCGGCCCAGCTCGGCGGCGCTGAGCGCGGCTGTCGTCACCCGGATGGCGTGGTTGAGCTCGTGCTCGGCCGCCCGCAGGGACGCCGGCGGCGCCGGTTCGGCCCGGCCGGTGAACGTCGTCCAGTGGACGGACTCCAGCCCGCCCTCGACCGCCGGGCCGTGCGCGGTCACCGACGGGACGAGTACGAGCGGCGGCGCGGGACCGAGTACGACGACGGCCTCACCGGAGGCCAGCGCCTCGTCGTTGACGGCCGGTGGGCCGGCCAGGCCGCTGACGTCACCGGGCACCGGTAACACGAGGCGAAGGCGGCGGGCGCCGGCCGCGCGCAGCCGGCCCAGGCCGAGCGCGAGACCGTCGCCGTCGATGCTGTGCGGGGCGGCGTGCTCACCGAGGTCGGCGCGGATCTCGGCGATCGCCTCGTCGGAGCTCGCCAGGCCGGCGAGCCACGCGTTGCCCCAGCCGACGAGCGCCCCCGAGCGGGGCGACGGAGGGAAGACGGGGAACACACTGCCTACGGTAGGGAATGGAACCCGTCCCGGGCGACGACTCCCCACCGAAGTTGCGAACCGTACCGATCGGTCCCACCCTGATAACTTCGTTCGGCTTCCACATGGCGACGCAGGGGAGTCATCGCCCGCCCGACCAACCAGGGCACGCCAACCCCAGCCAACCACCGCGCCCGTTCGAGTGATCCGGGCGGCGCGAGCTCCGGCGGGACGACCGGCAGCGCCCGCACCGGGACGCCGGCCGAGCGCAGCGCCTCGGTGAACACCCGGGCCATCAGCTGGTGGCCGCGCCGGCTGGGATGGATCCGGTCGACGTCAAAGCTGGACGCCTCGTACATGAACGCCTGGGCCCGCAGGTCGACGACGACGACCCCGGGGTCGCCAGCGGCGGCCGCGCTCACGGCGGCATTGACCGCCTCGACCCGGGCCGTCAGCCGGCCCCGGGCGCCGATCGGCAGCCACACCAGCCGGGCCGGGTCGGGCAGGGTGGCGGTCAGGACGACGGCGCCGGAGGCCCGCAGCCGCTCGATGCTCCAGATCAGGTTCTGCCGGGCGGCGAGAGCGTCGAAGCGCGGCCGCAGTACGTCGTTGGCCCCGGCGACCAGGCTGGCCACCGCCGGTCCCAGCCGCAGCGCGGCCGGCAGCTGCTCGCGCCGGACCTTGGCGGTCGTCGCCCCGGTCGTGGACAGGTTGACGAACATGACGCCGTTTCCGTACGGACCGTCGGTCCCGTCCCCGCGCAGGCTGCGCGCCGCCCGAGCCGCCCAGCCCCGGCCGGCCAGCTCGCCGGCGCCGTGGTGGTCCCGCCCCATGCTGATGCCGTCGCCGAGGCCGGCGGTGATGCTGTCACCGAGCGCGACGAAGGAGAGCATCAAGCCACCCGCCGGGTCTCCGTCTCGACCGGCGCGGCGCCGACCAGCGGGGCGCCGGGAACGGAGGCCAGCGGCGCGGCCGTGAGGTGGTGGGCGGCCAGGAAGCCGGCCACGGTCGCCTCCCACGGGAAGCACTCGGCCCGGGCCCGGGCGCTGGCAGTCCGCGTGGCCTCCTCGACCGCCAGCAGCTCGGTGACGGCGTCGGCGAACGCCCAGCCGCAGCCGGCGGCGGCGATCCCGGCCGGGGGCGCGACCAGCTCGGCCAGTGCGCTGGCGTGGTGGACCACGGCCGGGGTGCCGCTGGCCAGCGCCTCCAGCGCGGCCAGGCCGAAGGTCTCGACCGGTCCGGGGGCCAGCACGACGTCCGCCGTGGACAGCAGCGCGGCGAAGCGGGCCCGGTCGTGGATGAAGCCGGCGAACGCGACCGGCAGGCCCCGGGCCAGGCGGACCAGCCGGGGCCGGGCCCCGCCGTCGCCGGCGATGACGAGCCGGGCCGGAACGCCACGCCGGCGCAGCTGGGCCAGCGCGTCGATCGCGATCTCGTTGCGCTTCTCCGGCGACAGGCGGCTGGCGTGGACGAGCAGCACGTCGCTGTCGCGAGCGTAGGCACCGCGCAGGGCGCGGTCGTAGCGCTCGGGGCCGAAGGTGTCGAGGTCGACGCCGAGCGGGATCGTCACCAGGTTCGGCGCGCCGCAGCGGCGGAACTCCTCACCCGCCCAGGCCGTCGTCGTGACGACGGTGTCGAACGCGCCGGCCAGCGCCATGTTGGACCGGTCGACGGCGGCCCGCACCGGCAGCACCCCGCGCAGCGGGCGAGGTGTCCAGGCGTTGGCCAGCCGGTCGAGCCGTTCGTGGCTGACGACCAGCGACCGGATGTCGCGGCGGCGGGCCCAGCGGCCCAGCGGGCGCAGGGTCGCCCGGTCGTGGACCTCGAGGCGGTCGGGTGCCTCGGCCTCGAGCGCCCGCACGACCCGCCACAGGTCGGCCAGCACCCGGTAGCCGGTGCCCGGCACCAGCGGCGAACGGACCGTGATGAGCTTGGCCCCGCCGACCTCGGTGACCCGGTCGGTCGCGCCCGGCACGATGCGGGTGACCTCGTGGTCGGCGGCCAGGTAGCCGTCGGCCAGGTGCCGCAGCGTCGTCCGGATGCCGCCGGAGCGGGGGGCGACGAAGCTCGCCGCCTGCACAATCTTCACCGGAGCGCTCCCTTTTCTCGGACGGCGCGAACAGATCGCGCCGTTGAAGCCGGCCCCGCGGCGGCCAGCGCTAGCGCGGCCAGCCCGGTCACAGGTCGCTCCCGGCGCCCGCTCCCGCGCGCGGCCGGGTCGGCCGCCGGCCCACCAGGCCGCCGCCGAGCACGTCCCGGTAGTGGCCGAGCAGCTCGTCGCCGATCGCGGCCCACCCGCGCCCGGCCACCGACTCCCGGGCCGCGACGCCCATCGACGTCCGCAGCGCCTCGTCGGCGACCAGCCGGCCGACCGCGTCGGCCAGCTCGCCGGCGTCCAGGGGCCGGTAGTGCAGGCCGGTGCGGCCGTGCTCGACCACGTCGAGCAGCCCGCCAGCGGCGGGGGCGACCACCGGCACACCGCTGGCCTTGGCCTCCTGCGCGGCCTGGCAGAACGTCTCGTGCACGCCGGTGTGGACGAACACGTCGAGGCTGGCCACCGCGGCCGAGAGCGCCGCGCCCGAGGCGAAGCCGAGGAACTCGGCGTCGGGCCGGCGGCGGCGCAGGTCCGCGGCCATCGGGCCGTCGCCGACGACGACCAGCCGGACGCCCGGGGCGCGCGGCACGGCGGCCAGCAGGTCGACCCGCTTCTCCCGGGCCAGCCGCCCGACGTAGCCGACGAGGACCTCCCCGGCCGGGGCCAGACGGGCCCGCAGCTCAGGGTCACGGTGGGCCGGGTTGAACCGCTCCAGGTCGACGCCCCGGCTCCAGCGGGCGACCTGGTGGACGCCCTCGCGGACCAGCGAGTCGACGGCCGGCCAGGACGGCGCGAGCGTGCGCGCGGCCAGCCGGTGGACGGTGGCGACCCAACGCCAGATCGTCCGTTCGGCCACGGCCAGCCCGTAGCGGGCGGCGAAGCCGGCGATGTCGGTCTGGAAGACCGCGATCGCGGGGATGCCGGCCCGCCGCGCCGCGTAGGCGGCCTGGGCGCCGAGCCCGGTCGGCGCGGCCAGGTGGATGACGTCGGGCTGGAACGCCCGCAGCACCCCGGGCAGGCCCGACCAGGGCCGGGCGAACCGGAAGGAGGGATACCCCGGTAGCGGGCTGGAGGGAGCCCATATGATCGGGGCGCCGGCGTAGCTCGTCGGCGGGGCGGCCTCGCCCCGCCGGGTGACGCCCGGCGCCGGGGCGACGACGATCGCTTCGTGGCCGCGGTTGCGCAGGTGTTCCAGGACCCGGCAGACCGAGTTCGTCACCCCGTCGACGTGCGGCAGGAACGACTCGGTGATCACTGCTACTCGCACGCCATGACGGTCGCAAACACGGTGAATGCGCCGCGGACAGCCGACGGTCGCGGCGGTGAACGTTCCACCACTCTTTAGAGTTCCTCAGCCATGATGGTCCGGTGCATCGTCGCCGAACCCCGCCGTCCGTCCTGTCCCCCGGCCTGTCTCCCGGCCTGTCTGCCGGCCGCCGGACGCGCCGGACGCGCTGGACGCGGCCCGTCCGCGCGGCGGCGGCGCTCCTCGTCGCGGCCGGACTGGCCCTGGTCGCCGGAGCCTGCGGCGCCAGCGGCTCGGATGGCGCGCCGATCACCAGCGACCAGCTGCCGTCGGCCACCTCCACCCTGCGGCTGGGGACCGCCAGCCGGGACGGCCTCACGCTGAGCGGCGTCACCGTGCGCCTGACCGGGTCGGGGGGCGACGGGCGGGTCTACCTGACCGCGCGCAACAGCGGGCCGGTCGAGGACGCGCTGGTGGCGGTGAGCACGGTAGGCGGTTCCGGTTCGCTGCTGGTCGGTGACCTCGTCCGCCCGACGCCCGGTGGGACGCTCCCGGTGCCGGCGCGGGGCTCGGTCACGGTCGGGCCGTCCCAGCCGGGGGTGACGATCCAGGTCACGAGCCCGTCGGCGCTGGTCGGCCAGACCATGCCGGTCACGTTCACCTTCGCCCACGCCGGTCCGATCACGGTCTTCTCCCAGATCACCGGCTGAGCCGGGCCCGATCGGCTGGGTTCAGCCGGGCCGGTCAGTCGAGCCGGGCCGGTCAGTTGAGCCGGGGGCAGAAGTGCCCGTCCGGCCCGTCGGGACGCCCGCACAGGACGCACGGCGGCCGCCCGGCCGCGACGATGGTGCGGGCCCGCTCGACGAACGCCTTGGTCTGCGGCAGCGACATGGCGACCTGGAGGCAGTCCAGCTCGGACTCCTCCACCGCGCTCGTCGCCCCCGACGCCCCGGCGGCCTCGACGACCACCCGCTCGCCGTCCCAGGACACGGTCAGCTGCCCGAGGTGGAAGTCCTCCTCGAACGGCGCGTCCAGCGGAGCGAGGTCGACGAACGCCTCCGGCAGCTCAGGACCGGAGCCGCCCTGCGTCCGGCGGATCTGGCCCAGCAGCGCCGTCAGCCCGTCGGCCAGCGCGGACACCTCGGCCTTCTCCAGGCCGACGGTGATGACCTGCCCCTTACCGCTGGCCTGCAGGTAGAACGTCCGGTCCCCGGGCTGGCCGACCGTGCCGACCACGAAGCGGTCAGGCGCGTCGAATACGTAACGCTGCTCCACGGCTAACCTCCTGGCCTCCTCCGCGCGGCATACCCGTCCGCACAGACCCTATCCGGGCCCAACCATGGAGACGAACGCCATATATCCGTTTCACAAGCCATCCGTTTCACAAGCCGCTCCCCGTGCTCCCCCCAGGCCATTCGGTCTTCCCGGCCATCAGATCTCCCGGCCGAGCCGCCACGGGCCCAGCCCTGCCTCCGGGCCCCGGCATGACCTCCGAGCCCAGCATCCACCGAAAGCGCCGCCGCCCGGAGCAAACCGGAGGAATCGAGAATCGGCCCCCGCCGGCCCGGCGAAACCCGATTGTTCGCGCCGGCGTGACTACCTGGCATTCGGGGTCCCGGCCGACGCCGGACGGCCCGCCGGCCGGCCGACTGGTCGGCAGCACCCGGCCGGGCAGACGTCGGCCACCGGGCCCAGCCCGGTCAGACCGGGCCGGGGCGCGGCGGGCTCGGCCCACTCGTCCATCAGCTGCCCGGCCATGGTCACGAAGCGGGCGTCGGTGCCGACGGTCGCCGCCCGGCGGATCGGCAGGCCGGCGGCCCGGGCCCGCTCGGCGGCCTGGACGTCCAGGTCGTAGGCGACCTCCATGTGGTCGCTGACGAACCCGACCGGTACCAGGACGGCGCCGGGCGCGCCGGCGGCGGCCAGCGTGGCCAGGTGGTCGCCCACGTCGGGGCCGAGCCAGGGCACCGACGGCGGCCCGCTGCGCGAGCAGTAGACGAGGTCGTGCCCGAGCGGGCCCAGGCCGGACTCGCCCGCGACCGCGGCCGCGATGACCGCGCTCGTCGCCTCGAGCTGGCGCACGTACGCGCCACCCTCCGGTCCGCTGGCGGCGGCCTGGGCCGCCGGGACCGAGTGGGCGACGAACACCAGCCGAGGCGCCCGCCCGGCCGGGCCCCCGGGACCCACGGGATCAACGGGGGCAACGGGGGCAACGGGGGCAACGGGATCACCGATGGGGTCGGCGGCCGGTTCGATGCCGAGATCGGCTAGCAGCTCGGCCAGCGCGGCCCGGGTGTTGTCGACCATCGGAACGACGAAGCCGGGATGGTCGAAGAACGCGCGCAGCTTGACCAGCTCGGGCGCGTCCGGGCCGACCGCCTCCGCCGCCGCGGCGAGGTCCTCCCGGTACTGCCGGCAGCCGGAGTAGGACGAGAACGCCGAGGTCACCAGACAGGCGGCCCGGCGCGCGCCGTCGTCGCGCATGCGGGCGACCTCGTCGGCCAGCAGGGGCGGCGCGTTGCGATTGCCCCAGTAGACCGGCAGCGGCGCGAGCGCGTCCGCCAGCGCCGCCCGCAGGGCCCGGTTCTGGCCGTTGATCGGGCTGCCACCGAAGCGGTAGTAGTGCTCGGCCACCTCGGCCAGGCGTTCGTCGGGCACGCCCCGGCCCCGGGTGACCCGCCGCAGGAACGGCATGACCTCGTCCGGGGCTTCGGGGCCGCCGAACGAGACGAGCAGCAGCGCGTCGAAGCCGGCGCGGGCCGGGCGCGGGCCGGGGTCTGGACGGGACGCGGTCATGCCGGCCATCCTGCCAACCTGCCGCCCTCCGCGACCGGGTGCTCCGCCCATTGTCCCGGTCGCTTCGGGCGGGTGGCCAACCTGCCGCCCTCCGCGACCGGGTGCTCCGCCCATTGTCCCGGTCGCTTCGGGCGGGTGGCCAACCTGCCGCCCTCCGCGACCGGGTGCTCCGCCCATTGTCCCAGTCGCTTCGGGCGGGTGGCCAACCTGCCGAACCGTCAGGCCAAACGGGGACCGATCTCCGCGAGGTAGTCCGGGAAGTACCGGGAGATCACGGACAGCTCGAACGACGGCAGGATCGAGCCGGCCGGCTCCCGGCCGAGCAGGAACGCGAACGACTCCCGGACCAGGCTGGCCAGCCGGGCCGGGTCGGCGTCGTCGTCCCAGCCCAGCCGGGCCAGCACGGCGTCGTCCACCCTGACCCGATAGTGGAACGAGCGCCCGGTCACCGCGGGCGCGGCCTCCTCGGCCACCTCGACCGTGAACTCACGCCCGCCGACGGGCTCGACATGGATGACGCTCACCGGTCGCTCGCCACCCCGTCCTCGCCCGTCCCAGCGCTCCGCCTACAGCCCCATCGAGGCGCCGCCGTCGACCGGGATCACCGCGCCGGTGATGTAGGACGCGGCCGGCGACGCGAGGAACGCGACAAGTGCCGCCACCTCCTCGGCCTGCCCGACGCGACCCAGCGGCACCGAACCGACCAGGGCCTTGCGCTGGTCGTCGGTCAGGGCGTCGATCATGTCGGTGGCGATCGGGCCGGGCATGACGACGTTGGAGGTGATGTTGCGCGGCGCCAGCTCGCGGGCCAGCGACCGGGCGAAACCGATCAGGCCGGCCTTGGACGCGGCGTAGTTGGCCTGCCCGGGTGAGCCGATCACGGCCGACACCGACGAGATGAAGATCAGTCGGCCGCGGCGGGCCCGCAGCATCCCCCGGCCCGCCCGCTTGGCCACCCGGTAGGCCCCGACCAGATTCGTGTCGAGGACGTCGCGGAACGAGTCCTCACTCATGGTGAGCAGCAACGTGTCCTTGGTGATACCGGCGTTAGCGACCAGGACCTCGACCGGGCCGAGCTCGCCCTCGATCTCGGTGAACGCCGCGTCGACGCCTTCGGTGCTGGTGACGTCGAGCTTGACGCCGAGCATCCCGTCCGGCGCCTCACCGCCGCGGCTGGCGACAGCGACCCGGTCGCCGTTCGCGGCCAGCGCGGCGGCGCAGGCGGCACCGATCCCACGGTTACCGCCGGTCACAAGGACAACGCGTCCAGGGGTGTCAGCCATAGGCGCGATAGTAGTGGGCGGGCGAGCGCCGGAGCCGCATCACGGCCGTCCGTGCCGCCGCGCGGCCGCCCCGCCGCACCCGGTCGCCCGTACCCGGTGTCACCGTCTCCTTACCGGCGGACGTGGGCCGGCGCGCCCGCCACCCCCGGCGCCCGCCCGGACAATGGGAAAGGACCACCCTGTAACCCGGACCGGGCCCGCGCCCGGGCGCCCGGTCGGTCAGCTTTCTGCACGGAGGTACGCGTGGACGGCCCGGACAGCTCTCCCGCTCTCGCCGAGGCCGGCGAGAGCGAGGTCCCGCCCGCCTTGCCGCCCGCCCCCGTCCCATCGGCCGCGCCGACCAGGGCCGTGCCGACGGCGCCCGGCCCGCTCACGGGGCCGGTGCTGGTGGGCGAGCTGGTGCCGGCCCCGCCCGGCCCGGCGCCCGCCCCCGGCGCCGCCGAACCGGTGGACCTGGTCGCCCTGCGGGAGATCGAGGGCTGGCTGGCCCGGCTCGTCCGGGCATCCGCGCCGACGGCGGCGACCTCCGTGCCGGCCGCGGCGCCCGGCTCCCCCTCGCTCGACGCGGTGATCGGCCTGGCCACGGTGCTCTGGTTCGACGCGCTGCGGGCCCACGACAGGGTCCGCGTCCCGCCGTCGCTGCGGCCGCTGCTCGCGGCCATCGGCGAGGTCCTGGGGGAAGGGCCGGAGCGGCGCCCGATCCGCCGAGGCGCGGCCGGCGACCCCTCGACCGGGGACGGCGAACGCGGCCCGAGCGCGACCGTCTGGTCCGCCCTCGCCCAGGCCTACGTCGTCGATCATCTGGTCGTCGATCATCTGGCCACCGGCCAGCTGGTCGACGCCGACCAGCGGACGCGCGCCGGCACCGGCCGCCAGATCTGCCTGCTCGAGCACACCGAGCTGCTGTCCCCGGCGGTGTGGGAGACCGTCGCCAGCGCCCGGGCCCGCGGCCTGGGCGAGGTGCTCTGGATCGTGTCGCTCCCGCTACCGCCGTCCGAGGCGGCGGCCCGGGCGGCCGGGGTGACCGAGGCGGCCCGGCTGTTTGAGGCGGCCGGCTGGCAGGTGCTCACGTTGCGCCACGGCCTGCGCCTGGGGCGGCTGTTCCGGCGGGGCGGCGGCGCGGCGCTGCGGGCCCGCCTGGACGGCCTGAGCGCCCCGCGCTACCGAGAGCTGCTGGCGGCCGAGCCGGGCGAACTGCGCGGCCTACTCGTGGGGGGCGGGACGTCCGGCGTCGGCATCGCCCGCCTGCTGGAGTCACTGAGCGACGCCGAGGTGAGCGCGGCGGTGCGCGATCTCGGCGGCCGCGACCTGGCCGCTCTCGTCGACTGCTACGACGACGTCGCGCCCGACGTGCCGACCGTCCTGTTCGCCCACACCGGTGACCCCCGCTCCGGCCCCCCGGCCGGACTTCAGCCCGGGCCGGGCCCGGCCGCGCGAGCGCTGGTCGCCCGGATCGGCGCCCGCCTGGCCCGGGAGCCGATCGCGCTGGCCGAGCCGCCCGACGTCCCAACCGACCTGGCCCCGCGCGATCCCGGCGGACTGCCGGGCGGACGGCCACCGCGCGGAGCGGTCGCGCCGCTGACGGCCTTCGCCGACCTGCTGGCCGAGCTGGTCCGGGTGGCGCCCGAGGTGGCCGAGCACATGGTCACGGCGGCCACCGTCCCGGCCGAGGAGGCGCTCACCGCGTGGTGCGACCTGGCCGGCCGCTGGCTGCCCGCCGCGGCCGGGCCGCACGGCGCCACCGAGCCGATGGAGCCGTTCGCGGCGGGCGGGCCGGCCAGCCCCGCCGAGTCGAGCGCGACGGGCCGGCACATCGCCGGGCCGATCACGCCGGGCGTGCTGGGCGAGCTGATCGGTGAGCTCGGCGCGACCTGGCTGCACCTCGGCCAGCCACTGCTGCCGGTCGGCCTGGTCGACGCCGAGGGCGCCGAGAGCGCGCTGCCGGCCTGGGCGGTGGCCTCCGGCGCCGACGGCCAAGCACTGCTGGCCGTCGCCTACGACACCGGTGCCCGCCGGGATGGGCGGGCCGGCGGCGGCTGGGGCGAGCGGCTGCCCGAGGGCGTCGCGGCCTGGGAGCCGGCGTTCGCCCAGGACACTGTCTGGTGCGCGCTGGCGGCGCTGGGCCGGCTCGGCCGTCCCGGCGGCCGCTCGGCCCTGCTGCGCCTGTCCCGGCGACCGGTGGAGACGGCACTGGCCGGGCTGCCGGTCGACCGGGCCGCCCGGGCCCGCCGGGCCCGGGAGGTCCTGGCCGGCGGCTACCGGCTGCGCGACGGCGGCTCGGCGCCGGCGCTGACGCTCGTCGGGCTCGGTGTGGTGATGCCGGAGGTGCTGGCGGCGGCGGACGAGCTGGTCGCCGGCCTCGGCCGCGAGGTGGCCGTGGTCTGCGTGACCTCGCCGGACGCCCTGTTCCGCGCGCTGCAGGCCCGGCGAGGGCTGGCCGAGGGCGACGCCGCCGTACTGACCGAGCTGTTCCCGCGCCGCTCGCGCTGCCCGCTGGTCACCGTCGTCGACGGGGACCCGCGCCGACTCGCGTTCCTGGCCGGCGTGCACGGCGACCCGATCTCCACCCTGGGATCCGACGGGCCGCCGGTGCCCGGCGCGCCGGCCGGGAGCGACCCGGACGCACCCGTCGCCCGGGCCACCATCGTCGGCGCCGCCCTCGACCTCCTGGAGGAACTCGGCGACCCCGCTACCTGAGACCCGCGGCCGTTCAGCTCGACCCGTTCGACGTCACTCGACCCGTTCGACTTCAGACGAGGTTGGTGGGGTGGCGGGTGAGGGCGCCGGCGCGGCAGATCAGGCCGCCGGCCGGGACGGCTCGGCCCACGCTGATCTGCCGGGGCACGGTCGACTGGCCGGGCGCCAGGCCGTGGGCGACCACGTCGACCTGGCCGAGGACGGTCCCGTTGCCGGCGGCCAGGACGATCGTCACGAGGTAGTCGGCCGGGTCGGGGCCGTGGTTGGTCAGGACGATCCGCGCGGTGGCCGGGGCGCCGACGGCCGAGGCGCAGCCGGTGACGATCGCGTCGCCGGTCAGGCCGGTCACGCTGGCCGGACCGTCCGGGCCCGGCCGGGCGCCCAGGCCCGCGCCCGGCATGGTCGCCCCGCTCGGCGCGCTGAGCCGGTAGCGATGCGGTGACCTCGGCGCGGTCCGGCTGGCGATCAGGGAGCCGAGCAGGACCGCCGCGGCGAACAGAGCCGAGCCGGCCAGCAGCCAGCGCGGCCAGCGGGCCCGGGGCGCGGAGTCGCGGCCGGCGGCCCGCGGCAGATAGCCGATGCCGTACTGGTACTCAAGGCCGTGACGGTCGCACGGCGGCGCGCCCAGCGGATTGAGGTAGCGCGGAGCCGCCGGCGGGCCGCCGCCGTCCCGCTTCGTGTCCCGGCCTCGGTCCGCACGGCCCACGACGCCTCCCCAATCGCTACAAATACGCTGAGTAGCGCTATGACTACCATTTGCCCGGGGGTCGCGTACCGGTCTCTCGCCGGCCGCCAGTGGTCGCGTGTGGTCCACCGACCGGGTCCCGACCGTTGCGGGCGCGCCCGCGTCGCCGCCGTCAGTCGGCGTCAGCCGGCATCAGTCGGCATCAGTCGGGGTCATTCGGCGTCAGTCGGCGTCAGTCGGCGTCAGTCGGCGATCAGTCGGCGTCGGCCGCGATCAGCCCGCCGCTCTGGAGGTTCCACAGCCGGTGGTAGTGGCCGCCGATGGCGATCAGTTCGCGATGGGAGCCCTGCTCGACGACCCGGCCACCCTCGACGACCACGATCCGGTCCATGTGCAGGAGGGTGGACAGGCGGTGGGCGACCGCGATCACCGTCTTGTCCCGCCAGAGGTCCTCCAGGGCGTCCTGGACGAGGCGTTCGCTCTCGCTGTCGAGGGCGCTGGTCGCCTCGTCCAGAATCAGCAGCGGTTTGTCGTCGAGAAAGGCGCGGGCGATCGCGATCCGCTGCCGCTGGCCCATCGACAGCTTGATTCCGCGCTCGCCGACGAGGGTGTCGTAGCCGTCGATCGTGCCGCGGATGAATTCGTGCGCGTGGGCCCGGCGGGCGGCGCGCTCGAGCTCGGCCTGGCTGACCGCCTCCCCCGCCCCGTAGGCGATGTTCTCCCGGATCGAGCGGTGGAAGAGCGCGGTATCCTGCGGAACGTAGGAGACCGATCGGGCCAGCTGGCGGGTGCGGATGGGCCGGCCGTCGAGCAGCAGCATGCCCGACGGCAGCTCGTAGTAGCCGAGAAGCAGTTTCACGAACGTCGTCTTTCCGCTTCCGCTGCGACCGACGACGCCGATCTTCTCGTTCCGGCCGACGGTGAGCGTGATATCGGCGAGCACCGGGCGGCGACGGTTCTCCGGGTAGGCGAAGCAGAGTTCCCGGATCTCCAGCGCGCGTCGGTAGGACAGCGGCGCCTCCGCCCATTCGCTGACGGGCGGACGGCCCAGCTCGCGCACCACGCTCTCGGCCCCGAACAGGTACCGGTGGGCCTCCTCGACCCGCGCGAGCTGCAGGTTCAGCCGGGATACCCGGGAAATCGTCGCCCAGATGAACTCCGAGAAGATCACCAGCGTCGACATGAACGTGGAGAACTGGGCGAGCGAGATCCGCCCGGCCAGCAGCAGGTGCACGTTTAGCAGGATCGTGCCCGGCCACAGCAGGTAGCGGACGATCGTGCTGAGCGAGCCCCAGAACACGACGTCCCAGAAGAACGAGCGCTCCGCCGCCTCGATCACGGTGTCCCGGCGCGCCGCCACCCGGCGGTACTCGGCCGGCTCACGCCCGAAGGACTTGACGCTGACGAAGTTCGCGATCACGTCGATCACGTCGCCGTTCAGACCCGACGACAGGTCGGCCCATCGTCGTTCCTCCACCGCGGCCCGGCGGATCGTGATCCTGCCAATAACCAGCATCACCGCGATCGAAAACAGGAAACACAGACCCGTCCACACGTTCACCGCGAACATGATGATCACAATCGCCGGTAATTTGATCAACAGATCGAGATATTCATAGAATATCGCGTCCAGAAACTGGCGGAACTCCCGCCCGAGAACCTCCACATAACTACTGATCTTTCCGGTGAACTTGCCGACGAAGTACGGGTACGGCCGCTCCACGACCCGGCCGAACAGGAGGTTCTCGTACTCGTAGCCCCGCCGCAGGATGAGGCGTTTGTACAGCAGTTCGGACACTCGCCAGAGCAGGTCGTGGCCGGCGCTGCAGGCGATGAGGACGCCGACGTAGAGATGGACCTCACCCCGGTCGGCCGGATGCCTCGCCAATGCGGCCACCAGCCGCCCAATGAAGACCGGGATGACCGCCAGCAGCCCGTTGGCCGCGACAAAGGTGGCCGTGACCAGCACGATTGGCCACCGGAACGTGGCCATGAATCCGAAGAACGACCGGACGGACGCCAGGCGAGGGTCACCGCCGGCTCGTCGCGGGCGGGACGGGAGCACCCCTGTCCGATGCCGACGCGTGGCCCACATCACAGTGACCGAACGGAAGATCTTCATTCTTCCTAGGGTGACAGCCGTCACCACCCCGGCGCGACCAGTATTCGTGATCGCGGTATCAGGTCACAAGGGTATCGCGGCCGGCGGCCGAGGCAGACGTCCGGGCCGGATCAGCACAAAAACAAAGATAGTGCTGGTACCGACCTCGGATCACGCCGATGATCTGCCTGTGGTCACCCCATTCACCGAGCCATCCGGCGGCCCGACCGAAATGCCGCCGGCGGCGGCCCCGATCCCATCCACGCCGCTCGAGCCGCCAGTCGTCATGATGATCGACGACGCTGACAGCCCCTACGGCCTGCTCGACGCGCTGTCCCTCACCGCCTTCGGCCGCGGCGAGCAGCCCTGGGCCCGCGCCGCCCAGCTGGAACGCCTGCGCCCCGACGCGACCCTGGTGCCCGCCGGCGGCCGGGTCGTGCGGGCGGTGGTCGAGGACTCCCGGGAGTCCCGGCTCGCCGTCGGCGACGGCTGGACGCTGCGCACGGTGCGCGAGAAGGGGTCGGCCGAGCTCACGGTCACCGCCGTGACCGACGAACTCGCCCGGTCCATCCTGGACGAGGTGAGCGCGGCGGCCGAGACCGAACCCGACAGCCCGGCCGACGCGCAGATCGGGTTCTGGTACAACTCCGCGCGCGGCGGCCCCGTCCGCGCCCCCAGCCGCATCGCCACCGTCCCCTGGGACGGCATCCGCGAGAACTACGCGGCGGACGCCCGGGCCGCCCTCGACGTCCTGATGGCCACCCGACCCGACCGGGTCACCGGCCGCCTCGTCCTGATCCACGGCCCGTCCGGCACCGGCAAGACGACCCTGCTGCGCGCGATGGCCCACGAGTGGCGCGACTGGTGCCGGGTCGACTGTGTCCTCGACCCGGAGTCCCTGTTCAGCGACCTGAGCTACCTCATCGAGGTGGCGATCGGCGACACCGACGACACCGACGACGAGCGGTCCGGGGGCCGCGGCGCCCCGGCCAGGGCCGACAACGCCGCCGCGAGCGAGTCCGCGGCCTCCGCCGATCCCGATGCCTCCGCCGATCCCGATGCCTCCGGCGAGCCGGAGGCCCTGGACGACACCGAGGAGGCGCCCAGCAGCCGCTGGCGCCTGCTGGTCATCGAGGACTGCGACGAGCTGATCCGCGGCGACGGGCGCGGCGTGCCGGGCACGGCGCTGTCCCGCCTGCTCAACCTGACCGACGGCCTGGTCGGCCAGAGCCGGGACGTGCTGGTCGCGCTGACCACCAACGACGACGTCGGCCGGCTGCATCCGGCCGTCGTCCGCCCGGGCCGCTGCCTGGCCCAGATCGAGATCGGCCCGCTCCCCCGGGCCGAGGCGGCCGACTGGCTCGGCGACACCGGGACCGTGACCAACTCGATGACGATCGCTGAGCTGTTCGCGCTCCGGGACGGCGGCCCGGCCCGGGCCGGCCGGGCCGACCACCAGTCCGGCCTCTACCTGTAGCCGTCCCAGCCGCCCCCGCCGCGCCAGCCCGTCCCCGCCGCGCCAGCCCGTCCCCGCCGTCCGGCCACCCGGCCGGACGGTGCCGGCGCGGGTCGACCGAGCCCGCGTGTTCAGCGCGGTGCCGTGTCGGCGCGCGACAGCTCACTCGGCTGGCGTTTCACTCGGCGGGCGTTTCACTCGGCGGGCGTTGCCGTTTCGGGCCCAAACTCGGGGCCGTCCAGGCCCACCCGCGCCGCCCGGGCGGCGCGGGGTTGGAACTCTTCCACGGCGGCCAGCGCCACCAACACGGCCGTGACGGCGCCGAACGCGGCCAGGCCCGGCAGCTCGGCGGCGGCCGGGGTGAGCGCGGCCAGCAGCGGGATCGCGGCCAGCCGGGCCGGCCCGGCCGGATGCCCGACCCGGGCCGCGCAGGCGGCGAGCCCGGCCAGGTAGACGGCCGGGCCGAGGCAGGACACGGCCGCCGCCGGGTAGCCGAAGTGGTGCGTCGGATGGGCGATCACCAGCTCCACCCCGACGGCGACGACAACGATCCCGGCCACGATCGGCAGGTGGAGGTAGGTGTAGATGTCCCGGCCGATCCGGCCGACCTGGTCGTGGGGGGCGCCGCCGAGGCGCTGGGCCACCCAGTCGGCCAGGCGCCCGAAGTACAGCCACCACAGCGCGGTGGTGGCCACGAAGGCCAGGCCGAGCGCCACCACGACGTCGGCCGAAAGCTCCCGGCCGGACGCCGTCACCCCGGCCAGCACGACGCTCTCCCCCAACGCGATGATCACGAAGAGCTGGAAACGCTCGGCGAAGTGCCCGCCGTCGATCTCCCACTCGCTCATGGGCGTCCGCCCGGCGCCGGGCACCCAGTAGCGGGCCAGCGGGGCGGCGAGCTCGATCCCCAGCGCGACCAGCCAGAGCACCCAGCGGGCGGCGCCGTGCACGAGCGCGCCGGCCACCCAGGCCGGAACCGAGGCCACGCTCCAGACCAGGATCTGGGTGAAGTTGCGGTGGAACCCACCCGGGGGCGTGACCGCGACCACGAAGATGTTCCGGCCGACCTGCAGCGCGCAGTAGCTCAGCGCGAACAGGAGCCCGCGCTCGCCGAACGCGTCCGGGATGGCCTCCGCCATCAGCAGGCTGGCCAGCATCGCGAAGGCCAGGATCAGGCGGACGCCGGTCGTACCCGGGTCGAACCAGTTGGCCATCCAGGTGGTGTAGTTCCAGGCCCAGTAGACGGCGACCAGCACGAACAGCGTCCGGGCCGCCCCGGCCCAGCTCAGGTCGGCCAGCAGGTGGTGGGACATCTGGGTGACGGCGAAGACGTAGACGAGGTCGAAGAAGAGCTCGAAGAAGGTCGTGCGGGCCTCGCCGCCCCGCGGCCGCATATACGGAATGTCGGGAACAACGGAGACCACGCGCCGCTCCCCCTCTGACATGACCGGAAGCATAGTTTGGCGGCGGAGGGTGAGCGGACGGGTCGGACCGGGAACAGTCGCGGTGGGCCCGCGACGGGCGGGCACGCTAGGCGTCCGTGACCCGTTCCCGCGGGCCCAGTAGCGTGCGTCTGAGCCACGCTGATCCGGTATGAGGATCCCGCGCGTGCGTGGGCGAGGAGGGGACGGCGTGAGCCATCAGCCAGCTCGTGGCCGGCAGGCGCGCGGCTTCGCCATGAGCGCGCGCCCGCCGGCCTCTCCGGCGACGTCCGACCCAGCCGAAACGGGCCCCATGGCCGTCGGCACCGGGCCCGGCGGCCTCCCGCCCGTCGGGCCAGGCGGCCCGCGCCACCGCCCGAGCCGGGGCCGGGGCCGGGGCCGTCGGACGGGCCAGCTGATCGGTCTCCTCGGCACGTTCGTCGTGCTCGCGATCGCCGCGTACTACCTGCTCGCGCCGGGCGGCGGCGACTCGTCGGCCCCGCCGAACGCGGTCGCGAGCGCCGGCGCGGCCGCCCTGGCGACCAGCAAGACCACGGTGCCGCCGGCCAGCAAACCGGACGGCGTCGACGTCTACGCCCACACCCGGGCCGGGATGTTCAGCCCCCAGGTCGCCGGCGACCTGTCAATGGTCTACGTCCCGAACCTCCGCGACGGGACGGTCACGGTCATCGACCAGCGCACGCTGAAGGTGGTCGGGACGTTCCGCACCGGCTCCCAGCCGCAGCATGTGGTCCCTTCGTGGGACCTCAAGACGCTGTGGGTGAACAACAACGCGGGCAACACCCTCACACCGGTCGACCCACGCACCGCGGCGCCGGCCGGCCCGTCGATCCCGGTCGAGGACCCGTACAACCTGTACTTCACCCCGGACGGCAAGTACGCGATGGTGATGGCCGAGGCGCTGCACCGGGTCGACTTCCGTGACCCGCACACGTTCCGGATGATCCACAGCCTGGACGTGGGGACGATGTGCAACGGGGTCAACCACGCCGACTTCGCGCCCGACGGCAGCTATGCCATCGCCACCTGCGAGTTCGCCGGCCGGCTGGTGAAGATCGACCTGCGGACCCAGTCCGTCGTCGGCTACCTCGACCTCGGCCGCCAGGCCGCGCCCCAGGACATCAAGAGCGACCCGGAGGGCAAGCTCTGGTATGTCGCCGACATGAACGACGACGGGCTGCACCTCATCGACCCCGACCGGTTCGTCAAGGTCGGGTTCCTGCAGACCGGACCGGAGACACACGGCCTCTACCCGAGCCGGGACGGCAAGTACCTGTACGTGGCCAACCGCGGCGGCGCGCTGATGTCGCGCATGGAGCCCTTCCCCCATTCGGGCGACCACGGCTCGGTGTCGGTGGTCGACTTCGCCACCCACCGCGTGGTGGCCAACTGGGCGATCCCCGGCGGCGGCACGCCCGACATGGGCAACGTCAGCGCGGACGGCTCCCGGCTGTGGCTGTCGGGGCGGCGCAGCAACGTCGTCTACGTCTTCGACACGGGAATGCTGGGGACCACTGACCAGCCGGCGAACGGGCACCTGCTGACCGAGATCCCGGTCGGGCGCGAGCCGCACGGGCTGGCCGTCTGGCCACTGCCGGGCCGCTACTCGCTCGGCCACACCGGCATCCTGCGCTAGCCGGGCGCGGGCCTGGCTGTACCGCTGGCCGCCAGGCCGCAAGCCTCCGGGGCCCGGCCGGGGCCCGGCCGGGACCGGCGGTGTCAGCAGGGACCCGCGGTGTCAGCAGGGACCGGCGGTCGGCGGCAGGTGCTCGTGGGCCCAGCGGGAGATCTGCTCGAGCGCGGGCAGCAGCGCCTCGCCACGCGGCGTCAGAGCGTAGGAGACGGCCAGCGGAGGCCCCTCCCGCACCGAGCGGCTGATCAGGCCGACCCGGCCGAGCTCGGAGAGCCGGTCGGCCAGCACCGAGTCGCTGATCCCGTCCAGCGCCCGCGAGAGCTCCCGGAACCCGGCCGGGCCGAAGCTCAGCGCGCCTAGGACGACCGCGTTCCAGCGCTTGCCCAAGAACGCGAAGGCCCGGCTCAGCTCGGCGTCGGAGCGGACGCACTGCTGGGTCGCGCGCTCCGCCGGCGTCACCGGCGTGACAGCCACCTTCGGGGCAGCAGAGGCCTCCACTACCGCCTTCGCGTCGAAGTCCCCTGCCACGATCTTGATATTACCCCGCCTAGGTACTTCGATTTTCGAAGCGACTGCTATATTCGATGTCGATCGCTCATCGCTAGCTGGTCTCACCCTGCAGGAGTAGACGATGGCTGACAGTTCCGGCGCCCCGGCCCCGCGCCCATCGGTAGAGCGCCCATCCGTAGTGGTGGTCGGCGGTGGCTACGCCGGCATCCGGGTGGCCAAGGGCCTCGACGACGTCGCCGACGTGACGCTCGTCGACCCCAAGGAGAACTTCGTCCACAACGTCGCCGCCTGGCGGGCGCTGGTCGAGCCGTCCTGGCTGGACACGATCTTCATGCCGTACGCGCGGCTCCTGCGCGCGGGCCGCCACCGCCGCGACCGAGTCGCCAAGGCCGACGGCACGACGGTCACGCTCGCCTCGGGCGAGACGCTCACGCCGGACTACCTGGTGCTGGCGACCGGCTCGGCCTACCCGTTCCCGGCCAAGCTCGAGATCGCCGACGCGGCGGAGGCCCGGGAGCGGGTCCTGGCCGCGCACGCCGACCTGCTGGCCGCCCAGGACGTCCTGATCGTCGGGGCCGGCCCCAGCGGGCTGGAGCTCGCCGGCGAGATCGCGTCGTTCTTCCCGACCAAGTCGGTGGCGATCGCCGACGTCGGCCCCGACATCCTGCCTGGCCCGTTCGACCCGGAGGTCCGGGCCGAGCTGCGCCGCCAGCTCGACGCCTTCGGGGTCACGTTCGTCCTGGGCCAGCCGCTGGCCGGGCTGGACGCGCCGGGCACGCCCGAGCCGGCCCGGCGCGGGCCCGTCGAGCTGCGCGTCGGCGAGGACGGGACGTTGCGCGCGGACATCTGGTTCCAGGCGTTCGGCGTCCGGCCGCACTCCGGCTACCTGGTGGGACCGCTGGCCGACGCCCGCGACGGGCAGGGGAACCTGCGGGTCTCACCGAGCCTGCGGGTCGCCGGCCAGGAGCGGGTCTTCGCGCTGGGCGACCTCGCCGACGCCGACCGCAAGATGGCCGGCATCGCCTCCCGCCAGGCCGAGGTGGTGGTGGCCAACATCCAGTCACTGATCGAGGGCGGCCCGGGCGCCGACACCTACGAGCCGATGCCGCCGGGCATCCTGGTGCCGCTCGGCCCGGCCGGCGGCGCGGGGCAGCTGCCGGGCGCCGGCGTGGTCGGCGCCGAGACCGCGTCCCAGTACAAGGGCCGAGACCTGATGGTCGACCACTTCGCGACGCTGTTCGACGCCTAGCGCCATACATTGCCGACAAGGTCTGTCCGGAGTCATGCCGGCGGCCATGGCGGATCCTCGGCCGGCGCGTCAGAGCCGCGTCTTCGGGCGGGGCAGCGCCACACCATCGACGACGAGGTCGACCCGCTCGTTGTAGAAGGCGACCAGCCCGGCGATCGGGGCCAGCGCCACCGTCGGGAAGTCGTAGGCCCAGGCCAGGTCGCGCACGACCCGGCCGTTGACCCGCGCCGACCAGTACCCGCTGGTCACGCCCTTGTACGGGCAGGCGGTGACGGTCGGACTCGCCTCGAGCCGGGTCCAGTCGACGTCGACCCGGCTCAGGTAGTACCGGGTCGGCAGGCCGGTCTCGAACACGAGCACCGGCGCGGACGACTCGGCCAGCACCAGACCGTCCCGCTCGACCCGGACGCTCCGGCCGGAGCGCAGCGCGTCCACCCGCGCATACGGGCTGCGCGGGTGGACGAAGACCTGCTCGTCCTCCTCGAACCAGGCGTCGAGCGCGTCCCAGGTGAAGCGGACGGTGCCGGCGAGCTCCGGGCGGGCCGGGACCGTCACCACCGCCGCCGCGCCCGGCCGGTGGACCTCGCCGAGGCGCAGGCCGTGGGCTTCGCTGGTGCCGGCCGGGCCCTGGCTGCTCGTCCCCTCCGGGACGAGTATGCCGTCGGCCACGTCGTCGCGGGGGATGTGGAAGGCCGGGTAGTTCGGGTTCTCCCACAGGTAGCGCGCGTGCTGGGTGTCGAGGACGAGGGCGCCGGCCAGGTAGGCCCGGATGCGGCGGGGCACCGGCGCGACGTGGCCGACCGGCACCAGCGACGCCGGGTAGTCGCCGCTCACCGGAGGCCGCCCGCCGCGTCGGGAGCCGCCCCGCGACCGTCTGCTCGTCTCATCGTCGACCTCCCGGGAACCAGCGTGGCTGTCGGCCGCCAGCACCCTACGCCGCGCCGCGACCTCCGGGACTAAAGTCCCACGATCGCCAGCCCCGATGATTGAGCGCGCCGTCGCGGGGACAGAGTGGGAGCTATGCGTACAGCTCTGGCCGGATGGCTGGACCGGTGGCGCCGCCGTGGGGGCGGCAGTCGTGGGAACACCGTGCCGCTCGCGTCGGCGCCCGACGCCGCTCCCCCGGCCGGCTCCGTCGGCACCGACCCTTTTTCCTCTGGTGGCAGCGCTGTTCCCGGGAGCGGGAACAGCGTTTCGGGCGGCGCCGCGACCCTGGCCGCTGCCGCCGACACGCCCGCTGACGCGGCCGCCACCGATCCGCCGCTCGCTCCCGCCGCGGGCTCGGCGGCGGCCGCCGCCGACCAGGCGCCGGGCGGCGCGTCGCCGCGCGGCGACGCGGACGGGGCAGACGGGGCAGACGAGGCGGACGAGGCGGCCTCGCTCGAGCTCGACGCCCTGATCGACGCGCTCGCCGAGTCCGTTTTCGGCTTCGACGCGCTCCGCCCCGGCCAGCGGGCGGCGATGCGGGCGGCGGTCTCGGGCCGCGACACGCTGTGCGTACTGCCGACCGGCGCGGGCAAGTCCGCCGTCTACCAGTTGGCCGGCCTGTTGCTCGACGGGCCGGTCGTGGTCGTCTCGCCGCTGATCGCGCTGCAGCGCGACCAGGTGCGCTCGCTCACCGAGCGCTTCACCCGCCTCGCCGGCGACGACCAGAGCGGTGAGACGGGCGGCGAGACAGCCGCCGGCCGGGCGATGGCAGCGAACTCCCAGCAGACCCGCGCGGAGATCGACGCCGCCTTCGGCGCGATCCACCACGGCCGGGGCGAGTTCCTCTTCCTGGCTCCGGAGCAACTGGCCAAGCCGAGCATCCGCGAACTGCTGCGCGCGGCCGCCCCCGCGATGATCGTCGTGGACGAGGCGCACTGCATCTCGTCCTGGGGCCACGACTTCCGGCCCGACTACCTGCGTCTGGGCGAGGTCGTCGACGACCTGGGCCACCCGGTGGTCGTGGCGCTGACCGCGACAGCCGCGCCGCCGGTCCGCCGTGAGATCGCCGAGCGGCTGCGGCTGCGCGAGCCCGCCGAGATCGTCCAGGGCTTCGACCGGCCGAACATCAACCTGGCCGTGCGGACGTTCACCGACGACCGGGAGAAGCGCGCCGCGCTGATCGAGTACGCGGCGGGCGAGGTCAAGCCGGGCATCGTCTACGCCGCGACCCGCAAGGCCACCGAGCAGATCGCGGCCGAGCTGGCCGAGCTGGGCCTGGCCGCCCAGCCCTACCACGCGGGCCTCTCGGCGGCCCGGCGCCGCGAGGTCGAGCAGGCGTTCCGGACCGACGAGTGCGACGTCGTCGTGGCCACCACCGCGTTCGGGATGGGCATCGACAAGCCGAACGTGCGCTTCGTCGCCCACGCCGACGTCGCCGACTCGCTCGACTCCTACTACCAGGAGATCGGCCGGGGCGGGCGGGACGGCGAGCCGGCCCGGGCCTGCCTGTTCTTCCGGCCGGAGGACCTGGGGCTGCGCCGCTTCTTCGTCGCCGGGCCGCCGAAGACCGACGCGCTGCGGCGGGTGGCCGTCCTGATGTCGCACGCCGAACAGCCGGTCGCCGCGGCCGAGCTGGCCGCCGAGGCCGGTCTCGGCCCGACCGCGCTGACCCGCCTGCTCGACCTGCTGGAGTGGGCCGGCGCGGTGCGCCGGACCGACAGCGGCGCGCTGGCCCGGCCGGACGACGCGCCGCCGCCCGACGTCGCCGTCGAGCGCGCGCTGGCCCGGGCCGAGGACCGGCGTCGGGTCGAGCAGTCCCGGGTCGACATGATCCGCGGCTACGCCGAGGCGCGGACCTGCCGGCGCCGGTTCCTGCTGGCCTACTTCGGCGAGGCCGACGCGGCCGCCCAGACCGACTGCGGCAACTGCGACGTCTGCCAGGTCGCCGCGGCCCGGCCCGAAGGCCCGGGCCGGGCCGGTTCGACGGCCTCGCCCACGTCGGCCGGGCCGGGGGCCGGGGGGACGAGTGCTGGGGCCGGGCCGGCGCCGGACGACGGCCCCTTCCCGGCGGGCCGGCTGGTCCGCCACGGCGTCTGGGGCGTCGGCCAGGTTGTCACCAACGACGGCGACCGGTTCACCGTCCTGTTCGACTCGGTCGGCTACCGGACGTTGTCGCTGCGGGCAGTCGTCGAGAACGGCCTGGTCACCCCGGTCGGGACGGCCGGGACGGTGCCGGCTCCGCGCGGCGCGTCCACCCACAGCTGAGAGCTCACGACAGGGCGGCGGGGCGGCGGCCAGGGGGCGGGGCGAGGCGGCCGGCGGATGCCGTCCTGTGCGAGCCTGGCCGCTACTTGAGGCTGGCGCCGAGCAGCGGGGCGATCCGGCGCAGCGTCTCGGCCAGGTTGTCCGAACCCGACAGCTCGACCGCCTCGGCGGGCGTGAGCCAGCGAAGCTCGGCCTGGGGCTTCTCCGGGCGGACGGCCTCCGGGGTCACGGTGGCGAGCACGAACCGCAGGTCGGCGTGCTGGTGCGCCGGCTCGCGGGCGCTGGCCGGGACGTCGACGATCACGACGTGCACCGGCCGGCCGTCCGGCCAGGGCACCAGGTCGACCAGGCCGGTCTCCTCGGCGCCCTCCCGCAGCGCGACGGCCAGCGGGTCGCGCTCCCCCGGGTCGCCGTGCCCGCCGACCTGCAGCCAGCGGCCGTACCGCTCGTGCCAGCGCAGCAGGACCCGGCCGGCGACCGGGTCGACGACCACAGCCGAGCCGGTGAGGTGCAGCGGCGCCGCCCGCGTCCACGGGTCGGCGACGGTGGCCAGCGCCCGGACGCGCTCGAGGTCGGCCGCCTCGGTCGCCGTGCGCGGGGCGTAGCCGGCGAGCAGATCGGCAACGGTCTGGCCCTGGGAGCCGGGTCGGGTCAAGGCGTCTCCTCCGAGGTCGGTTGCGGATCCACCGTATGTGCCCGAGGGCCTCAGACCCGAAGACACCAGACCCGAAGACACCAGACCCGAGGACGCCAGACCCGAGGACCTCGTGGCCGAGGACGTCGTGGCCGAGGACGTCGACGGCCGTCGGGTCGCGAGCGGGCGGCGGCTGACGCGAGTCAACTTGCAATCTTGGAAAGTAAGCCCCAGACTTTCCAATATGGAAAGTAATCAGGTTCCCAACCCCGCGGACGCCTCGGCGGCGCTGGACGAGGCCCTGCGGTCACGAGCACGCCTGGCCGCCGGCCTCCAGCTCCCGCCCTGGTTCTCCGTATCCATCGGCCTGGCGGTCGCGGTCCAGATCCTCACCGCCGCGGTCGGCCCGATCATCCATACCGCGGCGTCCTGGGCCGCGCTGGCGGCCGGGGCCCTGCTGTTCGCGGCCGTGGCCGGCGCCCAGCTGGCCCGGTTCCGCCGCCTCAACGGTGTCTGGATCGGCGGGCTGGTCAACCGGGTCGTGCTTGGTGCCGCGCCAGCGGCGTCACTGGCCTACGGGGCCGGCCTGGCGGGCGCGCTCTGGGCGGGCTTTGCCGGCCAGTGGTGGCTGAGCGCCGTGTGCTCGGCGGCGGGCGGCGCCGGCTATGTGGCCGGCTCGCGGCGCTGGCTACGGCGATACCGAAGCGACCCCAGGGCCAACACCCCGGCCGAGTCGCTGTGGTGGATCGCCGCGATGTTCGCGCTGGCCGGCGCCCTGCTGGTCCTGCTCGTCCTGGAAAGGTGATGCTCGGCCTCGACGCCCAGCTCCAGGCCCCCGCCCGCCTCAAGATCATGAGCATGCTCGCCGCGGTGTCCGAGATCGAGTTCTCCACTCTGCGCGGCGAGCTCGACGTCAGCGACTCCGTGCTGTCCAAGCACATCACCGCGCTCACCCACGTCGACTACGTCCGGGCACGGAAGGGAAACCACCTGGGACGGCGTACCACCTGGATCTCGGCCACCCGATCGGGCCGAGCCGCGCTGAGCGCGCATGTCGCCGCGCTGCGCGCCATCATCGCCGACGTCGACTAACCCGCGGCCGGGGCGGCCCCCCGTCAACGAATGGCGATTCGTCCGACCGCGGAACTGTTTCAGCGCCACCGCCGCCGCGACCCGAGCCGCGTTCCGCCGGTAGACCTCTACTGGCGCCAGGGCGGGCGCCAGATCCGTTCGGTGCGCTCGATGCCCCGCTCGGCGGGACCACGGCCGGCGAGGTCGACCGCGCCGCGGTCGACCTCGGCGCGCTCGGCCTCGCCATGGCCGGGACCGCCGCGGTCTGCCCCGCTGTCGCCGTGCGGCCGCATCGCGTTCTGCAGGGACCGCCGGATCCGCTCCAGGTAGACCTCCACGGTCCCCGGCGGGACGTCCAGCTCGTCCTCGAGGCGCGCGCCGGTCAGGCCCTCGGCGATCAGGTCCAGCATGTGGGCCTCACCGGCGGCGAGCGGCAGCGCGCCGCGCAGGATCCCGGCCAGCTCGGGCGAGGCGACGAACCGGCCGGCCGCCACCCCGGCGACCGTCGCGGCGACCACCTCGTCGGGCGTGTCCCGGGTCAGGTGAGCCCGGGCGCCGGCCCGGACCGCGGCCAGCACGTCGCCCGGGCGGGACACCGCCGCGGTCGTCGCCACGTTCGTCCAGGCCGACAGCTCGCTGATCGAGGCCAAGGCCGGGCCGCCCCGGCCGAGGTAGAGGTCGTGCAGGACGACGTCGACCGCGGCCGGGTCGACCGCGGCGGCGGAGTCGGTCAGCAGCACCACGGCGAAGCCGGGGGCGGAGGCGACGACGCTGCCCAGGCCCCGGCGCGCGACCGGATGGTCGTCCACTATCGCGACGCGAATCACCCGAACTCCCGTCCGCGGGCGCTGTTCGGCGCCTGGCCCGTCCGCGTGCGCGAAACTGTACGGCGCCCGGGCGCCCCGGCGCTCGAAAACCGCGTCACCGGGGCCGCCCGCGGGCGGTCGTGAACAGCGAGACCCCGGGCCGGCGGGGGGCACCAGCCCGGGGACGATGAGGTCGTTCCGCCGACGATGATCGTTCGGCGAGACGAGATCGTTCGACGGGCGGGGCGCGACGTGCGCCGCGCCCCGCCCGCGAACCGGGCCGCCGTGCTCATGTAAGGGACTTCGGGGCTTGATCCGCCCGGGGGTCCCAGGGTTGCATGAGCATCCCGGCTGGTCCGGTGGGTGGCGATGAGTAGTGCTCTGAGGGTGAGCCTCGTCCGTCTGATTGCCACCG